>LNAP01004875.1_pt1 | contig 12146 bp, 14 predicted proteins | sample 602601 | NCBI WGS metagenome assembly LNAP01 (sample SAMN02440304, study PRJNA202911) | soil metagenome | biome: Subtropical and temperate rainforests or woodlands; isolation source: soil samples (1 kg each in a 20% v/v slurry with milli Q water) were... ... | reverse complement strand
GGCATCCGGTGCCGCCGCGCCGGGGGCCCCGGATCCGGCCGTGTCCGTCGCGCTCGCAGCCGCCAGTGCGGCGGCCAATGCCGAAGAACTCCAACGGGCCAACGAACGCATGAAGGCACTCGAGGCCACGCTGGCCGCCCTGCGCGAGCAGAGCGCCCAGAGCCAGCGCCTGCTGCTGGAGATGCGCAGCGAAGTGGCCGAGGCGCGCGACAGCCGCTATCGCAATCCGCTGGTGTACGCGGTCTGCCTGCTCTTGCTGCTGGCATTGATCGGACTCTTCATGCTCTGGCGCGTGGCGCGTCGGACGACCGGACCGGCCTGGTGGGGCGACACGATGGCCAAGGACGACGGCGCATCCCTGCCGCCCGGCGGCGATATCCCCGCCGTCGGCTCGGCGGGCGCGCTGGCCGAGGTTTCCGCGACACCGAAGACCGGCCCGTTCGGCACCGCGCTGCTCGCGGCCGATACCGAGGACGAGGCGCCCGACACGCTGCCGCCGCTTCCCGAAGACGACGGCGCCCCCGCACGCCATGTGAACACCGAGGAACTGTTCGACGTGCAGCAGCAGTCCGACTTCTTCGTGTCGCTCGGCCAGCACGACCAGGCGATCGCGGTGCTCAGCGAGCACATCGCCGACAACCCGGAGACCAGTGCGCTCGCCTACCTCGACCTGCTGCGCATCTACCACTCGCTCGACCGACGCGATGACTATGCACGGGTCGGTCAGGAATTCGAGCGGGCGTTCAACGCGTCGGTGCCGGACTTCGAACATTTCTCCGAAGTCGGCCGGGGCCTCGAACACTACCGCTCGACCCTGGCCCGTATCGAAGCCCAATGGCCGCGACCCGGCACGCTGGGCCTCATCGAGGAGCTGGTGTTCCGCAAGCCCGGCACGCGCGGCGACGAGAGCTTCGACCTCGCCGCGTACCGCGAACTGCTGCTGCTGTACTCGGTCGCGAAAGAAGTGATCGACCCGGACAGCGCGCCGCCGACGCCGGTCACGCCGCTGTCCTTCCTCGACACGCACGAAGCGAAGCTCGAGCCGACCAGGCCGGCCGAGCTGGACCGCGCGACCGAACAAGTGGGCCTGGCCGGTGGTGATCACAACGCGCCCGACGCGCCGCTGCCGTCGCTGTATGGCGCCATCGACGAGACGCTGTCGCACGACACGGTCATCGCCGCGCACCCTGGTACGGCCGGCGCGCGCCCGACGGCGTCGACGCCGCCCTCATGGCACGAAGAGGGGCAGTGGACGCGTCCGATGTCGGTGAACGAGCGGCAGGAACGCACCGATCAGGATGAGGCGATGCCTTTCGACAGCACGTCGCTCGAAACGCTCGAAACCCTGCCCAGTGAACTCGAGTTGGAGAAGCGGCCGTCCTCGCCGCCGGCCACCGACGACATGCCGCTGCCCGAATTGCGGCTCGATCTGGAACTGTTCGATCCGGTCATCGAGGCCGAGATCGCGCCTCGGCCGCGTCGCCGGCGCTGAACGGCGGCAACGTCCTCAGCGGCGAACCTGCAGGGCGCCGGGGTTCACGATGTTGGTGGGGTTGCCCTTGATGAAGCTCACCACGTTGTCGAAGGCCTGGCCGAAATACATCTCGTAGCTGTCCTGCTCGACGTAGCCGATGTGCGGCGTGCAGATGCAATTCTCCAGCCGCAGCAGCGCATGCCCTTGCAAGGGCGGCTCGCTTTCGAACACATCGATCGCGGCGATCCCGGGCCGGCCGCGGTTGAGGGCCGCCAGAAGCGCGTCGGGTTCGACCAGTTCGGCGCGCGAGGTGTTCACGAACAGGGCGGTCGGCTTCATCCGCGACAGGTCTTCCAGCGTGACGATGCCGCGTGTGTCGTCGTTCATGCGCAGGTGGACCGTGAGCACATCCGCGGCAGCGAAGAAGGCCTCGCGGCTCGGGGCGACCTGGAAGCCTTCCGACCGGGCGAGGTCGCGGCTCTGTTCGCGGCCCCAGATCACCACCTGCATGCCAAAGGCCTGGCCGTAGCGTGCAACCAGCTGTCCGATGCGGCCGTAGCCCCAGATGCACAGCGTCTTGCCCTTGAGCACCGAGCCCAGCCCGAAGTTCGGCGGCATCGAGGCCGACTTGAGGCCGGACTGCTGCCAGGCGCCGTGCTTGAGGTTGCTGATGTACTGCGGGAGTCGCCGCATCGCCGCCATGATCAATGCCCACGTCAGCTCGGCCGGTGCGAGCGGCGAACCGCTGCCCTCGGCCACTGCAACGCCTTGCTCGCTGCAGGCCGTGATGTCGATGTGGTTGCCGACCCGCCCGGTCTGGGAAATGAGCTTGAGCTTGGGCAGCTTCTCGATCAGCTGGCGGGAAATCTGGGTGCGTTCGCGAATCAGGACGATCACGTCGGCGTCTTTCAAACGCACCGACAGCTGGCCGATGCCCTTGACGGTGTTGGTGTAGACCTTCGCCGCGTAGGCATCGAGTTTGGCGGCGCACTGCAACTTGCGCACCGCATCCTGGTAGTCGTCGAGAATCACAATGTTCATGGCGTGCCATTGTGCCTCGCGCCGCACAAAAGCTCGCAGGGGCATCTGTGTGATGCGTACACGCCTGAGGGCGAGGCCGCTGCGCAGTGCCGCCTGCACGCGAGGGCGCTCTATGCGCCCGGACGCGTGTCAGTTTTCCATGATGCTCTGGCTGCGAGCGCCGGGCGCCGCAGGCGCGTCGGGGGGGCATTTCAATGCAGTGGACGCGTGCCGCGCACGGTGTCGGCGGCCTCGAGTGCCGCGAGGCGATCGAGCTCGGCGCACACATCGGCCATGCGGCCGGAGATCACGACGCGGCCGGTCCGGTGGCCTGGCTGCTGCGCGTCGACCGTGCGGACCACACGCAGCGGCCGCGCTGCGGCAGGTGCGTGCACCTGACCGGCGGTGGTCATGCCTGCGCGCTGCGTGCAGGCCGGCCGCACGGCCACATAGCGCAGGTCGGCGTGGGCATCGAAACTGGTGCCGCGGCGCGCGCGGCGCTCCGGCATCCAGCGGTGAGCGAGCGACTGCAGCGGGGTGAGCAGATCGACGAAAGTGAGCAGAACGATTCCCATGCGAACTCCAAGGTCAGAGGTTGAACACAGGCAGGATTGCTGGATGGGACTGCGACAGGGTGATGGCCTGATTGCCATACGCCCGCCACCTGTTGCAGACCTTGCGATGCACTACATCAGCATGGTGTTGCGAATCAACCCGACGGCCAGGCCTTCGATCTCGAAGGGTTCGCCGGGCTGGACCACGATGGTGGGGTAGTCAGGGTTCTCGGCGTGCAGCTCGATCACCTGCTTGTTGCGTTTGAGGCGCTTGACGGTCACTTCGTCGCCCAGGCGCGCGACCACGATCTGGCCGTTGCGCGCTTCCTTGGTGGATTGCACGGCGAGCAGGTCGCCGTCCATGATGCCCGCGTCGCGCATCGACATGCCGCGTACCTTGAGCAGGTAGTCGGGCTGATGCTGGAACAGCGTGTTCTCGACGTAATAGGTCTGGTCCACATGCTCCTGCGCGAGGATCGGCGAACCCGCCGCCACGCGACCCACCAGCGGCAACGCCAGTTGGGCCATGCCCGGCAGCGACAGCGAAAACTGGTTGTCGCGCGACTCGTTGAGCGAACGCAGCGCGTCCCCCTTCAGCCGGATGCCGCGGGAGGTGCCGCTGAGCAGTTCGATCGCGCCCTTGCGTGCCAGCGCCTGCAGGTGTTCCTCGGCCGCATTGGCTGACTTGAAGCCCAGTTCGGCGGCGATTTCTGCGCGCGTCGGCGGCGCACCGGTCTGCGCGATGGTGCTGCGGATCAGGTCCAGAATCTGCTGCTGACGGGCGGTAAGCTTGACGGCGAACTGCATGTGAACTCCTTGGTGCTGGTTGCATATCCAGTACCTGTATTTTTAAACAGTTTCCCGGACTTTGCAAGACATGGTGAACAAAAGCGTCCCGGGCACACCAGGTGTGCTCGTTCTGGGCACGGGCGGCACGATCGCCGGATGGGCGGCGTCTGCCTCCGACAACGTCGGCTACACAGCGGGCGAGGTGGGCGTCGACATTCTGCTGCGGGGGCTCGATCTGCCGCCCGGTCTGCCGATGTGGGCCGAGCAGGTCGCGCAGCTCGACAGCAAGGACATGGACTTCGAGGTCTGGCAGGCGCTCGCCACCCGCTGCGCCGAGGCGCTGGCGCGCGAGGATGTGTGCGGCATCGTGATCACGCACGGCACCGACACACTGGAGGAGACCGCGTTCTTCCTGCAGTCCGTGCTGAGCCCGACCAAGCCGGTGGTGCTCACTTGCGCGATGCGACCGGCGAGCGCGCTGGTGCCCGACGGCCCGCAGAACCTGCGTGATGCGATCGGCCTCGCGGCCTGGCCCGGCGCGAGCGGCGTGACGGTGGTGTGCGCCGGCACGGTCCATCGGTCGCTCGACGTGCAGAAGGTACACACCTACCGTCTGGACGCATTCGATTCGGGCGACGCCGGGCCGCTGGGCTATGTGGAAGAGGGCGCCCTTCGTGCGCTCCGTGCCTGGCCGGAGCCGGAGGGCGCTGCGGCGGCGCGCCTCGACGCCGTCATTGCCACCGAACCCTTTGCGTGGCCGCGGGTCGAGATCCTGACCAGCCACGCGGGCGCGCAGGGGTTGTTGATCGATGCGCTGGTCCATGCGCGGCAGTCCCATGCTGCGCATGCGGTCGACGGCCTCGTACTGGCAGCGACGGGCAACGGCACGGTGCACCACACGATCGAAGTCGCGGCCCTGCGCGCGCAGGCGGCGGGTATCGCGGTGCTGCGCGCCACGCGTTGCGCACGGGGGTGCATCGTGGGCACCTCACAGGCGGCGATTCGCGACGCCGGTGCGCTCACACCGGTGAAGGCGCGCGTCGCGCTGATCCTGGAACTGCTGGTGGCGCGCGTGCGCTGACGACGCATGCCGAGCGGGCTGCAGTCGCACCCCTGGGCCTATCCGGCGCTCGAGGCGCTGCACGTCGTCGGCATCGCGCTGCTGCTGGGCAACCTGGTGGCGCTCGAACTGCGTGTGTTCGGCCGCGCACCGGCGCTGCCGATCGTCGCGCTCGCGCGCCTGTCGCTCGCGATCGCGCTCGGCGGCTTCGCGCTCGCGGCGACGACCGGACTGCTGATGTTCGCCACGCAGCCGGCGGAACTTCTGGCTAACCGGTCGTTCCTGTGGAAGATGGCGCTGCTCGCCGCCGCAGGCGGCAATGCCGCGTGGTTCCATGCACGCGGCTCGCTGTCGAAACTCGATGTGACAGCGCGGGTACAGATGTTGATGTCCACTGTGCTCTGGGTGGCCGTCGTGTTCTGTGGCCGCTGGATCGCCTACTGACGAGAGGATTCACCATGCACCGTCGCCATCTCCTCGCTGCGGCCGCCGCGTCACCCTGGGCCCAGTCTGCCGCCTGGGCGCACCATGGCTGGAGCAGCTTCGACCAGGCCCGTCCGATCTACCTGGAAGGCAAGGTGCTGCGCTCTCGCTGGCAGAACCCGCACGCAGAACTCGTGATCGAGGTGCCGGCTGGACTGAAGGTGCCGGCCGATCTTGGTCAGCGGGCGGTGCCGCCACAGAGCGCCGGGCTCGATGGCGTAGCGTTGCTGAGCAAGGCGACGACGCCACGCCGCTCCGATCGTCAGTGGGAACTGGAACTAGCCCCGCTGACGCGCATGGCGGCCTGGAAGGTGGCGGAGATCAAGCCGGGCACGGCCGTGTCGGCCGTCGGCTTCACGTTCACGGGCGAGCAGGGCGCCGCCGTGATGCGTGTCGAGTACCTGTTCGTCGACGGTCAGGCTTACGGGCTGCGCTCGAGCCCGGCCTGACGGGCGTTTAGCTGCTGAGGGCGGCGAGTGCGCGCTGCGTGATCTCGTCGACCGTGCCGACACCGCTGATGGCGCGGTACTTGGGGGCAACGGCCGGCTCCGCCTTGGCCCAGGCGGCGTAGTAGTCCACCAGCGGACGGGTTTGCTGACTGTAGACGTCGAGCCGCTTGCGCACGGTCTCTTCCTTGTCGTCTTCGCGCTGCACCAGGTCTTCGCCGGTCGCGTCGTCCTTGCCTTCCACCTTCGGCGGGTTGAACTTGACGTGGTAGATCCGGCCCGATGCAGGGTGCGAGCGACGGCCGCTCATCCGCTCGATGATGTCGGCGAACGGGACGTCGATCTCGAGCACGTAGTCGAGCTTCACGCCCGCCGCGCGCATGGCGTCGGCCTGCGGAATGGTGCGCGGAAAGCCGTCGAACAGGAAGCCGCTCGCGCAGTCGGGCAGCGCGATGCGTTCCTTGACGAGGTTGATGATCAGGTCGTCGCTCACCAGCGCTCCCGAGGCCATCACGGCCTGGGCCTGCAGGCCCAGCGGCGTACCGGCCTTGACGGCGGCACGCAGCATGTCACCCGTCGAGATTTGCGGGATGTTGTACTTCTTGCAGATGAAAGCGGCTTGCGTGCCTTTGCCTGCCCCGGGGGCGCCCAACAAAATCAGTCTCATGGTGTCCTCGGACGGTTCTTAGATTTCTGTCACGCCAAGCCGGCCACGAGGGCAAGGGGCAGGGCGGAGTTGCGTCGAGGATAGCATGCGCACCCGTGCGAAATGTCCGCGAAAGACACCTCAGCGACCGGCGAACAGCGCACGCACGCGTGCCAGGTCTTCCGGCGTGTCGATGCCCGGCCCCGGGCGGTGCTCGCTGACGTGCACCGCGATGCGAAAGCCGTGCCACAGCGCTCGCAACTGTTCGAGCGCTTCGGTGGTTTCGATCGGGGCCGGCGCCAGCGTCGGAAACTTCCGGATGAAGCCTGCGCGATAGCCGTAGATGCCGATGTGCCGCAGTGGTGCAGGCGCCGTCGGCAGCGCGGGCCCGTCGGTCGACGCGGGTGCGTCGCGCCACCAGGGAATCGGCGCGCGGCTGAAGTACAGCGCGAAGCCGCGTGCGTCGAGCACCACCTTCACCACGTTCGGATTGCCGAAGTCGGTGGACGTGTCGATCGCGTGCGCGGCGGTGCTCATGACCGCATCCGGTTGCGCCGCGAGTTCAGCCGCCACCGCATCGATCAGCGCTGGGTCGATGAGGGGCTCGTCGCCCTGCACGTTCACGACGACCGCATCGTCCGGCAGCGCGAGTCGCGTGCAGGCCTCGGCCAGGCGATCGCTGCCGCTCGGGTGGTCGGTGCGCGTCAGCAGGGCATCGATGCCGTGTGCGGCACAGGCTCCGACGATGCGCGCATCGTCCGCTGCGACGACGATGCGCGAGGCGCCGGACGCCTGCGCGCGCTGCGCCACCCGCACGACCATGGGCACACCGGCGATATCGGCGAGCGGCTTGTCGGGCAGGCGCGTGGACGCCAGCCGCGCCGGAATCAGGACGATGAAGGGCATCAAAGGCCGAGTTCGTCGTCCGACAGCGTGCGCGCTTCGTTCTCGAGCAGCACGGGAATGCCGTCGCGCACCGGGTAGGCCAGCCGTGCGCTGCGCGAGACCAGTTCCTTTTTCTCGGCGTCCCAGGTCAGCGGGCCCTTGGTCACGGGGCAGACGAGCAGTTCAAGAAGCTTGGTGTCCATCGGGCGATGATAGCTTTGCATCGAGCGCCGCCAGGAAGGCCGGCACCGGCTCGAAGCGCAGCGGCACCGCGAGCGCGTCCGGCTGCCGGCGCCAGAGCTTGAGCGCGTCTTTCTCGGTGCACAGCACGGTGCCATCGCCTGCGGCGACCGGCGCCCAATCGTCGAAGTCGTGGTGATCGGGCAGAGCGATGCAGCGCGTCGGCGTCAAACCCTTGTCGCGCAGCATCTGGAAGAAGGATTCGGGCCTGGCGATGCCGGCCACGGCGATCAGCGGCCGACCGACCAATTCTGCGAGCGGTACGGCGGCGCCCTGCGCGGACACGGCCGAGTCGGCGAGCGAGCGTCGCGCCGTGAAGCCGGCGAAGGCCGGCCGGGACCCGGTGTGCAGCACCAAGTCGCAGGCCCGTGGCCACGCCTCGCGCAGCGGCCCGGCCGGCAGCAGCCAGCCATTGCCGATGCCGCGGTCGTCGAAGACGCAGATCTCGACGTCGCGCGCCAGCGCCAGATGCTGCAGGCCGTCGTCGCTGACGATCACGCGGACTTCCGGGTAGGCCGCCGTCAGTGCGCGTGCCGCGTCGATGCGCCGCGTTGCGACGAATACGGGTGCGCCCGTCGATCGGCGTATCAGCGCCGGTTCGTCGCCGACATCGCGCGGATCACTGTCGTCGAGCACCTCGCGGCAGTCGGTGGTGCGGCGGCCATGGCCGCGCGAGATCACCCCGGCCCGCACGCCGCGGGCGCGCAGATGTTCGACGATGGCCACCACAACCGGCGTCTTGCCCGCACCGCCGGCGACCACGTTGCCCACCACCACGACCGGCACGCTGGCGCGCTCCGTGCGCAGCCAGCCCACCCGGTACAGCGCGCGGCGCAGCGCCGCGAGCAGGCCGAAAAGTCGTGACAGCGGCCACAGCAGTCGCGCGACCGCGCCTCGCTCCAGCCAGGCGCGCTGCAGCTGCAAGTCAGCGCCCCGCCTGCGCGGCGGACTGCGTGGCGAAGGTGATCTGCACCATGCCGGCCCGGCGCGCGGCCTCCATCACGGTGATCACGGCCTGGTGCGCGGCACTGGCGTCGGCGCTGATGATGACCACGCTGTCCTTGGTGCCGCCCGCCGCCGTCAGCGCGGCGGCGACCGCCTCGACGCTGCGGTCGGGCAGCACATTCCGGTTGATCGAGTAGCGACCGTCGGCCGACACGGCGACGATCACTTCCTTCGGGTAGTCGCGCTGCGGCTCGGCATCGGCCACGGGCAGGCGCAACTGCATCTCCGTGAACTTGCTGTAGGTGGTCGACAGCATCAGGAAGATCAGCACGACCAGCAACACGTCGATGAACGGGATCAGGTTGATCTCCGGCTCGTCGCGCGAGCCGTGGCGGAAGTGCATGCGGCCGGGCTTCATCGCGGGCTCACTTGCGCAGTGCGTTGAGATGCCGCGCGAAGCGCTCGCCGGCGAGTTCGAGGTTCAGCAGGTACTCGTCGACCCGTGTCCGAAAGTAGCGCCAGAAGATCAGCGTGGGAATGGCGACGATCAGGCCGAAGGCGGTGTTGTAGAGCGCGATCGAGATCCCGTGCGCCAGTTGCGCCGGGTTGCCCGAACCCACCGCGCCGCCGGCCGGCGATTGCGAGCCGAAGATCTCGATCATGCCGATCACGGTGCCCAGCAGGCCGAGCAGCGGCGCAGCCGACGCGATGGTGGCGAGCGCGGGGAGCCAGCGCTCCAGTCGATGGGCCACCGTGCGACCGGAGGCTTCCATGGCGGCGCGCACGTCTTCCTCACTGCAACGCGGGTCGGCGTTGAGCGCCCGAAACCCGGAGGCGAGCACTTCACCCAGCGCGGAATTCTTTTCGAGCTTGGTCACGACATCGGGGCCCGGTACCGCGTTGCGCGAAACCGTGATGGCTTCATCGAGCAATTTGGGCGGCAGGACACGCGCGGTCTTCAGGCTGGTGAAACGTTCGATCACCAGAGCCAAGGCCAGCACCGAACAGGCGAGCAGCGGCCAGATCGGCCAGCCCGCAGCAACTATGATGGAAAACAAGAAATCCTCCGGCCCATGGATTGCAAATGCGCGGCGATTATCACCCGCGGCAACAAAAGAAAACGAGCGTCATCCCTGTCGGCGATGGCGCACAGTTTCTGTGGATAACTTTGTGATTAACTGCGTTGGCAACTGCCGCGCACCCGCATGAACAGGGCCTTGCATTAGGACGATCGAATTTTGAGCAGCAGTTTTCCGATTGAAATCAACAACTTGCACCACAAGCTGCGCCTCGCTGAGTCGCGTGTGGGGCAGGGCACCGTGCATGCGATGCACTGTGGAAGAGTGCCTGCCGCCGAGAGCGCTGCGTCGTGATCGATGCCGAGGCGTCGCGCGGCGCGACACCGCGCGTGTGGGCGGTCGGCGCCCTGTGCCACGCGGTGGCCGATGCATTGGACGCGCGCTTCAACCCGGTCACCGTGCAGGGAGAGATCTCGGGTTTCTCGCGTGCGGCCAGCGGCCACTGCTACTTCGCGCTCAAGGACGCATCCGGGCAACTGCGATGCGCCATGTTCCGACGCGCGGCCAGCCTGGTGGACTTCGCGCCACGCGATGGCGATCAGGTCGAGGTGCGCGGCCGGCTGGCCGTCTACGAACCGCGTGGCGACCTGCAGCTGGTGGTCGAAAGCCTGGCGCGTGCAGGGCAGGGGGCGCTGTTCGAGCAGTTCCTGCAGCGCAAGGCCAAGCTCGAGGCCGAGGGGCTGTTCGACCCCGCGCGAAAGCGACCCTTGCCCGCCATGCCGCGTGCCGTCGGCGTGGTCACGTCGCTGGGTGCCGCGGCGCTGCACGACGTGGTGACCGCCCTGCGCCGCCGGGTGCCGCACATTCCCGTGGTGCTCGCCCCGGCGGCGGTGCAGGGCGCGGGTGCGCCGGCCGAACTGGGGCGGGCCTTGCAGTCGCTCTGGACGTCACCGCAGCCGGTCGACGTGATCCTGCTCGTGCGCGGCGGCGGCTCGATTGAGGACCTCTGGGCCTTCAACGACGAAACCCTGGCGCGAACCATCGCGCGAAGTCCCGTGCCTGTGGTCTGCGGGGTCGGCCACGAGACCGACTTCACCATCGCCGACTTCTGCGCCGACCTGCGCGCGCCGACACCGACCGCGGCGGCAGAGCTCGTATCCGCGCCGCGCGATGTCTGGCTCGGGGCATTGGATTTGATCGAGGGCAGATTGCAGGACGCCATCGGTGGGCGGCTCGACCTGCTCGGTCAAAGGCTGGATCTGGCAGCCGGGCGACTCGGGCGCCCCTCGTCTGCGGTGCTGCGTCAGCAGTTGCGTCTGGGCCGGGAGGCGCAGCGCCTGCGCTATGCCGTCGCAGCGCAACACCAGCGGCTCGCGCAGCACGCGAGGACAATGCAGCAAGGCTGGCCCGCGCTGTGGCAGGGCGGGTTGCGGCGGCATCGGGAACACCTCGACCGGTTGGGCGATCGACTGCGTCTTCTCGACCCCGCCCAGGTGCTTCAGCGCGGCTATGCCTGGCTGCTCGATGCACGGGGCCGTGCCGTGACAAGCAGCTCGGACATCGCGGCCGGGGATGCATTGACGGCACGTCTGGCCGATGGCAGCCTCGATCTGAACGTCACGGCCGTCAACACGGCGCCACCGCCGACGCAGGGCATCTGAATACTTTCTAGAATCCCCTCATTCCACAACCAACCCACGAGCCAAGAACATGGAACACGTCCTTCCTCCTCTCCCCTACGCCCTCGATGCCCTCGCGCCCGAGTACTCGAAGGAAACGCTCGAGTACCACTACGGCAAGCACCACAACGCTTATGTCGTGAACCTGAACAACCTGCAGAAGGGCACCGAGTTCGAGAACATGACGCTCGAGGACATCATCAAGAAGTCCAGCGGTGGCATCTACAACAATTCCGCGCAGATCTGGAACCACACGTTCTTCTGGAACTGCATGAAGCCGCAGGGCGGCGGTGCACCGACCGGTGAACTGGCCAAGGCGATCGATGCCAAGTGGGGCAGCTACGATGCCTTCAAGGAAGCCTTCGTGAAGTCGGCCGTCGGCAACTTCGGGTCCGGCTGGACCTGGCTCGTGAAGAAGGCCGATGGCACCGTTGACATCGTGAACACCGGCGCTGCCGGCACGCCGCTCACGACCGCCGACAAGGCGCTGCTCACGGTCGACGTCTGGGAGCACGCGTACTACATCGACTACCGCAACCTGCGCCCGAAGTTCGTCGAGACCTTCCTGGCCAAGCTGGTCAACTGGGACTTCGCGCAGAAGAACTTCGCTTAAGTCCGGGTTCCGCCCTCAAGAGAAAGCCGGCTTCGTGCCGGCTTTCTTTCGTCCTGATGCCTTGCACCGGCCGCTCAGCGTCCGAGCTGGAAAGGGGCGCCGCCCAGTCTGGCGTTCTTCTTGATGTTCTTTCGGGCGAACCAGCCCTGGTTCATTTCCAGGACGAAGCGCACCGGCTCAGCCGAGCAGTGCGATTCGAGCGTGAGCGGCTGCATGTCGACGATGTTGACGATGCGGCCGTCGTCGGCGACGAATGCGGCCGACAGAGGCAGCAGCGTGTTCTTCATCCAGAA
>LNAP01004829.1_pt1 | contig 12152 bp, 12 predicted proteins | sample 602601 | NCBI WGS metagenome assembly LNAP01 (sample SAMN02440304, study PRJNA202911) | soil metagenome | biome: Subtropical and temperate rainforests or woodlands; isolation source: soil samples (1 kg each in a 20% v/v slurry with milli Q water) were... ... | reverse complement strand
GAGCTGGCACGCGTGGGCCTGGCGGACAAGGCCGACGCCTTCCCGGCCCGCCTGTCCGGCGGCCAGAAGCAGCGCGTGGCGATCGCACGCGCGCTGGCGATGGACCCGGAGATCCTGCTGTTCGACGAGCCGACCTCGGCGCTCGACCCCGAACTCGTCGGCGAAGTGCTGCGCGTGATCCGCGCGCTCGCCGAGGAGGGCCGCACGATGCTGCTCGTGACGCACGAGATCGGCTTCGCGTACCACTTCGCGAACCGCGTCCTGTTCATCGCCGACGGCGTGATCCACGAACAAGGCCCGCCCGACCAGGTGCTCAAGCACCCGACCCAGGCCCGCACGCAGGCGTTCATCGAACGCCACCGCGAATTCGACTTCTAGATCCGACTCCCAACCGCGAACCCCATCCTATGAACGCCGTGAACCCGCTGACCCAGGGCGAGAGCGCCCAGGGCTACCTGGCCGACCCGCGCAACGACAACGTGCTCGTCTACGTCAACGGCGAGTTCGTGCCGCGCGACCAGGCGCGCGTCTCGATCTTCGACAGCGGGTTCGTGCTCGGTGACGGCATCTGGGAAGGCCTGCGCCTCGTGCAGGGCCGCATCGTCAGCCTGGAGGCGCATCTCGACCGCCTGTACGAAGGCGCGGCCTCGATCGCCATCGACATCGGCATGAGCCGCACTGCGCTGACGCAGGCCCTGACCGACACGCTCGCGAAGAACGGCATGACCGATGGCGCGCACCTGCGCCTGATGGTCACGCGGGGCGTGAAGCGCACGCCCAACCAGGATCCGCGCTTCGTGATCGGCAAGGCGACGGTCGTCATCGTCGCCGAGTTCAAGACGCCCAAGCCCGAGTCGAAGACGCGCGGCCTCACGCTCTTCACGTCGACCTTCCGCACCAGCAGCCCCGATGTCTTCGACCTGCGGCTGAACTCGCACAGCCGCCTGAACCTGATCCAGGCGCTGATCCAGGCCATCCACGCCGGCGCCGACGAGGCGCTGATGCTCGACCCGCGCGGCTTCGTCGCGAGCTGCAACTCGACCAACTTCTTCGTCGTCCGCAAGGGCGAGCTGTGGACGTCGACCGGCGCCTACTCGTTCAAGGGCATCACGCAACGCAACGTGATCGACGCCTGGAGCGCCGCCGGCGGCACCGTGCGGGAGTGCGACTTCACGCTGGCGCAGGTCTACACGGCCGACGAGGCCTTCGTGACCGGGACGCTCGGCGGCGTGACGCCGGTGACGAGAGTCGACGGGCGGCAGATCGGGGACGGGACGCCGGGGGCGCTGACGCAGCGCGCTGCGGAGTTGTATCGAGAGCAGGTTCTCGCCGCGTGAGCATCGGCGTCCGAGCCGTGGGTGAAGCGGCGGTGGCGACAGCCTAGAAGGTGCCGGACTTGAAGAGTTGCCCATCGGCCTCGAGGAGCCGCCAGGCCGTGCCTTCCGTGTGAAGCGTGCGTCCGGTCTCCGGATAGTGGCAGACGTCCCGGCTCGCGCGAGTGCCGACGATCACGTAGGAACAAGGTTCGTCCGACCGATTGGACACGTGGTGGGCACCGGGAACACCGGCCGGCCAGCACGCCGTGTCTCCTGCGTGAAGGACGTGCGTTTCGGCGCCCTCCGCGACCGTGACTGAACCCGACAGCACATAGAGGAACTCGTCCTCGTTCTCGTGCCAGTGGCTGTTGGAGGAGCGTGCCCCGGGGTGAAGCGTCTGCACGTACGCCCCGAACTGAGTCAGCCCTCCCGCGTCCGACAGGCGCAGCGTGTCCGTGACACCGAACGACTCGCGTTCGGCCCGCTCGGCAGCCACCTGATTCTTCTTGACGATCATGTTCGGTTCCCGCGCATCGAATGAAGCCGCCTCGACTGTAGACGCTGCGCGCTTGCCCTGCGAACACCGGGGGCTCGATGCGCCGACCTGGCCCTTCAATCCCACGTTCGTTGGAGACGGTCGCCGGCAAGACCGACCGCACCGCATAGTTGGCCGCCACCTGGTGCGGATCGCTCGTTTGAAGCGAGCTGTTCCAACGGTCGAAGAGCGCCGAGATTTCCCCCTCGTTCGTGTGACGCACGCCTCGGTACGCGCCGACGCGCGGCCCGAGCGGATTCGACGGGGGCCGTTCGGCGCTCTCGGGCCACAGCACCCCGAGCAAGTTTCGCTTGCCATACTCACGCGGCGGCGGCCCTCGCCGTCAACGCCGAACCGTCTCCACGACCATGCGCCTGCCCACGCCGACCCTTCACACCGCGCGCCTGCTTCTGCGTCCCTTCGAAACGGCTGACGCGGAAGCGATCTACGCGCTGCAGAGCAACGCCCGCGTACTGCGTTACTGGGACTCACCACCGTGGACCGAGCGCAGCCGGGCCGACACGTTCATCGAAGCGTGCCGCACGATGGAGGAGGACGGAAGCGGCGCACGCCTGGCCATTCAGACGTCCGCAGACGGAGCCTTCGTGGGCTGGTGCGCCATGTTCCAGTGGAACCCCGTCTACCGCAGCCTCGGGATCGGCTACTGCCTCGACGAACCGGCCTGGGGAAAGGGCTACGCCACGGAGGCCGTGCGCGCGATGCTGGCGTGGGCGTACGGCACGCTGGACCTCAATCGCGTCGACGCCGAACTCGACACCCGCAACCTCGCGTCCGCCAGGGTGCTGGAGAAGCTGGGCTTCCAGCGAGAGGGGCTGAGGCGAGAAGACTGCATCGTCCTCGGCGAGGTGTCGGATTCCTGGATCTATGGACTGCTCAGGCGGGACTGGGAAGCGCGGCGCGGCGTCGGTGAGACGTGACACGCCGCGCGCAACCACCGGCCGCGCGCGAAGGCGGCGAGTCTCGAGACCCGCGCACCGGCACGCCGTGCCGGTGCAGTGGGCATCAGTGGATGGGAATCGGACGCCCGGTCCCGACCGACGAGCTCTTCGCCCGCTGGACCACCTCGTCGCCGTCCTCCTTGAGCAGGAAGCCGTCGTGCACGTTGCGCTTCACTGCGTCCGTCACGGCATTGACGTAGGCCGCCTTGGACGAATAGAGCTGCGACAGCGTCGCATCGCTGAACGGGATGTGCATGCCGTAGTTGGTCGGGCAGCCGGGCGTCATGCCCACCTGATCGCCGCGGTTGATCGCGATCGGCACATCGACATCGGCTTGCCGGATGCCACCCAACGCAATCCCGTTGGCATCCCGTGCGATCGTCACGGGGCTGAGAGATGCCATGGCGATCGGCTCACCGCGGGGTGGCTGCTTGTTCTTGAGCACCCAATCGGTCAGGTGGTGATACCCGGCGTTCAGAACGTAGCGAAGCGGCACATGGCTGGCCGGCTCGGGCGTGCACGCCAGGTTCGCAGGGATGTTCCCATCGCGGTGGGCCAGAGCCGCCCGGTACATCACCCACCAGTAGTCGACGTGCGCGGTACCGGCCACTTCCCAGGTCCGGAGCGTCGGGCTGTCCGGTTGGCGTCGCGTGGCGAACGAACCGCGAACCTCGTTCTCGCTCATCACCTGGATCATCGGCGCCTTGACGTCGCTGCGGAAGGGCCCGCCGCCGACCTGCAGCAGGAAGCCGTCGACGACACCGTGCAAAGGCTGCACGCTGTTGTAGTACGAGGTCAGGCGACTGGCCGACTGGGATTGCCCCACCGCGAGGTAGACCTTCGGCTGGAGCGTCGTCAGGATCTGCGACTTCCCCTGCCCCTTCAGCGCCATGACGACCTGCGAGAAGATGTCGTACGACAGCGAGTCATCCGTGATCGTGCCGCCGGCCGTGACGTCCAGACTCGAGTAGCGCTGAGGGCTCCAATCGCGCAATCCGGCTGCATTCGCCGACCCGTGGATGCCGACGCGCTGCGCCTGAACGCTGACGTGGACGTATCCCGCGCGAGTGAGGTAGTCCTTCGAATACTGCCAATGCAGATCGATGCCGCCGTAGCCGGACGTGACGTTCGCCCATTCGACGATGACCGTGCCGTTGAACTTGGTGTCGACGGGGCGGCGAACCAGGATGCGTGTCTTGTACGGATGACCGGTGGACACAGCGACAGCATCGGCTGACGCTGGCGTGGTGTAGCGCGTCGCGAATCCCTGGACGAAGAATTCTTCCTCCGTGTATCCCACGGCGCCCAGGTTGAAATAGGGCTCGCTGGCAAAGTGCGGATAGTCCCGGGTGACGCCGACACCCGGGGTGGAGGTGATCGGAATGGGCCCGATGACCGTGGGACTCGGGGGCGGCGCAGCGTGGGCGGACACCGCCGCCGCAGCGACGGCCCAAGCCGCCGCAAAAAAAAACGCCTCGCATCACGTGCAGATGACTCTTGGCAAAACTCATTCTGTTGTCTCCTGGGGTTGAGAAGGTGAAACTGAACTTGCGCGGTCCACCACTGGAGTGGCGACCGCGACAGAAGGAATGTTCAGTCTCGCGATGCATGACGACAAGCGATGGTTCGTCACCCTAAGATGACGGTCCTTCACTCAACGACAGGGTCAACCCACAGTGCTCAGCGACGCGCTCGCGCCCGTCGAAGCGCTCTCGTCATGCACGTTTCGCGCGCGACGCCAGCGCCGACCCGGCGGCCGCCTCGCGATGCAACCACGCCAGGAAGGCTTCGACGGGTGCGCGCTTTCCGTGCCGCGGCGGATACACCGCGAAGTGCGCCTTCACGCGGATCGACTTCTCGATTCCGAAGATCGCGCGCACCGAGCCTTCGGCGAGGTGCTTGCTGCCCGTCGTCGTGCTCTCCAACGCCACACCGAGCCCTTGCGCTGCAGCATCCAGTGACATGTGTGCTCGATCGAAGCGCAGCGAGAATCGATCCGGAGCGCGCTTGTCCGAGTACGCCGCGAGCCAGTCGGACCATTGCACGACGCTGACGTTGCTTTGAATCAATGGAACGCTCAGCAATTGGTCCGGTCGCTTGAGGCGGTGCTCCCGGATGAAGGCCGGGCTCGCGAGCGGCACGATGCGTTCTTCGAACAAGGGTTCGATCGCGAGGTCCCGCCAGGTGGGCACGCCGTACCGGATGTCCAGGTCCACCTGGCCCAGGCCGAAATCGCTGTGCGTGTGCGCAGCCGACAGGTTGAGGGAAATGTCCGGATGGGCTTGTGCGAACCGATGCAGCCGGGGCATCAGCCACAACGCGGCCAGGCTGGGGGCGCAGTGCACGTACAGCCCGTTGCTCATGCCCTGGCGCAAGTCGTCGCTGGCCGCAGCGATGGCCGCGAGCCCGCCCGCGACCCGTGAGAGGTAATGCTCCCCCGCGAGGCTCAGCCGAACGCCGTGCGCGCTGCGCTCGAAGAGCTTGACCGCCAGGTGGGACTCGAGCCGTGCGATCTGGTGACTGACCGCCGACGCCGTGAGGTGCAGTTCTGCTGCCGCGAGGGCAAAGCTGCGGCGTCGTGCGACGGCCTCGAATGCAAGCAGGTTCGCGATCGGTGGCACGGCCGTCATGGTGTTTCTCCGTGGGTAAAGTGACAGTACGTCATCTTAGGCTGAAGAAGTATCTCTTGTCGTCAACCTAGCGAAACGCCAACATTCGCCGCAGTTCGCACCGCTGTATCCCGCTGTTCCCCGACCACAGGCCCCTCATGGAGTCGATCGATATGCTGCTCAAAGACAAAGTCGCCGTGATCACCGGCGGGGCCGGAGAGAACGGCCTGGGCTTCGCCACGGCCAGGCTGATGGCGCTGCACGGCGCACGCGTGGTCGTGCTGGATCTGGCCCACGCAGAGCCGGTAGCCGCCGCTGCCAAATTGGGCGACGGACATCTCGGCGTCGTCACCGACGTGACGAGCAAGGCCTCTTGCGACGCCGCGATCGCCACCATCGTCGAAGTGTTCGGGCGAGTGGATGTGCTCGTCAACAACGCAGGCATCACGCAGCCACGCAAGACGGTGGAGATCAGCGAGGCCGACTACGACGCCGTGCTGGACGTGAGCCTGCGAGGCACGCTCCTGATGTCGCAAGCCGCGATTCCGCAGATGCAGCGGCAACGTTCGGGTTCGATCATCTGCATCTCATCGGTCTCGGCGCAGCGGGGCGGCGGCATTCTCGGCGGCCCGCACTACTCGGCCGCAAAAGCCGGGGTGCTGGGTCTGGCCCGCGCCATGGCTCGCGAACTCGGCGCCGACCGCATCCGGGTCAATTCGATCACCCCCGGGCTGATTCAGACCGACATCAGCAAGGGCAAGCTCACCGAGGAACGCAAGGCGGAGATCGCGGAAACGATCCCGCTCGGTCGCCTCGGGGTGGCCGAAGACGTCGCAGGCGCCTGCCTGTACCTCGCCAGCGACCTGTCGAGCTACTGCACCGGCATCACGCTCGATGTCAACGGCGGGATGCTGATTCATTGACACGCTCGCCTCGAGCCCATTCCCATTCAAGGAGACATAACCATGCAACGCAAGACCTTCATCTGCACCGTGCTCGCATCCAGCTGCGCCGCATTGATGTTCAACGCCCAGGCGCAGACCACCAAACTCACGCTGGGCCACGGGGCCGCGCCCGGCAACCCGCGCCATGAGGCGGCCGTGAAGTTTGCAGATGTCGTCAAGGCCAAGACCAGCGGGCGCATCGACGTGCAGGTCGCGCCATCGGCACAGCTCGGCGACGATGCGGCGATGGTGACCGCGCTGCGTACCGGGGCGCTGGACATGTCCGCCAACTCGCAGGGAGCCGTGGCCAACGCGGTGCCCGAGTACGCGGCCTTCGGGATGCCCTTCCTGTTCTCCAGTGCAGCCCAGGCATTCAAGCTGCTCGATGGCCCGCTGGGCAAGGAACTCGCCGACAAGTCGGCGGAGAAAGGCCTGATCGTGCTGGGCTACTGGGACAACGGCATCCGCCAGATGACCAGCAGCAAGCGCCCGATCGCCAAGGTGGAGGACATGAAGGGCTTGAAGATGCGCACGCCCCCGGACACCGTGCTCGTGGACATCATGCAGTCACTCGGCGCCGAGGCGCAGCAGATCAAGTTCGCGGAGTTGTACGTGGCGCTGCAGCAGGGCGTCGTGGACGGCCAGGAGAACCCGGTGATGAACATCCACGCGAGCAAGCTCTACGAAGTGCAGAAGCACCTGGCGCTGACCAATCACCAGTTCCAGATCACCCCCTTCCTGATGAGCAAGCGTTCCTGGGACAAGCTGGCGGACGCCGACAAGAAGGCGATCCAGGAGGCTGCAACCGAGGCGACCCTCCTGCAGCGCAAGCTGTCGGACGAATCGGAAAGCAAGCTGCTCGCGGACCTCAAGTCCAAGGGCGTCCAGGTGACGACCGTCGACAAGGCGGCGTTCCAGAAGGCCACTGCGCCGGTCGTCGACAAGTGGCTCGCAGCGCCCATCGGCCCCTACGTCAAGAAGGTCGTGGCAGCCGCGGTCGCCAACTGAGAGCTTCCGGCGCCTGAACAGGCGCCGGGTCGAGGAGACGCCATGAGCTGGATCGAGCGCGCCGTCGGCGGCCTTTGCCGCGCGGTGCTGTGGGTGACCACGTCCGTGATCTTCGTGATCTTGTGCGGGAACACGATCCTGCGCTACGCCACCGGCGCGAGCCTGCAATGGGGCAACGAGGTTCCTGAGTTGCTGTTCCCCTGGATGGTGATGGCCGGGGTCGTGCTGGCCGCCCTGCGTGGGGCCCACATCACGACGACCTTCCTCATGGACAAGCTCCCCTTCGCACTGGTGCGGCCCCTGACGACGTTTGCCTGGCTCGGGGTCGCGGCAATGTACGCGGTGCTCAGCGTTCAGACCTTCCGGATGCTGGAGATCGTGCATGACGAGAAGTCGCCGATCCTGCAGGTGCCGGGGTCCGTGACCTACGGCTGCGTCATGGGCGGGATGAGCATGCTGGCGGTGCTGGCGGTTCTCTCGGCGTGGCGGTCGTGGCAGGCCCGCCCGGAACCGTTGCGGGCCGCCGACGCGCCGCCGCAGATGCCCCAGGCGCACTGGTAAGGCCAAAGTCAAATGACCGCACTGATTCTTGCTTCGTTCCTCGGCGCCGCGGTGCTGGCGATTCCGATCGCGCATGCGCTGCTGGTCGCGGCCATGGCGGCTGCGGCAACCTCCGATCGCGTGCCGCTCGACCTGATCGTGCAACAGATGGTCGCGCAGGTACAGAGCTTTCCACTCATCGCGATCCCGTTCTTCATGCTCACGGGCACCCTGATGATGGGTGGCAAACTGGGCGAGGCGCTGATCGGCGTGCTGTCGACGTTGATCGGTCGATTCCATGGCGGACCCGGGCAGGTGGGCGTCCTGTCGTCGACGATCTTCGGCGGGGTCTCCGGCTCGGCAGTCGCCGACGCGTCGGCCATCGGCTCCCTGCTGATTCCCTGGCAGAAGCGACTCGGCTACCCGCCTGCCTTTTCTGCCGCGACACTCGCCGCGGCGGCGACGATCGACATCCTCATTCCGCCGTCGATCCCGATGATCCTGTTCGCACTCGTGAGCAACACGTCGATCGCGGCTCTCTTCGTTGCGGGCCTCCTGCCTGGCCTGCTGATGTGCGGGCTCTTCATGTTCGTCTGCTGGTGGGTGGGGCGCCGCCGCAACTTTCCCCGCGAGACGCGCAAGCTCGACTGGGCGGTGTTCCGCAAGCAGCTGGCCTACGCATCGCCTGCACTGATGCTGCCCGCGCTGATCGTGATCTTCCTGCGCTTCGGCATGGCCACGCCGACCGAAGTCGCTGTGCTGTCGACGCTGTTCGCGGGCCTGGTGTCGGCACTGATCTACCGTGACCTCGGTCTGAGGCGCCTTCACGCGGCGATCGTCGAGGCGGGCCTGGCCACCGGCGTGGTCCTGCTCGTGATCATGGCATCGGCCGCCATCGGCTGGCTGCTCACGTTCGACCGCATGCCCGATGGCGTCGTCGCATGGGCCCAGGCGCACCTGAGCAGTGGCTGGACCGTGATCCTGATGATGAACCTGCTGATGCTGTTGTGCGGCATGTTCATCGATCTGCCTGCTGCGGTGCTGCTGCTGACGCCCGTCTTCGTTCCGCTGGCCAATGCGATCGGCATGGACCTGACCCAGCTCGGGATCATGATGACCGTGAACCTGGCCATCGGCCTGTACACGCCACCCGTGGGTACCACCCTGTTCATCACCAGTGCGCTGGCCAAGGTCAAGGTCGGGGAGACGGTTCGCGAACTGGGTCCGTTCTATCTGGCAGCGTTCTTCGTGCTGCTGCTGGTGTCCTACGTCCCGGCTTCGATCATCAAGTGACTGTTGGCAAGGAGAGATTTCGATGACGACGAACGACCCGCTCGCTGCGTTGGCGAAAGTGGCGTACCGCATACGGCGCTTTGCGCTGCGCATGGGTGAAGTCCAGGGCCAGGGCTACATCGGCCAGGCGCTCGGCTACGCGGACGTGCTCGCCGTGGCGTACGGCCATGCGGTCAACCTCAAACCCGAGGATCCCCTGTGGGAGGGCCGTGACCGCTTCCTGCTCTCGCATGGGCACTACGCGATCGCGTTCTACGCTGCGCTGATCGAGGCCGGGGTCATCCCCGAGAGCGAACTCGAAACCTACGGCAGCGACGACAGCCGCTTGCCGATGTCGGGCATGGCGACCTACACCCCCGGCATGGAGATGTCCGGCGGCTCGCTGGGTCAGGGGCTGGCGATCGCGGTCGGCATGGCGCTGGCACTGAAGATGAAGGGCAACCCGGCCTTCGTCTACAACTCGATGTCGGATGGCGAACTCGACGAAGGTGCAACCTGGGAAGCCGCGATGGGCGCCGCCCATCACCGCCTGGACAACCTGATCTGCCTGATCGACGTCAACAACCAACAGGCCGACGGCCCGTCGGGAAAGGTGCTCGGTTTCGAGCCCTTGGCCGACAAGTGGGTATCGTTCGGCTGGCATGTTCAGCGCGTCGATGGCAACAACCTGGCCGCGGTACTCGCCGCATTCGATGCGGCTCGCAGTCTGGCGCAGCCTCGCCCTCGCGTGATCCTGTTCGACACCCTGATGGGCAAGGGCGTGCCCTTTCTCGAGACACGCGACAAGAACCACTTCATTCGCGTCGATCCGCCCGAATGGCAGCAGGCCATCGAGATCCTCGATCGGTCGCAACCGCACTCGCAGTCCGAAGGAGCCCCGGCATGAGCAGCACTGCCGCAGAACAGAAGCCGCGCCTCACCACCTCCGCGATGATCGCGTCGATCGCGACCGAGGGGCAGCGCGTGAAGGCAGCGCCGTTCGGCAAGGCGCTTGTCGACCATGCCGCCACACGACCCGAGGTTGTCGGGCTCACGGCCGACCTCGCGAAGTACACCGACCTGCATCTGTTCGCCCAGGCCTACCCGGATCGCTTCTTCCAGATGGGGATGGCGGAGCAACTGCTGATGGCGGCCGCTGGCGGCATGGCCAAGGAGGGGCTGGTGCCGTTCGCCACCACCTACGCCGTCTTCGGAACGCGTCGCGCCTACGACTTCATTCACCAGGTCATCGCAGAGGAGAACCTGAACGTCAAGATCTGCTGCGCGCTACCCGGCTTGACCACAGGCTACGGGCCCAGCCACCAGGCGACCGAAGACATCGCGATGATGCGGGGCATCCCGGGCCTGACGATCGTCGATCCGTGCGACGCGCTCGACATCGAGCAGGCGGTTCCCCAGATCGCCGCGCACAACGGCCCGGTGTACATGCGCTTGCTGCGAGGCCAGGTGCCGCTGGTCCTCGACGAGATCGGCGGCTATCGCTTCGAGCTCGGCAAGGCGAAGCTGCTGCGCGACGGCGCAGACGTGCTGGTGATCTCCAGCGGGCTGATGACCATGCGTGCGCTCGAGGTCGCAACGGATCTCGCCGCCGACAGCATCGGCGTTGCGGTGATGCACTGCCCGACGATCAAGCCGTTGGACGAGATCGCGATCGTCGAGCAGGTGCGCTACAAGCATCGCCTGGTCGTGGTGGCGGAGAACCATTCCGTCGTCGGTGGGCTGGGTGAAGCCGTGGCCAGCGCACTGCTTCGCAACCGCGTGCAGCCCGCGGGCTTCCAGCAGGCCGGATTGCCAGACGCCTTTCTCGACGCCGGCGCGCTTCCCACGCTCCACGACCGTTACGGGATCAGCCGCGCGACGCTGGGGGCTCGCATCAAGAACTGGATGGGTTGAACCGACGTCTCCGTCACACAACCCGCACCGTTCCGTCACGGCCCCATCACGAACGGCCGTCACGATGCACGCTCATGAAGCGTGATCTCGATGCCCTCGTGTTGCCGGCCCTGGAACCGGGGCTGCGCTACCGCAGCGTCTGGATCTCCGACCTCCACCTCGGCACGCCGGGGTGCCAGGCGGTGGCGCTGCTCGACTTCCTGAAGACCGTCGAGTGCGAGACGCTGTTTCTCGTCGGCGACATCGTCGACGGCTGGCAGCTCGGGCGCAGCTGGTACTGGCCGCAGACGCACAACGACGTGGTCCAGAAGCTGCTGCGCAAGGCGCGCAAGGGCACGCGGGTGATCTTCGTCCCCGGCAACCACGACGAGTTCGCGCGGCGCTACGTCGACCATGGCTTCGGCGGCATCGAGGTGGTGGACGACTGGATCCACGAGACCGCCGACGGTCGCACGCTGTGGGTCACGCACGGCGACCTGTTCGACGGCGTCATCCAGTGCGCGAAGTGGCTGGCTCACGTCGGCGACTCGCTGTACGAGATCACGCTGCGGCTCAACCGGCACCTGAACGGCCTGCGTGCGCGGATGGGCCTGCCGTACTGGAGCCTGTCGAAGTACCTGAAGCACAAGGTCAAGCGCGCCGTCAGCTACGTCAGCGACTTCGAGGTGGCGGTTGCGCGCGAGGCGCGCCGGCGCGGGGTCGACGGCGTCGTGTGCGGCCACATCCACCATGCAGAGATCCGCGAGATCGACGGCATCCTCTACTGCAACGACGGCGACTGGGTCGAGAGCATGACCGCCCTGGTCGAGCACCCCGACGGCCGGCTCGAGCTGCTCGACTGGTCGGCTCGCGTGCGCGCACCGCGTGCCGCGACCGCCACGCTGGCGCTGCACGCCGGATGAAGATCCTCCTCGTGACGGACGCCTGGTGGCCGCAGGTCAACGGCGTCGTCACCGCGGTGCAGGAACTCGTCACCGGCCTCGCGGCGCTGGGGCACCAGGTGGAGCTGGTCGAACCCTCGACCTTCCGGCGCTTCAAGTGCCCCGGCTACGCGG
>LNAP01008088.1_pt1 | contig 12153 bp, 13 predicted proteins | sample 602601 | NCBI WGS metagenome assembly LNAP01 (sample SAMN02440304, study PRJNA202911) | soil metagenome | biome: Subtropical and temperate rainforests or woodlands; isolation source: soil samples (1 kg each in a 20% v/v slurry with milli Q water) were... ... | reverse complement strand
CTATCTGCCGCTCGGCGGCACCCACCGGCTGGCCAATCCCGGCAAGATTCCGCTGGAATTGATCGAGGTGCAGACCGGCTCCTATCTCGGCGAGGACGACATCGTTCGCCTCGAGGACGTCTACAACCGTAGCTGACGGGGTGGACGGCGGGCGCCCTGGCTGCCCTCCTCCATTGCATCAAAGGCCAATGACCCTTAATTGACGCCCTGCCGTAGCTTTCTTGGCCCTCCGTCACCGGATGGGTTTGAGGGCGAGCAAGGGAGTATAGCTTTGGGGAGTATCGTTTTGGGGACGGCCCAGTCCGAGAATGCCGCCGTCGGCAGCTCCTCCACAGAGACTGATGCGTTCCGCTCCAGCCTTCGCCGCACCCTTGCCATCGAGGCGCGGGGCCTCGCCGCGCTGAGCGAGACGCTGGAGGGCGCGCTGGGCGACGCGCTGGAACGGGCAACCCGCCTGATCGAGCAGGCTCGTGGCCGCGTCATCGTCACCGGCATGGGCAAGAGCGGACATATCGGCCGCAAGATCGCCGCGACGCTCGCCTCCACCGGCACGCCGGCGCTGTTCCTGCATGCCGCCGAGGCCAGCCATGGCGACCTCGGCATGGTGACGCCGGACGACGTGCTGCTCGCCATGTCCTGGTCCGGCGAGACCGCCGAGCTCGGCGACATCGTGCATTATTGCCGGCGCTTCACCGTGCCGCTGGTCGCCATGACCTCCAATGCCACCAGCACGCTCGGCCGCGCGGCCGACGTAGTGCTGGACCTTCCCCGCGTGGAGGAGGCCTGCCCGAACGGGCTGGCGCCCACCACCTCTACCCTGCTGCAGCTCGCGCTCGGCGATGCGCTCGCGGTGGCGCTGCTGGAGCGCCGCGGCTTCTCGGCCTCCGATTTCCGGGTGTTCCACCCCGGCGGCAAGCTCGGCGCGCGGTTGCTCAAGGTCTCCGACCTCATGCACGCCGACGAGATGGTTCCCACCGTCGCGGTAGGAACGCCGATGAGCGAGGCGCTGATCGAAATCACCGGCAAGCGCTTCGGCTGCTGCGGCGTGGTCGACGGCTCCGCCAAGCTGGTCGGCATCGTCACCGACGGCGACCTGCGCCGCCACATGAGCACCGACCTGCTGACCCGCGCCGTCGAAAAGGTGATGACCGTCTCGCCGATGGTGGTGGCGCCGGACGAGCTCGCCAGCGCCGCGCTCGGCCAGATGAGCCGCGGTCAGGTCACCGTCCTGTTCGTTGTCAGCCAGGGCGCGCCGGTCGGCATTCTCCACATCCACGATCTTCTGCGCGCCGGCGTCATCTGACCGGCCCGACAAGGAACACCCTATGAGCGGCACCCGCGCCAATTCCATCGTCACCGCCGGCAATGTGCGCTTCGGCAACGACCTGCCGCTCGCGCTGATTGCCGGCCCGTGCCAGATGGAAAGCCGCGAGCACGCGCTGGAATGCGCCGCCGCGATCAAGGAGATCGCAGATCGACGCGGCATCGGCGTGGTGTTCAAGACCTCGTTCGACAAGGCCAACCGCACCTCGATCAAGGGGGCGCGCGGCATGGGGCTGAAGGCCGCCATGCCCGTCTTCGCTGAGATCAAGGAACGCTACGGCATGCCGGTGCTGACCGACATCCACGAGATCGACCATTGCGCGCCCGCCGCCGAGGTCGTCGACATATTGCAGATCCCGGCCTTCCTGTGCCGCCAGACCGACCTCCTGATCGCCGCCGCCGCCACCGGGCGCGTGGTCAACGTCAAGAAAGGCCAGTTCCTGGCGCCGTGGGACATGGTCAATGTCGTCGCCAAACTCACCGAGAGCGGTAACAGCAACGTCCTGGTCACCGAACGCGGCGTGTCGTTCGGCTACAACACGCTGGTCACCGACATGCGGGCGCTGCCGATCATGGCGCAGACCACCGGCGCGCCGGTGATTTTCGATGCCACCCATTCGGTGCAGCAGCCGGGCGGACAGGGCACCTCGTCCGGCGGACAGCGGGAGTTCGTGCCGGTGCTGGCGCGGGCGGCGGTGGCGGTCGGCGTCGCCGGCGTGTTCATCGAGACCCATCCCGATCCCGACCACGCACCGTCCGACGGCCCGAACATGGTGCCGCTCAGCCAATTCGAGGCGCTGATCACGCAGTTGCAGGCGTTCGACCGCGTCGCCAAGAGCGCCTCGAACTAGCGCGCCTCGAACTGACGCTCCGCCCCTCTCAGATCGTCTGATTATACGCGCCGACTTCCGGGTGGGTGCGCAGCACGCCATCGACCAGCTTGAACATGTCGTGCATGCGGGCCTCCGATACCGGGCTTTCCACCACCACGACCAGTTCCGGCTTGTTCGACGACGCCCGCACCAGCCCCCATGAACCGTCCTCCACCGTGACGCGCACGCCGTTGACGGTGACGAGGTCGCGAATCTTCTGCCCGCCGATCAGTTCGCCCCGCGCGGCCATGTCCTCGAAGTGCTTCACCACCGCATCGACCACGCCGTATTTCAGCTCGTCGGCGCAATGCGGCGACATGGTCGGCGAGGACCAGGTCTTCGGCAGCGCGTCCTTGAGCTGCGAGAGCTTCCTGCCCGGATTGCGGTCCAGCATGTCGAGGATGGCGATGGCCGAGACCAGCCCGTCGTCATAGCCGCGTCCGATCGGCTTGTTGAAGAAGTAGTGGCCGGACTTCTCGAAGCCGACCAGAGCACCGCTCTCATTGACGCGGCGCTTCATGTAGGAGTGGCCGGTCTTCCAATAGTCGGCCTTCGCCCCGTTCGCGATCAGCACCGGGTCGGTCATGAACAGACCCGTCGACTTCACGTCGACCACGAAGGTGGCATTGGGATAGAGCGCGGACAGGTCGCGGGCGAGCATCACGCCGACCTTGTCGGCGAAGATCTCCTCACCATGGTCGTCGACCACGCCGCAGCGGTCGCCATCGCCATCGAAGCCGAGCCCGACATCGGCGCCCGACGCCAGCGCCGCATCGCGCATGGCGTGCAGCATCTCCATGTCTTCAGGGTTCGGATTGTATTTCGGGAAGGAGTGGTCGAGCTCGGTGTCGAGCGGCACCACCTCGACGCCGAGTGCCTCCAATATGCGCGGCGCGAACGCGCCCGCCGTGCCATTGCCGCAGGCCACCACGGCCTTGATCTTGTGCTTCAGCTTCGGGCGGTCCGTAAGGTCCTTAAAGTAGACCTCCGGGAAATCCCGGACGTAGCGATAGGCCCCGCCCTCGCGCGGGACGCCGGCGCCGCCAAGCACGATTTCCTTGAGCCGCGTCATCTCGTCCGGGCCGAAGGTCATCGGACGGTTGACGCCCATCTTCACGCCGGTCCAGCCATTATCGTTGTGCGATGCGGTGACCATGGCGACGCACGGCACGTCGAGCGCGAACTGCGCGAAATAGGCCATGGGCGACAGAGCCAGCCCGATGTCGTGCACGGTGATACCGGCATTCATCAGTCCGAGCGTCAGCGCCTGCTTGATCGAGGCGGAATAGCCGCGGAAATCATGCCCGGTGAATGCCCAGCTCATGGATCAGCGTGCCGAGCCCGAGGCCCAGCGCCTGCACGCCCATGAGGTTGATCTCGGAGCCGAACAGCCAGCGCGCGTCATATTCGCGAAACCCGGTCGGCTTCACCAGGGGCTGCGTCTCATAGGCATAGGTGTTCGGCTGAAGCGACGCCTGGGGCAACGGGAACATCGGAAATCCTGTCTCTGGTAGCTAAAACTAGGGCTGGAAGGCGCCGCGCAGTGTGCGCGAGGCGCGCCACAAGCGCCACACGCGTGCCAGAGGCGGCTGCCCCGGCACATCCTTGAACGGGTCGTGCGGGCGCGCCATGCGCTCCAGATCGCCCGGCACCAGCGCGAGCGGCAGGAAGGCCGGCAGAATGACCGGATCGAGGCCATGGAGCGCGGCAAGCGCCAGCTCGTAATGTTTGCGCGCCAGTACCCGCATGTCGCCCAGCGCTGCCCGCAAGGCCGGAGATGCCTGCCCGGAGACGGCATCGTCGCGCGTCAGGCCATGCACCTTGAGGATGTCCAGCGGCACGTAGCACTGGCCACGCCGTGCATGGTGCGGAAACGTCCGCAGCAGCCCGGTGATGGCGTAGGCGACACCGGCATGGCCCGCCGCCTCGGCGTTGGAACGATCGGCGGCCCCGGAGAGCACAATGGTCGCAAGCTGGATCAATGCCGAGGAGGTCTCGCCGGCATAGCCTTCGAGGTCGTTCACGCTCGGCATCGGGTCGTCGTAAAGGTCGAAGACCCGGGCATCGAGTAGTGCGAAGAAGGTCGGGCGCGGCAGATTATGGGTCTCGATGGTGTCGAGCAGCGCAGCCGCGACCGGGTTGGCCCGTGTATCTCCCCGCGCGCCGCCGATCAGCGCCTCGCTCCACCATTGCAGCCGAACCTCGCCGGCGAGCGGGTTGGTGATCGCCTCGCGCACGCGGGCGACCTCGCTGTTGAAGGCGTGCAGCGCGAACAGGGCGCCGCGTTTGTCCGCCGGTGCGAACAGGTCCGCAATGTACCGATCGCGGTCGAAACCCCGGACCAGGGCGGCGCAATAATCGATGTCCGCCTGGCTCATGAGGAGCGTCCTGAGGTCACGGCAGGGCGAGCAGCGCGGCGGCGACCGCCCGGCCCTCGGCCAGCAGCACATTATAGGTCGACGCGGCAGCGCGCGTCGGCATGGCGTCGAGCCTGATGCCAGCATCGCGAAAGCGCCAGCGCAGCGCATCCGGTATCACCCACGGGTCGATGCCGGTGCCGATGATCAGCAGTTCGATGGCGCCGGCCTGCGCCAGTACCGGCTCCAGCGAGGCCGCGTTGATCTCGGCGGTCGTCGCCGGCGCCCAGGCATGGATGCCGGACGGCAGCGCCAGGATGGAGCCGGCCGACGCCATGCCGGCAAAGTGGAACGATCCCGGCTGATAGCCGTCGATCGGCACCTGGCGCGGCAGATGGGCATCGGGTGCTGCCATTTACGACCTCAGCGCGCGGGACGCCCGGCTTTTTCGGCCTTCTCGTCGTCCTTGGCCGCCTCGGCCATGGTCCGCGTCGTCACGCCGAGATAGATCAGCAGCGGCGAGGCGATGAAGATCGAGGTGTAGGTACCGACCAGCACCACGCCGAACATCATGGTGACGGCGAAGCTGTGAATGGCGCGGCCGCCGAACAGCACCAGCGCCAGCAGCGCCAGCGTCACCGTGACGTGGGTGATGACCGAGCGTGACAGCGTCGAATTGATCGACTGGTTCAGCAGTTCGTCCGTCGGCATCTTCTTGTAGCGCCGCAGCATTTCGCGGATGCGGTCATAGATGACGATGGTGTCGTTCAGCGAATAGCCCAGAATCGTCAGCAGCGCGGCCACACTGGTCAGGTCGAAGTCGATCTGGAAGATCGCCATGAAGCCGATGGTCAGCACGATATCGTGGAAATTCGCGATGGAGGCGCCAAGGGCGAACTGCCATTCGAAGCGGAACCACAGATAGATCAGGATGCAGACCACGGCGAGCATCAGGCCGATGATGCCGTGGCTGAGCAATTCCTGCGACACGCGCGGCCCGACGACCTCGACACGGCGATACTCGACGCCGGTGCCGAGCGCGTCGCGCACCTTCTGCACCACGGCCTGTTGAGCCCCCTCGCCGCCCGGCTGCTGGGCGACGCGGATGAGCACCTCGCCATCGGTGCCGATCTCCTGGATCTGCACTTCGCCGAGGTCGAGAGTCTCGAGCTTGCTGCGCACATCCGAGATGTTCAGCGTGTTGTTCGGCCAGCGCACTTCCAGCAGCGTGCCGCCCTTGAAGTCGATGCCGAAGTTCAGGCCGACCGTGAGGAACGCAACCAGCGCAACGATCGACAGCAGTGCCGAGATCGGAAAGCTGATGCGCCGGAAGCGCATGAAGTCGAATTTGGTGTCGTCAGGGACGATGCGAAGCAAACGCATGGGGCGGCTCTCGCCTTTCTCAGATCGGCACGCGCTGCGGGCGCTTCCAGCGCACCCAGAGCGAGGCCATAAGGCGGGTCAGCGTGAAGGCCGTGAACACCGTGGTGATGATGCCGATGCCGAAGGTGATGGCGAAGCCGCGCACCGGGCCGGAGCCGATATAGAACAGCACCGCCGCCGCGATGAAGGTGGTGATGTTCGAATCGAGGATGGTGGCCAAAGCGCGCGAGAAGCCGGCGTCGATGGCGGAGATCGCCGAGCGACCCGCCCTCGCCTCTTCACGAATGCGCTCATAGATCAGCACGTTCGAATCGACCGCGATACCAACGGTGAGCACCACGCCGGCAATGCCGGGCAGCGTCAGCGTGGCCCCTAACATGGCGAGCACGCCGAAGATCATGCCGACGTTCACCGTGACCGCGAGCACGGCGATGACGCCGAACAGGCCATAGGTCGCGATCATGAACAGCGCGACGGCAGCCGCGCCGACGATCGAGGCGACGAGGCCGGCCCGGATCGAATCCGCGCCGAGGCCGGGGCCGACCGTGCGTTCTTCAACCACTTGCAACGGCACCGGCAGGGCGCCGGCGCGCAGCAGGATGGCGAGGTCGTTGGCCTGCTGCACGTTGAAGCTGCCGCTGATCTGGCCGGAACCGCCGGTGATCGGCTCGCGGATGACCGGGGCCGAGATCACCTGATTGTCGAGCACGATGGCGAACGGACGGCCGACATTCTGCTGCGTCGCCTCGGCAAAGCGCCGGGCGCCGTTGGAATTGAAGCGGAACGTCACCACAGGCTCGCGCGTGTTCGGGTCGAAGCCCGGCTGCGCGTCGGTCAGATCCTCGCCGGCGACCAGAACGCGCTGCTCGATCAGATAGGGAACCGGGGGCTGGTCCTGCGAATAGAGCACGTCGGTGCCCGCGGGCGGGCGTCCCTGCAGCGCCTGCTGCGCACTCATCGTGGTGTCGACGAGGCGGAAGGAGAGCTTCGCGGTCTGGCCGAGCAATGCCTTGAGGCGCGACGGGTCCTGAAGGCCCGGCACCTGCACCTGGATGCGGTCGGAGCCCTGGCGCTGGATCGAGGGCTCGGTGGTGCCGAGCTGGTCGATACGCTTGCGCACGATCTCGATGGATTGCGACACCGCCTGAATGGTACGGGCCTGGATGCCGGTACTGGTCGGCGTCAACGTGAAGAGGTCGCCATCGCGGGTGACGTCGGTATCGACCTGGCCGCTGGCACCGAGCGCCCCGCCGACCGGCAGAGCGAGCTTGCGCAGTTCGGTCAAGGCGAGATCGCCGTTCTGGCCCTCGCGGATGCGGACCTGCACGGAATCGCCCTGCAAATTCAGGCCGCTATAACCGACCTTTGCATCGCGCAGCACCCGGCGTGCGTCGTCGCGCAGCTGTTCCAGCCGCACCTTGCGCACTTCGGCGGTCTCCACCTGCAGGACGATGTAGGAACCGCCCTGCAAATCGAGGCCCAGCACGATCTTGCGCTGGAGAAAGCCCGGCAGCCGGTCATAGGTCGACTGCGGTAACAGGCTCGGGACAACCATCAGGCAGACGATCGCGGAAAAGACCACGATCGACAGCGCCTTCCATCTGGAAAAATAGAGCATATCGTTCTTTCCGGACGCCTCCTGATGGGGCGCCCGCCGGGTGGAAGCGTCAGGTGGCGCTGTCTTCCTTGGCGGGCTCGCCCTTGGCACGCACTTCGGAGATCATGCCGCGCAACTGGCGGATCTTGACGCCTTCGCCGACCTGGAGCTCGATTTCGCTGTCGTCGATGACGCGCGCGACCTTGCCGATGAGACCGCCGGTGGTGACGACGGTGTCGCCACGGCGGACGCTCTTCACCATCTCGGCGTGAGCCTTCACCTTCTTCTGCTGCGGGCGCAGGATCAGGAAGTACATGATCACGAAGATCAGGACGAACGGCAGCAGCGACATGAGCATGTCGGTACCGCCGGGAGAAGCGGCCTGCGCGTAAGCGGGCGTGATGAACATGTGAGTTCCTTGTCCGTCAAAACACGGGCGGGCGAAAGGCCCGGCGAAGCGGCGCGGACTATACTGACGCGCCTGCCGATTGCAAACGCCTCCGCGCCGCACGTCGCTCACACTTCCGCAAGGCCACAGAAAGCTGCGTCGTTGCAGTCATGGCGCGGGCTTGTCGCGCCGCGCGCGTATGGCTATTCCGGGCGCTCAAGGAGCCCGACCATGACCCACACCCCGGACGATCTCAGCGCGGTCCTCGCCCGCATCGCCGACGCGCTGGAGCGCATCGCGCCGACCCGCACGGCGCAGGCCGATTTCGATGCTGCCGACGCCTTCGTATGGCACGCGGACCAGCGCCGGCTTGAGCCCGTGCCGCACGTCAACAAGGTCGACATGGGGCTGCTGAAGGGCATCGACCGCACCCGCGACATGCTGGTGGAGAACACCGTCCGCTTCGCGCGCGGCCTGCCGGCCAACAATGCGCTGCTGTGGGGCGCGCGCGGCATGGGCAAGAGCTCGCTGGTCAAGGCCGCCCATGCCGAGGTCAATCGCGACCTCGCCGTTGAGGGCGTGCTGTCGCTCAAGCTTGTGGAAATCCATCGCGAGGACATCGAGACGCTGCCGGCGCTGATGTCGTTGATGCGCGCCTCGCAGTATCGATTCGTGGTGTTCTGCGACGATCTCTCCTTCGACGCCGACGACACCTCCTACAAATCGCTGAAAGCGGTGCTGGAGGGCGGCATCGAAGGCCGGCCGGAGAACGTGATCTTCTACGCCACCTCGAATCGCCGCCATCTGCTGGCGCGCGAGATGATGGAGAATGAACGCTCGACCGCGATCAATCCCGGCGAGGCGGTGGAGGAGAAGGTCTCGCTGTCGGATCGCTTCGGCCTGTGGCTGGGCTTCCACAAATGCAGCCAGGACGAATATCTGGCGATGGTGGAAGGCTATGTCGGCCACTTCCACGTGCCGATCGATCCCGAAGCCATGCGGCGCGAGGCGCTGGAATGGTCGACCACGCGCGGCGCGCGTTCGGGGCGGACGGCATGGCAATATGTGCAGGATGTCGCGGGACGGCTGGGCGTATCGTTGTCCGACAAACCAGCGGTCCCGCGCTGACCGGACGCGGGGGCATTGCCCCCGCCAATGTCGTTAGGCGATTTAAAGGCCCGCGAGGTGCGACGACGGGTCGACCGGCTGCGAGCCCTTGCGGATCTCGAAATGGACCTGCGGCGAGGTCACCGAGCCGGTCTGGCCGGCCTTGGCGATGATCTGGCCGCGCTTGACCGTGTCGCCCTTCTTCACGTCCAGCTCGCTGTTGTGCGCGTAGGCGGTGACCCAGCCGTCCGAGTGCTTGATCAGCACCAGATTGCCGTAGCCCTTCAGCTCGCTGCCGGCATAGGCGACGACGCCGTCCTCAGCCGCCTTGACCGAAGTGCCTTCCGGCACCGAGACGTTGATGCCTTCATTCTGCTGGCCGCCCGGCTTCGGACCGAAGCCCGAGATCACGCGGCCGCGAACCGGCCAGCGGAACTGCACGCCATCGGCGACGCGCGCCTCTTCCGGCGTCTCCGAGGGCTTCACGGCGGCAATGGTCTGCGCCTTGGGCTCGACCACCGGAGCAGCGGCGGTAACGACCGGCTTGGTTGCAGCCGCCACGGCGGCCGCCTGCGCTGTGGTTACGGGCTTGGTGGCAGGCGGCATGACCGGTGCGACCACCTTCGGCGCCGCAGCAGCGACGGCCGTGGCGGCGCCGGCGGCACCCGGGAGAGTGACCTTCTGGCCGATCTTGACCTGTGAATTGGTGTCGAGGCCGTTGGCGGCGGCAAGCGTGCTGAGCGGGATACCATACTGGCGCGAGATCGAGGACAACGTCTGCCCGCTGGTGACGACATGACTACCGGCGGAAGCGGCCTGCGGGGCATGAGCGGCGGCGGCAGCGACCGGTGCAGGGGTCGCCACTGGGCGCGGCTGTGTGCCGTAGAGCGGCTGCTGGGCGGGGGTCGCCATCGCGACCCGCTGCGGAGCACCATAGGGCGCGGCAGCGGTCGGGGCGCCATAAGCGCCGGGATAATTGTTGCTGGCAACGGGGGCCATCGGGGCGCCGGGGATCGGCCCGCCCTGCACCGCGCTGGTCGGCGCCGCCGCTACCGAGCCGGTATAAGCCGGCGAAGCCTGATTGGCGGCGAACGGACTGCCATTGGGGTCCTGAAAGCGGCTGACATCGGAGCTGCACGCCGCTGCCGATCCGCCAAGCAGAGCGACGACCGAGAGCCGCAGAAGGGCCGGAGAACCAGACGCCGACAAGAGGTTACGCATCGCTTCACACCCGAACGCTGAAACACGCTGGGATTAAAGCCTCGTACAGGTAAACACCGGCTTAAGTGCGCAACGAAACGTCAATATGCCGGTCTTTTTTGCGGCAGGACGTTTACAGAACGGTAGCCACGCCGGGCAAAAGCGGCACAAACCGCACCGGCCCGAGATCGCGCTGGACCACGCCATCAGCGGTGAGCGCGTAACGCATCAGCCGCTGGGTTTCCTCGGGCGGGCCGACCGGCGCTATCAGGACACCATTGGGCGCCAGTTGCTCGAACAGCGCCGGAGGCACCTCGCGCACCGCCGCATTGACCACGATGCGGTCGAACGGCGCGCGCGGCGGGCAACCGAACGTGCCGTCCGCCACCAGCACCTCGACATTGGACAGGCCGAGCTGGCGCAGCCGCGCTTGCGCCGTGCTCGCCAGCGTGTGGAAGCGCTCCACCGTCACCACGGACTTCACGATGTGGGCGAGAATGGCGGCGTGGTAGCCGCTGCCGGTGCCGACCTCCAGCACGGTGTGCGCCGCCGTCAGGTCCAGCGCATCTGTCATCAGCGCGATCACCGCCGGCTGGCTGATGGTCTGGCCGCAATCGATCGGCAGCGCCTGGTCGTTCCACGCGAACGGGCGGAACGCCGGCTCGACGAAGCGCTCGCGCGGCACCTTCTCGAACGCGCTCATCACCATGCGGTCGCGCATGCCGCGCTTGCGCAGCGACAGCAGCAGTTCAGCCCGCTCTACCGCATCGTCCCTGTCGGCCACGTCGTCAGAATCCGTTTTAAGGTGCCTGCGCGCTAGAGCAACCCGCGTCCGTGCGGACGCGGACAAGTTGCCCCAGCCCTGTAGAATAAATCAGCGCGCGAACACCTGCGCCAGCCGCGTCATCATCGGCTCGTCGGTCATGTCGAGGCGCAGCGGCGTCACCGAGATGGCGCCCTGGTCGAGCGCATGCAGATCGGAGCCGTTGACGGTCTCGAAGACGCGCTTCTCGAACGCGATCCAGTAATACGGATTGCTGCGCCCGTCAGCCCGCTGCTCGATGCGCAGCATGTCCTGGTTGCGCGTGCCCTGCGCCGTCACCGACACGCCGGTCACCTCGTCCACCGGACGATTGGGGAAATTGACGTTGATGAGGATGCCGCGCGGAATCCCCTCCTCCAACAGCGTGCGGATCACGCCGGGCCCATAATGCTCGGCCACCGTATAGGGCGGCGCGGTGCGGGTCTCGAAGCCATAGGCCTGCGACAGCGCGATCGAGGGGATGCCGAGCACTGTGCCTTCCATCGCGCCGGCCACCGTGCCGGAATAGCCGACGTCTTCTGCCACGTTCTGGCCGCGATTGACGCCGGAAAGCAGCAAATCCGGCTTGCCGTCCATGAGGAGGTGCCGCACCGCCATGATGACGCAATCGGTCGGCGTGCCCTTCACCGCGAAGCGCCGCTCCTCGACCTGCCGCAACCGCAGCGGGTCGGACAGCGAGAGCGAGTGCGACACGCCGGACTGGTCGAATTCCGGCGCCACGATCCACACATCGTCGGACAGTGCCTGCGCGATGCGCACGCAGGCTTCCAGCCCCGGAGCGTGGATGCCGTCATCATTGGTGACGAGGATGCGCATGTTGCCTCATAAATCTCGTTGCCGGCTTTCTACCCCCTCTCCCGCTTGCGGGGGAGGGTTGGGGTGGGGGCAAGCACCGATCAAGCCGGCGCGCCCTTCCCCCTCCCGGCACGCTGCGCGCGCCGACCTCCCCCGCAAGCGGGAGAGGTTAGGTCAGCCTACGCCCGCTCGATGCGGGTCAGGCCGCCCATATAGGGCACCAGCACATCCGGCACAGTGACGGAGCCATCCTCGTTCTGGTAGGTCTCGAGGATCGCCACCATGGCGCGGCCGACCGCGACGCCCGA
>LNAP01005521.1_pt1 | contig 12153 bp, 9 predicted proteins | sample 602601 | NCBI WGS metagenome assembly LNAP01 (sample SAMN02440304, study PRJNA202911) | soil metagenome | biome: Subtropical and temperate rainforests or woodlands; isolation source: soil samples (1 kg each in a 20% v/v slurry with milli Q water) were... ... | reverse complement strand
CACCGGTCCATTCGGCGATCACCGAGGCGCGTGCGGAGCCGACGACGCCCCAGTCCAGGCCGAGGACGAACCACAGGTCGAGCGCCACGTTGAGCAGGTTGGCAGTCAGCAGCATGAGCAGCGGGGCGCGAGCATTCTGCGTGCCGAGCAGCCAGCCGATCAGCGCATAGCTGGCCAGCGCCGCCGGCAGGCCGAACAGGCGGATGTGCAGGTAGTCGCGGGCCAGGGCGTCCAGCGCGGCCCCCGGCTGCATCAGCGCCAGCAGCGCCGGCAGCAGCGGGATCACCAGCAGGCTGCCCAGCAGCGCCAGGCCGCCGGCGAGCAGCAGGCCCTGGCTCAGCACTTGGCGCAACGCGCCGCCGTCGCAGCGGCCACAGGCCTGGGCGGCGAAACCGGTGCTGCCCATGCGCAGGAAGCCGAAGGTCCACACCAGCAGGCTGTACAGGCTGCCGCCGACCGCAACGGCGGCAAGCTGGTGGGCGTGCGGCAGGTGGCCGACCACCGCGCTGTCGACCAGCGCCACCAGCGGCACCGACAGGTTGGAGAGGATCATCGGGCCAGCCAGCGCCCACACCCGACGCTGGGTGGGGGCGTGCTGCCAGGCGTCGCGCAGGCCGCTCACTGGATCAGCCAGCTCAGCAGCCAGAGGCCGAGCAGCAGCCAGATTGTCCCGCGGACGAAGGCGCGGCGGATGAAGGCACGTACGGCGGCGGCCAGCAGCAACAGGCCGATCACCAGGGTCAGGAAGCCGAGCAGCGAGGGCTGCATGCCCAAGGCGTGCGACAGCCCGTCGAGAAAATGCCGGCCAGCGCTGGAGAGCAGGCCGAATAGCCCGCTCAGGCTCTCGACGAGGACGCGGATCAGCGTGCCCAAGGCCTCGCCCAGCCATTCGAAGAAGCTTTCAACCTGCATGTGGTCCTCTGCAAAAGGGGGACGGGGGGCTCGGCGAGGCGGCGGCGGATCAGCCACACCCCGGCGACGATCAACAGCAGTCCGGCGATCTTGCCTGCGGTCACCGAGGCCTGGGGAAAGCCGGCCCAGCCGAAATGGTCGAGCAGCAGCGCGGCGCTCAGCTGGCCGGCCAGCACCAGCGACATGAACAGCAGGGCACCGATGCGCGGGCCGGCGAAGGCGGCGCTGACCACGAACAGCACGCCGAGCAAGCCGCCGGTCCAGTGCCACCAGCTCAGGCCGCGGAAGGCGGCGAGGCCAGTGGGCAGTTCGCGCTGGGCCAGGGTGATGAACAGCAGCGCCAGGCTGCCGACCAGGAAGGAGATCAGCGAGGCGCTCAGCACGCTGTCGATGTGCCGCGCCAGCTGGCCGTTGACGCCGGCCTGCAGCGGCATCATGGCGCCGGAAAGCAGGGGCAGGGCGAGCAGGAACCAGCTGGGCAAGGACATGGACGACTCCGGTCGGGGGCAGGCGACGCGGCATAGTATGCCGCAATCGCTCGCCCCACCGGCGGCGATGACTGGCAGCGGCGGCCGGCTGGACTATGGTTAAGGCGATGCGGTCGCCCGGTCGGCCCGGGCGGCCTTTTCTTTCCCGAGAGGAGAGCACGATGGACATGAACCGTCGGCAGTTCTTCAAGGTCTGCGGTGTGGGCCTTGGGGCGTCGAGCCTGGCGGCGCTGGGCATGGCGCCCCCGCCGGCCTACGCCGAGACGATCCGCCACTTCAAGCTGGCCAGCACCCGCGAGACGCGCAACACCTGCCCGTACTGCTCGGTCGGCTGCGGCCTGATCATGTACAGCCAGGGCGACGGCGGCAAGAACGTCGCCCAGGAAATCATCCACATCGAGGGCGATGCCGACCACCCGGTCAACCGCGGTACCCTGTGCCCGAAGGGCGCGGGCCTGCTCGACTTCGTGCACAGCCCCAATCGCCTCAAGTACCCGGAAGTGCGCGAGGCCGGCAGCAACCAGTGGCAGCGGGTGAGCTGGGACGAGGCGCTGGAGCGCATCGCCAGGCTGATGAAGACCGACCGCGACGCCAACTTCGTCGAGAAGAACGCCGCCGGGCAGACGGTCAACCGCTGGCTGAGCACGGGCTTCCTGGCCGCCTCGGCGTCCTCCAACGAAGCGGGCTACATCACCCACAAGGTGGTGCGTTCGCTGGGCATGCTGGCGTTCGACAACCAGGCGCGTGTCTGACACGGCCCGACGGTGGCAGGTCTTGCCCCGACGTTTGGCCGTGGCGCCATGACCAATCACTGGTCCGACATCAAGAATGCGGACCTGGTGCTGATCATGGGCGGCAACGCCGCCGAAGCCCACCCCTGCGGCTTCAAGTGGGTGACCGAAGCGAAGGCGCACAACAAGGCGCGCCTGATCGTGGTCGACCCGCGCTTCAACCGTTCCGCCTCGGTGGCCGACCTGTACGCGCCGATCCGTACCGGCACCGACATCGCCTTCCTCGGCGGGCTGATCAACTACCTGATCGCCAACGACAAGATCCAGCACGAGTACGTGCGCAACTACACCGATGTGTCGTTCGTGGTGAAGGAAGGCTTCGGCTTCGAGGACGGCCTGTTCAACGGCTACGACGAGGCCAAGCGCAGCTATCCGGACAAGTCCGCCTGGGGCTACGAGATCGGCGCGGACGGCTATGCGGTGGTCGACCCGACCCTCAGCCACCCGCGCTGCGTGTTCAACCTGCTCAAGCAGCACTACAGCCGCTATACGCCGGAAGTGGTCAGCAGCATCTGCGGCACGCCGCAGGAGACCATGCTCAAGGTCTGGGCAGCCATCGCCGAGACCTCGCAGCCGGGCAAGGTGATGACCATCATGTATGCCCTCGGCTGGACCCAGCACACGGTGGGCTCGCAGATGATCCGCACCGGCGCCATGGTGCAGCTGCTGCTCGGCAACATCGGCATGCCCGGCGGCGGGATGAACGCCCTGCGCGGCCACTCCAACATCCAGGGCCTGACCGATCTGGGTCTCTTGTCCAACCTGCTGCCGGGCTACCTGACCCTGCCGAGCGACGGCGAGCAGGACTACGCCGCCTACATCGCCAAGCGCACCAGCCTGCCGCTGCGTCCGGGGCAGCTGTCCTACTGGCAAAACTACGAGAAGTTCCACGTCAGCCTGATGAAGGCCTGGTTCGGCAAGGGCGCCAGCGCGGAGAACAACTGGGCCTACGACTGGCTGCCCAAGCTGGACGTGCCCGGCTACGACGTGCTCAAGGTGTTCGACATGATGTTCCAGGGGCAGATCAACGGCTACTTCTGCCAAGGCTTCAACCCCATCGCTGCCTTCCCCAACAAGGCCAAGGTCGGCGCGGCGCTGGCCAGGCTCAAGTACCTGGTGATCATGGACCCGCTGGCCACCGACACCTCGGAGTTCTGGCGCAACGCCGGCGAGTTCAACGACGTCGACACCGCCAGCATCCAGACCACGGTGTTCCGCCTGCCGACCTCCTGCTTCGCCGAGGAGGATGGCTCGCTGGTCAACAGCGGGCGCTGGCTGCAGTGGCACTGGAAGGCCGCAGAGCCGCCCGGCGAGGCGCGCACCGACATCGCCATCATGGCCGCGCTGTTCCATCGCCTGCGCGCGCTCTACACCACGGAGGGCGGCGCCTTCCCCGAGCCGATCCTCAACCTCGACTGGCCCTATCTGCGCCCGGACGAGCCGGGGCCGGACGAGCTGGCCCGCGAGTTCAGCGGCAAGGCACTGGCCGACCTCAGCGATCCGGCGACCGGCGCCGTGCTGGCCAGGGCCGGCGAGCAACTGGCCGGCTTCGCCCAGCTGCGCGCCGATGGCTCCACCGCCAGCGGCTGCTGGATCTTCAGCGGCAGCTGGACGCAGGCCGGCAACCAGATGGCGCGGCGCGACAACGCCGACCCCTATGGCATGGGCCAGACCCTCGGCTGGGCCTGGGCCTGGCCGGCCAACCGGCGCATCCTCTACAACCGCGCCTCGGCCGACCCCTCGGGCCGGCCGTGGGACCCGGTGAAGAAGCGTCTGGTGTGGTGGAACGGCAAGGCCTGGGGCGGCACCGACGTGCCGGACTTCAAGGCCGACTCGCCGCCGGAAGCCGGGATGAACCCGTTCATCATGAACCCCGAAGGGGTGGCGCGCCTGTTCGCCGTCGACAAGATGGCCGAGGGCCCGTTCCCCGAGCACTACGAGCCGTTCGAGACGCCGATCGGGCGCAACCCGCTGCACGGCAACGCCCAGGCGATCAGCAACCCGGCGGCACGGGTGTTCAAGAACGACCTGGAAGTGTTCGGCAAGGCGGAGGAGTTCCCCTATGCGGCGACCACCTACCGGCTGACCGAGCACTTCCACTACTGGACCAAGCACTGCCGGCTCGCCGCCATCACCCAGCCCGAGCAGTTCGTCGAGATCGGCGAGACGCTGGCCAAGGAGCTGGGCATCAAGGCCGGCGACCGGGTCAAGGTCAGCTCCAACCGCGGCTACATCAAGGCGGTGGCGGTGGTGACCAAGCGCCTGCGACCGCTGACGGTGGACGGCAAGACCGTGCACCACGTCGGCATCCCGATCCACTGGGGCTTCACCGGGGTGGCGAAGAACGGCTTCATCACCAACACCCTGACCCCCTTCGTCGGCGACGGCAATACGCAGACCCCGGAGTTCAAGTCGTTCCTCGTCAACGTGGAGAAGGTGTGACATGGCCAGCCAGGACATCATCGCCCGTTCCGCCACCACCACGCCGATGCCGCAGGTACGCCAGGTCGGCGAGGTGGCCAAGCTGATCGACACCTCCAAGTGCATCGGCTGCAAGGCCTGCCAGGTCGCCTGCTCGGAGTGGAACGAGCTGCGCGACGAGGTCGGCACTAACGCCGGCGTCTACGACAACCCCAACGACCTCAGCGCCGACTCCTGGACGCTGATGCGCTTCGCCGAGTACGAGAACCCCGGGACGGGCAACCTCGAATGGCTGATCCGCAAGGACGGCTGCATGCACTGCGCCGAGCCCGGCTGTCTCGCGGCCTGTCCGAGTCCGGGGGCCATCGTCAAGTACGCCAACGGCATCGTCGACTTCAACCAGGACAAGTGCATCGGCTGCGGCTACTGCATCACCGGCTGCCCGTTCGACGTGCCGCGCATCTCGCAGAAGGACCACAAGGCCTACAAGTGCACCCTGTGCTCCGACCGCGTGGCGGTGGGCCTGGAGCCGGCCTGCGTGAAGACCTGCCCGACCGGCGCCATCGTGTTCGGCAGCAAGGAGGACATGCAGGAGCATGCCGCCGGGCGGGTCAAAGACCTCAAGGAGCGCGGCTTCGACCAGGCCGGGCTGTACGACCCGGACGGCGTCGGCGGCACCCACGTGATGTATGTGCTGCACCATGCCGACCAGCCGTCGCTGTATGCGGGGCTGCCCGATGCGCCGGCGATCAGCCCCATGGTCAGCCTGTGGAAGGGCCTCACCAAGCCGCTGGCGCTGCTGGCCATGGGCGCCACCGTGCTGGCCGGCTTCTTCCACTACGTGCGGGTCGGCCCGAACCGGGTCGACGAGGAGGAGGACCCCGGCGAGCCGACGGTGCACCAGGTCGACCCGACGGTGCATGTGGTGGATCCGCACAAGCAGCCCTGAGCCGTTCGCCGCGGCTCGACTCAACCACGAAACACCCCCCTCTCCCCTCAGGGAGAGGGCCGGGGTGAGGGGGCCGGCGCCACGCCGACCTCTTCCGGGAGTCAACGATGAAACACGAGATCCAGCGTTACACCCCCTCGGAGCGGTCCAACCACTGGGCCGTGGCCATCCTCTTCTTCCTCGCCGGCCTGTCCGGGCTGGCGCTGTTCCATCCGGCGCTGTTCGGGCTGTCCGGCCTGTTCGGCGGCGGGGTGTGGACGCGCATCCTGCATCCGTTCCTCGGCTTGGCGATGTTCGCGTTGTTCCTGATCATGGCCATGCGTTTTGCCGGGCATAACCGCCTCAACGCCAACGACCGCCAGTGGCTCGGGCAGATGGGCGACGTGCTCAACAACCGCGAGGACAAGCTGCCGGAAGTCGGCCGCTACAACGCCGGGCAGAAGCTGCTGTTCTGGGTGCTGGTGCTGTGCATGCTGGTGCTGCTGGCCAGCGGCATCGTCATCTGGCGCCAGTACTTCGGCCAGCTGTTCGGCGTCGGGCTGATCCGTCTCGCCGCCGTGGCCCATGCGCTGGCCGCCTTCGTACTGATCACCAGCATCATCGTGCACATCTACGCGGCGATCTGGGTCAAGGGTTCGGTGGGCGCCATGCTCACCGGCAAGGTCAGCCGCGCCTGGGCGCGCAAGCACCATCCGGGCTGGTTCAAGGACGTGGAGCGCCAGCGCAAATAGCCGAAAAGATCCGGAGGATGGCGTAACGGCCAGGGCGGACTCGGCGCGAAGCGACAGTCCGCCGCGTACCACTGCCCGCAACGGGCAAGCCCTGCGAATCCGCGGGTCGCTCCCGCACCGGCGTGAGCGAAGATCAGCGGCGCCTGTTCACCACCGGGCGCGGAGCATCGCCAGCCCGGGTTGCCACGCAGGCGCGTGGCAACCATCCAGAAATTTCCTCCCTCCCGCGCCATCACCCCCCGACCGCCCGCTACCCGGCCGCCCGCGCAACGCCGGCGAGCGTCCGAATTTCATACGGCGCCGGACGCGGGTATCCATGCATCGAACGTCCGGGTGCCTCCAGAATTTCCGTGCGCTCAGCGCAATATCAACCATTTCAATTGCTTGCGTGATGCATGCGGCGTTGGCACAGGCGCTGCAAAAGGACTTGGGCGGGTAGCGCGGCTGCCTGCCAGACAAGAACAAAAACGGGAGAACCCTATGGACATGCAACGCTCGAAAGTCCAGGTGATGGGCATCGATGCCGGCGGCACGATGACCGACACTTTCTTCGTCCGCGAGGACGGCAACTTCGTGGTGGGCAAGGCGCAGAGCAATCCGGCCGACGAGTCCCTGGCTATCTACAACTCGTCCCTCGACGCCTTGTCCACCTGGGGACAGGGCGTCGACGACGTCTACCCCGAGCTGGTGACCTGCGTGTATTCCGGCACCGCCATGCTCAACCGGGTGGTGCAGCGCAAGGGCCTGGATGTCGGCCTGATCGTCAACCGGGGCTTCGAGCAGACCCACTCCATGGGCCGCGCCATCCAGAGCTATCTGGGCTATGCCCTGGAGGAGCGCCTGCACCTCAACACCCACCGCTACGACGAACCACTGGTGCCCTATTCGCGCACCCGCGGGGTCACCGAGCGCACCGACGTGCAGGGCAAGGTGGTCATCCCGCTGCGCGAGGAGGAGGTGCGCCAGGCCACCCGCGAGCTGGTCGAGGCCGGCGCCCAGGCCATCGCCATCGTGCTGCTGCAGTCGCACAAGAACGCCAGCAGCGAGAAGCGCGCCCGCGATGTCTGCCGCGAGGAGCTGCAGCGCCTGGGCAGCGAGATCCCGGTGTTTGCCTCGGTGGACTACTACCCGTCGCGCAAGGAAAGCCACCGCACCAACACCACCATCCTCGAAGCCTACGCCGCCGAGCCCTCGCGGCAGACCCTGGCGAAGGTCAGCGAGCGCTTCAAGAAGCATGGCGCCAAGTTCGACCTGCGGGTGATGGCCACCCACGGCGGCACCATCTCCTGGAAGGCCAAGGAGCTGGCGCGGACCATCGTCTCCGGGCCGATCGGCGGGGTGATCGGTTCCCGGCTGCTCGGCGAGGCGCTGGGCTACGAGAACATCGCCTGCTCGGACATCGGCGGTACGTCCTTCGACATGGCGCTGATCACCAAGGGCAACTTCGCCATCGCCTCCGACCCGGACATGGCCCGCCTGGTGCTGTCGCTGCCGCTGGTGGCGATGGACTCGGTGGGCGCGGGGGCGGGCAGCTTCGTGCGCCTCGACCCCTACAGCGGCTCGATCAAGCTGGGCCCGGACAGCGCCGGCTACCGGGTCGGCACCTGCTGGCCGGAAAGCGGCCTGGACACCGTCTCGGTGACCGACTGCCACGTGGTGCTCGGCTATCTCAACCCGGACAACTTCCTCGGCGGCGCCATCAAGCTCGACGTGGAGCGCGCCCGCCGCCACATCCAGGAGCAGATCGCCGGCCCCCTCGGCCTGTCCGTCGAGGACGCCGCGGCCGGGGTCATCGAGCTGCTCGACCTGTCCCTGCACGAATACCTGCGCGCCAACATCAGCGCCAAGGGCTACAACCCCACCGACTTCGTGTGCTTCTCCTACGGCGGCGCCGGCCCGGTGCACACCTACGGCTACACCGAGGGGCTCGGCTTCAAGGACGTGGTGGTGCCGGCCTGGGCGGCGGGGTTCTCGGCCTTCGGCTGCGCCTGCGCCGACTTCGAGTACCGCTACGACAAGAGCGTCGACATCGCCCTGCCGCAGGGCGGCGCGGCGGCCGAGCAGGAGGAGGCCTGCCGGGTGATCCAGACGGCCTGGGACGAACTGGCCGCCAAGGTCATCGAGGAGTTCGTCATCAACGGCTTCAGGGCCGAGGACGTCACCCTGCTGCCGGGCTACCGCATGCAGTACATGGGCCAGCTCAACGACCTGGAGATCACCTCACCGATCGGCACCGCGGCCTCGGCCGCCGACTGGGAGCAGATCACCGCGGCCTTCGAGGATACCTACGAGCGGGTCTACGCCAGCTCCGCGCGCTCGCCGGAGCTCGGCTTCTCGGTCACCGGGGCGATCATGCGCGGCCTGGTCGCCACCCAGAAGCCGGTGCTGCCCGAGGACCCGGAGGCCGGGCCGGTGCCGCAGCCCGAGGCGCATCTCGGCCAGCGGCCGTTCTACCGGCACAAGCGCTGGGTCGACGCCGACGTCTGGCGCATGGAGGCCCTGCAGCCGGGCAACCACATCGTCGGTCCGGCGGTGATCGAGTCCGATTCGACCACCTTCGTGGTGCCGGACGGCTTCGAGACCACCCTCGACAAGCATCGCCTGTTCCATCTCAAGGAATGCGGCCGCAACTGAATCGGACCCCACAAGAACAACAAGCGAGACGATCACCATGAACATGATGGCCAAGAATGCGCCCGGCTCCCTGCTGGGCAATGGCAAGACCCTGCAGGCCTTCCGCGGCGAGGTGCTCAAGCGCACCCAGGAGAGCGGCTTCTACAACGGGCTGAGCAGCCTGCCGTTCCGCGAGAGCGACCCGATCGGCTACGAGAAGCTGTTCTCGAAGATCCGCGGCGGCCTGGTGCACGCCCGGGAAACGGCGAAGAAGATCGCCGCCAGCCCCATCGTCGAGCAGGAGGGCGAACTTTGCTTCACCCTGTACAACGCGGTGGGCGACTGCGTCCTCACTTCCACCGGGATCATCATCCACGTCGGCACCATGGGCGCGGCGATCAAGTACATGATCGAGAACGACTGGGAGAGCAATCCCGGCATCGCTCCCGGCGACATGTTCACCAACAACGACTGCTCGATCGGCAACGTGCACCCCTGCGACATCGCCACCATCGTGCCGATCTTCTGGGCCGGCAAGCTGATCGGCTGGGTCGGCGGGGTGACCCACGTGATCGACACCGGGGCGGTGACCCCGGGCTCGATGTCCACCGGCCAGGTGCAGCGCTTCGGCGACGGCTACCAGGTCACCTGCCGCAAGACCGGGGTCAACGACCAGCCGCTGCGCGACTGGCTGCACGAGTCGCAGCGCTCGGTGCGCACGCCCAAGTACTGGATTCTCGACGAGCGCACCCGCATCGCCGGCTGCCACATGATCCGCAGCATGGTCGAGGAGGTGATCGCCTCGGTGGGGCTGGAGGCCTACGAGAAGTTCGCCTTCGAGGTCATCGAGGAGGGCCGCCGCGGCCTGCAGTCGCGGATCAAGGCGATGACCCTGCCCGGCACCTACCGCAAGGTGGCCTTCGTCGACGTGCCGTTCAAGCACGAGGACGTGCAGACCTCCTCGGCCTTCGCCAAGGTCGACAGCATCATGCACTCGCCGGTGGAGATCACCATCCGCGGCGACGCCAGCTGGCGCCTCGACTTCGAGGGTTCCAGCCGCTGGGGCTGGCACACCTTCAACGCCCACCAGGTGGCCTTCACCAGCGGCATCTGGGTGATGATGACCCAGACCCTGGTGCCCACCCAGCGCATCAACGACGGCGCCAGCTTCGGCACCGAGTTCCACCTGCCCAAGGGCGCCTGGTGCAACCCGGACGACCGCCGTACCGGCCACGCCTATGCCTGGCACTTCCTGGTCTCCGGCTGGAGCGCGCTGTGGCGCGGCCTCGGCCAGGCCTACTACAGCCGCGGCTACCTGGAGGAGGTCAACTCCGGCAACGCCAACACCTCCAACTGGCTGCAGGGCGGCGGCATCAACCAGGATGGCGAAGTGCACGCGGTGAACAGCTTCGAAGCCTCGTCCTGCGGCACCGGCGCCATGGCGTTCCGCGACGGCCTCAACCATGCCGCGGCGATCTGGAACCCCGAGGGCGACATGGGCGACATCGAGGTCTGGGAGATGGCCGAGCCGCTGCTGTACCTGGGGCGCAACGTCAAGTGCAACTCCGGCGGCTACGGCAAGTACCGCGGCGGCTGCGGCTTCGAGACCCTGCGCATGGTGTGGAATGCCCAGGACTGGACGATGTTCTTCATGGGCAACGGCTACATGAACTCCGACTGGGGCCTGATGGGCGGCTATCCGGCGGCCACCGGCTACCGCTTCGAGGCGCACCAGACCGGCCTCGAGCAGCGCATCGAGCAGGGCCTGTCGCTGCCGCTGGGCGGCGACCGCGACCCCGCCGCGCCGGCCTACGAGCAGCACATCGCGGCCAGCGCCAGGGTCAAGCGCGACAAGCAGTGCATGACCACCGAGGACTGCTACGAGAACCACGACCTCTACCTCAACTACCTGCGCGGCGGCCCGGGCTTCGGCGATCCGCTGGAGCGCGAACTGGCGGCCATCGCCGACGACCTGAACCAGAACTTCGTCCTGCCGGCCTACGCGGAGAAGGTCTACGGCGCGGTGCTCGCCCAGGATGCCAAGGGCCACTGGACGGTGGACGCGGCGGCTACCGAGGTGCGCCGCCGGGAGATCCGCGCCGAGCGCCTGCAGCGCTCGCAGCCGACCCGCGAGTGGATGCGCGAGGAGCGCGAGCGGATCGTCACCAAGCACGCCTCGGCGCCGGTGCAGCAGATGTTCGCCAGCAGTTTCTCCCTGTCGGAGAAGTTCCTCGCCGAATTCAAGGCGTTCTGGGATCTGCCGGCCAACTGGACGCTGACCGAGGACGAACTCGACCAGCCGACCTATGGCTCCAAGTACCGCATGGACCTGTCCTTGCTGCCGGACGTCCATACCGTGGTTCAAGTGGAAGAATAAGGAGAGTGAGCATGAGCACCTATACCAAGGAACAAGTGAAGAACCTGGTGGACGGCCGTCTGGACTGGGACACCACCACCCGCATGCTGACCATGCCCAAGGACCGCGAACGCTTCGCGCTGTACCTGAACGTGCTGCAGGAGCGCGTCGCCTGGCCGGACCGCATCGTCCTGCCGCTGGGGCCGGCGCTGTACATCGTGCAGTCGGCGACCAGCAAGCACTGGGTGACCAAGTGCCGCTGCGGCCATGAGTTCTGCGACTACCGGCAGAACTGGAAGCTGCACGCCAACATCCACGTGCGCGACACCCCGGAGAGCATGCAGGAGGTCTATCCGGCGCTGCTGGCGCCGGACACCCAGTGGCAGGTGTATCGCGAGTACTACTGCCCGCAGTGCGCCACCCAGCTGGACGTCGAGGCGCCGACGCCCTGGTATCCGGTGATCCATGACTTCGAGCCGGACATCGACACCTTCTATCGCGACTGGCTGGAGCTGCCGCTGCCCGAGCGCGCCGACTGAGGGTGCGCCACCGCCCCGCGTCCGGCGGGGCGGTGGCCTTGGCGCGAAGCACTGGTCTAGACTGCTTGCCAGCCGGCTGCCAGGGAGCGGGAGGGCTGTCCGCTACCCTGGAGCGGGCACAACAATAAGAACGGAGGTGACAGCCGATGACTTTCCCGATGTCCCGCGGGGTGTTTTCCTGCCCGGAAGACGCCCCGCGAATCAGCGCGGCATGGCAGGCCGTGCTGCGCGGTGCGGCGCCGCCGCGTGACCTGCTCCGCCATCCGGTCGACGATTCCTGGCGACGCTGCCTGCACGGGCGGGTCGATCCGGGCCTGCAGCACGCCCCCGAGCCGCTGACCGACGCCCAGTTG
>LNAP01001438.1_pt1 | contig 12153 bp, 16 predicted proteins | sample 602601 | NCBI WGS metagenome assembly LNAP01 (sample SAMN02440304, study PRJNA202911) | soil metagenome | biome: Subtropical and temperate rainforests or woodlands; isolation source: soil samples (1 kg each in a 20% v/v slurry with milli Q water) were... ... | reverse complement strand
GCGTACCCCGCGCGGCAAGGGTAAAAAGGACGGCGCCTTGTATAGCGTCAAACCCGTCAACCTGATCGCCGGCCTGCTCACAGCGCTGCAGGAACGCAACGGGCTGGACACCAGCCAGGTCGATGACATTGTGCTGGGCTGCGTCACCCCAGTGGGCGACCAGGGCGCCGATATCGCTAAAACCGCGCCCATGGTGGCCAAGTGGGATGTCAGCGTTTCTGGCGTGCAGATCAACCGTTTCTGCGCCTCGGGCCTTGAGGCCATTAACCTTGGCGCGATGAAAGTGCGCTCCGGCTTTGAAGACCTGGTGGTGGTCGGCGGCGTTGAGTCGATGTCGCGCGTGCCCATGGGCTCCGACGGTGGTGCCTGGGTGATGGACCCGGAAACCAACCTGAGCACCAGCTTTGTACCGCAAGGCATTGGCGCCGATCTGATCGCCACCCTCGAAGGCTTTAGCCGCACCGATGTCGACTCGTTCGCCCTGCGCTCGCAGCAAAAAGCGGCGCGGGCCAGCGCCGATGGTTCGTTTAAAAAATCGTTGATTCCGGTCACCGACCAAAACGGCATTGTGCTGCTCGACCACGACGAATTTATCCGTGGTGAATCCACCCTTGAAGGCCTTGGCGCACTCAAGCCGAGCTTTGAAATGATGGGCCAGATGGGCTTTGACGCCACCGCCATCCGCCAATACAGCCATGTCGAGCGCATTAACCATGTGCACACGCCGGGCAATAGCTCGGGCATCGTTGACGGCGCCGCGGCCATGCTGATTGGCTCCGAGGCCAAGGGCAAAGAGCTGGGCCTCAAAGCCCGGGCGCGCATCGTTGCCACCGCCGTGACCAGCACCGACCCCACCATCATGCTCACCGGCCCAGCGCCGGCCACGCGCAAAGTGCTGGCCAAAGCCGGTCTCAGCGTGGGCGACATCGACCTATTCGAGGTCAACGAAGCCTTCGCCTCGGTGGTGATGAAGTTTATGAAGGACATGGGCGTCAGCGAAGACAAGGTCAACGTCAACGGCGGCTCCATCGCCATGGGCCACCCCCTGGGGGCGACCGGTTGCGCGATTCTCGGCACGCTGCTCGATGAGCTGGAGAAACGTAATTTGCGCTATGGCCTGGCCACGCTCTGTGTGGGCGGCGGTATGGGCATCGCGACCATCATCGAACGCGTCTGATCGCGCACCGAATTTAGGATAAAAACAAAATGACTGACGCCATCCGTTATGAAAAAGGCCAGGACAATATCGTCGTCCTGACCATCGATATGCCCGGCCAAAGCGCCAACACCATGAACGCCGTTTACCGTGAAGCCATGGCCGAAATCGTCGCGCGCCTGGAAGCGGAAAAAGCGGATATCGCCGGGGTGATCGTCACCTCGGCGAAGAAAACCTTCTTCGCCGGCGGCGACCTCAATGAGCTGGTGAAAGTCACCAAGGCCGATGCCAACGCCTTCTACCAGATGATCCTCAACATCAAAGGTCAACTGCGCCGCCTGGAAACGCTTGGTAAACCCGTGGTCGCCGCTATTAATGGCGCGGCCTTGGGCGGTGGTTGGGAAATCTGCCTGGCTTGCCACCACCGCATTGCGCTGGACAGCAGCAGCGTGCAACTCGGCCTGCCGGAAGTGACCCTGGGCCTGTTGCCCGGTGGCGGCGGCGTGGTGCGCATGGTGCGCCTCCTGGGCCTGGAAAAAGCCTTGCCGTACTTGGTTGAAGGCAAAAAAGTGCGCCCGCAAGACGCGCTGAAAGCTGGCCTGATCCACGACATTGCGGCTGACCGCGACGAGATGTTGGCCAAAGCCCGCGCCTGGATTGCCGCCAACCCAACGGCCGTACAGCCATGGGATGTAAAGGGCTACAAAATTCCCGGCGGCACGCCCTCGAGCCCGAATGTGGCGCAAATGCTCGCCATTGCGCCGTCGGTACTGCGCGACAAAACCAAAGGCTGCTTCCCCGCACCAGAGAAAATCATGTGCGCGGCCGTGGAAGGCGCGCAGGTGGATTTCGACACCGCGCAGCTGATTGAGGCGCGCTACTTCACCGAGCTGACCACCGGCCAGGTGGCGAAAAACATGATTGGCACCTTCTGGTTCCAACTCAACGAAATCAACGCCGGAGGCTCGCGCCCCAAAGACCAACCGACCTATGAAACCAAGAAAGTCGGCGTGCTTGGCGCCGGCATGATGGGCGCGGGCATTGCCTATGTGTCGGCTGTGGCCGGTATCGACGTGGTGCTAAAAGATGTTTCGCTGGAAGCGGCCGAGAAGGGCAAAAGCTATTCCGCCACCTTGCTCGATAAGAAAGTCAGCCGTGGCCAACTCACAGCGGAAAAACGCGATGCCGTATTAGCGCGCATTAAACCGAGTGTTGATGACGCGGACTTCGCCGGCTGCGACCTGATTATCGAAGCGGTATTTGAAGACCGTGAGCTTAAAGCCAAGGTCACCGCTGCCGCCGAGCGCCATGCGCTAAGTGATGCCGTGATTGCCTCGAACACCTCGACCTTGCCGATTACTGGCCTGGCCAAGGCCGTAGAAAAACAGGACAAATTTATCGGCCTGCATTTCTTTAGCCCCGTGGACAAAATGCCGTTGGTGGAAATCATCAAAGGCGCGCACACCAGCGACGAAACCCTGGCCCGTGGTTTTGACTACGTGATGCAGATTAAAAAGACCCCAATCGTGGTCACCGACAGCCGTGGCTTCTTCACCTCACGGGTATTCGGCACTTTTACCAACGAAGGCTTGGCCATGTTGGGCGAGGGCGTAAACGCCGCCATGATTGAAACCGAAGCGCGCAAAGCCGGCATGCCCACCGGGCCGTTGGCGATCAGCGACGAAGTGTCGATGAGCTTGATGAACCATATCCGCCAGCAAACCAGCAAAGACCTGGCCGCCGAGGGCAAGCAAATTCCCGAGCACCCGGCGTTTGCAGTGGTCGACCTGATGCTTAACGAATACAAACGACCGGGCAAAGCGGCAGGCGGTGGTTTCTACGAATACCCGGCAGGCGGCAAGAAATTCCTCTGGCCGGAACTGAAAAGCCGCTTTGAAAAGCCTGACGCGCGAATTTCCCAAGAAGATGTGCGCGACCGGATTCTGTTTATTCAAGCGATTGAAACTGTGCGCTGTGTGGAAGAGGGTGTGTTGCTGTCGACGGCGGATGCCAACATTGGCTCCATCTTCGGCATCGGCTTTGCCGCCTGGACCGGCGGGGCGCTGCAGTTTATTAACCAATACGGGCTGAAAGACTTTGTCGCTCGGGCGCAGTACCTGGCCGAACAATACGGCGAACGTTTCTTGCCGCCAGCGTTGTTGCTGGAGAAAGCGGCGAAGGGCCAGGGGTTCTAACGGCGAGGGTTACCTTGCGATTCTGGGTCCCCGCCTGCGCGGGGATGACGAGGTTGTTTCGGCTAGCACCTTCATTCCCGCGTAGGCGGGAATTCAGAATGGTGCAGGTATAGGCGTTCGGCTTGAAATTCTGGGGCCCCGCCTGTACGGGAATGACGGGGATGTTTGGGCTAACACCGTCATCCCCGCGCAGGCGGGGATCCAGTCTCAGCGTCGATACGGGGTCGCTTTGTGTGGGCTGTGCGCAACCTACGGTCGCTCAGACCAACCCATCCAGCACAAACCGCCCAAACCCCATCTCCCGCTTACTCGGTGGAATGCCCGCAATCTGCCGCAGGCTGGCGCTTATCTGTAGGTTGCTGGCAATCGCGTTATTGCACTCAATGGCCCGTGCCACCGAGCCGATAGAGGCCTGGCCAAGGCCCAGCAAGGTGAAGCCGTTGGTAATAACGGTGAAGCCCGCGAGGGCGAGGAACTTCTTGCAAGGCAGTGTCATGGCGTCCTAAACCTGGGTGAAAAGGGGGCGGGTTAATGGGTACTCAATGCCAGCAGGGTGACGGTGCCGATCAGGTAAAACCCAACCCCAGCCCACGCCCCGTTGCGTACATATTTTGCGGTCATGCTCATGGCTGGATTCCTTTCCGTTAAGCGCTGCAGCCAGCGTCGGCCACTATTTGGCTGATGGCTTGGCGTTCGCTGAGGTGGGTCGGCATTTTCAGGGTGACCATGGCGCCGTCCAGCAACTGTATGGCCAGTTCCGACTCAAAGTGCAGACCGCTGTCGTCCAGCGTGGCGTAGGTCACGCCGTATACGTTTTTGCCGGTTTCGCTAAACATGCTGCCCATGGTGTTCTCCCTGATGACCTGCGGTGCTTACTTGGCGTCTTTTTTCGCGGCCTGAACCGGCGCCGGGGTTTTATCCGCGCTGCGGTACAGTTCTGCGTTCAAGTGGCTGGCGAAGGCCGAGGCGGCGACCAGGCTGGCGATAGCTCCGAATTTGTTCATGGCGATTTCCTCATCTGTGTTGGGCGGTGTTGCCCGATGGGTCGCATCATTGCCGAGCGGCGCCATTGCCAGAAGTGAATGGTCGGCATGGTGACTATCGAAGCGGCTGATACAGCGAAGGGCCACTATCAACGGACGAATATGGGTTAGGCAGGAATGCTCAATAAACTAGCCACTGCGTAAAATTTTATTGACGAGCGCGAAGCTTTTAGAATCGGCATGGCCGAGCAGAAAAAACGAGGAAAGCGCCACGGGGATCTGTTTATAGGTTTCTTTGCGCGCGCTGCTATGTTAAATAAAACACATCGCTTCAGGAAATCCCTTATGTCGTTACGTATCTGCATTCTGGAAACAGACATCCTGCGTCCAGAACTGGTTGAGCAATATCAAAGTTATGGCTCTATGTTCGAGCAACTGTTTGCCCGCCAGCCGCTCGCCGCCACCTTCAGCAAATACAACGTGGTTGAAGGCAACTATCCCGCAGATGACGAGCGTTTCGACGCCTACCTGGTAACCGGCAGCAAAGCCGACTCCTTTGGCACCGACCCGTGGATTGAAACCCTGAGAACCTACCTGCTCGACCGCTATCAACGCGGCGACAAGCTATTGGGCATCTGCTTTGGCCACCAACTGCTGGCCTTGCTGCTGGGTGGTAAAAGTGAACGCGCCCATCAAGGGTGGGGCGTGGGCACGCACCGTTACCAAGTGGCTGAGCAGCCAAGTTGGATGACACCGGCCATGAACGAGCTGACCTTGCTAATCAGCCACCAAGACCAAGTTACCGCGTTGCCCAAAGACGCCACGGTAATTGCCTCCAGCGACTTCTGCCCGATTGCCGCGTACCGCATTAACGACCAAGTGCTGTGCTTCCAGGGCCACCCAGAATTTATTCACGACTACTCGCGCGCCTTGCTCGAGATTCGTCAGCAACACCTGGGCGAGCAGATTTATAAAACCGGTATCGACAGCCTGCAGCACGACCACCACGGCGCGGCGGTAGCGGAATGGATGATGCGTTTTGTCGCCCAGGACAAGGCCACCCAGCCAGCCTGACGCTGAGGTCACACGCTGACGTTAACCAACGCCTGCTCGCTATCGCCATGCTCACTGCGGTAGTTGCGTTGGTTTTCTTCTGCCTGCTTGGCAAACAACGTCTGCACCTTTTCGGCAATGCCCGCTTCCACGTTCTGCCGCGCTTCTGGCGTCATATTCGCCAGGTCTTCTTCGCTAATGCCCAGTTCTTCGAGAATTGACGCGCGCAGCTTTTCACCCGGCGTCATATCCATCCATTCGTGGAATTCTTGCGACGCGGTTTTGCCCGTCTTGTCGTTAGCGCCTGCGCTCATTTCGCTGCTGTCGCTGTCAGAACTGGACGTGCCTGCGCTGGCAATCCCGTTGAGCGCCAGCTTGAGCTTGGCGAAGGCCTCTTCATCGAAGCCGCCAGTGTTGTTGATGGCTAAATCAGCCTTTGCGGCGTTGACGGCAGCCGCGCTGGAGGCGCTGGCTTGTTCGTCAGCGGGGAGGTTGAACTGCTCTTTGTTATTGGCATTGGCGCGGCTGTGCCAGAGCTGGGCGGCATAGGTGCCGAGGGAGGCGATGGTGCTCATGGGGCGTGTCCTTCGCGTGACCATTTGAGTGAGCGGGTGTTAGAGCAATGGCCGTGCCAGAGGTTTATGTGTTTGATTTATAGCGTTTTGTAGAGGGTTTACGGCTGCGCTGAGCGGCAAACAGTCGCCGGTTGGCGGCGAACGTTTGCCGGCAGCGACATTTTCCCAAGGAATAAGCACAACCATGGACTATCTCGATTTATTGCAATGGCCTGCCATGGCGGTAACCGTGTTGGCCGCCTGGCTGATCGGCGCACAAAGCCCGCAGCGACGCATGGCCGGCTTCTGGGTATTTATCGCCAGTAACGTGCTGTGGGTGATATGGGGCCTGCACAGCAACGCCTACGCGTTAATCCTGCTGCAGTTCTGCTTGTGCGCCATGAACTGCCGAGGCCTGAAGAAAAATGCTGACACAGTCACAGAGCAGTAGCGCCAACGAAGCGCGTTTATTCAGCAGCTATAGTCATGCATTACTGCCGAAATAAAACGAGGTCCGCGTTATGGACTGGCTGGTCACCTATAAATACAACAATGTCGAACACCACCTGCAGCTTCAGGCACGCACGGTACCCAATATTCAGGTTGTAGCGTTTCGAGCCGTGACGGAGGTGTTTGGCGAAAAGCCTCCGGTCAACAAGGTGGTGGGGCAGCCGGTATTGGAATGGATGCGAGCGTGTGGCGTGGACCTTACCGATGTGGTGCTGCTGCGCCGTACCAGCCGCGGTGCCAAGCACGAAGATGAAAGCTCGGCCCTCTAGGTTGAGCGACGCACGCCCAATAAAAAAGCCCGAGGTATACGCCTCGGGCTTTTGCATAGGGGGCTGCAGCGTTTTAGCAGGCCATGGCCTTTTGCACGCGGCGCTGACGCAATTCCACATTGGAGCGACGAGCCAGGGTTTTCGCCTTGGTCACGTGAATGGGCCCTTCAACATAGGTCGGCAAGTCACGCTCTACCCAGGCGGCATCATCGCCACGCCAGCGCAGTAGACCCGCTTCAATCTTGAGCTCACGGTGCAATTCGCGAATCAGCGTTTGCATACGCACTGGGCTGAGGATTTCCTCGCTTTTGATCGCCTTGCACAGCGGTTTGCCGTTCTCACTGACCAGCGACAACAGCAACGAGCCGTCTGGACGCGGTTTGAACGCGACGGTGTGCTGCGGGAAGGCGTCGAAGAATTCTTTTATGGCCGGTTGCATTCCATGTACTCCACGATTCTTTTCAGGTGGAGTGAATAGAGCAGGTGCCGTGCCAGAAATTTAGATGGCAAAAAATCGTTATAAAACAACAGCTTGGTATTTTTTTCAGCCGCTTCGCTCGTGCACTTTGCATGATGCGTAAAAAGCCACCATGCAAAGTGCATGGCGCGTCGGTGCCTTTTGCCGGGTGTGCCGCTCCGCGCTCAGGCCCGCCCCAACCGCCGTTGCTTAGCTAAACGGCTGTTGAAACGGCGTTTTCAACGGCGCATCTGGCCCCAGCGCATCGTGCTCAAATGTTTGCGGCTGATAGCCACGGCGCCCGGGGTTTTTCCGCGGTGCGCGCAGGGCTACTTCCGGCAAATGCTTAAGTTCATACGCCGGCGGCAGCTCAGCCTGCGAGCGCCCTAAGCCGCGATAAATCGCCACCGAGCCGAGCACAATATCCGCCGCGCCAATCACGCCTTTCACCGCCATGCCCTTGCGGATCAGCAAAATACCGCCCGCCACGGCGAGCAAACGTTCGAGGTAACCAGGGTTGGCCATGGGTGTGCTCCTCATTTCAGTCAGTTGCCGGCCAGGCGCTCGTAAGCCGGTTACAGGTTCTGAACAGAGGCCATTGCCCAGAGTTCAGGTTTTTGCGCAGACGGTAGCGAGGAGGGCGAAATTGTTGAACTCTCGCGCGCAAACGCAGACCTATGCTCTAGGGGATCGGTCAGCCAAGCGCTCAAGCACCGGTTATTGCGCGCAGCTCGCTGTGTCAATTGGTGCTAACGCTCCCCGGCAAATTTGCCTGCTACGCCGCCTGTTGTTAGCGGCGCGGCAGCGCTAGGCGATCAGGCCATCGGCGACGAGGAGCACGGAAATGAAGAGAGATTGGGAGTTGGTACGCGACATGTTGCTGGAGATCGAAGGCTTGGATAAAGGCCATCATTTTTTCCCCCTGAGTACGGCAGAGCATTCTGGCGACAGCGTTGCCTACCACCTGCACTTGCTTGAGCAAGCGGGCTTGGTGGAATGCGCTGACCATCGGCCGCTGAGTGGTGAGTTGGTGCGTATTGGTAAATCCCTGACCCTCACCGGTCACGACCTGCTCGACCTGATCCGTGACGAAGGCCTGTGGCTGGTGAAAAAAGCCTTTCTCATCGAACACCTGGGCGGCATCACCATGGACGCGCTCAAATCGACCATGGCCATGTACCCCAGCGACGGCGCCCGCAATGTTTCTCGCCACGCGCAAAACGACGCTGTTTTTAACTGATACCGCAGCAACCGATGCCCCAGCACTTAGCCACCCGCAAGCGTTAGCAGCCCCGTGCTAGCGAATGGCTGCTGCATTCACTCGCGCTCACCTTCTCTGACCGAGGCACGCCCATGTCCGCCGATCGCAAATCGCCAGAAGCGCCAACGTCCGACGCCAGCCAGCCAGACGTTCAGGCCTTCAAGCAGAACATTCTCGCCAAGCTCAAGTACGCCGTCGGCAAAGACCCGGCCAATGCCTATATCCACGACTGGTTCGAAGCGATTGCCCTGGCCGCCCGCGACCACCTGGTCGACAACTGGGAAGAGTCCGAAGCGCGGGTAGACCGCAAAGCGCAGAAGCGCGTGTATTACCTCTCGCTGGAATTTTTGATCGGCCGCTTATTGGTGGACTGCTTAAGCAACCTTGGCCTGTTGGAAACTGCACGCCTGGCCTTGGCCGAGCTGGACGTCGACATCGAGCGTATTCGCGAAGTGGAGCCCGACGCCGCTCTGGGCAATGGTGGCCTTGGCCGTTTAGCCGCCTGCTTTATGGAAAGCATGGCGACGCTGAACATTGCCGGCCACGGCTATGGCATTCGCTACGAACACGGCCTGTTCAAACAAGTGATCAGCGATGGCTGGCAGCACGAGCACACCGAAACCTGGCTCGACTTCGGCAACCCGTGGGAATTTGAACGGCCCGAAGTCAGCTACAACATCGGCTTTGGCGGCAGCGTTAACACCGTTACCGAGCGCAACGACGTGCCCCGCCAGCATTGGCAGCCCAACGAAATTATCCGTGCCATCGCCTACGACACACCGGTAGTGGGGTGGCGCCGCGCCGGGGTCAATGCCCTGCGCCTTTGGCGGGCGCGGGCGCTGGAAGACCTGCAGCTAGAGCGTTTTAACGCCGGCGACCACCTCGGCGCGGTCGCCGATGTGGTGCGTGCAGAAAGTATTTCCCGCGTGCTGTACCCCGCCGACAGCAACGAAGCGGGCCAGGAACTGCGCCTGCGCCAGGAGTTTTTCTTCGTCTCCGCCTCGCTGCAAGATTTACTGCACCGGCATATGCGCCTGCACGGCGATATTCACTCGCTGCCGGACAAGGTCGCCATCCAGCTTAACGACACCCACCCGGCGATTGCCGTGGCCGAGCTGATGCGCCAGTTGGTCGACGTGTACCGCATTGAGTGGTTCCAGGCCTGGGAACTGAGCGTGGCCACTTTGTCGTACACCAACCACACCTTGCTGCCCGAGGCGCTGGAGTCGTGGCCGGTATCGCTGATGGAGCGCCTGCTGCCTCGGCATATGCAGATCATCTACTTGATCAACGCCTACCATATCGACTCGCTGCGGGCCAAAGACATCCACGACTTCGAGCTGCTGCGCTCGGTGTCCTTGATCGATGAAGACAATGGCCGGCGTGTGCGTATGGGCAACCTGGCATTTCTCGGTTCCCACAGCATTAACGGCGTTTCGGCCCTGCACACCGACCTGATGCGTGAAACCGTATTCCGCGACCTGCACAAGCTCTACCCCGACCGCATTCGCAACAAAACCAACGGCGTCACCTTTCGCCGCTGGCTGTACCAAGTGAACCCGCCGTTGACCCAGTTGCTGATCGACACCATTGGCCAAGGCGTGCTCGACAGCCCGGAAACCTCGTTGGTCAAGCTCGAGCCGTTTGCCGACAAACCGGCGTTCCGCAAACAGTTCATCGCCCAGCGCCAACACAGCAAAGCTGCATTGGCGCGGCTGGTAAAAGAACGGCTCAACATCGACCTCAACACCGACGCCATCTTCGATGTACAGGTCAAGCGGATTCACGAATACAAACGCCAGCTGCTCAACCTGCTGCACACCGTGGCGCTGTACCAAGCCATCCGCAACGACCCGACCACCGATTGGGTGCCACGGGTAAAAATCTTTGCCGGCAAGGCCGCTGCCAGCTACTACCAAGCCAAGTTGATCATCAAGCTGGCCAACGACATTGCCCGCACCATCAACGCCGACCCCACCGTGCGCGGCCTGCTGAAAGTGGTGTTTATCCCTAACTACAATGTCAGCCTGGCGGAAACCATCATTCCGGCGGCCGACCTTTCAGAGCAGATATCCACCGCCGGCATGGAAGCCTCCGGCACCAGCAATATGAAATTCGCCCTCAACGGCGCCCTGACCATCGGCACCCTGGACGGCGCCAACGTGGAAATGAGCCAACTGATTGGCGAAGAACATATGTTTATCTTCGGCATGACCGCCCAGGAAGTGAAAGGGCGTATGCACACCGGCGACTACGACACCATTCACGTTATCAAGCAGTCCGAACGCCTGAACGGCGCGCTGGAAGCCATCAGCAAAGGCGTGTTCTCCCCAGATGACACCGAACGGTACGCCGGCCTGATCGACGGCCTGGTGCACCACGACCGCTACATGCTCTGCGCCGACTTCGACGCCTACTGGGATGCCCAGCGCCGCGTCGATGAACTGTGGAAACAACCCGACCTGTGGTGGCGCTCCGCCGTACTCAACACCGCGCGCACCGGCTGGTTCTCCTCCGACCGCACCATTCGCGAATACGCCGAAGACATCTGGAAAGCCATGCCGCCGGCGAAGAAAAGCAAATAGCCAACGCGGCAAACCAAGAGGGTGCATTAGCGCCCTCTGCTCGGGGCCCAAGACCCGAAGGTCGCGGCGCCCGGGCGTTGGGTCGGTGCGCTCAGCGCCTACTGACTGAACCTGGGGGCCGAAGTCCTATCGCCGACGTTTCCCAAGCAAGCGGCTCACCGTAAAAAGCCGTTGCCAGACGCTGCGAGCCAACTCTATAGTCCCGCCGTCGTTGCAAAATCAGCGACTGGGTTTGGCGACCCATTTCTAGTAGAGCGCGTCAGCGCCACCCTCTGAGCTTTAGGCGCTTTTTTTGCGCCTGGCGGCTGTGCGTGGGATACCTTCGGGTATGCCGGTGACTCTACTAGACCGGTTCGCCAACCTGCGTACAGCTGCCACCCCAATCGTTTGGCGACGATTGATGGCAGTCTCAAAAACTTACGGTGAGAGTCCCGTTATGAATGACAAATCCAAAGTAACCACCACCCAACCCTTCGACATCCTGGACAGCACCCCGCTGTTTTCCGTCAACGCCGGCGTGCCGGTAGCCGATGCGCTGGAGCGAGCCGCCGACCTGACGATGTATGTCGAGTCTCTGGCCGCTGCCGATGGCCTAGTCGACAAAACCCAGGAGCGAGCCGTTATCCAACACCTCAGTGAAATGGCCAAGGCGCTGATTCAAGCCTGTAAGGGTGCAGCCGCCTAAGGGGCGTTAGCCGTGCGTGCATAAGCGAAAAGGAGACCTCAGCGTCTCCTTTTTTGTTCTGCCTGTGCCAATGAGTGGCTACACCTTCAGTCGCGGTGTGCTACGACTATTGGACTAGGTTCGCCAGCATCGCGTAATGTCATAATGATGGCGTTTGGATTCGGTCACTCTTCATGCCGTAAGCGCTGCAGCGACAGGTCGTTTGGCTAAACATTGGATTTTCGGCATCTCGAAGCCCTTAGGGACAAGCGCCCATTGCCGCGGCGGCGCAAACATGGGGTGCAGTTCAGTTAGTTATTTATCGCACCCAGCGCCGTTTTTTCAGCGGTGTCAGAGAGTCCTATGAATGAATCGCCCCAGGTTTTCTAGACACTCTCCAGGCTCTGGAAATAGCGCTTTTCAAACTCTACCGGCGACAGCTGGTTGTTGAAACCATGTCGGCGTT
>LNAP01004873.1_pt1 | contig 12154 bp, 13 predicted proteins | sample 602601 | NCBI WGS metagenome assembly LNAP01 (sample SAMN02440304, study PRJNA202911) | soil metagenome | biome: Subtropical and temperate rainforests or woodlands; isolation source: soil samples (1 kg each in a 20% v/v slurry with milli Q water) were... ... | reverse complement strand
TCGACACCATGAAGATCTCAGGCACTGTCGTGTGCACGGAGCTGCGCTGGGTGAGCGTGTAGCGATAGTCCTCGACCTCCGGGCCGAAGGCACGGCTCAGCGCCACCAGCAGCTCGGGCTTTTCGGCGATGTCCTGCAGCCCCGGGATCAGCATCAGGCCGTTGGCCTCCGCCAACACGGCGGGCAGGCCGTCGGGCACGCCCTGCGACAGCGGCCTCGTCAGCCGGACCGTCGCGCCGAAGGAGGCACCGGGCAGAGGCTTGGTGACATCAAAAGCAACACTCATCAGACCACCTCTCGAGGCGGTCATCTTAGAGCGTTCTTCGGCCCTGTTGTTAGAGCCGTTCCTCCCGGTCGGCGCGCGCCTCAGCCGACCGGGTATTCCGGCGACTTGAAGGTGAGCCCGCGCGTCGCCTCGGGCGCATCGGCGATCTTGCGGATATTGCCCCAGGTCTGTTTGTAGTTTGGAATGACGAATTCGTTGACGCCCTTTGACACGACATTGCCTTGCGGGCCGGTGGGAAAGGCGAACAGCATGAAGGTCTGCTTGCGCCTGGCCGTCTCGATCGGATTGACCATCGCCTGGGTCGATCCGCTGTCGTTGTAGACCTCGACGAGGTCACCCGCCTTCAAGCCGAGCTCGCGCATGTCCTGCGGATTCATCTCGAGGAAGGGCAGCGGCCAGCGCCCATGATGAAGTCGCTGTCCTGGTCGAGATAGACCGATTGCCAGACATGGTTGGCCCGGCCGTTGTTGATCAGGAACGGGAACTTGTCCTTCTCCTGCTGCTTGCCTTCGGCCTGCAGGCCGCGCCACACCGTGGCCATGAAATGCGCCTTGCCGTCCTTGGTGCCGAACTTGCCGTCGCTGAACAGGCGCTTGGTGCCGACGATGCGGCCGTCCTTGAAGTCGATCGCCGGCTCCTGGAAGCCGTTGGTGCCCATGGCGCGCAGACGCTGATAGGTCACGAACTGCCCGCCCTCGGCATGCTTGTTGTAGCCGTCCATGAAGGCGTCTTCTTCGGTCTTCCAGTCGTATCCCTTGAAGCGGTCGGCGACGTCGGCCCTGCCCGCCGCCCGCCAGGATCTTTCCAGCGCCTGCGCGAGGCCGGCGGCGATCAGGCAGTCCGGCCGCGAATTGCCCGGCGGATCCATGTAGCGTTCCGACAGCCGCATCCGCCGCTCGCCGTTCATCGATGTCAGGTTCATCTCGCCGGAGGTCGCCGCCGGCAGGACGACGTGCGCATCCTCGCCGATCTTGCTGGGAACGATGTCGACGTCGACGCTGAACAGGCCGCCCTGCCGGATCGCGTCCATGATGGCGTCGACCAGCGCGGCCCGGTCGCCATAGGGCACGGCCGCCATCGCCGCCTTGACCATGTCGGTGCGCCTTTTATAGGTGCGCTTGAATTCCAGCGCGTTGAGCGTCGTCTTGTAGTGGTCGCACGCCCAGATGTGATGAACGCCGCCCTTGCCGCTGATCAGGAGCTGATCGACATAGGCCGCCGGCCGGCCGACGTGAGCGTCGGAGGGCCGCACATATCCTTCCTGGTGTCCGCCCATGCGTACGCAGCCGCCGCCCGGTCGTCCGATGTTTCCGGTGGCGAGCGCGATGTTCACCAGTGCGCCGTTGGTGCGGTAGTTGTCGTTGCCCCAGATCAGCCCCTTCTCATAGGCGAACATGGTCCGCCGGCGCTTGTCGCCCTGCTTCGGCTCGGCGATCCACGAGGCGGCCTGGCGGATCTGATCGGCCGCGAGGCCGGTGATCCTGGCGGCCTCCTCGACGGTGACCTTGTTGGCGGCCAGCATCTCGTCGTAGCCGCTGGTGCAGTTGCGGATGAACTCGCGGTCGACCCAGCCCTTGGCCGCGATCTCGGTCATCAACGCGTTGAAAAGGACGAGATCGGTGCCCGGCTCGATGGCGAGGTGAAGGGCCCTGTCCTTGCCGGCTTCGATCTCGCAGGCATTGAAGGTCGTGGTGCGCCGGGGATCGACGATGATGATGCGCGCCGCCGCGTGCGGTTCGCCGGCGAGTTGCTGCTGCTTCTTCTGCAGCGAGGCGCCGCGCAGGTTGGGCACCCAGTGGTTGAGGAAATAGTTGGTCTGCGTCTCGAGCGCGTTGGTGCCGACGGCGACGATGGTGTCGGCCAGTTCGGCGTCCTCGTAGCAATTGTTGAGCTCGCTGACGCCCATGTCGCGCGTGGCGTGAACCTCGGAGTTGTAGGCCGGCCGATTGTGGATCCGGATGTTCTTGATCTTCATGCTCTCGAAATAGAGCTTGCCGGTCGCCCAGGTGTTCTCGTATCCGCCGCCGCCGCCGCCATGGTCGAACGCCGACACGATGAGGCCGTCCTCGCCCTGCTCCTCGATCACCCGGCGCGTCACCTCGGCGACCAATGCGAGGGCATCGTCCCACGACGTCGGGTAAAGGCCGGAATAGCGGTAGACCAGCGGATCGGTGAGGCGCCGGGATTGCGTTCCCGTGATCTTGGAATGCGAATTCTCGCCCTGGCGGGCGCCGCGGATCGAGCTCAGCCCCGAATTGACCTCACATGCCCGGTCGGGCATCAGCACCAGGCTGACGTCGCGGCCGTCCTGCTTCACGATGTTGTACATCGCGGGCGAGAACCACGCGGTCGCCTCGGCGCCCTGCTGCTTGGAGAGATCCTGGCCGAAGGCGTTCTGGTCGGGCCGCACGCCACCCTGCTTGTTGACGTCCCAGCTGATCGCCTTGTAGCCGCAGCCCACGATGCAATAGGGGCAGACGACGTTCTGCACCTTGGCGTCCTTGGGAGGAATGGGAAGGCGATCGACGTTGCGCTTGAACGTCATAGCGGCTTCCTCAGGCGGAAAGAACGTTGTTCAGGCGACCGTAGATCATTTCGTCGACGGCCTCGGCATGGATGTTTCCGTTGGCATCCACGCGCAGCCGGAACTGCGCCAGGTTCTGCGGCGCATGGCCGAAGATCTCCTGGCCGCCTTTTTCGCAATCGAACCGCGCATAGTGGCCGGGACAATTCAGCGTCTTGTCCTTGCCGATGTAGGCGAGCGGAAAGCCCTGGTGCGGACAGAGCGTCGAGAACGCGACGATGTCACCGTCGGATCCCACGCCGCCTTCGACCCGGCGGCCGAGCTTGAGCAGCACGCCGGGCGAGTCCTCGTCCGGGTAGGCGATGATGAGTGCCTCGTCGACCTTCAGATCCTTGACGTTGGCAAGGCACAACGCTGGGTAGTTGACCCGCGCCGGTGCCGGCGTCGCGTCGGCCTGCCTCATCGGCAGGACACCGGCGGCGATGCCGCTCGCCGCGACGCTTGTTCCACCCCTGAAGAATTGCCGGCGGCCGACGTCCATCAGCCTGTCGCAGTGCTTCATGGACTCTCCCCAAGGCAGGATGCGGGCACGATAACCGACGACACGCTATGCGTGCAATACGTGCAGCATTATCGTTGTGTTACATGCGGCAGGTATGCGCCGATGCAGAGTCCAGAAGGGAACCCGAAGGGCGCGCGGCGATCGGTTGTGCTAGACTGCAAGCGTGCACTGTTACCGGCAGCAGAGGAGCGCCACACCATGAAGCGCCTGCACGTCCATATGTCGGTCGAGAATCTCGACCAGTCGATCCGTTTCTATTCCACGCTGTTCGCGATCGGGCCCACGGTGGTGAAGTCCGACTACGCCAAGTGGATGCTGGAGGATCCCCGGGTCAACTTCGCGATTTCCACGCAGTCGGGTCGCGCGCCCGGCATCGAGCATCTCGGCATCCAGGTCGAGAACAGCGACGAGCTGCAGGAGGTCTATGGCCGGCTGAAGGAGGCCGAAGGGCCAGTCCTGGACGAGGGCAAGACGACCTGTTGCTATGCGCAGTCCGAGAAAAGCTGGATTGCCGATCCCCAGGGCGTCGCGTGGGAAACGTTCCTGACGACAGGCGAAAGCACCGTCTACGGCACGAGCGCACCGCGGCTCGAGGAATTCAAGCCGGCGAAGGCCAAGGCTGCCTGCTGCGGACCAGCCAAGGCTTCCGCGTAGAGCAGGAACTCGTACGAATTGCTCGGGCGGGTCTGCTTTTAGCCGCGGGCGCCGGACACGTAGGCTGCTGTCAGCTCATGCGCCGGTGCGTCGAACAAGCGCTGGCAGCGATCGAATTCGATGAGCCTGCCGACACGCTCTTTCATCCAGAAGAAGGCCGCATAGTTCGCGATCCGGCGCGCCTGCGCCAGGTTGTGCGTCACGATCACCACGGTGTAACGGCTGCGCAGCTCCAGGATCAGGTCCTCGACGACGGCGGAGGAGATCGGGTCCAGCGAGCTGCAGGGTTCGTCCATCAGCAGCACCTCGGGCTCGAGCACGAGCGCACGCGCGATGCACAGCCGCTGCTGCTGGCCGCCGGACAGCGCCAATGCCGGCGTGTCGAGCCTGTCCCCTACCTCGTCCCACAGGCCCACGGCGCGCAAGGCTGTTTCGATCTTCTCCGCCAGCACCTTGCGGCCGCCGACACCGTGCTCCTTCAAGGGCAGCTCGAGATTGCGCCGGATCGACAGAGGGAACGGATTGGGGCGCTGGAAGATCATCCCGATGCGGCGGCGCAAGGCCATCAGGTCGAGCTTGGGGTCGAACACATCCTCGCCGTCGAGCAGCACGGTACCCGACACATGCGCCCCCGGCACCAGATCGGTGAGCCGGTTCAACGCCGACAGGAAGCTGGTCTTGCCGCAGCCGGACGGTCCGATCAGCGCCGTGATGCAGCCGCGATGAATGTCCAGGCTGACCTGAGCCAGCACGGTGCGCTCGCCATAGCGGACGGAGACATCGGCGATACGCATTCGGGGCGTGGGGTCGCAACATGCAGGTCCCTCCTGCACCTGACCCAGTGTGAAGACGGCGGGATCGTAGGGCGCGCTCATGCTGTCACTATCCTCCGCGTCAACCATCGATCGGACAACGCCACGGCTGTGACGTCGATAAGCACGATCAGGACCACCAGCACCAGGGCCGATGCATAAGCGGCCTTGTCGCCGCCGGCGATGTTCATCGACAAGTCGAAGATGTGCACCGCAAGGGCACGGCCCGAATCGCTGAGCGATTCAGGCATGCGGTCGACATAGCCGCTGGTGAAGATCAACGCTGCCGTCTCGGCGGTGGCGCGCCCGATGCCGAGCATCAATCCGGCGACGATTGCCGGCGCCGCGGCCGGGAGCAGCACGTGCCAGATCGCGCTGGCACGCGTCATCCCCAGTCCCGCGGCAGCGAAGCGCCAGTCGTTGTTCACGGCGAACAAGCCGCGCTCACACGTCCGGATGAAAATGGGCAGGATCATGCAGGCAAGCGTGAGCCCGCCCGACAGGATCGAGAAGCCGAGACCAAGGAACACGCAGAAGAAGGCATTGCCGAACAGGCCGAAGACGATGGAGGGCACACCCGCGAGCACATCGAGGCTGAGGCGGATGCTGGCGGCGGCGCGGCCACTCTGCTTGGAGTATTCCGCCAACCAGATGGCGGCGCCCAGTCCGATGGGCACGGCGGCCAGGAGCGCAACCACCAGGATCAATGCCGTGGACACGAGGATCGGAGCGATGCCACCGGCCCTCCCGGACTTCTCCGGTGCGGCGGTGAGGAATTCCCAGGACAGGTGCCCGACGCCCTGCCACGCCATGTCGGCCAGGATCCACAGCAGCACCGCTGCAACCAACCCGGCGACCAGGTAGGTGGCGGCCTGGAAGAGACGGTCGCCCGCGCCCCTAGTCATGGCGCGCCTTTCCCGCAATGCGCGTCGCAATGAACGCGAGCAGCAGCACCAGCGCGGTCAGCAGCAGTCCTGACGCGAACAGCCCGGCGCGATGAGTCCCCGTGGCGTAGCCCATCTCCAGCGCAATGTTCGCCGTCAGCACACGCATCGGCTCGAAGATGCTGAGCGGCATCTGCACGATGTTGCCGGCGACCATCAGGACGGCCATCGTCTCGCCCATGGCGCGCGCCAGCGCCAGCAAGATGCCGCCGACGATACCGACACGAGCCGCCGGCACCGCAACGCCGAGAATCTGCCCTTTGAAGGTCATGCCGAGCGCGGCGGCGCCGCGCATCAGCGAGCCCGGGACGGCCTCCAGCGCTGAGGCACTGGTCAGCGCCACGGTCGGCAGGATCATCAAGGCCAGCACCAGGATTGCCGCCAGCAAGCTGGAGCCCGGGGACTCGATTCGGGCAATCAACGGCACCAATACCGTCAAGCCCCACAGCCCGTAGACGACCGAGGGAATGCCGGCCAGCAGAGCCATCGTCATGCCGTAGAGCTTCTTGAGCATCGGCGTCGCATAGAAGTGCCCGAAGATGGCGCTGCCGACGCCAAGGGGAGCCGCGAGCAGGACCGCGCCAGCGGAAGCAGCGAGGGTCGCGCACACCATGGGGGCCAGGCCAAAGCGGCCTTCCAACGGGTACCAGGACTCATCGAGCACGAACTTGGTCCAGCCGCCGTCCGACAGCACGGGCCACGCCTCGCGCAGCAGGAACAGCACCACCAACAGAATGATCAACGCCGCCGTCGCCGCGGTCGCGGCCAGCAGCGGTTTGATCGTCCAGTCAGCGTTCCAGCGGAACGAAGTATTGCTCTTTGACGAGATCATGAACGTCTTTCGACTGCGCGAATTCGATGAAGCGCTTGATGAGCCCCTGCGGCTCTTCCCTGGTGACCAGGTTCAACGGGCGGGAAAGCGGAAACTTGCCATCGCGGACGTTCGCCACTGTCGCCGCTATGCCGTCGATCGGCAGCAGCTTGAGGGGCGTGCCCTCCCGTTCCTCGAACTCGGCCGAGCCGATGGACACGTAGCCAATGGCATGGGGGTTGCCCGCAACGGTCTTAATGTCCTGCAGGTTGTCGCCGACAATGACCTGGGCCTTGATGTCGCTGTTCTTCAGCGAGAAGGAGCTGAGAAAGAGTTCCAGCGTCGAACGACCCTCTGCCTTGTTGGCCACCGTGATGGTTGCGTTCTTTCCGCCCACGTCCTTCCAGTTGCGGATCTGCCCCGTGAAGATTGCCCTGACCTGATCGCTGCTCAGCGCATCCACGGGATTGGACTTGTGCAGGATCATGCAAACGCCGTCGTTTGCGATCGCGAAGGCCTTCAGGTCGGCTTCGTCGGGCTTGAGCGCCCGCGACACCATGCCTATCTGCGCCAGGCCACTGCGGGCGTCGTTGATGCCGCGGCTCGAGCCACCGGTCTGGACGTCGACCCGCACCCCCTTGTTCTGCTTCTCGAATCGCTTGCCGATCTCCAGCGCCAGCGGCGCAACCGTGCTCGACCCGGTCAGAGTGATCTTCTGCACGTCCTGCGCCCGGGTCGGCCCGGTGCAGAGGCAGAGCAGGGCGACGATTGCTGCAACGAATGTAGCTCGATTCATTCGTACCCCCGCAATGACCGATCGCGGTTCCTACGGCTGAGCGCCGCTCGCAGGGTGACGTGCACGAACTGGCGCGGTCACACGGCGAATGCCGACAGAGCCGTCAACAGCACTTCCCGGCAGCGGCCTGCGCCGGCGAGCAGCAGGCAGCGCCGTTGCCTTCGATCTTCAGGGCCTGGAAGCCCTCATAGGCCGACATGCTGGCGATCAGGGGATTGACCACCGACGCCTCGAACCCGACACGGTCGAGAGTCTCGATGTATTGCTGCAGCGCCTTCACCTTGATCGTGTCGAGGTCGGTGCTGATCTTGTCGAGGCTGAGGCTGCCGCAATCGAGCTTCAGCACGTCGCACAGCGAATGGCAGCTCGTGCTGATCATGCTGAATAGCTCCGGCATGGTCCGGTGATGGGCCCACACGAGAGCGTCATGCACGTCCTCGGGCGCCTCGGCCAGCATCCCCTTGATCCGCCGTATGCCGATGTCGAGATGCTCGAGTTCGTCCTGCAGGATGTTGCGCGCGACGACGCTGGTCTGCCGGTCGGTATCGGCATCGGACGACAGGGTCCGGTACAGCATGATCGCCATCGTCTCGGTCATGAGATCCTGGATGATCAGGCAGGCCGCCAGGTTCTTCTTGCGCACCGCCGTCGAGAAATGGCCGCGGATGGCGTTCCATTGCGGCTCGACGATCCGTTGCTCGACGCTGAAGCCCAGCGACCGCGCCAGCTTCGACAGCTGGAGGATGTGCTTGCACTCCTCGGCCGCCTGCTTGTTGGTCTCGATGCGGCTCGCGCAATCCGGCATGAGCTGGACCATCTCCGAGTAGTTCTCGACGGCCATGATCTCGCCGGAAATGGTGTTCGACACGATATAGGAGAGCAGGTTGAAGTAGCCCTGGTCCCTCCCGTCGCGCATTGCAACATCGGCGGGGATTGCTGATGTGTTCATCTCTGTCCTCCTCCGTTTCCCGTCGGGCGTCGGCCCGGATGGTTGGCGGCCGCCTCGGATGTGCGGCCTAGGCCGTGGGCTTCGGCTGGAGAATGTGCCGGATGCCGAGGTCCGTACGTCCCGGGACCTCGTACGCCGACATGCTGGCGATCAGCTGATTGGTCGTCGCCAGGTTGAAACCGGCGCGATCCAGCATCGCCACATAGTGCTCCAGCGACGTGATCTTCAGGCGGTCGAGATCGATATAGTCGCTGCCCTTGCGCTCGCCCGACAGATGCAGCACGCCGTCCTGCACGAAGGCCATCTCGGCCTCGCAGGGCACGTCTTTGCGGTCGCACAGGAAATCACAAGCCGTGTGAACCATGTTGAACAGGCACGGCATGATCCGGTTGTGCGCCCACACCAGGCTGTCGTGCACGCCCTCGGAATCGATCGCCAGCTGCTCGCCGATGCGGCGCAAGCCGATGTCGAGATGGTCGATCTCGTCCTTCAGCAAGGCGGCGGCGACGCGCTGAGTCTCGACGTCCTTGTTGTCCTCGTTGGCGAACGTCGAATAGATGCCGACGGCGAGGCTCTCGATCATCAGATCCTGGATGATCAGACAGGCCGCCAGATCACCCTTCTGGGCCGCTTCGTGGAAAGTCGCCCGCACCTTCGGCCAGTCGTCCTGCAGCATCGTCTCGTCGATCGGGAAGCCGAGCCGCTGCGCCAGCTTCTCGAGCAACAGGATGTGCTTGGCCTCTTCCTTGGCCTGGTGCACGGCCTCGATCTTGGCCTCGACCGTGGGCATCAAGGGCACCATCTCGGAGTAGTTCTCGACGGCGATGTTCTCGCCGCACCAGGCGTTCGAGGCGACGAACGACAAGACCTTGAGGTAGTAGTCGCTGCGCTTGCCGTTTGTCGGTTCGGCGCTGCCTTGCATATCCATCGATGAAACTTGGAGATCGGCCATGGTGCTTCTCCTTGGAATGAGAAACTGAACATCGAATTCTCCGGCGCCCGGACCTTAGCAGCTGACCCGGACCCGATCTACGCTGATGTGTATTCGGTCACAGTTTTGCTACCTGATATGCATTCGAGTCCCCGCACACTGCACTCGGCTTGCGCAGCGCTGTCGTTTATCGAGGCAAACGGCATCGCCGCACGGTGACGGCGGTCGGTCGGCATCGGATGGTCGAAGGCACGGCAGTGTTTTCAGATAGCGATGGTCTCCTCTTTGTTGATCCGTGACAGGAAGCGCTGGATCGCCGCCGACTGCGCCATGAACTGGCGTTGGCAGACCTCGACGCTGTCCAGCGTGGTGTCGACGAAGTCGAGTCCACGGCCGCGCAGCATGGCGAGGCCGCCGGTATCGAACGACCAGTCGTGGCTGATGATGTCGAGATTGACCGACGCAAGCGCGAGCAGCGCCCGTTGCGCCGGCGGAATGGCGCGCATGGGGATGTCGGCCATCCGCTCGTAATAGACCCGGCGGCGCGGCCGATTGCAGGCATCGAGCCAGGTGTCCCACAGCTGCCGGCTGGTCGGCGCCACATCGTTGGCCGATACCAGATTGAGGATCGAGTTGTCCGGCAGCAGCCGGTGAGCGGCGAGGAAGGCACTCTGGAAGACATCCTGGTGAACCAGGTTGGCCAGCGACCGGCTCGGTGCGAACGCATGCATCTCAGGCTGCCATTCGCGGCAGAGCAGGCGTTCGATTCCCGACCACAGCTGATAGATCCCGTAGCGTTTGCCGCTGTAGTGGCCGTCGCGACTGTCGCCGATGACGATCGACGGCCGGACGATCAAATAGGATAGACCGGAGCTGGCCACGATGTGCTCGGCCACGCGCTTGGTGCGCGTGTAGTCGGTCGGGTCGCGCGACGGCTCGCCGTGCAGCTCTTCCGGTACCGCCGTTTCGATGTAGCCGCTGCTAAAGGCGGTGGAGATGTAGACGAACCTCCGGACGCCGGCCTTCACCGCCAGCTCCACCATCCGCCGCGTCAGATCGACGTTCACCGCCTCCAATGCGGCGCGATTGAAGTAGTCGAGACAGGCGGCGCAGTGGATCACCTCGTCGACGCCGAAGTCGCGCATCATCGGCACCAGCCGGTCCAGTTCGTCGGCCGGAGGCAGCCGCGGAATCTCGAGCCGATCGAGCAGCGGCTCCACCGAACTGACACTTTGGGTTGCTAGCTCCGCGCCGACCGGCGCCAGGACGCTGTCGGGCTCGCCGCGCACCGGCGTCAGCAGCCGGGCCGTGTCATGGCGCAACAGCGTCGCAACGATCAGGCTTCCCAGGTAGCCTGACGCACCGGTTACCAGTATGCCTCGAGAACGCGCCATATCCCCCCGCTAACTAGATCGAGTAAGTCTCCGCTCAATCAGAATGGCCAGCCTGTGCCGCGCCGCCGCCGTACCCTGCCAGGCCGGCGAGCAGTGGACGCACGACGGCAGGACTGAACAGAGCCCGCAATGTCTCGGTGTAGCGCTCAGCCGACCGTCGTTTCAGGACTTCGATGTCTCGGCCGATGTAGTCGATGCCGGTCGCATCACACGCGCCGTCGGCGCACAGCTCCGCGCAACCCTGATTGGTCGCGCCAAGCAGCGCCGGCATCGCGCGATGATGTGCCCAGCGCAGGGCGTCGGTCGCGCCCTCGGGATCCTGGGACAACACGGTACGCAGCTGCCACGTCCCGGCCTCCCGTCGTTCAAACGCATCGGCAAGGATATTGCCGGCCACCGTGGCGGCCCGCGGGTCGAGGTCGCCGGCCGATGCCAGCGTGCCGTAGATCTCGATGACCGCCGATCCGACGATGAGGTCCTGGAGGATCAGGCAGGCAGCGAGGTCCCTGGCGGCGATGGCGGTGCGGACATGCCGGCGAACGTCATGCCAGCAGGGCTCGACCATCGTGCGCCCCACCCCGATGCCAAGTTTCCGGCCAAGCGATCCCAGCACCAGGACGTGTTCGCCCGCGACCTGCGCCGCGCCGACCATCTCGATCTTGGCCCGCGTCGTCGGCTGCACATGGACCGCCTCGGCCCAGTTCTCGACCGAGAGGACTTCGGCGGCAATGGCGTTCGACACGAGGTATGTCAGCAGGTGGAAGCGGCGCGCCTCGGTCGAGGCAGCCCCTTCCAGATGCGTTCCCTCCAGCCAGTCGCTGCGTAGATCCGGCACGACCCCCTCGCTTGCGCCTCAGCCCGGCGCGATTGCAGCCCACGTCACGCCGACCGTCTTTGTATCCGCGGCGTCACGGCAACCCGGCCGCACCGCCATTGGTCATGGCGGCGCGTTGCAATTCGATCACTGACGTCTTCCGCCCCCGCCTCGCATGTTGCGTGAGCTACTCCACGATCTCAGCGAACCTGTGACGCGGCGTCGGTCGTGCGGGACTGAAGCACTCCAGGTGCCGCACTTCCGTCGTCAGGGTAAAATCTTCCGCGCTCGCCTGGAGCGCGTCCCGAATCAGCCGCTTCAACTCCTCCGGCTCGGCCCGCATCCGTGCATTGATCACCAGCGCCATGCGGCTTGCCGGAGCGAAGCGCCCCGTGCCACTCCATTGCGGCGCTACGGTCTCGTCGGTGAGCGCGATGCGGTCGCTGTCCGCGCCCGCACCGACCATCGCCTTGACGTGCGCGATCGCCAGGCCGGCGTCGGCCGCCATCTGCCGGACGCGCTCGATGAACCGTTCCGCCACCGCTTGAGGCGGGAAATCCCGGGAGGCCGTCAGCTCGACCGTCGCGTTCAACCAGCCCAGCACCGCCTCGGCGGCTGCTTAGGTGTCGTAGTCGATGTCGAGCAGCCGGCTGCCGGCCGAACCGCCGTTGACCAGC
>LNAP01009814.1_pt1 | contig 12155 bp, 10 predicted proteins | sample 602601 | NCBI WGS metagenome assembly LNAP01 (sample SAMN02440304, study PRJNA202911) | soil metagenome | biome: Subtropical and temperate rainforests or woodlands; isolation source: soil samples (1 kg each in a 20% v/v slurry with milli Q water) were... ... | reverse complement strand
GACCTGGTGTCCAAGCGCCATCCCAACCTGATCCGCAAGTTCGGCGGCCACGCCATGGCGGCCGGCCTGACCCTGGGGCGCGACGACTTCGCCGCCTTCGCCCCCGCCTTCGACGCCGCCGTGCGCGAGCTGACCGGCCGCGATACCTTCGAGCCGGTGATCGAGACCGATGGCTCGCTGGAATCGGGCTATGCCAACGCTGACGTGGCCGGCATGCTGCAGCAGCAAGTCTGGGGCGCCGGCTTCGCCGCCCCCTTGTTCCTCGACGAGTTCGTGGTTCGCAACCAGCGCCTGGTCGGGGAAAAGCACTTGAAATTGTCGCTGGAACGCGGCCACCAGCGCTTCGACGCCATCTGGTTTGGTCATGACCAGTCGTTGCCGGAACACATCCAGGCCGCCTACCGGCTGGAGCAGAACGTGTGGAACGGGATGGTGTCGGTGCAGTTGGTCATCGAGCACGCGGGCTGAGGCCCGCCATCGGCGGGAGCCTCGATCACGCATGGTGCGTCGCGTGCGGCGCGGACCTGGGTACCTGTCCCAGGCCGCCCGCCCGGCGCCCGGGCTACTTGTTGACCAGCTTCGCTGGCTGCGCCAAGGCAACCAGCGCGCCCACCACCAGGCAGCCCGAAAGCATGTAAAGGCCCGTATTGGTGGTGCCCGTCATGTCCTTGAGCCAGCCCACCAGATACGGGCTGACGAAGCCGGCCAGGTTGCCCACCGAATTGATGAGCGCGATGCCGGCCGCCGCGGCCGTGCCGCCCAGCAAGGCCGTGGGCAGGCTCCAGAACAGCGGCAGCACCGTGCAGATGCCGATGTTGGCGACCGTCAGCGCCAGGATCGCGAGCACCGTGTTGCCGCTCCAGATTGCCGAGAACAGCAGGCCCAGGGCGCCGAACAGCGCAGGCAGCGCCACGTGCCAGCGGCGCTCGCGCAGGCGGTCGGAGTTGCGCGAGATCAGGATCATGCCAATCACGGCGAACAGGTTCGGAATCGCCGTCAACAGGCCGATCGCCAGCGGACTCTGCACGCCCGTGCTCTTGATCAGGGTCGGCATCCAGAAGCCCACGCCGTACAGCCCCATCACGAACGAAAAGTAGATCAGCGCCATCGCCCACACGCGCGGCTTGGCCAGCGCGGCGCGGATCGGCGGATCTTCCTTCTGCTGTTCCTCGGCCGCGATATTACGGATCAGCACGGCCTTTTCATTGGCGGTCAGCCACTTGGCCTTGTTGATGCGGTCGTCCAGATAGATCAGCACCAGCACGCCGATCAGCACCGACGGAATCCCCTCCAGCAGGAACAGCCACTGCCAGCCCGACAGCCCGTGGTCGCCGTGGAAGGTGCTCATGATCCAGCCGGAGATCGGGCCGCCGATCAGCCCGGACATGGGCACCGCGGTCATGAAAAAGGTCGTGATGCGGCCGCGGCGGGCCGCCGGATACCAGTAGGTCAGGTACAGGATGATGCCCGGGAAGAATCCGGCTTCCGCCGCGCCCAGCAGGAAGCGCAGCACGTAGAACATATGCACGCTGGTCACGAACATCATGCAGGCGGAAATGATCCCCCAGGTGATCATGATGCGGGCGATCCAGACCCGCGCCCCCACCTTGTGCAGGATGATGTTGCTGGGAATCTCGAAAATGAAGTAACCGATGAAGAAGATGCCCGCGCCCAGCCCGTATACGGTTTCGCTGAACTGAAGCTCCTGCAGCATCTGTAACTTGGCAAACCCCACGTTCACGCGGTCCAGGTAGGCCACGACATAGCACACCACCAATAGCGGCACCAGCCGCCAGCCTACCTTGCGGTAGATCCGGTCTTCCTCTGTCGCCGGGATCGCCGGCGAAACCCCGGGGGCCATCGCATTGTCCATCTGTGTCTCCATTCCTCTGTCGGGATAGGCCGGCTGCTCGCCGGCGCCATTGCGGCCCATGCCGTTCCGATCAGGAACGGCCAAGCCGCCATCCGCAGCCTAGAACCCCTTAGTTGACAAAAAACTGAACAACTTGAATTTGCCTGCTGGATCGGCCGCGAAGCGATCCGTCCCCCTTCTTGCCGAAGGCGGCCGCGCACATGCCCCAAGCACGGTAAAATGTTTGGTTTCGCACAAAAGTCATCAGGACAGGATCATCATGGAAGCCGAACGTGCAGCCCGCCTCGCCGATTACGCGGAGCGCGAACAGGCTCTACGGAGGTATCTTTGACTACGATGCCAAAGCTGAACGCCTGCAAGTCGTAAACGCCGAACTCGAAGATCCGGCGGTCTGGAACGACCCCAAGCACGCCCAGGACCTGGGCCGTGAAAAGAAAGCCCTGGAAGACGTGGTGGAAACGCTCACCGCCCTGGGCTCGGGCCTGGCCGACTCGAACGAACTGTTCGAACTCGCCGCCTCGGACGACGACGACGCCACCCTCGAATCCATCGAGCAGGACGCCGACGCCTTCCAGGAAAAGCTGGAAGCGCTGGAATTCCGCCGCATGTTCTCCAATCCGGCCGATCCGCTGAACTGCTTCCTGGACATCCAGGCCGGCGCCGGTGGCACGGAAGCGCAGGACTGGGCCTCGATGCTGCTGCGGCAGTACCTGAAGTACGCCGAGCGCAAGGGATTCAAGGCCGAAGTGCTGGAAGAATCCGACGGCGACGTCGCCGGCCTGAAGTCCGCCACCATCAAGATCGAAGGCGAGTACGCCTTCGGCTACCTGCGCACCGAAACCGGCGTGCACCGCCTGGTGCGCAAGAGCCCGTTCGATTCCTCGGGCGGCCGCCACACCTCGTTCGCCAGCGTCTTCGTCTATCCCGAAGTCGACGAATCCTTCGAAGTCGAAGTGAACCCCGCCGACCTGCGCGTGGACACCTACCGTGCTTCCGGCGCGGGCGGCCAGCACATCAACAAAACCGATTCGGCCGTGCGCCTGACCCACATTCCCACGGGCATCGTGGTGCAGTGCCAGAACGACCGTTCGCAGCACCGCAACCGCGCTGAAGCCATGCAGATGCTGAAGTCCAAGCTCTACGAACTGGAAATGCGCAACCGCATGGCCGAGCAGCAGAAGCTGGAAGACTCCAAGACCGACGTGGGCTGGGGCCATCAGATCCGTTCCTACGTGCTGGACCAGAGCCGCATCAAGGACCTGCGCACCAACGTCGAAATTTCCAACACCCAGAAGGTGCTGGACGGCGACCTGGATCCCTTCATCCAGGCCAGCCTGAAGCAAGGCATCTAAATTTCGCGATACTCCCCCTCAACGCATCCAGAGGTTCACGAATGTCCGACACCATCGTAATTCTCACCGGCGCATCGCGCGGCATCGGCGCCGCCATGGCGCGCGGCCTGGCCAAACCGGGCACCCGCCTGATCACCCTGGCGCGCCGGGAAGATCCCGAGCTGGCTGCCTATGCCCGCTCGCAGGACGCGCAGCTGGAACAGCTGTCCGTGGACCTCTCGGACCTGAATGCGGCCGAGACGGCCGCGCAGCGCATCTGCGCGTCGCTGCCGCGTGACGCCCGCCGCTATCTGCTGATCAACAATGCGGGCACCGTGCACCCCGTCGCCGGCACCGACGCGCTGGTCGATGGCGCGGCCATCGCCACCGCCTTCAACCTGAACGTCAGCGCCGTGATGCTGCTCACGGCGCGCTTCCTGGCCGCGGTCGAGGACATCAAGGCCGACCGCCGCGTGCTCAACATCTCCTCCGGCGCGGGCCGCAACCCGAACGCCGGCTGGGGCGTCTACTGCGCCACCAAGGCCGCGCTCGATATGTACTCGCGCGTGGTCAAGGCGGAGCAAGGCGCCGACGGCGCGCGCATCGTCGCGCTGGCCCCTGGCATCGTCGACACCGACATGCAGGTCGCCATCCGTTCCAGCGATCCGGAAAGCTTCCCGGCGCTGGCCAAGTTCCAGGAGTTCCACGCGACCGGCAAGCTGTCCTCGCCCGCCAACGTGGCCTCCCGCATCCTCGCCTACCTGGATCGCGAAGATTTCGGCACCACCGAGATCGACGACATCCGCAATTACGACTGATTCCCCGACCATGACCGACCACTCGACCACTCCGGCGCCCGCCCAGGACGAAAACCGCTTGATCGCCGAACGGCGCGCCAAGCTGGCCAAACTGCGCGAAACCGGGGTCGCGTACCCCAACGACTTCGTTCCCGACGCCCGCGCCGCCGCCCTGCATGACAAGTACGACGGCCAGGAGCAGGAAGCTCTTGCCGCCAACCCCGTCACCGTCAAGGTCGCCGGCCGCATGATGCTCAAGCGCGTCATGGGCAAGGCCAGCTTCGCCACGCTGCAGGACAGCACCGGCCGCATCCAGATCTACCTGGACCGCGGCACCCTGGGCGAAGACAGCTACGCCGCGTTCAAGCAATGGGACATCGGCGACATCATCGCGATCGAAGGGTCGGTCTTCAAGACCAACAAGGGCGAGCTGTCGGTGCACGCCGCCAGCGCCCGCCTGCTGTCCAAGTCGCTGCGTCCGCTGCCCGACAAGTTCCACGGCGTGGCCGACCAGGAACTGCGCTACCGCCAGCGCTACGTCGACCTCATCATGACGGATGCCACGCGCCGCACCTTCGAGGCGCGCAGCAAGGCCGTGGGCAGCATCCGCCAGTTCATGCTGAACGCCGGCTTCCTCGAAGTGGAAACCCCCATGCTGCACCCGATCCCGGGCGGCGCGGCGGCCAAGCCCTTCGTCACGCACCACAATGCGCTGGACATGGAAATGTACCTGCGCATCGCGCCCGAGCTCTACCTCAAGCGCCTGATCGTCGGCGGCTTCGAGCGCGTCTTCGAAGTCAACCGCAACTTCCGCAACGAGGGCGTGAGCCCGCGCCACAATCCTGAATTCACCATGATGGAATTCTATGCGGCCTTCGCGGAATACCGCTGGCTCATGGACTTCACGGAAGAACTGATCCGCCAGGCCGCCATCTCGGCCACCGGCAGCGCGGTGCTGACCTACGGCGAACGCGAACTCGATCTGTCCAAGCCGTTCGACCGCCTGACCATTTGCGAAGCCATCCTCAAGTACGCCCCGGGCTACACCCAGGCGCAACTGGACGATGCGGCCTTCGTGCGCGCCGAACTCAAGAAGCTGGGCGCCGACGCCGACGGCCCGGTGCTGTCGCGCGCCGGACTGGGCGCGCTGCAGCTGGCCCTGTTCGAAGAGACCGCCGAAGCCAAGCTCTGGAACCCCACCTACATCATCGACTACCCGGTGGAAGTCTCGCCGCTGGCGCGCGCCTCCGATACCCGCGAGGGCATCACCGAGCGCTTCGAGCTCTTCATGACGGGCCGCGAGATCGCCAACGGCTTCTCGGAGCTGAACGATCCCGAAGACCAGGCCGAGCGCTTCCGCTCGCAGGTCGAAGCCAAGGACGCCGGCGACGAGGAAGCCATGTTCTACGACGCGGACTACATCCGCGCCCTGGAATACGGCATGCCTCCGACGGGCGGCTGCGGCATCGGCATCGACCGCCTGGTCATGCTGTTGACCGACAGCCCCAGCATCCGCGACGTCATCCTGTTCCCGCACCTGCGCCGTGAAGACTAAACGGCGGCTGGCGTCATGATCTTCAAGATCCTGATGCTGCTGCTGGTCGTGGCGGGGCTGGTCTACTGGATCAAGCAACCCCGCCGCCTCCAGCCGGCTGCCTCATATCAGCCGGCGCGGCCGCGCCGGCCGGTCTTTATCGCCCTGTGCATCGCCGCCACGATCTCCGTGGTCGCATCCTTGCTGACGGCCCTGTTGTGGATGGGCAGCGTGGCCGGCGGCGTCACCGGCGGCGGCTATCACGGCGAGGCGGATTTTCTGCTGCCCGTGTCCGGCTCCCTGCTGGCGCTGGCCATCGCCTGCGCCGTGGGCGCGTTCCTCAAGCGCCGGGGCTGAGCCCTCGGGCTCCCGCCCTGGCTACAAAGGCCACCTGCCCGCCCCCGGCGGCAGCGTCGGCAGCGACGCCTGCAGCATTGCATCGATAAACTCGGCGGGCCGCAGGCGGCCCCCGGGCTTGTACCACTGCACCGTCAGGTTCATGGCGCCCAGCACGCAACGCTTGATGACCCGCGCATCGCCCTGGAGCAGCCCTGCCGCCACGGCGGCCGCGACCACCTCCTGCCACATCGCCTCGTAGCGGTCGCTCAGCGACTTCACGACGGCCTGGCTGGGTTCGGACAGGCTGCGCCATTCGTACACCAGCGCGTTCATGGCATCCCCGCCCGCGCCGTGCAGCATGCTACCCATATGCACGCGGAACAGTGCCGCCAACCGGTCCGCCGGCGCCTGGTAGCAGGCCAGCGCCCGTTCGCCGTCGTCGATCACTTCCTGGATGCCGTTGTTCATCACCGCCACCAGGATCTCTTCCTTGCTGCGGAAATGATGGAACAGGCTGCCCGACTGCAAGCCCACCGCCCGCGCCAGTTCACGCACGGTAGTGCGCTCATAGCCGTGCTTGCAGAACAGCTGGCCCGCCGTCAGGATCACCTCGCGCCGGCGTTCGGACTCCGAGCCCTCGTCCCGGCCTTGCGCAGCCTCCCGCAGTTTCTCCATGTCCGGTCACAGCCTCTGGATGATGGTGGCCGTGGCCATGCCGTGGCCGATGCACATCAGCTGCATGCCCAGCTCGCCTTCGGTGGCTTCCAGCCCCGTCAGCATCTTGGCCATCAGACCGGCCCCGGTGGCTCCCAGCGGATGGCCGTGAGCGATCGCCCCGCCCCAGGGATTGACGCGCGACAGGTTCGCGCCCAGCTCCCGCTGCCAGGCCAGCACCACGCTGGCGAAGGCTTCGTTGATCTCGATCCAGTCGATGTCATCCAGGCTCAAGCCGGCGCGCGCCAGCGCCTGCCGCGCCGCCGGATCGCCCACCGTGTGCGCATGGGCGGCTGCATAGGCCTGCACCCGCGCGGCCACCTGGGGGTCGAGCAGCGTCAGGTGCTCGTTGAGGATGCTGGAGTGGTATTTCTCGCGCACCACCTGCAAGGTGCCAAGGAAGGCACTGCCGACCAGGCCGCCCAGGTTCTGGGCCATGCCGAAGAGCACCACGAAGCTGATCAGGTTGCCCGGCTGGGCCACCACCGCGCCGATTCCGCTGATCATCGCCGGGGCCAGGAAGAAGACACTGCCGAAGGCCAGCAGGAACTGGCTCAGGTACATCTGCGCCGGGCGGGTCAGGCTGGTGGAGCCGGCGTCCATGAATGCCCCGACGGCAATTGCGGCCACCGCCGCGATAAGGTGGTAGCCGACATGCTCGCGGCGGATCAGCAGCGCGCTCAGTGCCACGCCAAGGATGCAGCCGCCCAGCATGACCAGGAACAGGGTATGCATCTGGTCGTTGCCCAGCCCCAGGGCCTGCAGGAAGCCCAGTGCCCCGGTGCTCTGCTCGGACAGCACGATCCGGATCAGCAGCAGGGTCAGGCCCAGCCGCAGCATGTCGCCACCGGCCAGCCAGCGGGTGTTGATCATGGGGTTGGCGCGGTGGTGCTCGAGCCACAGCGCGGCGGCGAGCAGCACGATGGAACAGGCCAGGGTCACGCCCAGCCACGGCGTGGCGGTCCACCACAGGTAGCGCCCCAGCGACAGCACCGCGGCCAGCCCGGCCGCACCGGCGCCGAACAGCACGATGGTGGCCGCGTCGCGTTTTTCGAAGGTGCGGATGCGGTCGCTGGGCGGCAGCTTGAGCATGATCACGCAGGCCAGGGCGACCACGGCCAGGCCCAGCTCGAACAGGTACAGGCCGCGCCATTCGCCCAGTTCCAGCAGTTCGGTGGTGAACACCCGCGCCAGCGGCAGCGGCAACTGGCCCATCCCCAATCCGATCACCACCGCGCGCAGGCGATGCCTGGCCGGAAACGCCTGGATCATGTAGTAGATGCCCAGCGAATTCAGCGCCGCCCCGGCGAAACCATGGGCGGCGCGCACCGCGATGGCCGAGGACAGGTCGTTGACGAAGATGTGTCCGAGTGCGATCAACGCATACAGGGACAGGAAGATCTCGGTGAAGTGGCGCAGGCCGAACTGTTGGCGGAACTTGACCAGGACCAGGTTGGCCGACAGGTTGGTCATCACGTAGGCGGCCGGCAGCCACGCCATCTCGTAGGCATAGGCCCCCAGCGGGCCTTGCAGGTACTGCAGGTTGGCGGTGATCAGCGCATTGCCCAGGCCGCCGGTGAGGGCCACCACCGTGCCGACGACGGCGTACTGGACCCGGCGCAGGGGCCGATGCAGCGGCGTGGAGGCCGACCCCGGCAGCATCGGGCGTTCGTGCGGCAACCATTGGCGTGGGGCGTACTTGTCGGCCACGATGCTGTGCAGGGGGGAAGGTCCCGGGGCCGCGATTCTTGCATTTCTGACGCCCACGACAGGTGAGCGATGCGATAATCGACCCATGAGCGAATCCCCCTACACCTCGGGCACCACCCATTTCGGCTTCCGCGACGTCGCCGCGCGCGACAAGCAGAAGCTGGTCGGCCAGGTCTTCACCTCGGTGGCCGGCAAGTACGACCTGATGAATGACCTGATGAGCCTGGGGATTCATCGCCTCTGGAAGCGCTACTTCACCGCCACCGCGCAGGTCAAGCCGGGCGACCGGGTGCTGGACCTGGCCGGCGGCACCGGCGACATCGCCGCGTTGCTCAGGGAGCGGGTCGGCAAGACCGGCAGCATCGTGCTGGGCGACATCAATGCCGGCATGCTCACCGTCGGCCGCGACCGCATGACCGACCGCGGTCTGGTGGCGGGCATGGAGTACGTGCAGCTCAACGCCGAGGCGTTGCCGTTCCCGGACAACAGCTTCGACTTGGTGACGATTGCCTTTGGCCTGCGCAACGTCACCGACAAGGACGCCGCCCTGGGCGAGATGTACCGCGTGCTCAAGGTCGGCGGACAGGCGCGGGTGCTGGAGTTTTCCGAGGTCACCCCGGAGTGGTTCAAGCCGGTCTACGACTTCCACTCGTTCAAGGTCCTGCCCAGGCTGGGCAAGCTGTTTGCCGGCGATGCCGACAGCTACCAGTACCTGGCCGAGTCGATCCGCAAGCACCCCCCGCAGGAACAGCTCAAGGCGATGATGGCCGCGGCCGGGTTCGCCCGCGTGCGCTACACCAACCTGTCGGCCGGCATCGTCGCCATCCACGACGGCTACAAGGCCTGAGCGCGGCGATGAGCCTTGCGTCGGTGCGCGCTTTCCTGGCCGCCCATGCGCCGGACCTGGAGATCGTGGTGACCGACGGTTCCACCGCGACGGTGGCCGAGGCCGCGCACCAGCATGGCGTGCAGCCCGGTCAGATCGCCAAGACCCTGGCGTTCTGCAAGCAGGATGGCGAGGCCTTCCTGGTCGTGGCCGGTGGCGATGCGCGCATGGACAACGCCAAGATGAAGGCCGCCTTCGGCGGCAAGACCCGGATGCTGGACCCCGAGCGGGTCCTGGCCCTGACCGGGCATCCGGTCGGCGGCGTCTGCCCGTTCGGGCTGGCCACGCCGCTGCCGGTGTACTGCGATGTGTCGCTGCGGTGCTTCGATGTGGTCATCCCCGCCGCGGGAGCGACCAACAGCGCGGTGAGGATCGCGCCGGGGCGGATGGCCGGCCTCCTGGGTGGACGTCTGCCGCCAGGCCTGAGCAGGTCGATGAGGCTTCGCCTTCGTGGGAGTAACTGTCTGCTCGATGTGCTCGGCCCCCTCTCCCCCGCTTGCGGGGGGAGAGGGGGCTGGGGTGAGGGGGGCTTTTGCTTGAAGCCCAGCAAACCGCAGCCGGCTTCGGAACGTTGATGTGTCGTCGTCAGCATGACCGTCATCCCTATCCCCCTCACCCTGACCCTCTGCTTCGCACCCCGGCCCGCGCCAGCGGCGCGGGCGCTCCACAAGGCACGCGCGCCAGTGGCGCGCAAGCCGTGCCTTCTCGCCCCGCTTGCGGGGGAGAGGGGGCAAAATCCCAGCGGCCTACAAATGCGTGGCGCGTTCTAGACTTGGCTTCTTCTTCCGTTGCAGGACCTTGCCTGATGCGTGCCATGTTGTTGAGCCTGTCCACCGCCGCCGTGCTGGTGGCCGGCTGCTCGAAGTCCCCCGAACCCGACCACACGCCCGCCACCGCCGCCAAGCCTGCCGCAGTGAACACGCCCGACCGTCGCCACGATGAAAGTTCCTACGCACAGCCCGACCAGGTGGTCATCAAGGACCTGGCACTGGACGTCAAGGTGGATTTCGACAGCAGGCAGATCGGTGGCACGGCCACCTACCGGCTGGACTGGAAAGACCCCAAGGCCGCCGAGCTGGTGCTGGACACGCGCGCGCTGACCATCGAGAAGGTCGAAGGTGGCGATGCGGCCGGCAAGACCTTCGCCCCGCTGCAATACGCACTGGCCGACGCCGACCAGGTGCTGGGCAGCAAGCTGACCGTGCAGGCGCCGCAGCGCAACCCGATCGTGCGCATCAGCTATCACACCACGCCGGAAGCCTCCGGCCTGCAGTGGCTGGCGCCATCGATGACCGAAGGCAAGCAGTTGCCCTTCATGTTCAGCCAGTCCCAGGCCATCCACGCGCGCAGCTGGGTGCCGCTGCAGGACACCCCGGGGGTGCGCTTCACCTACACCGCCCACGTCACCAGCCGCCCGGACCTGATGGTGCTGATGAGCGCGGGCAACGACCCGGCCTCGGTGCGCGATGGCGACTACCATTTCGTGCAGAACAAGCCGATCCCGTCCTACCTGCTGGCCATCGCCGCCGGCGATCTGGTGTTCCGCCCGCTGTCCGACCGCGCCGGGGTGTGGGCCGAACCGGCCATGGCCGACAGGGCCGCAGCCGAGTTCGTCGACACCGAGAAGATGATCACCACCACCGAGCAGCTGTACGGCCCGTATCGCTGGGGCCGCTACGACATCCTGGTGCTGCCGCCCTCGTTCCCGTTCGGCGGCATGGAGAACCCGACCCTGACCTTCGCCACCCCGACCGTGATCGTCGGCGACAGGTCGCTGGTGTCGCTGGTGGCCCATGAACTGGCCCACAGCTGGTCGGGCAACCTGGTGACCAATGCCAGCTGGAAGGACATCTGGCTCAACGAAGGCTTCACCACCTACGTCCAGGCGCGCATCACCGAGGCGCTGTACGGCCAGGAGATGGCCGAGATGGAGCGCCAGATCGACCAGGCCGACCTGGCGGCCAACGAGCTGAAGGCGCTGCCGCCCGAGCGCCAGCTGCTGCGCATGCCGTCGCTGGGCGGTGCCGACCCGGACGATGCGCTGAGCGAGGTGGCCTACGTCAAGGGCGCCTGGTTCCTGCAGTTCCTGGAACAGCGCTTCGGCCGCGCGCTGTTCGATCCGTTCCTGCGCAAGTGGTTCGACGACCATGCGTTCACGAGCGTGACCACCGATGCGTTCGTCGATGACCTGAAGAACAACCTGCTGCCCCGCAATCCCAACGCGGTCACCGCGCAGGAACTGGACGCCTGGCTCGACCAGCCCGGCATCCCGCCCTCGGCGCCGCGCGCGCAGTCGCGTGGCTTTGCCCTGGTGGATACCGCGCGCATCGCCTGGCTGGGCAGCGGCACGCTGCCGTCCAGCCAGGTCACCGAGCAGTGGGTGACCCAGCAGTGGGTGCACTTCATCGAGGGCCTGGGCGAGACCCAGCCGCTGGACAAGCTCAAACAGCTCGATGCCACCTACCACTTCACCGGCACGCCCAACGGCGAGATCGCCATGCGCTGGTATCCACTGGCCATCCGCAGCGGCGACAGGGACGCCTGGCCGGCCGCCGGCGAGTTCATCCAGCGCGTGGGCCGGCGCAAGCTGATCCTGCCGATCTATGCCGAGCTGGTGAAAACCCCCGAGGGCCTGGCCTTCGCCAGGGAGGTCTTCGCCAGGGCCGAGCCGGGCTATCACCCGATCACCACCGGCTCGGTCAGGGCGATGCTGGACAAGGCGGCTGCGCCCGAGCCGCAAGCATCCGTGGCCCCGACGCCGTCCGTGCCGGCGCAATAAGTCCGGCACGAAAAGCCGCCGTCCGGTCCGCAGCTGCGGACGGGACGGCGGCTTTTTCATTTCTTCAAGGGCCGGCCACCGGCGCGGCGGTGCGCTCAGAGGCTGAGAAAAATTCGACCGCCGTAGCGAGAGCGCCGCCAAGCGTTCGTGACAAGGTGCGTTGGGGGCAAATCCGGGGAGTTTGGTGAGCCA
>LNAP01009891.1_pt1 | contig 12158 bp, 9 predicted proteins | sample 602601 | NCBI WGS metagenome assembly LNAP01 (sample SAMN02440304, study PRJNA202911) | soil metagenome | biome: Subtropical and temperate rainforests or woodlands; isolation source: soil samples (1 kg each in a 20% v/v slurry with milli Q water) were... ... | reverse complement strand
TGGGTTGAACTTGGCTTTCATTGCTTGTACGGCATCAGCTACGGAGGTCATGGTTCGATCCTTTCTTGGGTAATAAGAGCTGGGTGATTACAGCCAGGGTCACAATAATCCGGACTCAGCGAAACGTGATGAGTTCCGGGGCCTTCAGCAGTTGCAGGTGTGCATGACTGTTGAAGGAAGCCAGGGCCACCTCGCGCCCGCGAAACTTAAGCAGGTTGAGCGAGGTGTTGACGATTTGCCAGTTCAGTTCAAAGGCTTGCTTTGCGGGCATTTGCGTAATGAGGTGGAGCAGGGCAGTGATAGTGCCGCCGGAGGTGAACACGGCGATTTTCTGGGTATTGTCGGCTTGTTCGAGCAATCGATGCAGACCGCTCTGTACGCGTTCGACGAAGCCCAGCCAGCTTTCCAGTCCCGGTGTGTCGTAGGTACCGGCAAGCCAGCGTTCGATGATCAAGGCAAAAATGCGTTGGAATTCAGCACGGTTTTGTGCCGCGTTGCGCAGGATATCCAGCGCTTGAGGCTCGTCCTCCAGCATCGCCGGCAGCAGGGCGCGGATCACTGCGTCGGCATCGAATTCATTGAAAGCGGAATCGATTTCCAGGGCCGGCACCGGCATACCGACGGCCGCGAACTGTTCCAGCGCACTGTTGGCGGTGTGTTGTTGGCGGCGCAGGTCGCCTGACAGGCAGCGATCGAAGCTGACACCGAGTTCGGCCAGGTGCTGACCGAGGAGTTCTGCCTGGCGAATACCGGTCGGCGACAGGACGTCATAGTCGTCTGCACCAAAGGAGGCCTGGCCATGTCGAATCAATGCCCACGTCCGCGTCATCCCGGTACGTTGAAGGTTTGGCGAGGTTATGAGGATGGCGGTGAGCTGTCAATGAAAAAACATACGCTTGTTTGAAATGCCCGTTACAGGCCTGTTGCCAAAGGTTTCATGACTGGTCGCCGGGCCAACGCATGGGTATGCTGGAGGTATCCCGCGCGTGTCTGTGCCGCGCATTGATTGAAGGAGTCCCTGTGGAGCTTTTGTTCGAGTACGCCATTTTTCTGGCCAAGACCGTGACTCTGGTGATCGCCATTCTGGTGGTTCTGGCCAGTTTTGCGGCGTTGCGCAGCAAAGGTCGGCGCAAGTCGGCCGGTCAGCTGCAGGTCAGCAAACTCAATGATTTCTACAAAGGGCTGCGCGAACGCCTGGAGCAAACCTTGCTCGACAAGGATCAGCTCAAGGCCTTGCGCAAGTCCCAGGCTAAAACCGATAAAAAGCAAAAGAAGAAACCCGAGGCCAAACCACGGGTGTTCGTGCTGGATTTCGATGGTGACATCAGGGCATCGGCCACTGAGAGCCTGCGCCACGAAATCACCGCGCTGCTGACCCTCGCCACGCCCAAGGATGAAGTGGTGCTGCGCCTGGAAAGCGGCGGCGGCATGGTCCACAGCTATGGCCTGGCGTCTTCGCAACTGGCGCGGATTCGTGAAGCCGGCGTGCCGTTGACCGTGTGCATCGACAAGGTCGCGGCCAGCGGCGGCTACATGATGGCGTGCATCGGCGAGAAGATTATCAGTGCGCCATTCGCGATCCTCGGTTCGATCGGCGTGGTGGCGCAGTTGCCCAACGTCAATCGCCTGTTGAAAAAACACGACATCGACTTCGAAGTACTGACGGCTGGCGAGTACAAGCGAACCCTGACGGTGTTTGGCGAAAACACCGAGAAGGGCCGGGAGAAATTCCAGGAAGACCTGGACATCACCCACCAGCTGTTCAAGAACTTCGTTTCCCGCTATCGCCCGCAATTGGCCATCGACGAAGTGGCCACCGGTGAAATCTGGCTGGGCATTGCGGCACTCGACAAGCAACTGGTGGATGAACTCAAGACCAGCGATGAATACCTTGCCGAACGCGCCAAACAGTCTGAGCTCTATCACTTGCATTACGCCGAACGCAAAAGCCTGCAGGAGCGCATCGGTATCGCGGCCAGCGGTTCGGTCGATCGTGTATTGCTGAGCTGGTGGAGCCGCTTGACTCAGCAGCGCTTCTGGTAAGACTCTGGCAGGCGTCTCCGGAAAAAATCAAAACCGCGGATTTCCGCGGTTTTTTTTGTCCGGCATTTCAGACTGTTCACTTTCCTGCGAACTCTGCGAAACGTCCTAACTGGCCTGCCGATCATTCCGACTTACGCTTGAGTTGCGGCTGGGTATTCTGGTGGCTCCCAATAGTTTGCAATGGAATGCACATGAATGATCACGCCCATGGCGACGCCCCAACGCGCAATGTCCTGATGCGTAACGAACTGAAGGCTGCGGTGGAGAGCGCACTTGCGCAAACTCCCGCTCAGTTTGGTGAGCGCTTGATCAAGGAGAAGTGGGGAGCCGACATTGATCCGCAGACAGCCCTGCTGGTAACGCTCGACTATAACTACCATGGGCATCCTCCTGAGAACGGCGTCCACCAGGGGCGGGTGGGAAGTTCTCGCACCCTGATCCAGGCGCTGCTTGGCAATTATCAGACGGTGGGCGACGGGCGCTTCGGCGAAACCGCGTTTGGGCTGTACACACCGCCCGACATCGGGCCGTCGGTGCGCATTGTCGAGAAGGTCGATGAGTTTGCCTATGTAGGCAACGGCAATCACGACACCTATGAAGGCATTTACCGCGCCACGGTTCCGCAATCCTATGGCCCGCACACGCAAATCAATCTGCGGCCTGCCGATTTCAAACAGTGGGTCTGGGGGGTGTTTCTTTCCCGTCGATACCAGACTTATCTTGATCAGGCCTGGCCGTCGGACGCGGTCATTGCTGCTCCCGGTTCTTATGCCCTGAGGACATCAGTCAAGGCGGCTTTCGTCATGGCGGCCCGGTTGCAATATCAAGAACGGTGCCTGTCCCGAAAGGGGCTGGAACTCGCCATGCAAGCCGTCGGGTTGCCCGCCGCGCAGACCTGGGAAACGCTGACAATCGAGCAACTGCAAGCGCCGACAAGAATGCCCCCAGGCGTCGAGGCGAGTCGGTTGAAACTGTACCGTTATACGGCAACAGATATCTGGTGTTTTCGAGCGCGATCAGGCGCCAGGGTGCTGCTGTACATACCTGGCAATTCTTCACCGTTGCATGAATTCAACGATAGCCCGCAGTTGCGTCAATGGATCGTGGCTCAGGGCAGGGAGGCCGATACGAAACAGGCACTGGCGGCTCACTTTTCCGAAGAGGATCGCGAGGACGGCACCTTTCATGCGGGGGTACTGGCCGCACTGGAGGGCATGGCGGTTTATCCCAGGATGCACAAGCTGACGAAGAATGCCGGGTTCTTCAACGATGATGGCCATTGGGATCCGGACGACTACATCAATTTTGATCGCTCACCCAGCGCATCCGACCCTTTTGCGCAGTTGGTGAGCTCCATGAAGCAGGCCGCCCAAGACAGCGTCAAGACCATCCGCGACGATGCCCAGGTCAACCGTGACAATCTGAGCGCTTTCGTCGAGCCGATCGTGCAATGGGTCAACCGGTTCGGGCCACTGGCGTTGTTTGTGCCCGGAGGTGAGGGATTGTTGGTGCTGGCCGGGCTTATTGACGCCGGTTACGGTCTGGATGAGGCCATCGAGGGGAAAACGGCCAGTGAGCGTTCTGAAGGCGTGACGCGAACCGTGTTCGGCTTGCTCAATGCACTGCCGCTGGCCGGGGCTGGCGCTTCGTTAAAAGACGAAGGCGCCGAGGCCACCGCGCTGGGCAGGGCCGAGCACGGGGCCGAGGAGCCCGCTGTGCGACTCGATAGTACGCCGCTGGGCGCTCCACCCGTTCATGTCGCCCCTCTGGAGTCGGCCGCGCAGATGCCGACCCGTCTGAGCCTGCTGCGAGGGATCGGCGCCCCGGTGGACGCCTTCAGCGACGAAGTGCTGGCGCAAATCGGCAAGGTCAGCGCCGTTGATGACGATCTGCTGCGAATGATGCAGGCCGGTCGTCAACCCACGCCTGTGTTGGCCGACACTATCAGCCGCTTCAAAATCGATCAGGACGTCATGGAGGCCATCGATAAAGCGCAGGCTGACGGGAACGAGGCATTGCAGGCCCGGCGAGTGGAGTTGTTCAACGCTCGCTATCAGGCGCTCCAGCACTCGGAGTATGAATGGGTCCGATTGTTTCAACAGCAATATCCCGGCCTGCCGAAAAGTGCGGTGGAGCAGATGCTTGATCGCTGTGGCATAGCGTTCACAGAGACGCCGGATGCGATCGAGATCAAGGGGGTATTCAGGCAACTGGATGGCAAGGCCCGCCAGTATCAGCAGCATGTGAGGCTGACCCGTGCTTACGAAGGCCTTTATCTGCGATCCGTGGCCCATTCCGATTCGGACACGCTGGCCTTGCATTCGCTGAAAAACTTGCCCGGATGGCCAAAAGGCCTGCGAATCGAGGTGCTAGACGGCTCGCTGCAAGGTCGGGTGCTGGATCGTTGCGGTTCGCTTGATGCGGCTGATTGTCGTCGCTTGATCAAAATCGGCGACCACTATCAATACGTCGATGTGGCCGCCCAGGCCATCGCGCACGCGGACTTTTACGGGGCCGTCATCGGTGTGTTGTCCGCGGATGAGCGGGCGGCGCTGCAGTTGCAGTCGCTGAACCCGGCCAACGAACTGAAGCTCAACCTTCGCGACCGGACGCTATCGCGCGCCGAGTTCGGCCTGGGCCTGGGCAGAATGGACGGGGGGCTGCCTTTTGAAATGCAGGGCTTGAGGGGCGGGGGCTTTCCGACGACCCTCCAGGCTGCGGCGTTGAGCCACGAGACGATGAGACTGCAAGTCAAGGACCTCTATCCCGACTTCGGCAACGCGCAGGCCGATGAATGGCTGCAACATGCCGGAGCAAGCGCTCAGTCACGCCTCGATGGTCTGAAGCAACAGTCTGAGCAATTGAGTACGGATCTGACCAGTTGGATCGACCGGTCCCTGCAGGATGTCGATGACATGGACATCGACTTACTGGCCGCTGGCGACGAGGACGCTGTGGGCATGACTCATGCGCAAATCGCGGTGCATAACGTCGCGCTGGTGCAGCACGCGATGGAACTCGAGCGCGAGACCCGGATAGAACTGGCTGACGAGCTGATCTCAATCTGGCAAAAGTGTTCGCCCCAGGCCAATCGCCTTTATTCCGGCGAAGCGTTAGCGGGATACAAACTGGATCTGGAGTTTGAGGACTACCACCGCTTGCCGGTCATGAACATCAAGTTCAACGAGGTGATCGAGTTGTCGATGCGCGGATTTCAGCTGACGGAGCGTGAGAGCCTGAACGGGTTCCTGGAGTCTTTCCCCAATCTGCGGGTATTGAATCTGGAGAAAGTCGATCTGCGGCTATCTAACGCCATGGGGGAGCTGGAGAGTGTTTTGCCGCCTGCAATCGCGCGAATGAGCCATCTCACAACGCTGAATCTGAAAGACACGTTTCTCAAATTCAGGGAGAACACGGCATCGCAACTGAGTGACTTGCTCAACTTGCAATCACTGGACCTGAGTGAAAACCCCCTGAGTGTTTCGCCTGTGTTGTTAGGGATGGACAACCTGCGCGAGGTGAATTTGAGGAAAACAGAGATCAGTACGTGCCCGATCGGGATTAGGGACGAGCCCTACCTGACGTCGCTGGACCTGCGTGACAACCGGATCACCCGGGTACCGTCGGCGGTGTTGAGCCAGGCCATTGTTCGGGGGCGAGTGCAGCTTTGGGGCAACCCGTTAACGGACGAAGACACATTGCGGCGCCTGATCAGTCATCGACAGCGCACAGGGATCAACCTGTGGTTGAACGCGCCGGGTCCCGGTTATGGCAATCCAGAGGCGTGGTTACAACAGGGGGAAGAAGCGCTGCAGCAGGTCAGGCGAACGATCTGGCAGCAATTGGCGGTCAAGCCGTCAGGCAGTCGTTTCCTGAGGCTCATCGATGGGCTCAGCCTGACGGCGGACTTTCAGGTCGAGTATATGGCGTTGCAAGCGAGGGTCTGGCAACTGTTGAGCGAGGCGCAGGCATCGGACGAGTTGTGGAACTGGCTGAACCGGGTGGTCGAGGCCACAGAGGTCGATGCTGAGAATCCGTTGGGGATTTTCATGTCGCTGGAGGATCGGGCCAGGCTCTACCGCGATTGGGTAGCGATGGGACGGCCCTTTCCGGTGATCACCGAGCTGGCCTAGAAGAGGATGGCCTTGAACCCGCAAAGGGTTCAAGGCCTGGACATCAACGGCGACGGAACAGCGGCAGCGGTTCGTCGGTGGCGGCCTGATAGGTCACCGAGAAGTCCTTGAGGCCTTCAAGGGCTTCGTACGGGTCTTTATCGGCGCGAATCGCAAACGCGTCAAAACCGCAGCGGTGCAGGTAGAACAACTGGTCGCGCAGCACATCGCCAATCGCCCGCAGTTCGCCTTTGAAACCATAACGGTCACGCAGCAAGCGAGCATTGGAGTAGTTGCGTCCATCGGTGAAGGCCGGGAAATTCAAGGCGATGACCTGGAAATTATCCACGTCTTCACCGATTTCTTCGGCTTCTTCGTCGGCGTCCAGCCACACACCCAGGCCGCCATCGCGAGCCTTGAGCATACGGCTGTGTTCGCGCCACAGTTGCAGCGGGACGATCAGGTCATCGCAGTTGCTGATCTCGTCGATGTTGAAATCTTTCGGCAGCAAGTGCCAGGTTTCGTCGACGACTTCGTTGTTCTTAATTATTCGCTGCATAGACGCGCTCCTTGAAGAGGTCGATGCCGATACGCTGATAGGTGTCGATGAAGCGTTCGTCTTCGGTACGTTGTTCGATGTACACGTCGATCAGCTTCTCGATCACGTCAGGCATGGCTTCCTGTGCGAAGGACGGGCCGAGGATCTTGCCCAGGCTTGCATCGCGACTGGCGCTGCCACCCAGGGACACCTGGTAGAACTCTTCGCCTTTCTTGTCGACCCCGAGAATGCCGATGTGGCCGACGTGGTGGTGACCACAGGCGTTCATGCACCCAGAGATGTTCAGGTCCAGTTCGCCAATGTCGAACAGGTAGTCCAGGTCGTCGAAACGGCGCTGGATCGACTCGGCGATCGGGATCGACTTGGCGTTGGCCAGCGAGCAGAAATCACCGCCCGGGCAGCAGATGATGTCGGTCAGCAAGCCGATGTTCGGTGTGGCGAAACCTTGCTCGCGCAACTCGCTCCACAGGGCGAACAATTGGCTCTGCTCGACATCGGCCAGGATAATGTTCTGCTCGTGGGAAGTGCGCAGCTGACCGAAGCTGTAACGGTCGGCGAGGTCGGCAACGGCATCGAGCTGCTTGTCGGTGATGTCGCCCGGCGCAACGCCAGTCGGCTTCAGGGACAGGGTCACGGCTACGTAACCCGGTTTCTTGTGGGTCAGGGTGTTGCGGGTGCGCCAGCGGGCGAAGCCTGGGTGCTGTTTGTCGAGCTCGGTCAGTTCGGCAGTCTGGTTGTCCAGAGCCTTGTAGTCCGGATCGACAAAGTGTTTGGCCACGCGATGCACTTCGGCCTCGGTCAGCGTGGTCTGGCCACCGCGAAGGTGTTCCATTTCCGCGTCGACTTTCTGCGCGAACACTTCAGGCGTCAGGGCCTTGACCAGAATCTTGATCCGCGCCTTGTATTTGTTGTCGCGACGGCCGTAGCGGTTGTAAACCCGCAGGATGGCGTCGAGATAGCTCAGCAAGTCCTGCCACGGCAGGAACTCGTTGATGAACGCGCCCACCACCGGCGTACGGCCCAGGCCGCCACCGACCAGCACACGGAAACCCAGTTCGCCCGCGGCGTTGTGCACTGGCTCAAGGCCAATGTCATGGACTTCAATGGCCGCACGGTCGGACGTCGAACCGTTGATGGCGATTTTGAATTTACGCGGCAGGTAGGCGAATTCCGGGTGGAACGTGGTCCACTGGCGGACGATTTCGCACCATGGACGCGGGTCGATCAATTCGTCGGCCGCGACACCGGCGAACTGGTCGGTGGTGACGTTGCGCAGGCAGTTGCCGCTGGTCTGGATCGCATGCATCTGCACGGTCGCCAGTTCAGCCAGGATGTCCGGGATGTCTTCCAGGGCCGGCCAGTTGAACTGCACGTTCTGCCGGGTACTGATGTGGGCGTAGCCCTTGTCGTAGTCGCGGGCAATCCTGGCCATCATTCGCGTCTGGCGCGAAGTCAGTTGGCCATAAGGCACCGCCACCCGCAGCATCGGCGCGAAGCGCTGGATATAAAGGCCATTTTGCAGGCGCAGGGGGCGGAATTCTTCTTCGCTCAGCGGGTCTGATCACGGAACTGCTTGACGCGGTCCTCGATGATCCGCTGATCGTACTCGTCGTATACGTACATATAAGTCCTGTTCTCAGGCTTGGGCCGGTTGGATATAGCTGCGTTTTCGCTAGCTTTCATCCGATACAGCCTCGGCAATTCTGCGCGCACGGCCGCGCACTCCCAACGGAGCCGACGCAAGATACCAGTTTGCAGTTATGCGCAAAAGTGATGTTTGAGTATATGCAAAGAACCAAAACGCCTAATGAAACTCATGGGGGTAAAACCCACATTTGTGGTGCGGGCAATCATCGTCTTAACTGTGCTCGAGTCTTTATGCAATCACCGATAAAACCGACAAGAGGCGATGCAATGAGCAACCCAACCAAAGCAGGGAAAAGCGATAGCACGGTCGATGCCTGGGCGATTTTGTTCCTGATCATCCTGGTCGTGGGCACAGCGGTGTTCTGGGTCAGCCATCAATAAACGACCCCGTCCGGGCCCGGCGCCGACGATTGTCGGACAAAAGCCGGAATAAGCGCCGTTCCAGAAACTTCGCTGGCTATAATGCGCAGCGGATTTTCGGGGGCTCGGACGTTTAATGTTGAAGTTCATCTGTGGTGTTGTGCTGGCGCTTGGTACGGTCTTGGGACCGTGTGCCCAGGCCGCGTCCGTATTGTTCCTCAATCCCGGGACTACCCAAGAGGTGTTCTGGGTCAGTTACTCGCAGTTCATGCAGGCCGCAGCCAAGAACCTGGGCATGGATTTGCGCATCCAGTATTCCGAGCGAAACGCTGAAACCACACTCAAGCAAGCCCGCGAAGCCCTGCAAGGGCCGAATCGACCGGATTATCTGGTGTTCGTCAACGAACTGTACGTTGCGCCCGAAATCCTGCGCCTGGCTCAAGGCAGCGGTGTGAAGCTGTTTTTGGTCAACAACGGCCTGACCGCAGACCAGATGCGCTTGCTCGGCGCCCAGCCACAGAAGTATCCCGACTGGTTGGGCAGCCTGGTGCCCAACAATGAGGAGGGCGGCTACTTGATGCTCAAGGAGCTGATTCGCCTGCATCGCCCGGTCGCGCCCGGTCAGGTCATTGATCTCGTGGCCTTCTCCGGCCTGAAGATCACGCCAGCCGCGCAACAGCGTGAGAAGGGCATGATGCGGGCATTGGCCGAACACCCTGAAGTGCGGTTGCGCCAGTTGGTCTATGGCGGCTGGACCCGCGAGCGCGCCTATGAACAGGCCAGGTTATTGTTCAAGCGTTACCCGCAAACGTCGCTGGTCTGGTCGGCCAACGATGAAATGGCCTTTGGTGCCATGCAGGCCTACGCCGAAACGGGCGGCCAACCCGGCAAGGACGCGCTGTTCAGCGCCGTCAACAATTCACCGACTGCGTTACAGGCGCTGTTGGAAGGGCGGTTGAGTGTGCTGATGGGCGGGCATTTCACTCTGGGTGGTTGGGCCTTGGTGCAACTGCATGACTACGATCAGGGCGTGGACGTCAGTCAGTACGGCGGGCGCGACCGGCAGATTCCGTTGTTGCAGCTGATCAATCACGCACAAGCCAAGCGGTTGCTGGCGTTGAGTGCGACTCAGGATTATGGCGTGGATTTCCAGAAGCTCTCGGCCAAGGGGCGGCCGACGTCGTATCGCTACCCGTTCAGCTTGCAAGCCCTGATGCACTGAGCCGGTTCAGATACCCGCCAGGTACACCACCAGTTTGACGATGCCAAACAGCGTCAACGCGAACACTGCCGTGAACAGAATCCCCAACATCACGAAATGACTCGGCTTGCCGTGGGTGAAATCCCGGGCCCGGTTCTTCCCGCTCTGCACCCCGAACGCCGCCGCCAAGACGCTGTGCAGCATCTGCCAGAAGGTCGGTGGCTTGTTGTTGTCGACTGGATCGTCCATAAATCCCCCGTCACGCATGTGTGAGAGCTAAGCATAGACAATCCACGGCGTGCACAAAATCAAATGTGGGAGCGGGCTTGCTCGCGAAAGCGGACTGACAGTCAATATTGATATCGACTGTTATGACCTCTTCGCGAGCAAGCCCGCTCCCACAGGGAGTCGTTGTTGGCTGCACTATTGTGGCCAACAGGCCTGGGGTTAGTTGTCGTAACCCAGGTTAGGCGCCAGCCAACGCTCGGTCACGCTCAATTCCTGGCCTTTGCGCGAGGTGTAGCTCTGCACCTGATCCTTGTCGATCTTGCCCACGGCGAAATACTGCGCCTGCGGGTGAGCGAAGTACCAGCCGCTGACCGCTGCCGCCGGGAACATGGCGTAGTGCTCGGTGAGGAACACGCCGCTGCGGCCGGCTTTGAGCTCTTCCGCTTCCGGGTCAAGCAGCTTGAACAGCGTGGCTTTCTCGGTGTGATCCGGGCAGGCCGGGTAGCCTGGAGCAGGGCGGATGCCGGTGTATTGCTCTTTGATCAGCGCCTCGTTGTCCAGCGTTTCGTCCTTGGCGTAGCCCCAGTAGTCTTTACGCACCTGTTGGTGCAGCCATTCGGCACAGGCCTCGGCCAGACGGTCGGCCAGAGCCTTGACCATGATCGAGTTGTAGTCGTCGCCCGCATCCTGATAGGCCTTGGCCACTTCTTCGGCGCCGATCCCGGCGGTGGTGATGAAGCCCCCCACGTAGTCGGTCACGCCGCTGTCCTTGGGCGCAACGAAGTCGGCCAGGGAGAAGTTCGGTTTGCCGTCAGTCTTGATGATCTGCTGGCGCAAGTGGTGCAGCTTGGCCAATGGCTTGCCGTCATCGCCGTAGACTTCGATGTCATCGTCGCGCACCTGATTGGCCGGCCAGAAGCCGAACACCGCGCGGGCGCTGATGAGTTTTTCGTCGATCAGTTTGGCGAGCATTTCCTGGGCATCGGCGTACAGCGCGGTGGCGGCTTCACCGACCACTTCGTCCTTGAGAATGCGCGGAAACTTGCCGGCCAGGTCCCAGGAGATGAAGAACGGCGTCCAGTCGATGTATTCGGCCAGCACCTTCAGGTCGATGTTATCCAGCACCTTGGCGCCGGTGAACGTCGGTTTGACAGGTTCGTAGCTGCCCCAGTCGAACTGCGGCTTCTTGGCAATGGCCACCGGGTAGCTCAGGCGTTCGGTACGGGCGCTGCGGTTGGCGGTGCGCTCGCGAACGTCGATGTATTCCAGGCGAGTCTTCTCGACGAAACCGGCCTTCAGCTCTTTGGACAGCAATTGCGTCGCCACGCCCACAGCGCGGGAGGCGTCGGTGACGTAGATCACCGCGTCGTTGCTGTACTTGGGCTCGATCTTCACCGCCGTGTGCGCCTTGGACGTGGTCGCGCCACCGATCATCAGCGGCAAATGGAAGTCCTGACGCTGCATCTCGCGGGCCACGTGAACCATCTCGTCCAGTGAAGGCGTGATCAAACCGGACAGGCCGATGATGTCGCATTTCTGTTCTTTGGCGACTTGCAGGATCTTTTCTGCCGGCACCATCACGCCAAGGTCGACGATGTCGTAGCCGTTGCAGCCCAGCACCACGCCGACGATGTTCTTGCCGATGTCGTGTACGTCGCCCTTGACCGTGGCCATGAGGATCTTGCCCTTGGCTTCTGGCTTGTCGCCTTTTTCCAGTTCGATGAACGGAATCAAGTGGGCCACGGCCTGCTTCATCACGCGGGCGGATTTCACCACCTGCGGCAGGAACATTTTACCGGCACCGAACAGGTCGCCGACGATGTTCATTCCGGACATCAGCGGGCCTTCGATCACTTCGATCGGGCGGGCGAAGGACTGACGGGATTCTTCGGTGTCTTCCACGATGTGGGTGGTGATGCCCTTGACCAGCGCATGCTCCAGACGCTTGTTGACGTCCCAGTTGCGCCACTCTTCGGTCTCGGCTTCCTTGACGCTGCCGTCGCCCTTG
>LNAP01005685.1_pt1 | contig 12158 bp, 13 predicted proteins | sample 602601 | NCBI WGS metagenome assembly LNAP01 (sample SAMN02440304, study PRJNA202911) | soil metagenome | biome: Subtropical and temperate rainforests or woodlands; isolation source: soil samples (1 kg each in a 20% v/v slurry with milli Q water) were... ... | reverse complement strand
GCTGCCCGCTTCGAGCTTCTGCCGATAGGCGCCGGCCAGCACGCCCACTCGCCAGGCCTCGTCGAGCCGGTAGCTGCCGCCGATGTTCAGGTTGAAGCCATTGCCGTCGGCACTGGCGCCGCTGCGCTGGCTGTCGAAGTCCTGATGCTGGCCGCCCGCGGCGACAATCGCCCGCCATTGACCGACGCCCTGCCAGTTCTCCCAATCGGCCTGCCATTGGTTGCGCAGCTCATCCTGATGGGCACGCAGGGTGCCCTGGGCCATTTCCGGGAGCAGGGTTATTTCCCAGGGAGCTGCCAGCAGAGAGTACGCGTAATCGGCGATCAGCCGCTGGCCGGCTTCGGTGGGGTGGACCGAGTCGTTATAGATCAACTTGCTCGGGTCAGGTGTGGCGCTGTGAATGCCATAGCGGGCGTTTTCCGTACAGCCATTGCCACTGAAGCAGGTGGCGGTGAGATTCTGATCGGTGGCCAGGCCGAACTGTGCCGGGTTGGCGAAGCTTTCCTTCAAGAGCACGGGAATATTGAGGGGAATGACTTCGGCATCGACTGTCCGCAATTGCCGCACCAACTCGGTGTTGAACTGGGCGCTGAGTTGGGAGGTGAACCCTTGCAACGGGCTGCCGTTGATCGCCGGGGTCAGGCCGATATCCGGCAGTAGCCAGACCATGATGTAGCGGGCGCCGGCCTGTTGCAGGGTCTGCACGCTGTCGACCAGGCGACCAGCTGCTGCATTGGCCTGGTCGAGGCTGGTGACGCGGCCCTGGAGGAAGTCGTTGCCGCCGCCCGACAGGTAGTACAGGGCATTCGGGTCGGCGCGGAAATTGTTGGTCACCAGATAACCCGGGCGGCTACGGCTGCCGGCGGTCGAGGTGGTGGTAATCGAATCGAGAATCTGGTCGGTGCGATAGCCGCCGACCGCCCAGTTGTTGCCGTCAGGCAACCCTTCGCTGGCGCGGGTGGCCGAGGTCGAGGCGGCGAGCTGGTCGTCCGAGAACCCCAGCTTGGCACCGAGCAATTGGGTCGAGTTGGCGGAACGGAGTTCTCCGCTGCCATCCAGGTAGACCGGGCCGGTGCGGTTGGTAAAGCGCTGGGTCGCTCCCGCAGGACCGCCTGGATCGGCGAATTGCCCGGCATCGCTGAGGCTGTCGCCGAACACGATAAAGCTGGAATAGGGGGAGGGGGCTGCGATCGCTTGAGTGCAGGCTAAAGACAAAAGACTGCTGGCGAGTGGTACGAACAACGTCTTTTTGATCATGAACAAGTCCGTTTTATTTATTGTTGTAGAGAACGAAACGACAGTACCAAAAACTTTTGTGTCTGAGCTATGGCTATAAGCCATATCGCTTGTTTATCCGGGCGCGGGCCCCGCCATATTGCGCCCTCTGCTCAGCTAAGTTACTGTGCCTGAACGTATGAATGAGACCTTCCCCGTGTTGATCGTCAGCAAACTCTTGATGCGAGTTGTTAAGGCACACGCCCGTTGGCGTTGGCGCGCCTAACTTTTCTCTGCCGGCCCGGCCGGACCTGTACCGTTTCGCCTTCTTTACCCCTGTTCGACTCCGCTTGTGCTGGTTGAGTGATTGCAACCCCCGGCGGGCCTGTCAGCGGGCAATCCACTGAAGGCTGTATTAAAAGTCAGTGAATTCAAGAGGTTGTAATCCCCATGTTGCTGATGATCGATAACTACGACTCCTTTACCTATAACGTTGTGCAATACCTTGGCGAGTTGGGTGCCGAGGTCAAGGTGGTGCGCAACGACGAACTGACCGTGGCTGAAATCGAAGCGCTCAACCCTGAGCGGATCGTCGTGTCGCCCGGTCCTTGCACACCGACCGAGGCCGGTGTGTCCATCGAAGCGATCAAGCATTTCGCTGGCAAGCTGCCGATCCTGGGCGTCTGCCTGGGCCACCAGTCCATTGGCCAGGCCTTTGGCGGCGATGTGGTGCGCGCGCGGCAGGTGATGCATGGTAAGACTAGCCCGGTATTTCACCAGGACAAGGGCGTATTCGCCGGTCTGAACCATCCGCTGACCGTGACCCGTTACCATTCCCTGGTAGTCAAGCACGACACCTTGCCGGACTGCCTCGAGCTGACCGCCTGGACCCAGCTGGAAGACGGCTCCGTCGACGAGATCATGGGGCTGCGCCACAAGACACTGAACATCGAGGGTGTGCAGTTTCACCCCGAGTCTATTCTCACCGAGCAGGGCCACGAGCTGTTCGCCAACTTCCTCAAACAGAGCGGCGGCACGCGCTAAGGACTTTCCATGGATATCAAGACTGCCCTGAGCCGTATTGTCGGCCACCTCGATCTGAGCACCGATGAAATGCGCCAGGTCATGCGTGAAATCATGACCGGCCAGTGCACCGACGCACAGATCGGCGCCTTCATGATGGCTATGCGCATGAAGAGCGAAAGCATCGACGAAATCGTCGGCGCTGTTTCGGTCATGCGCGAGCTGGCGGACAAGGTCGAGCTGAAAACCCTCGACGGCGTGGTCGATGTGGTCGGTACCGGCGGTGACGGTGCGAACATCTTCAACGTGTCCACGGCTTCTTCCTTTGTCGTCGCAGCAGCCGGTTGCACGGTGGCCAAGCATGGCAACCGTGCGGTGTCCGGGAAAAGCGGTAGTGCCGACTTGCTCGAATCCGCCGGCATCTACCTGAACCTGACGCCGGTACAGGTCGCCCGCTGCATTGATAACGTCGGCATCGGTTTCATGTTCGCCCAGTCCCATCACGGTGCCATGAAGTACGCCGCTGGCCCGCGCCGCGACCTCGGCCTGCGCACCCTGTTCAACATGCTCGGCCCGCTTACGAATCCGGCCGGCGTGAAGCATCAGGTGGTGGGGGTGTTCACTCAGGCGTTGTGCCGGCCATTGGCCGAGGTTTTGCAACGTTTGGGCAGCAAGCACGTGCTGGTGGTGCACTCTCAGGATGGCCTGGATGAATTCAGTATCGCCGCGCCGACCTTTGTCGCTGAACTGAAGGACGATCAGATCACTGAGTATTGGGTGCAGCCCGAAGACCTCGGCATGAAGAGCCAGAGCCTGTTCGGCCTGGTGGTCGAAAGCCCGGCGGCATCGCTTGAGCTGATTCGCGATGCCTTGGGGCGGCGCAAGACCGAGCATGGGCAGAAGGCAGCGGAAATGATTGTGCTCAATGCCGGTGCCGCGCTCTATGCCGCGGACCATGCCAGCAGCCTGAAAGAAGGTGTAGCCCTGGCCCATGACGCTTTGCACACTGGGTTGGCTCGCGAGAAGCTGGAGGAGTTGGGTGCCTTTACCGCGGTATTCAAGCAGGAGAATGAAGGATGAGTGTGCCGACGGTTCTGGAAAAAATCCTCGCCCGCAAGGTCGAGGAAGTGGCTGAGCGTAGCGCACGGGTAAGCCTGGCCGAACTCGAAGGCCTGGCCCGCGCCGCGGATGCGCCGCGCGGCTTTGCCAAGGCGCTGCTCGACCAGGCCAAGCTCAAGCAGCCGGCGGTGATCGCCGAAATCAAGAAAGCCTCGCCGAGCAAAGGCGTGATCCGCGAGCATTTCGTGCCGGCGGAAATCGCCAAGAGCTATGAGAAGGGTGGCGCGACCTGCCTGTCGGTGCTCACCGACGTCGATTATTTCCAGGGCGCCGACGCCTACCTGCAACAGGCGCGCGCCGCCTGTTCGCTGCCGGTGATCCGCAAGGACTTCATGATCGATCCGTACCAGATCGTCGAAGCCCGCGCCTTGGGTGCCGACTGCGTGCTGTTGATTGTGGCGGCGCTGGATGATGCCAGGATGGCCGAACTGGCTACCGTGGCCAAAGGTGTGGGTCTTGATGTGCTGGTTGAAGTGCATGACGGCGACGAGCTGCAACGCGCCCTGAAAACCCTCGACACGCCGCTGGTGGGCATCAACAACCGCAACCTGCACACCTTCGAGGTCAATCTGGAGACCACCCTCGATCTGTTGCCGCAGATTCCGCGCGATCGTCTTGTGATCACCGAGAGCGGCATCCTCAACCGGGCCGATGTCGAGCTGATGGAAATCAGCGACGTCTACTCCTTCCTGGTGGGCGAGGCCTTTATGCGGGCCGAGAGCCCAGGCCTGGAACTGCAACGCCTGTTCTTCCCGGAGCGTGGCGTGCCGGTGAGCGGTTCGACCCTGGACTGAACCTGAGTTGATGAAGAAGCCGGCGCCGCCGGCTTTTTTATACCTATCGCAAAGGACCTTTACTGTCATGACCCAGCCCCTTTCCCTGACCGTCGAAGCCGGTCTGCAGGCCGAACAGGATCTGCTCGCCCAGGTATGCAGCGGTGACCAGGAGTACGGCCTGTTGTTCTGGCAACCGAGTGACAGGGCGCTGGTGATGCCGCGGCGCTTGAGTCGTTTGCCGGGGTTTGAGCAGGCTTGCGAGGCACTGGCCGCCAGTGGCTGGCCGGTGTTGCTACGGGAAACCGGCGGGGAGCCGGTGCCGCAATCGGCTGCGACGATCAATATCGCGCTGGTCTATGCGCCGCCTCGCAGTGAGGGTGACCAGAACCGGATCGAAACCGGCTATCGCCGTTTGTGCCAGCCGATCTGCGACCTGCTTTCCGAGCTGGGGGGCGAACCCTCCCTGGGTGAAGTCGAGGGCGCTTTCTGCGATGGCCGGTTCAACGTCAATCTCAACGGGCGCAAGATGGTTGGCACCGCCCAGCGTTGGCGTCAGAGCAAGGGTGGGACGCGTCCGGTTGGATTGGTGCATGGCGCGCTGTTGCTGGATGACGAGCGGGAAACCATGGTCGCGGCGGTCAATCGGTTCAACCAGGCCTGTGGCCTGGAGCAGCGTTGCCGTGCCGAGAGCCATATCGCCTTGCATGAGGCGTTCGCCGCGCCGAATGCCATCGAGCGCCTGGATACCCTGTATCGGCAGATGCTGGCGCAGTTCCTGCCGCTCTAGCGGGTGCCGAACACCACCATGGTCTTGCCTTTGACATGGACCAGGTTGCGTTCTTCGAGGTCCTTGAGCACCCGGCCGACCATTTCCCGTGAGCAGCCGACGATTCGCCCGATTTCCTGACGGGTCACCTTGATCTGCATGCCGTCCGGGTGGGTCATGGCATCCGGCTGCTTGCACAGTTCGAGCAGGCAGCGGGCTACGCGCCCGGTGACATCGAAGAACGCCAGGTCGCCGACCTTGCGGGTGGTGTTGCGCAGGCGCTGGGCGATCTGGCCGCTTAGCACATACAGAATGTCCGGGTCCTGTTGAGACAACTCACGGAATTTCGCATAGCTGATCTCCGCGACTTCGCATTCGACCTTGGCGCGTACCCAGGCGCTGCGTTGCTGCTCATGCCCGGCCTGTTCGAACAGGCCCAGCTCGCCGAAAAAATCCCCGGCATTGAGATAGGCGATGATCATTTCCCGACCGTCATCGTCTTCGATCAGGATGGTGACCGAGCCTTTGATGATGAAGAACAGCGTGTCCGACTGGTCACCGGCGCAGATGATGTTGCTCTTGGCCTGATAGCGGCGGCGCTGGCAGTGCATCAACAGCTTGTCGAGGTTCTTGATCTTGGGTGTAGGGGCAAGAGCAACCATGGTTGTATCCCGAAAAGACAGCACGGTGTGATTTGGTTTTTTTATGGGGCGGTCAAGCAGGATCGCCGATAGCTGGCAATGCGCCAGCGATTTGGCGCCAGCTTAACAGACACATCCTTTGGGTAATTAAGAATTTTCCTATCAGAACTGAGTGTGGCACCGGAACAGGCAAAGCGCTGCCGTCCAAGGCCCTGTGCTAAGCTGGCGACCCTTTTTTAGCAGTGGAGTCTTGGCGATGAAGGCACGCATCCAATGGGCTGGCGAAGCCATGTTCCTCGGGGAATCGGGCAGCGGTCATGTGGTGGTAATGGATGGCCCGCCGGAAGCCGGCGGTCGTAACCTGGGCGTGCGCCCGATGGAAATGCTCCTGCTCGGCGTAGGCGGTTGCAGCAACTTCGACGTGGTCAGCATCCTGAAAAAGTCCCGCCAGGCTGTCGAAAGTTGCGAAGCCTTCCTCGACGCCGAGCGTGCGACCGAGGACCCCAAGGTTTTCACCAAGATTCACATGCACTTCGTGGTCAAGGGCCGCGGGTTGAAAGAAGCCCAGGTCAAGCGCGCCATCGAGCTGTCGGCGGAAAAATACTGCTCGGCATCGATCATGCTCGGTGCGGCCGGGGTTGCCATCACTCACGATTACGAAATCGTCGAGCTCGGTTGAGTTTCCATTCAACCATCCTGAATTCGTGGCAAAAGAAAGGGCGCTGAAAAAGCGCCCTTTTTTTGCCTGCGATTTGTATCGATCAGATCCGGTAAGTGCTTTTGGTCATGACCTTGGCCAGCAGGCTCATGCCGAACTTCACCGGCGTGGGGAAGCGGAATCCCCCTGCGTCCAGCGCGCTTTCGGCGTGTTGTTCTTCGTCGATGCGCATCTGCTCGAGAATCGCCCGGGATTTTTCGTCCTCGGCCGGCAATTGCTCAAGGTGTTCGTTGAGGTGTTTGCACACCTGATCTTCAGTAGCAGCCACGAAACCCAGGCTGACCTTGTCGCTGATCAGCCCGGCTACCGCGCCGATGCCGAACGACATGCCGTAAAACAGTGGGTTGAGCACACTGGTGTGGCTACCCAGCTGGTGAATGCGTTGCTCGCACCAGACCAGGTGGTCGATTTCTTCTTCCGCGGCGTGCTCCATGGCGGCGCGCACGTGCGGCAGCTTGGCGGTCAGGGCCTGGCCCTGGTACAGCGCCTGGGCGCAGACTTCGCCGGTATGGTTGATGCGCATCAGGCCGGCGACATGCTTGGTGTCCTCTTCGCTCATCTGCACGTCCGGCTGCACGATGGCAGGGGAAGGGCGATAAGGCTGGCCACTGAAGGGCAGCAAGGTACGCATTGCCGCATCTGCCTGCAGCAGTAGACGGTCAATCGGCGAGTAGTGACGTTGGGTAGTCATGCTTACCTCCGGGAAGAATCACGGCGGCCAGTTTACCCCAATCGATGGGCAGAGGCCTGCGCTGGATCAGCACACTCTCGGCAAACCGGGCGAGAAGTGTGCTGTCGCGCACTTTGGGCGGGGATCAGCCCGGCGGCCAGTGCATCTGGCGCTGACCCAGAACGTGCATGTGAATGTGATACACGGTCTGGCCGCCGAGTTCATTGCAGTTCATGACGACGCGGAAGCCTTCCTCGCAACCCAGTTCCCTGGCCAGGCGCTGGGCGGTGAACAGGATATGTCCGGCCAGCAGCTTGTCGTCTTCGGTCAGGTCATTGAGGGTGCGCACCGGCTTTTTCGGAACTACCAGGAAATGCACGGGGGCCTGTGGGGCGATATCGTGGAAGGCCAGAACCTGGTCGTCCTCGTAGATGATCTTCGCCGGTATTTCCCGGTTGATGATCTTGGTGAACAGAGTATCCACAGCTGTTTCTCCGTTGTGTTGGTCCGGGCTGAGTGTACTCAGGCAAGCCGAGTGCGCCCAGCCTTAGATGATTGCCAGGTCAGCGCGGGCAATAGGCTTTGTTGACGGCGCCGGAAATCTTGCGGGTCAGCCAGCGCGAACCCAGCCGCGGGCTGAACGCGAACCAGCGGTTGCGGCGGCCGGGGATGATAATGGCGCGGTTCTTTTCCAGGGCGCGCACGGTGTACAGCGCGACTTCTTCCGGGCTCATCAGCAGCTTGCTGTCGTTGAGCTTGCTGGTGTTCAACTGGGCGGTATCAAAGAAACCGGTGCGGGTCGGGCCGGGGCAGAGTACCGAAACCTTCACCGCATTGTTTTTCAACTCTTCGCGCAGGCCTTCGGAGAAGTGCAGCACATAGGCCTTGCTGGCGTAGTAGGTGCTCATCCAGGGGCCGGGATAGAAGCCGGCGATCGAGGCGACGTTGAGAATCTGCCCGCCGCCCTGCAAGGCCATGCTGTTGCCCAGGGCATGGCAAAGCCGGGTGAGGGCGAGAATGTTCACTTCGATCAGGTCCTGTTCGGTCATCCAGTCCTGGGCGAGGAACGGCCCGCAGGTGCCGATGCCGGCGCAGTTCACCAGCAGGTCGATCTGCCGGTCGCCTTCCTCCAGCTCCAGCAGAAAGCCCGAAAGCCGCAAAGGCTCGGACAGGTCGCAGGCGCGGAACAGCACCTCGACGCCAAAACGCTGGGTCAACTCGATGGCGATGCTTTCCAGCTGATCACGCTGACGGGCCACCAGGATCAGGCTGCGGCCACGCCGGGCCAGCGCTTCGGCCAGGGCCAGGCCTATGCCGCTGGAGGCGCCGGTGATCAGAGCGTAACGGGTCATGCGGTTCTCCATTGCAACGGTCGGTCGCCTGTGGGGAAAGTCCCTGGCACCGGCGCGTTATTTCAATCCGATAGTCTACAGGTGGCCAGGGCGCGCTTGCTGCTTTCGCTGCTGCCATCCTGGGCGCCTTAGACCGAGCTGAGCCCGCCAATGAAGGACAGCAGCAAAACGATTATCCACAGCGCGGCAAGCCCCTTGACCGCTCCACTGTTTGGCGGAGGCGGCGCGCCGTAACGATTGGCGCCGGTGTTGCCCGGCAGGACCGCCAGCAGCAGCGGAAACACCGCGTACACAAATGGCAGCAAGTTCAACAGCCAGAGCCAGCCCGACCAGCCCAGGTCATGCAGGCGCTGAACGGAAATGGTGATGTTCAGATAGGCGAAGGCCAGTGCTACGACGCCGAGGAAGATCATTCCCGTCGCCTGCAGGCCGTTGCCGACCAGAGCCGCGGTCAGGAAGCCGCCGACGAGGGTAGTCAGCAGGATCAGCACGAGGGTCCAGGCGAGATAGCGCAGGCGCCCGATGCGGCCATCGACGGTATAGAACTTCAGCTCGCCAAACTCGGGAAGGGGATCACCCACTGTGGCTTGAGGCGGGGTATAGGGCGAAGTGTCCGCGCCGGCCATGGGTTCTGGCGCTGGTGTCGGTGTCGGGCGTTGCCAGTCACTTGTCGCGGTGGGGCCTGCTTGAGGCAAGTCCACCGAAAGCGAAGGGGCTGGCGCCGGGGGAGCAGGTTGAGGTGTCGGTTGGCTGGCGCCTGGGGCAAGATCCGGTTCTACGCGTGGGGCGATACCGGCCTGGTTCAGCGCGGCGAGATAAATATCCGCATCCTGCTGGGAGAGGTCGCGCTTGAGGGTAATGTTTTGCCCCTTGAACAGAGGCTCGATCGCGGCGATATCGCTTTTGAACAGCTTGGCGATTTTCTGCTTGGCATGTTCGATATCGACACCCGGAAGCAGAGCCCCGTCAAATACGATCTTGAAACGGTTTTCGCTCATGCAGGGCTTCCTTGTCGGCTTTATAGAGAGGGCTTTCGCAGGGCAATAGTTTAAGGCCAGCCGTCCGTTGCTGGCCAAAAAACATCAGCGATTCAGCGTGGCCAGCGTTGCGGCAGCCGAGCGGCCAGTTCCTGTGCGGCACGGTATTCGGCGTCCAGGCGGGCGACCAGTTGATCGACACTCGGCAAGTCATCGATTTCGCCGACGCCTTGTCCGGCGGACCACACGGTTTTCCAGGCTTTGGCTTCGTCGCTGAGCGGCTTGAGTTTCGAGCCGAAGTTGACTTCGCCTTTACCCTGCAGGGCGGCAAGGTCGAAGCCGGCGTTTTCCAGGCTTTGGCGCATGAAGCTTGCCGGAACCCCGGAGACCGCTGCGGTGTGGACGATGTCGGCGGCCTTGGCGCTCAGCAGCATCTCTTTATAGGCTTCCGGCGCGTGGCTTTCCGTGGTGCCGATAAAGCGCGTGCCGAAGTAGGCGAGGTCGGCACCAAGCAACTGTGCGGCGAGTATCTCGTGGCCATGGTTCAGGCAGCCAGCCAGCAGCAGCGTCTTGTCGAAGAACTGGCGAATTTCGGCGATCAGGGAGAACGGGCTCCAGGTCCCGGCGTGACCACCGGCGCCGGCGGCTACTGCGATCAGGCCGTCGACCCCGGCCTCGGCAGCTTTTTCCGCGTGGCGTCGGGTGGTGACGTCATGGAAGACCAGGCCTCCATAAGCATGCACCGCATCGACCAACTCCTTCACCGCCCCGAGGCTGGTGATGACGATAGGCACCTTGTGTTCGATGCAGATCGCCAGGTCGGCGTTCAAACGTGGGTTGCTGTGATGCACGATCAGGTTGACGGCATAGGGTGCGGGGTTTTCCAGGGTCGCAAGGCCTGCTTCGATTTCTTCCAGCCAGGCCTTGAAGCCACTGCTTTCACGCTGGTTGAGGGCAGGGAAACTGCCCACTACACCGTTGCGGCAGCACGCCAGAACCAGTTGTGGGTTGGAAATCAGGAACATCGGCGCCGCCACGACAGGCAAGCGCAAGCGTTGTTCGAGCAGAGCGGGCAGCGACATTGGAAGTACCCCGAATAATGAACGGCTAGTAGGAATTAGAACGGCCGGACGACGACCAGAATTACGATAGCCAGCAATACCAGAACTGGCACTTCATTGAACCAGCGGTAAAAGACATGGCTGCGGGTGTTTTCGCCACGGGCAAAACGTTTCACCTGGGCGCCGCACATGTGGTGGTAGCCAATCAGGATGACTACCAGGGCCAGCTTGGCATGCATCCAGCCACCCTGGCCGAAGTAGGCGCTGGGGTTCAGGCTCAGCAGCCAGATACCGAAAACCAGCGTGGCGATCATCGCCGGCCCCATGATCCCGCGGTACAGCTTGCGCTCCATGATACTGAAGCGTTCCTTGCTGATCGTGTCTTCGCTTTGAGCGTGATAAACGAACAGGCGTGGCAGGTAGAACAGACCGGCAAACCAGCAGACCAGACTGACGATGTGAAAGGCTTTGAGCCACAGATAGAGCATTTAGGTTATTCCCAGGTTCACGGTAGCGCAGATAGTAGAGGCAGGAGCGTCCGCACGTCACCTTGACGGTTGTCGCAGGGTCTTTCGGCCCCTATCATCTGGGTTCGTTGAGGGCAGGTTTATGGTCAAGGTCGGTATCGTCGGCGGCACGGGTTACACCGGTGTCGAACTGCTGCGTCTGTTGGCACAGCATCCGCAGGCTGAAGTGGTAGTCATCACTTCCCGATCCGAGGCAGGCCTTGCCGTTGCCGATATGTACCCGAACCTGCGAGGCCACTATGACGGCCTGGCATTCAGCGTTCCGGACATCAAGACCCTCGGTGCCTGCGATGTGGTGTTCTTCGCGACGCCGCACGGCGTTGCCCACGCCCTGGCGGGTGAGCTGCTGGCTGCGGGTACCAAGGTCATCGACCTGTCGGCGGATTTCCGTCTGCAGGACGCCGATGAGTGGGCCAAGTGGTACGGCCAGCCCCACGGCGCCCCTGAATTGCTCGACGAAGCCGTCTATGGCCTGCCTGAAGTCAATCGCGAGCAGATCAAGCAGGCGCGTCTGATCGCTGTTCCGGGTTGCTATCCGACCGCTACCCAACTCGGCTTTCTGCCATTGCTGGAAGCTGGGCTGGCCGATACTTCGCGGCTGATCGCCGACTGCAAGTCGGGTGTCAGTGGCGCCGGCCGGGGGGCCAGCGTTGGCTCCCTGTACTCCGAGACCTCGGAAAGCATGAAGGCCTATGCGGTCAAGGGGCATCGTCACCTGCCGGAGATTCGCCAGGGGCTGCGCCGTGCGGCGGGCAAGGATGTCGGCCTGACGTTCGTGCCGCACCTGACGCCGATGATCCGCGGCATTCACTCGACGCTCTATTCCACTGTCGTGGACAAGTCTGTGGACCTGCAGGCGCTGTTCGAGAAACGTTATGCCAACGAGCCGTTCGTGGATGTGATGCCGGCGGGCAGCCATCCGGAAACCCGTAGCGTGCGTGGTGCCAACGTCTGCCGGATTGCCGTGCACCGTCCGCAGGATGGCGATCTGGTGGTCGTATTGTCGGTGATCGACAACCTGGTCAAAGGCGCTTCGGGCCAGGCCGTACAGAACATGAACATCCTGTTCGGTCTGGATGAGCGCCTAGGCCTGTCCCACGCCGGCATGCTGCCTTAAGGCGTCTGCCTGCTTCAGCAAAAGGCCCGTTACGGGCCTTTTTGCATTCTGCGGTGAGCCCCGGGCTTATTGATATACCGTAACAATAGTTGACCGCTTTTCTGGGAGAAGCGGATAATGCGCGTCATCACGCATTATGGCGGCGTAACGCCGGGAGATAGTCAGCATGAGCGTCGAATCCTTCACCCCCACGGCT
>LNAP01004871.1_pt1 | contig 12158 bp, 9 predicted proteins | sample 602601 | NCBI WGS metagenome assembly LNAP01 (sample SAMN02440304, study PRJNA202911) | soil metagenome | biome: Subtropical and temperate rainforests or woodlands; isolation source: soil samples (1 kg each in a 20% v/v slurry with milli Q water) were... ... | reverse complement strand
GAGGGGGAGACCACGCGCATGCTGGTGGTTTTGGCTTACAATTCTCAGCCTGATATTTCGTTGTCTGAGTCTGCCAGAATGACCTTCTACGGGCGGATTTAACGGCCTGCGATTCTGATTCAACGCAAAGCGAATCAGCACTGCGTTTATCATCGGCTAGTGTTCGCGGCTGAACGTTGCCGCGCGCGAAGCTGAACAAGTTGCAGCTATCGATTGAACTCACCCTGTCAGGGGGATTTTCGTCAGTGCAAAATAATGCCTGGGGCTGGCAGACGATCTGTTGTCAGCTAAAACCGTTTTGATGCGCATTCAGAGATGATTGTTAATTTTTCTAATGGAAAAATTTTTTCTGAAATCTTCAGCTACTCTACGGGGGTTTTTTTAGTCCGTTTGGAGGTTTTATGGAGATTTTGAATCCCGTTTTTGAAGAAGCGTGCAGGATGGTAGGTGAATGTTGCTTTATGCTTGCTCAGAATGGGGAAGAGATAAGTCGCTCTAGAATTGCCAGTCGTTTAGAGCGTGTTCAACAATCAGCTGTGACAATAACAGGTAAGCCTAATGATGCATTGTGTCAGGCGATAGAAGGTCTTAGAGAGTAGTGGGTTACACGCACCAAAGCCCGGTCCGCTAGCCGGGGTGAAATGAGCAGAACATCACAGCCCTGAGCGCAACAGTACACATGCTGTCAGGGGAAAGGGATTTAGCAAACCGGCCAGCGCATTCAACCACGAGGCCTCTGGCCGGTTGCTGTCATGACAGTGAAAATATAATTTTGGCTGTTTCAGGTGTCAAGAATGCTTCGCACTTCACCGGGCAGGGTAAACCTGTCGTCTCATCAGCTTCAGAAGTCCAGCTCAAGTGCAAAACACAGATAGGACATCAACGGCGCGCAATGTCTGAACTGCTCTGCGCAAAAATCAATAACATCTGGCTTGCACAGATCCTCAAAGGCGATGTTTTTAATCGCGATAAAATCTTTGCGTTTTAATTCAGCTAACAGCGGGTGGTTTTTGTCGTAGCCTCTTGGCGGACGACTCAGACTGTCGCCGTCCATCACAAACTCGCGCGCGGGCATATCATTGGCGCTGATCTCTTGCTCGACGCTGGCAATTCGCCATGTGGCCGGAATGAAGAGCGTTCCGGCGTCCAGATCCAACGTGCCTTGAATCAGCGCAAAAAGAGTTGATTTTCCCGCCCCGTTTTTCCCTACAATACCAACGCGTTCGCCTGGGTTGACGACGAAATCCGTTTCATCCAACAAGACTTTGGGACCACGACGTAGTGTTAAACCTGTAGCGCGAATCACGATGCCAATTGTTCCCGTGTCAGAAGTAGAATTTGATTTTCGGCGTTTTCAGTGCTTAACCATACCGGTTCCAGGTCTGGGAACGCGGCCAGGAAATTCTCGTATTCGTTACCGATTTCAAGCACCAGCACACCGTCGGGCGCCATAAAATTTGGCGCGTCTCGCAACATGCGGCGGACTAAATCCATGCCGTCTTCTCCTCCCGCCAGCGCCATAGTGGGTTCATGGCGATATTCGGCGGGCAAGGCTTCCATGGAGTGATTGTTGACGTACGGCGGGTTGCAAACAATTACGTTGTATTCGCAGGCCGGCAACTGGTCGAATAAATCGCTGCGGTGGCTTGTGATGCGGCCATCAAGCCCGAACTGCTCGATATTCTCGTCGGCCACTTCAAGTGCAAGCTCGGACAGATCGACGGCATCGACTTGTGCGTTTGGGAACGCCAATGCCGACAGCACGGCAAGACACCCCGAGCCCGTGCATAAGTCCAGAACAAAATCCACGTCATCGGGATTGGCGACCCATGGCGCCAAGTCATCGGCCAGCAGCTCGGCGATGGGCGAGCGCGGCACAATAACCCGTTGATCCACGAAAAACCGATGACCTTGCAGCCAGGCTTCCCCTGTCAGGTAAGCAGCGGGTACGCGTTCAGTTTTGCGGCGGTCCACCATTTTAAGAAAGCGCGAGCGCTCCTCGGGCAGTACGCGGGCATCCAGAAACGGGTCCAGGGTATCCAGCGGCAAGTGCAGGGTATGCAGCAGCAAATAGACTGCTTCGTCCCAGGCGTTGTCGCTGCCGTGTCCAAAAGACAGTTTGGACGCGTTGAATTGGCTGACGGCATAGCGCAATAAATCGCGTACGGTGTGTAGTTCGTGATAAGCAGAGTCGTTCATGCCAGCTCCAACAAAGGATAAAAATATATAAGGTGAGTCTGATCCGGGCAAACGCATTATGCCGCGAGAGGGCGCAATAAAACGCGGCCCGACCGATATCATAGTCGACACCATCAGACCGTATTATTCCACTATCTCAATCAACGGTGAGCGGTGTCGGCGCAGCAGCCGTACCCATGTACTGTCTGCGCTTCGCCTTCGTGCTTACCATTGATTTGGAAATGGAATTAAGCGTCTTTATGCAAGCAATAGATTTTCGAGGGTACGACGGTAAATATTCTTAAGGGGTTCAAGCGAGTCGAGGCGTATATGCTCGTTTACCTGGTGAATGCTGGCGTTGATTGGACCGAATTCAATGACTTCAGGACACACCTTCGCGATAAACCGGCCATCGGAAGTTCCGCCTGTGGTGGAAAGCTCGGTTGCTACACCTGTCTCTGTTTGAATTGCATGGCTTACCGCCTGGCTTAAATTGCCTTTAGGGGTTAGGAACGGTTCGCCGTTTAGTGTCCAGTCCAGATCAAATTCGAGTTGGTGCTTGTTAAGTATGGCAACAACGCGGCTCTTTAAATCTTCGTGTGTGCTGGCTGTGGCAAAGCGGAAATTAAAATCCAGAACCGCTTCGCCGGGCACGACATTGGTAGCGCCTGTGCCAGCATGCAGATTGGACACCTGAAAAGTGGTGGGAGGGAAATATTCGTTGCCTTGATCCCATTGTGCCCGGACCAGCTCAGACAGCGCCGGAGCCAGTAAATGGATCGGGTTACGGGTCAGGTGCGGGTAGGCGATATGGCCTTGTTTGCCTTTAATGGTTAACTTGCCCGATAACGAGCCGCGCCGCCCGTTTTTTACGGTATCGCCCAGTTCGTGTACCGAGGTGGGCTCGCCCACAATGCAGTAGTCCAAATGCTCGCCGCGTGCTGTCAGCGCCTGGCATACTTTGACTGTGCCATTGACCGAGGGGCCTTCCTCGTCTGAGGTAATCAGTAAACCGATCGATCCGCGATGGTCTGGATGAGCGGTAATAAACTCTTCGGCTGCAACGATAAAGGCGGCAATAGAGCTCTTCATGTCGGCGGCGCCGCGGCCATATAGCTTGCCGTCGCGTTCTGTTGGCGTAAACGGGTCGCTAAGCCATTTTTCGAGCGGTCCCGTGGGTACTACGTCGGTATGCCCAGCAAAGACGAGCAGCGGCGCTGCGTCGCCGCGCCGCGCCCATAGGTTGGTGACGTCGTCGAACACCATGGTTTCGCAATTGAATCCGATAGCGTTTAAATGCTGCATTAATTTTTGCTGGCAATTACCGTCGATTGGCGTAACGGATTGGCGTGCAATAAGGTCTTTGGCAAGTTTCAGTACGGCCGAGTCGGACATTAGGTTCTCAGTAGGTCGTTAATACTGGTTTTGGAGCGGGTCTGCGCATCGACACGTTTGACGATCACGGCGCACGCCAGACTGTGTGATCCATCGGCCGAGGGCAAAGAGCCCGGGACTACGACCGACCCGGAAGGAACCCGGCCATACGTAACGGAGCCCGTGGCACGGTCGTATATTTTAGTGCTTTGCGACAGAAAAATGCCCATGGCCAATACCGAATTCTCTTCGATAATTACGCCTTCGACGACTTCGGAGCGCGCGCCAATAAAGCAGTTGTCTTCGATAATGGTCGGGTTGGCTTGCAATGGCTCGAGTACGCCGCCTATGCCCACGCCGCCGGACAGGTGCACGTTTTTACCGATTTGAGCGCAGGAACCGACTGTTGCCCATGTATCGATCATGCTGCCTTCATCAACGTAAGCGCCGATGTTGACATAAGAGGGCATCAAGACGACATTTTTTCCAATGTAACTTCCTTTGCGTGCCACCGCTGGCGGCACGACTCGAAAGCCAGCATCGGCAAAGTCTTGTTCACTATAGTCTGCGAATTTAAGCGGCACCTTGTCGTAGTATTGGGCCGGTGACTGACCCGCCACGTGGTTGTTTTCCAGGCGAAATGATAGCAAGACAGCTTTTTTTATCCATTGGTGAACGATCCAGTTTCCATTGATTTTTTCAGCAACGCGCAACTTGCCCGTGTCCAGGGCCTCGAGGGCGTGTTGTACCGCCTCGCGGACCGATGCGTGCTTAGCGTCCGGGGTGATTTCAGCGCGAGTTTCCCAGGCTTGTTCAATGGTGTGTTGCAGATCGAGAGTCATGGTCGTTTGTAGTGAGGGTGAGTTATTTCAGAAACTGCACGATTCGTTGTGCTGCTTCAATGCATTGTTCTTTGGGAGCTACCAGCGCAATGCGAATTCGGTTCGCACCGGGATTGACGCCATGGGCTTCGCGCGCCAGAAAACTTCCTGGTAATACGGTGACCGCAGTGGCGCCATATAACTCGCGGGTGAAATCGGTATCGGACAGGCGGGTTTCAGCCCATAAATAGAAACCGGCCTGAGGCCACTTTACGTTGAGCACGGGTTCAAGTAGCGGTACCACTGCTTCGAATTTTTCACGATATTGACGGCGGTTGTCCAGGACGTGGGCTTCATCGTTCCACGCGGCGATACTGGCTTGAGCTACGACCGGACTGATGGCGCTGCCGTGGTAGGTGCGATACAACAAAAATTGTTCGATCAGTGTTGCGTCGCCGGCCACAAAGCCGGAACGCAGGCCTGGAACGTTCGAGCGTTTAGACAGGCTGGAAAAACATACCAGAGAGCGGTAGTCTGAACGTCCTAATAGATTGGCGGCTTGTAGCGCGCCCAGGGGCTTGTCTGATTCGTCAAAGTAGATTTCCGAATAGCACTCATCGGCGGCAATGACAAAACTATATTTATCTGCCAGCGCAAATAGCGTTTTCCACTCTTCGAGCGTCATGACGTTGCCGGCCGGATTGCCCGGCGAGCAAACAAACAGTAGCTGGGTTTTATGCCAAATGTCCGCGGGTATCGCCGCCCAGTCATAACCGAAATTTCGTTCGGCTTGTGCGTTGATATAGTAGGGCTGTGCGCCGGCCAGCACGGCCGCACCTTCGTAGATCTGATAAAACGGATTAGGGCAAACCACAATCGCACCGGCGTTGGGATCTATAACCGTTTGAGCGAACGCAAACAAGGCTTCGCGTGATCCCAGCGCCGGCAATACTTGAGTCTCGGGGTCAGGTCGTTCAATGCTGTAGCGGCATGCAATCCAATCGGCAATCGTCCCGCGCAAGTTCGTATCGCCTTTGGTCGGCGGATACACCGACAAGCCATCCATGGCATCTTGCATCGCCTTGATGATGAGCGGGGCGGTAGCGTGTTTGGGTTCGCCAATCGAGAGATTGATGGGTGCTAAGGTGACTGGCGGGGTCTTTGCCTGAGCCAGCAGGGCTCGTAATTTCGCAAAGGGATAAGGATGAAGCGCGCTGAGTCGTGGGTTCATGAAGGCTGGGAGTTGATGTTAGCGGGTAATTTTAGCAAGCCTCGATCATCCTGTTCATACTTTTTTTGCAAAGGGGCGATTGACGGCAGCTTTATCGGCGTTTTTATATAGTCGGGGCATGTTGCGCACAAAAAAAATTCACGCTACACTAGCGAGCTTACCTTAGCGAACGTGGCGGAATTGGTAGACGCACCAGATTTAGGTTCTGGCGCCGAGAGGTGTGAGAGTTCGAGTCTCTCCGTTCGCACCAAATATTAAAAGCCCCCTAAAGAATATATATTTTCTTTAGGGGGCTTTTTCATTTCGCTTGGCTGCTTGACTCTTCCTCATAAATAATTTTCAACGTAAAGCAGCTTGCGAAGAATTCAATTTTTTAATGGCAGCAAGGTGCTTTACGCGGTTTAGCGAATCTTTAAAACAACGTAAATTGTTGCATTTAATAAACAAAATGTATCATTTTATGACTATACTGCGCCTTTTGCTTGGTGGTGGGGGTATCCAGTGGGTATGATATTTGCAACAAATCTTCGCTGGAATGTCATAACCGCAATCGATCCTGTTCGTAAAGGACCGGCAAGCCCATCAAGTGGTTCAAGCTTTCAATCCCACGCTTTGGTCGATGGTTTACGTCTGCACGAGGCTGTGGACGATGGCGCCTGCCAATATCATTCAGAATAGGGTTTGGCTTGCGCGAATAAATAAGGCCTCTTGAAGCGAAGAGTGGCATGTTGAAAGAGTGGCATGTTGATATTGCATGATTGTTTTGGGAAGTGAATACCTGAGCTATAAGCATCTATGGCAAAGGCGGGACAACATGTTCAATGGTAGTACGAGGAGCTACGGGGAGCCGTTTTAAACGCGTGGCGGCCGTATGGTGCCCCAGGTGTTTTAACGGTAAGGGCGGCGGGGGCTAAAGGAGTCTGGCTGGCTGTGTGGTCTGGGAACCCAGTCTACAGGTAGTTGCACAGCAGCCGTCTGTAGCTGCGTCAGTATAAAAATAAGAACTACAGAATATTCATTTATGCAAAATATACTCAATGAGTTGAGCGATGAGATACCCGTGGGTCTTGTCGTTGTTGATCCACATGGCGTAATAAAGCATATGAATCGCTGGATGGGGCTGTGGGCCGCAACGGCGCCAGATGACGTGATCGGTCGGCAGTTGTCCTTGGTATTTCCTGGCATTAATAGCGCGGCGTTGGCAGACAGGCTGGCGCGCAATAAAGATGCCGAAGGGAACAGGTACGAGAAGGAAGAGGATCTGTATTGGGCCGACGCTGGCTTAAGCCAGCTTTCAATTGGAAGCCGGCAATTGCATCAACTGGTCTGTTTTTCTTTTTTTGAAGACGTTGGAAAACCATGCCATGCGTTATTGTTTTACGATCCCGACGAAACAAAAATGTTTCATCGGGGGTTTGGCCTGGCTTTGCATCGCTTGCATGCGGCGCAAAGCATCCAGCGCCGTTTGCAGCGAAAACTGGAGCGTGCCAACAGCCACTTGCTGCAATCGGAAAAACTGGCGGGCATAGGCCAGCTGGCCGCTGGCGTTGCGCATGAAATCAACAATCCAATTGGGTATGTATTTTCCAATCTTAAAACACTTGCCTGCTATATGCGGGACATGCTCAAAATTATCGATGCTGTAGACAGCGCAGACACCGTGGGCGATTTACGTCAATTGAAGCGTACCTTGGAGTACGACTACATCCGAGGCGATGTAGAGGCGCTTATTGACGAATCTGAAGAAGGCATCAATCGCGTAAAGAAAATCATCACTGCGCTTAAGGATTTTTCGCACATTGATGAAGAAGGGTTTCATAAGGCAGATTTGCACAGGGGAATTGATACAACGCTTAGCATCGTGAATAACGAGATCAAATATAAAGCCAAAGTAATCAAGGACTATGCACGTCTGCCAAAAATTGACTGCAATGCGTCTCAGATTAATCAGGTTGTTATGAATCTACTGGTTAATGCTGCTCAAGCCATTACCAGTTTTGGAACCATTACCATCAGAACCGGGCACGAAGATCCGTGGGTTTGGGTTGAAATACAAGACTCAGGCCGAGGAATGGATGCGCCGACGGTCGGCAGAATTTTTGAGCCGTTTTTTACGACAAAGGCGTTGGGGACGGGCACGGGTCTGGGGCTTTCATTGTCTTATAGCATCGTGCAAAAGCATTACGGTCGTATCGAAGTATTCAGCGAACCAGGCGAAGGGGCTCGTTTTAGAGTCTGGTTACCCATAACCCATACTGAGTTACTGGATTTATAGGAGGACAACATAATGCTTGGTACATGGCCTATCGACGGCGCAGTAACGTTGCTGTTAGTGGACGACGACAAAAATATCACAAACAGTTTGCAGCGGGCGTTACGAGGCAAGCCTTACGATGTGCTAACCGCCCAGAACGGTGATGCAGCCCTTCAAATCCTTGAAAATAAAAGTGTGGATCTCGTTATATCCGATGGCCGCATGCCTGGGATGGACGGGGCTACATTATTGGCCGAGGTACAGCGCCGATGGCCCGACATAATACGCATCATGCTGACGGGCTATTCCGACATTAGCGCGACTATTAAGGCGATTAACGAGGGCCGGATTTACCGTTACCTCAGCAAGCCATGGAACGATGCGGAACTTTATGAAGTCATAGAAGACGCGCTAGCGCAGCAGGGGTCGGATCGCGAGCGCGCACGCCTTCAAGAGCTCACCAGCGAACAAAACGAGGTGCTTCAGGCGCTTAACGAAAATTTAGAAACCCATGTGCAGGAACGCACGGCGGAATTGACTCGCACCAATGAGTTGCTCCGTTGCGCTCATGCCGATTTGCAACGGGGTTATGCCACGACGACCGAGGTGTTGGCATCACTGGTTAATCAGCGATTACCTCAAGCCGAAGCAATAAGCAAACAAATTATGGCGTTGGTCGATGCGTTTTGCAAGGCTCAGGAGCTTCCCCAAAAGCTCAGCGATGACCTTGCAACGGCTGCCGCTTTGTATAACGTTGGAAAGCTGACCTGGCCCGATGCACTTATTGGCTTGCCTGCCGATCGAATGGACAGGGATCAGCGGGAACGTTACCGCGATTACCCCAGGAATGGGGAAGCGCTGTTAATAGCACTGGATCCGGCCAACGAGGCGGCGACGTTTATACGGCATCACCAGGAGCGCTGGGACGGGGCGGGTTTTCCTGATGGCCTGGCTGGACATGCTATTCCTTTGGGCGCAAGAATCCTTAAGCTGGCTGTGGATTTCGTTGAGATGCAAGAAGGGGTGGTTCTTACGCGAAAACTGACGCGTGAAGAGGTGCTGACAAGTATGCCCAAGTATGTAATGCGGCTCTATGACCCTATTTTATGCCCTCAGTTTGTCGAAGTCGCCAGTAAAGTCAGCGATGAGAAAGCTACAGGCGACGAGGCGGTTATAGCTCTTAATATCCCGGCCCTGGAGCCTGGAATGATAATGGTTCGGCATTTGCATGCCGCCAGCGGAATGCTATTGCTTAAAGAAGGCCAGGTTCTTACGGAAAACGTTATAAATAAATTGCAGGCCTTCGAGCAGAATGACGACATCACATACACCTTGCATGTACGGCGTCCCGAGCAGGATGAGAGCGAGGAATGAGTCAAGTTACGCCGGCAGGGACGGCATTGGCGCCGGCCCTTCCTTTACCGTATGAGGTTACCGAGGGGACCTCGCTCGAATCGCTGAAATGCATACTGGTGTTTCTGATTGCATTTACTCTTGGCTGGCTGGGACTGCTGGGCTATATCGATTATTTCTGGACGGATGGGGCAGCATTGGCCGGCCCGTTGATTTCGCCGCCGTGCGCCGCAGTGCTCTTATTGTGCGGCGCCATCATGCTTACCGTGCAAAACCGCAAGAATCTTTCGCGCACTCTGGCTGCCATCTTACTGGCTACAAGCGCATCCTGTTTTTTTTCTGATCTGTTTCCCGTGCTGGAGTTCGATAAGCCTGCAGCCTTTGGCATGCCGTTTCACATTAGTGGCATATGGACGGTGTTGTTTATCGCTCTGTCTATGGGACTGATCTTTTGTAGTGCCGGGCCGGCAGGCCGACGCATTGCCCGTTATCTGGGCATTGCGGTCGTTATGTGCGCAATGGTGTTTCGATTTGCGCCCTCGTGGTTATTTTTTAAAGTCGATAGTAGCGCAGATACGGCGAATATAGCCACCTTGCTGAGCCTCTTGGCCGGCTTCGCCGTTATAGTATTAAGCAGCAGGCATAAGCCAGAAAGTGTATTCGCTCATAAAACCATTGCCATTATCGGCATTCTGGGGGCATTGATGTCGACATTGGGCTGGTATGCCGTTACCGGGCACGCTTCTCAAGTCAGCGAAACAGCCATATCTTTGCACCCGGATGCTGTACGGACGCTATCCTCATGGCACGTACAGCCGTGGGTCTCAACCTTGCCCGCGCTATTGGCGGATATCGTTTTATTTATTGGTCTTGCATTTACATTTTTTCTGATCAGGACGAAGCAATTGGCGTCGGGTGTTCGTTATCGTTCTATCCAATTGCATTATCGTTCGCTACACGATCCTTTGACCAGCCTTCCGAATAAGCTGCAGCTTGAACGTGTGCTGACAGAGGCCTGCCTGGTGGCAAAAGCGGACGAAAGTGCTGTGTGGGTTGTACTGTTCGACCTGGATGGAATGAAGCTTATCAATGATTCCATGGGGCATAGCTTCGGGGACCGGATTCTTGTCGAGGTCGCGCAACGAATGCGTGGGGAGGTTGGTAAGAAAGGGTGTCTGGCCCGTATGGGCGGGGACGAGTTTGTCGTTGTTTTCGTGCGTGTTGGACGCGAAGAGGTATTAAGCTCGACACGCCGTATTGTTGCCGCGATTGCCAAGCCTTACTATATCGACAATATGCAGTTGCGATTAACTGCCAGCGCGGGTATTACAGTCAGCAGCGGTGATGTTGTTCAGCCCATGGAGCTTGTGCGTGAGGCCGATCTGGCAATGACACGAGCCAAGCGCGATGGCCGTAATACCTGGTATGAATATACTTCCGATTTAAGTTCGTTCGTTGCCGAGCGCCTGGCTTTGCGCACAGAGCTTCAAAAAGCACTGGACGAAGATAGTTTCGACTTGTTCTATCAGCCCTTGGTGGATGGTTATACAGGCCGCATAGTGGGGGTAGAAGCCTTGCTGCGCTGGCCCCATCCAACGCGGGGATACATCTCGCCGGCGGTCTTCATTCCCCTGGCTGAAGAGACCGGACAAATTATTCCGTTAAGCGACTGGGTATTGAATACCGCTTGCCGCCATATCAAGACGCTAAGAACCCGAAATTTATCTGATTTTCCCGTCATGGTGAATATCTCGCCGCTGCATTTTCAACGCGCCGACTTCATCGACAGCATCAGAAAGAAGTTACAGACCTATTCGCTTCCCTCACAATGCCTGGAAATTGAAATTACGGAAGGTGTTTTGTTGGATAACGCCGCGCATATTATTACCAAACTGGGCGAATTGAAAAAGCTGGGCGTAGCGATATCTCTTGATGATTTTGGCACGGGTTATTCCAGTCTTAATTACTTAAAGAACCTGCCTATCGATAAAATCAAGATAGACCGTTCTTTTGTAAGAGAAGTAATCAGTGATCGACATGACGCGGCAATTACCAAAGCCATTATCGATATGGCTCATCATTTGAATTTGAAAGTGGTTGCCGAAGGGGTTGAGACGGAATCTCAGTATTGGTTCTTAAAGCGTAATTTTTGCGACGAGTTTCAGGGGTATCTGTTCGCGAAACCTATGTCGTTCGGCGATCTTGAGCAAAGGTTGAAGGAGCAAGGGTGCAACGAAACTCTACCGGGGTCCAAATATAAAAGGGAGTCCGATCGCACACTATTGTTACTGGACGATGAAGAGAATATTTTAAAGGCGCTGACCCGACTATTGCGCCGCGACGGTTATCGCATACTGCTTGCCAAAACACCATCGGAAGCGTTTTCTATTCTGGCCACTCATAATGTTCAGGTTGTCGTGTCGGATCAGCGTATGCCCGAAATGACAGGCACGGAGTTTTTCAGCAGCGTCAAAGAGATCTATCCGGGAACAGTGCGTCTGATACTGTCAGGTTATACGGACTTGAGGTCTGTCACCGAAGCCATAAATCGCGGATCAATATATAAATTCCTGACCAAGCCGTGGGATGAAGAGGAATTGCGCGGAGAGATCGCGCAGGCTTTCAAGGGCTCTGCGCTGCAAGAGGCTTAGCGGCGGGAAGTCTGCAGGTGTTGTTAAGTTGTGCCCGCTCTCAACATCCAACGCATGTGTCCACGGCAACGGCTTAGCTGCGGGTTGTACTATTTAATAGACCGGGGGTTCGCCCTCGGGGCGGCGCTTAAAGCGTCTGTGAACCCAATAGTATTGGTCGGGTATCCGCTGAATCTGCGCTTCCAGAAAGCGGTTGACCGTCTGAAGCTGAAACAGCCTGCAAACGCCACGGTGACGGCGATTGAAATGGCCGTTGAAAAGGCAAAAGAGATCGGCTACCCGCTGGTGGTGCGCCC
>LNAP01004870.1_pt1 | contig 12159 bp, 11 predicted proteins | sample 602601 | NCBI WGS metagenome assembly LNAP01 (sample SAMN02440304, study PRJNA202911) | soil metagenome | biome: Subtropical and temperate rainforests or woodlands; isolation source: soil samples (1 kg each in a 20% v/v slurry with milli Q water) were... ... | reverse complement strand
GATCCTCTGCCTCTCGGGCGACGGCTCGTCGATGTACTCCATCCAGGCACTATGGACGGCGGCGCACCACGACCTGCCGATCGTGTTCGTGATCCTGGCCAACCGCGAATACCGCGTGCTGAAGCACAACATCGACGCCTATCGCGCGCGCTTCGACGTGAAGTCGAACAAGCCCTACATGCACATGGACCTGAGCGGCCCGGCGTTGGGCTTCGTCGATCTCGCCAAGGGCATGGGTGTGGCCGGCACGCATGTGACCAAGGCCGAGGACATCCAGCGCGCGGTGGCGGCCGCCTTCAAGTCAGGCAAGCCGCACCTGATCGAAATCGAGATCGAAGGGAAGCGGTGATCGTCCCTCATTCTCCTCCCCCGTATGACGCCGTATGACGGTGGACGGGAAGGTCACTTCTTCTTCGGCTTCGCACGCACGCCGGCCATCGCCCGCACCTTGGCCTGGTGCGTGCGCGCGGCGTTGACGAGCATCGGCAGGTCGTTGCCGGCCAGCAGCATCTTCATGCCCTTGCCGATGTAGAGCTGCAGCAGCTCCTCGCTATAGGCGCCGCCCATGCCCGGGAACTTGCGGTGCTTCCTGCAGGCGGCGACGACCTTGTCGACGGCCTCCTGGATCTTGGGGTGCCCGTTCTCGCCGGGAATGCCCATCTCGACGGATAGATCGCTCGAACCGACCAGCAGAGCGTCGATTCCGGGCACCGCGGCGATCGCCTCGGCATTGCGCACCGCCTTGGGCGTCTCGATCATGACCGTGATCAGCGTATTGTCGTTGGCCTTCCTGGTCATGTCGGCCATCTTCATCGGCGCGTAGTCGAACTGTGCCTGGCCGCCGCCCACCGAGCGGTGGCCGATCGGCGCATAGCGCAGCTTGTCGGCGATCTCGCGCGCCTCCTCGGCGGTGTCGACATGGGGAATGACGATGCCGAGCGCGCCGCCGTCGAGGATGCGGGTCGCCATGGCGAGCTCGCCGTAGGGCACGCGCACGATCGGTGCGATGCCGGAGTCCTGGGCCGCCGTCGAAATCTCGCAGGCATTCTCGATCGACATCGCGCCGTGCTCGAGGTCGAGGAACAGCCAGTCGAAGCCTGCCGCCTTCATTACCTTGATAATGTCGACGTTGCGGACCAGCCGCACCCCGATGCCGACGGCGAGCTGGTTCTTCCTGAGCCGCGCCTTGGCGGCGTTGACTGCCATAGCCATGTTTCCCCCTCCGGCCGATTTTGAGGTAGGCTAGACGCCATGACCTTCCATGTCGAACGAATCGACCACGTGGTGCTGCGCTGCCGCGACCTCGGCGCCATGGTCCGCTTCTACGAACAGGCGCTCGGCTTTAACGTCGAGCGCAAGCTCGACCGCATCAGCCTGGTGCAGATGCGCGCCGGCGCCTCGCTGCTCGACCTGATCGCGGCCGAGCGGCCCCAGGATGCGGCCAACATGGATCACCTCTGCTTCCGCATCGAACCCTTCGACCGTGACGCCATCGTCACGCGTCTCGCGCCGTTCGGCATATCGGTCGGCGAAACCGTCGAGCGCTATGGCGCGGAAGGCAATGGCCCGTCGGTCTATTTCCATGATCCGGAAGGAAATCAGATCGAATTGAAGGGGCCCGCCGCCAGCCCGGCTCATTAGAGCTTTTCCGTTGCAGAGGTTGTGCTAGCCTCCCGGCCGCGGGGAAAAACAGCGCCCTCAAGAGAACGGCGCGTCCTTGGGAGGAATATTTGATGCGTTCACGCGTGGCGTTTGCGGCCGGGACTCTTGCTGCGTTCGTATTGGCGGCAGCTCCGGCTTTAGCCCAGAAGCAGGGCGGTACCCTGAAAATCTCGCATCGCGACAACCCGCCCAGCGCCTCGATTCACGAGGAGGCGACGATCTCCGTCGTCCAGCCGTTCATGGCGGTGTTCAACAACCTCGTGATGTTCGACCCCAACGAGAAGACCAACAGCCCCGACAAGATCGTGCCCGACCTGGCCGAGAGCTGGTCGTACAACCCCGACCAGACGCAGCTCACCTTCAAGCTGCGCAGCGGCGTGAAGTGGCACGACGGCAAGCCGTTCTCGGCCAAGGACGTGAAGTGCACCTGGGACGCGCTGATCGGCAAGGCCGACGAGAAGTCCGACCTCATCCGCAAGAACCCGCGCAAGATCTGGTACAGCAACCTCAAGGACATCACCGTCGGCTCCGACTCCGAGGTCACCTTCGTGCTCGGCCGGCCGCAGCCCTCGTTCCTGTCGATGCTGGCCGCCGGCTACTCGCCGGTCTACGCCTGCCACGCCAACGGCCGCGACATGCGCTCCAAGCCGATCGGCACCGGCCCGTTCAAGGTCGTCGACTTCAAGCGCAACGAGGCAATCAAGCTGGTGCGCAATCCCGACTACTGGAAGAAGGGCCGGCCCTACCTCGACGCCATCGACTGGAAGATCGTGCCCAACCGCAGCACGCGCACCCTGGGCTTCGTCGCCGGCGAGTTCGACATGACGTTCGATTCCGACGTCACCTTCCCGATGCTGAAGGACGTCAAGGCGCAGAAGCCCGACGCCGTCTGCGAGGCGCGGCCGACCAACGTCAACACCAACATCCTGATCAACCGCGACGCCCCGCCGTTCGACAAGCCCGAGCTGCGCCGCGCCCTGGTGCTGGCGATCGACCAGAAGCCGTTCAACGACATCCTGTTCGAGGGCCAGGCCCTGATGAGCGCCGTCATGCTGCCGCCGCCGTACGGCCTCTGGGGCATGCCCAAGGAGGTCCTGGAGACCCTGCCGGGCTTCGGCTCCGACGTCGCCAAGAACCGGGCCGAGGCGCGCCAGATCATGGAAAAGCTCGGCTATGCCAAGGACAAGCCGCTCAAGATCAAGGTCGCGACGCGCAACATCGCGATCTATCGCGACCCGGCGGTGATCCTGATCGACCAGCTCAAGTCCATCTACATCGACGCCGAGCTCGATCCGATCGACACGACGGTCTGGTACAACAAGATCCAGCGCAAGGACTACTCGGTCGGCATGAACCTGACCGGCGGCGGCGTCGACGATCCCGACACCGCCTTCTACGAGAACTTCCACTCGGCGTCGGACCGCAACTACACGGCCTACAAGAACCCCGAGATCGATGCGCTGATCGACAAGCAGTCGGCCGAGCTCGACCGCGACAAGCGCAAGAAGATCGTGTGGGAGATCGAGAAGAAGCTGGCCGAGGACGGCGCGCGCCCCGTGATCAACCACAATGTCGCCAACACCTGCTGGACGCCGCAGATGAAGGGTCTCGTGCTGCAGCACAACGGCATCTACAACGGCTGGCGCTTCGAAGACATCTGGCTGGACAGGTAGGGACATCGTGCGCCGCCGCCCCCGACTTCTCCTCTCCTCCCCACGAAGTGGGGAGGTGTCGCCGTCTTACGGCGACGGAGGGGTCGGGGGCTTCATCGCTTCTGCCCATGACCCCTCCGTCCGCTTCGCGGACCAGGCGTTTTGGCCGCTTCGCGGCCAAAAGCGCCACGCCCCACGTATGACGTGGGGAGGAAGGGGGCAACGCTGATGGGCTCCTATCTCGTCCGACGCTTCCTGTTGATGGCATTGACCCTGTTCGGGATGTCGATCCTGATCTTCGTCATGCTGCGTCTGGTGCCGGGCGACATCGCCGACATCCTGGTCGATGCCGCGGGCATCGCCGATCCCAAGGAGAAGGCCAAGATCGCCAAGGAGCTGGGCCTCGACCGGCCGATCATCGAGCAGTACGGCCAGTGGATCGGCGGGCTGACGCGCGGCGATCTCGGCTTTGCCTACGTCTCGGAGCGGCCGGCGATCGAGGAGATCGCCCCGCGCATCCCGATCAGCGCCAAGCTCACCCTGATGGCGCTGTTCTTCTCGGTGATCCTGGGCGTGCCGTTCGGCGTCATCAGCGCGGTGCGCCAGAACACGACGCTGGACTATGGGCTGCGCGTCCTCAGCCTCAGCGGCCTGTCGTTGCCCTCCTTCTGGCTCGGCCTGCTGGTCCTGATGGCGTCCGTGCACTGGTTCGGCACCATCCCGATCTACACCAACGAGCCGCGCGGCTTCCTGCAGGAGGTCGGCCTTCTGGCCATCCCGGCGGCGGTGGTGGGCTTTCGAAGTTCGGCGCTGATCATGCGGCTCACGCGCTCGTCCATGCTGGAAGTCATGCGCCAGGACTACATCCGCACGGCGCGCTCCAAGGGCGCCTCGAACACGGCGGTGAACTACAACCACGCGCTGCGCAATGCGCTCCTGCCGGTCGTCACCATCATCGGCATCGAGGCGGCCTTCCTGGTGGGCGGCCTGATCGTCACCGAGACGGTGTTCAACATCCCCGGCGTCGCGCGCTTCCTCGTCGAGGCGATCCGCTGGCGCGACTATCCGATCGTGCAGAACCTGGTGATGCTGATCGCCTTCGTGGTGGTCACGGTCAATTTCCTGGTCGACATGGCCTACATGGTCCTCGATCCACGCATCAAGTACGCGGACTAGAACAATGGCCATCATCGACCATGAGGCTGAACTCCATCGCGCCGGCGCCAACATCACCGGCCTGCGCAGCCAGCTCGTCTTCACGGCGCGGCGCTATCCGCTGGGCGCGATCGGCGCGGTGATCGTGCTGACCTTCGTGTTCACCGCCGTGTTTGCCAACTTCATCGCGCCATTCGATCCGACGTCGACCGATTCCAAGTCCTCGCTCGCCCGGCCCAGCAGCGTGTTCTGGCTGGGGGCGGACTTCATGGGCCGCGACATGTTCAGCCGCATCGTCTACGGCGCCCGCATCTCGCTCGCCGTCGGAATGGGCGCCACGCTGATGGGTGGCCTGCTCGGCGTGTCGATCGGCTTGATGAGCGGCTATCTCGGTGGCGCCTTCGATCTCCTGACGCAACGCCTGTTGGACGTCATGCAGTCCCTGCCGCTCCTGGTCATGGCGCTGGTCATGGCTGCGGCGCTGGGACCGTCGCTCGAGAACACCATCGTCGCCATCGCCATCCCGCTGGTGCCGACCGTGGCCCGCGTCGTGCGTTCCAGCACCCTGTCCTTGCGCGAGCAGCCCTTCGTCGAGGCCGCGCGCGCCGTCGGCATGGGCGAGCTGCGCATCGCCGTGCGCCACGTCCTGCCCAATACGCTGGCGCCGCTGATCGTGCTGGGAACGGCGCAGCTCGGCTCGGCCATCCTGGTCGAGGCGTCGCTCTCCTTCCTCGGTCTCGGCATCCCCGAGCCCTATCCGTCGTGGGGCCGCATGCTGTCGGAATCGGCCGCCGAATATGTCCGCACCGCGCCGTGGCTGGTCATCTTCCCCGGCGTCGCCATCAGCATGACGGTGTTCGGCACCAACCTGCTGGGTGACGCCCTGCGTGACATCCTCGACCCGAGACAGCGTTCATGACGGCTCTTCTCGAGGTCGAGGACCTCGGCACCTGGTTCTATACGCGGCAGGGCATCGTCAAGGCGGTCGACGGCGTCGACTTCCACGTCGCCTCGGGCGAGACCCTGGCGATCGTGGGCGAATCGGGCTGCGGCAAGAGCATGACGGCGCTGTCGCTGATGCGGCTCATTCCCGATCCGCCGGGCCGCATCGTCTCGGGCTCGGTCAAGCTGGGCGGCCGCGATCTCCTGCAGATCAGCGAAGAAGAGATGCGGCGCGTGCGCGGCAACGAGATCTCGATGATCTTCCAGGAGCCGATGACGTCGCTCAATCCGGTGATGACCATCGGCAAGCAGATCGCCGAGGCGCTGATCCTGCACCGCGACATGGACCGCAAGGCCGCCTTCAAGCGCGCCATCGAAATGCTCGACCTGGTGCGCATCCCCGAGCCGGCGCAGCGCGCCAAGGAATATCCGCATCAGCTCTCCGGCGGCATGCGCCAGCGCGCCATGATCGCCATGGCGCTCGCCTGCAATCCCAAGGTCCTGATCGCCGACGAGCCGACGACCGCGCTCGACGTCACCATCCAGGCGCAGATCCTGGAATTGATCGTCGAATTGCAGCGCGAGTTCAGCGCGGCCGTCATCCTGATCACCCACGATCTCGGCGTCGTCGCCGAGACGGCGCGGCGGGTCATCGTCATGTATGCCGGCCGCAAGGTCGAGGAGGCCGAGGTCGGCGAGCTGTTCTCGCGGCCGCTCCATCCCTACACGGTGGGCCTGCTGGCCTCGATCCCGCGGCTCGACCTGATGCGCGGCCAGGCGGTGCGCAACACCGGCCGTCTGCAGGAGATTCCGGGCATCGTGCCGCCCCTGTTCGACCTGCCCGAGGGCTGCGCCTTCGCCCCGCGCTGCAACAAGGCCGACGATCTCTGCCGCCGCGAGCGGCCCACCTACGAGCAGAAGAGGGCGGACCATTGGGCCGCCTGCTGGCACTCCGATGTGTAGCCCATGAGCCCCGCCGCCAACATGCCCGTCCTCGAGGTCAAGGACCTCAAGAAGCACTTCCCGGTGCGCAAGGGCCTGCTGCGGCGCACCGTCGGCCATGTCTATGCCGTCGACGGCATCAGCTTCTCGATCGGCGTCGGCGAGACGCTGGGGCTGGTGGGCGAGAGCGGCTGCGGCAAGACCACCGCCGGTCGCGCCGTGCTGCGCCTGATCGAGCCGACCTCGGGCTCCGTTCAGGTCGGCGGCACCGAGATCACCGGCCTGTCCAAATCCGAGATGCGCCCCTACCGGGCGCAGATGCAGATCATCTTCCAGGACCCGTTCTCCTCGCTCAATCCGCGCATGACGGCGGGCGAGATCGTGGCCGAGCCGCTCCTGGTGCACAGCACCAGCCGCCGCAAGGAGCGCGACGAGCAGGTCGCGGCGCTGTTTGCCCGGGTGGGCTTGCGGCCCGCGCAGATGAGCAACTACCCGCACCAGTTCTCGGGCGGCCAGCGCCAGCGCATCGGCATCGCCCGCGCACTGGCACTTGGTCCCAAGCTGATCGTGGGCGACGAGCCCGTCTCGGCGCTCGACGTCTCGATCCAGGCGCAGGTGATCAACCTCCTGCAGGACCTGCAGCGCGAGCGCCAGCTCTCCTATCTCTTCATTTCGCACAATCTCGCGGTGGTCGAGCACATCAGCCACTACATCGCCGTCATGTATCTCGGCCGCATCGTCGAATACGCCGACACGCGCTCGATCTTCACCCGGCCGCAGCACCCCTACACCGAGGCCCTGCTGTCCGCCGTGCCGGTCCCCGACCCCGCCATCCGCCGCAAGAAGATGGTCCTGCAGGGCGACGTGCCCAGCCCCGTGCGGCCGCCGCCGGGCTGCCACTTCCACACCCGCTGCCCCTACGCGGTCGACCGCTGCCGGGTCGAATCACCACCGCTGCGCGAAATCGCGCCGGGGCACCAGGTTTCCTGCCACCTGCGGTAGGCGGCGAGCGTCGCATCGACAACAAGCCTCACCCTGAGGAGGCGCGAAGCGCCGTCTCGAAGGGTGGGCCACACCGAGACTGTTGCCCACCCTTCGAGACGCACCGCTGCGCGGTGCTCCTCAGGGTGAGGTCTAGTCTGGAGACGCGCGGCCCACCTTGATATGACTCTTCCGTTAACAAGGGCAGGAAGCGTCATGGCGGATTGGGATTATGTGATCGTGGGCGGCGGCTCGGCGGGCTGCGTTCTGGCCAACCGCCTGACCGAAGACCCGAGCGTCAAGGTCCTGCTGCTGGAGGCGGGGCCGACCGACAAGTCGATGTGGATCGACATCCCCGCGGGCTTCACCAAGCTCTTGAACCACAAGACCTTCAACTGGAACTTCGAGATGGAGGCCGAGGAGGGCATGGCCGGCCGGCGCATCCCCTGTCCGCGCGGCCGCACGCTCGGCGGCTCGAGCTCGATCAACGGCATGCTCTACGTCCGCGGCCAGCCGCTCGACTACGACACCTGGGGCCAGCTCGGCAATCGCGGCTGGTCCTATTCGCAGATCCTGCCCTACTTCAAGAAGTCGGAGAATTTCGAGCGCGGCGGCGACGACAGTCGCGGCAAGGGCGGCCCGCTGAACGTCGCCGACATGTGCGATACCCACGAGCTGTGCGATGCCTTCATCGATGCCGCGGCGGCGAGCGGCTATCCGAAGAACAAGGATTACAACAACGGCAACCAGGAAGGCTTCGGCTACTACCAGGTGACGATGAAGAACGGCAAACGCCAGTCGACGGCGCGCGCCTTCCTCGATCCCGCCCGCAGCCGGCCGAACCTCAAGATCGAGACCGATGCGCTGGTGGGCAACATCATCCTCGAGGGCAAGCGCGCGGTCGGCGTCGCCTACTCGGTGCTGGGCCTGAAGCGCGAGGTACGCGTCAACCGCGAGGTCATCGTGTCGTGCGGCTCCGTGCAGTCGCCGGGCGTGCTGGAGCATTCCGGCATCGGCCAGCCCGAGCTGCTGCGCCGCCATGGCATCGAGGTGAAGCACGAGCTCAAGGGCGTCGGCGAGAACTACGGCGACCACTTCGCGCCGCGCATGAACTGGCGCGTCAAGCTGCCGATCACGCTCAACGAGCGTACGCGCGGCCTCAAGCTGGTGCGCGAGATCTACAAGTACTACACGAGCGGCCGCGGCGCGCTGGCGCTGACCGCGGGCGTGGTCTTCGGCTTCGTGCGCACCCGGCCGGGCCTGGACGCGCCCGACATGCAGTTCCACATGGCGCATGCCAGCTACGACACCGCCCAGAAGCGGCTCTTGGAGAAGGAGCCGGGCATGACGGTGGTGATCGGCCAGTGCCGGCCCGATTCGCGCGGCTCGATCCATATCAAGTCGGCGACGCCGGGTGTCGAGCCCGCCATCCGGCCGAACTTCCTGTCGGCCCAGATCGACCGCGACACCACGGTCGCGGGCATGCAGATCGCCCGCATGATCGTGTCGCACCCGTCGATGGAGAAGTACATCGCCTTCGAGAACAAGCCGGGCAAGGACGTGAACACCTACGACGAATGGCTGGATTATGCCCGCCAGAACGGCCAGACGACCTACCATGTCGTCGGCACCTGCAAAATGGGCAGCGACCCCATGGCCGTGGTCGACGACCGGCTGCGGGTCCACGGCATCGCCGGCCTCAGGGTCATCGACGCCTCGATCATGCCCACCGTGCCCTCGGGCAACACCAACGCCCCCACGATCATGGTGGCGGAGAAGGGGGCAGATATGATCAAAGAGGATGCGAAGGCGGGGCTGAAGGCCGCTGCCTGATCCCCCTTCGCTCCTGCGGAGCTACGGGGGATTTGCATTGATTCGTCGCTTAGGCCCCCCGAAGCTGCCTCGCAGCGTAGGGGGGCTTAACAAGGGAGATCGCGGTGAAACCGTTGACGTCGATTCTTGCCGTAGCGGCGCTGGCGGCCGGCCTCTCGGCCTGCTCCAACACCGACCCGATGAACCCTCTGGGCTACCAGCCGGAAAGCAAGGAGAATCTGCTGGCCGACTCGGGTTTCAAGAAGCTCACGCTCAACACGCCGGCCAAGGTCGCCGCCTTCAAGCAGATGCCGCCGCATCGCATCTCGCAGACGACCTTCAAGGGCAGGCAGGTCTGGGTCTATCCCGACCAGAATGTCTGCGGCTGCCTCTATATCGGCGGCCAGACGGCCTACAACACCTTCATCAAGAAGGGCCGGGCGCAGATGATCGATAGCCGGGTCAACCAGATGTACAATCAGGACGCCGGCGATCCCTACAATCCGACGGCCACCATGGCGAACCTCGACTGGGGCGATGCCTGGGACGGCGCCGACGCCTACGGCCTGTACTACAACTGAGTCTTCCGGACCGCCGGCTTCCAGCCGGCTCATGAATCCGAGCCGGCTGGAAGCCGGCGGTCCGGGAGAGAACTAGCCTCCCAGCAACGCCGGCGCCGCCTTCACTTCCTTGCGCTCGACCTTCTTCACGATCTCCGTGAGCTTGGCATGCGTCGGCGCGGGCACGCCGATGTAGTTGCCGCGGTCGGCGATGTAGCCGTTCATGAACTCGATCTCGGTGCGGCGGCCCTTGCGGATGTCCTGGGCCATTGACGGACGCTGGATGTCGGCGCGCGGGTTGGGGTTGGTGTTGGAGCCCGGCCGCATGATGGTCTCGATCTCGTCGAGCGCGGTCTTGTCGCCCTCCGACGCCTTGGCCAGCGTCTCGGGCTCCATCTTGCCGATCTTCTCGATGTGATAGCCCAGCGCCTGGCCGACGCGGACGGCCTCGCCGCCGAGCTTGATGGCGAAGCGGCGGATGTTGTCGTTGCGGTCGCAGTCAGAGCCGGTGAGTCCCGTGGCGGCCGACACGCCGTTCTTCATGCCGTTCTGGCAAAGCTTGGACCAGCGCTCGCCCCACAGGTTGGTCGTGGTCTTGGCGCTGTCGATGCGGCCCACCATGTCGCGCAGTTCCTCGACGCGCTTGGTGAGGCGGCCATGCACCTCGCCGACGCGGAACACGGTGTGCTTGTCGCCGCCCTTGGCCACGGTGCGGCGGATGCGGGCAGGCTCGAACATGTCGACCGAGATCAGCGAGGCCACCATGCCCACCGTCTTGCCCCAGCCGACCACGCCCGCGATGCGCTCCTCGTTCAGGCAGTTCTGCAGCGACACGACGAAACCGTCCGGCGCCAGGTACTGCTTGATCAGCGCCGTCGCCCATTCGGTGTCGTAGGACTTCATCGACACGAAGGCGATGTCGATCGGCTTCTGACGCGACAGCGCCTCCATCTCGGTGAGATGCATGGTCTTGGCGTTCTTGACCGTGATCTTCTCCTCCGGCGTGACGCCATCGAGCTCCAGGCCGTTTTTGCGGATGGTCTCGATGTTCTCCGGCCAGAAGTCGATCAGCGTGACGTCCTCGCCCGTATGGGCGAGCCAGCCGCCGACATAACCACCCAACGCGCCGACGCCGACGACTGCGATTCGCTTGCCCATGATGTCCTCCTCAAGCTGCCGGTAGCCGGGCGAGGAATGCCTCGACGGCCTGATTGAAAAGCGCGGGCTGATGCAGGTTGGCCGCATGGCCCGCGTCGGCGACCACCACCTTGATCGCCTGCTTGATCTTGGCCGCCATGTAATCAGTGGCGGCAAGGAAGTTGGTGTCGTTGGCGCCGACCAGGACCAGGGTCGGCACGGCGACCTTGTCGAGCGACTGGATCACCCGGTCGTTCTCCTGGGCCAGCATGCCGCGCGCGGCGCGGGCCAGACCGGAGGCGTCGCGATGGCGCGTCAGTTTTACCTCGTCGCTGGAATTGAGCGCCGCCAGTCCCTTGGCCTCGAGATTGTCAGCGCGCTGGCGTGCCGTCTCGTTCCACTTGGCGCGCGCCTCGTCCTTCTTGAAGCCCGGTCCGGTGTCGAACAGCATCAGCGCCCGCACCCGCTCGGGATGGCTGGCGGTGAAGGCGAGCGACATGTAGCCGCCCAGCGACAGCCCGGCGATGATCGCTGTCTTGGCCCCGACCTGGTCGAGCAGCGCCTTCATGTCGCCCACGGTCAGCGCCTCGGAATAGAGGCTCTGGTCGGCCGGATAGTCCGATTCGCCGTGCCCGCGCATGTCCCAGACGATCACCTGGTAGCGGTCCTTGAGGGCGGCGATCTGGCCGTCCCACATGCGCGCCGTCGAGCTGTAGCCGTGGCTCAGCAGCAGTGTCGGCCCGCTGCCATGGACCTCGTAATGGATCTTCACCCCGTCGCGGTCGAGCTTGGCCATGTCTTCTCCCTCTATGGCGCGACGCGCGGTTCGCGACGTGCCCGCTCGAGATAGTGCTCAGCGTCTTCGGCCAGCAGCAAACGGTCCTTGGCCAGGGCCGCGACCACGGCCTGCACCTTGGCGACATAGTCCGCACTGTCGGCATAACGCTCGGCGATCGAGGGCCGCGGATCGCCGGACGCCTGGCGCGCCGCCGTGTCCGCCGGGAAGAGCAGGCAGCTTCCGTCGCGATCGGCCAGTTCGCCCGCAGGATACGGCGGCTTGTATTCGTTCCAGCCGGAATAGGTCGCCAGCGGAACGGCGATGTCGGGCAGGCGAATGCCTGCCGCCTCGTTGCCGTCGCTGTCGACCTTGCAGACCAGCGTGCGATACGCCGTCTTGGGCTGTACAGGGCTCACCCAGTCGACAGGCGGCGCCACCTGGTTGGTGACCTTGACCACGACCGCGCCGGGCACGGCGGGGAAGCCCGTCTTGTCGGCCTCGACCAGGGTGCCCTCGGCCAGCGTCGGCACGCGGCTGG
>LNAP01004849.1_pt2 | contig 12159 bp, 13 predicted proteins | sample 602601 | NCBI WGS metagenome assembly LNAP01 (sample SAMN02440304, study PRJNA202911) | soil metagenome | biome: Subtropical and temperate rainforests or woodlands; isolation source: soil samples (1 kg each in a 20% v/v slurry with milli Q water) were... ... | reverse complement strand
CCGCGACTGGCGCAACGATATCGAAGGCCTGGGCACCCTGTGCGCCAACCACATCCCCGACTACCGCAACCTGTTCACCAGCTACAACGCCCTGACCGCGAGCAAATAAGCACGCGCCGCCCCCTCTGTAAGCGTCGCGGCAAGCCGCCGCGACCGCACCCCACTAAAAGGAAGGACCCGTTTATGAAACTGACTAAATTGTTCGTCGGCCTGGCGCTGTCTGCGGCTGTCACCACCTCGGCTGTGGCCGACAACAAACCCACCATCGTGCTGGTGCACGGTGCCTTCGCCGACTCCTCAAGCTGGAATGGCGTGATCAAAATTCTGGAAAAAGACGGCTACCCAGTAGTCGCTGCCGCCAACCCACTGCGCAGCGTGAAAACTGACGCTCAATCCGTGGCCTCTGTGCTCAAAAGCATCCAAAGCCCAGTGGTATTAGTCGGTCACTCCTACGGTGGTCCCGTAATCAGCGAAGCGGCCTACGGCCAAGCCAACGTCAAAGCCCTGGTTTACGTAGCGGCCTTTGCCCCCGACGTCGGCGAAAGCGCCGCCGCCCTCAGCGGCAAGTACCCCGGCAGCACCCTCGGTCCTACACTGGCGCCACCGGTTGCCCTGGCAGAAGGCGGCAATGACTTGTACATCCATCAAGGCAAATTCCACGACCAATTCGCCGCCGACGTAAACAGAGCCGACGCCCAACTGATGGCCGCCACCCAACGCCCCGTCACCGACGTGGCCCTTAACGAAGCTGCCAGCGAACCCGCCTGGAAAACCATTCCTTCCTACTGGGTATACGGCGACGCCGACAAAAACATCCCGCCGCAAGCGATGAAATTTATGGCCGAGCGCAGCCACTCCAAGCAGACCGTTGTAGTTAAAGGCGCCTCGCATGTGGTGATGGTGTCGAACCCCAAAACCGTAGCGCAGCTAATTGAAGCCGCCGCCAAAGCGCATTAACAAACGTCCTTAATAAAAAGAGCAAAACGGAGCGCCCAAACAGCGCTCCGTTTTTTGCGTTTTCTGCCAGTGCCCCGACTGACATTCAGTGCCTAACCCTGCCAACCAGTCCCACCTTTTCACCCCACGCGCTTGAGCGCTGCAGGCTCGTCGGCGTTTAATGCCGTCAACGTTTCACCATTCCCCAACGTTGAGATTCATGGATGAAAGTAAGTTACCGAATCACGGAAGAAGACTACGTCGCCGCCGTAAAACTCTCCGCCATCCCCACCCGCAAACGCCGCTACGCACTGGTGCTTCTCATCGCCAGCCTGGGCGTGCTTGGCGGTCTCTTCGGTGGAACCGTCCTCCAAGACGTCGCCGCTGGCGCTATCGGCGGGCTCCTCGGCGGCACACTGCTGTTCGTCGTCAGCCACTTTATCTGGGTGCCCTACAACAGCCGCCGCCACTACCGTAAATACCGCGCGATTCAGCAAGAACAATGGCTGGAATTGAAACCGGAAGGCATTGCGGTTGGCTCGGAGACTTCCAATGGGATTGTTACGTGGGAGAACGTACTTAAGTGGCGGGAGGATGAGCGCTTTATCTTGGTTTATTTGATGCCACGGTTGTTTTATATCGTGAAGAAAGAGTTGGTGGGGGAGGGGGTTGATATTGAGGGGTTGCGGGAGGGATTAGTTGAGCGAGTGGGGGCGGAGTTAGCTAAATAGCCAGTTGCCGATGATTTTCTCGCCTTTGGTATGAAGACCTTTGTTGAGCAATTCAGGATCGAAAAATATGGGGTTTGAGAAGTCAGAATGAGGAAGGTGTTTGTGGGTATTAAAAAGATTTTTATTTTACTGTGCTGCCTTGTGTGCGCAACGGTAGCGTTTGCTGAGGATTATTATTGGAGCACTGGGGCAGATAATTATGCCCCTGGTCGTTACTCCAGTGCCATGGAAAATTGCGTGGCTATTATCAACAAAATGGACGAAATTGATAGTTCCTATCATATAACTTTGTATTCTCTAACTTACAGGTCGGAGAATACACGCTTGTGCGCAGTGTTCAATACTAGCAAGTACATCGATAATAAATTCCCAGGTCAAGCTTTTGTGCTTACCCTCAGGGGTGATAGTTGTCCAGCAGGGTACGTATGGGATGCCGCAGCGATGGGCTGTCAATCAAAGTTGATTTCCAGGTCAGCTAAGCAGCGCGGAATTGGTTCTGATAAAACATGTTCTGTTGGAAATGCAGATAAGGTAGGTGGTTTTTTAAATGCTGCAGTGGGAAATAACTACCAGAAAGAACTGGATTTTCGCCCGGCTGGCCTCTCTCCACTTTCATTTGTTCGTTACTACAACAGCTCTAGTGGGTTGTGGAGCCATACTTATTCAACACGTTTGGTTTTAGATGCTAACAGTGCGACGCTGGTTAGGCCTGATGGTCGCCAGTCGACATTTTTCAGTTCGGGCGGGACCTACACTCCAGAGATGGACGAGTTAGGCGCGCTTTCCAGAGAGGGAAGTGCGTGGGTGTATGTATCTGGTGATAACGAGACCTTAAGATTTGATAGTTTGGGGAAACTGTCCAGTATTGTTGGTTTGAATGGTATTACTCAGACAATCACGTATGGAGTGGGCGCAAACCTAAATAAAGGATCTGTTAGCGATAGCTTGGGCAATAACCTGACATTTACCCAAGACCCTGACTTTCGCCCCAGCGAATTTCACAGCGCTGGGCTGGATATTATTTACTCCTACGACGAGCAAGGCCGGCTCGTTCGCGGCAACCGCACCCAGAGTGGCCAAGCTACATCTCGTATCTACCACTACGAAGCGTCCGGCTACCCGCTGCTGCTCACTAGCATCACCGACGAGCGCGGAGTTCGTGTCGCCACATGGGCTTATGACAACCAAGGCCGTGCCATTTCCAGCGAGCAGGCTGGCGGAACGGGAAAAGTCCAGATCGGCTACAACGCGGACGGTTCTTCTACGGTTACCAACGAGCTCGGCAAGAAAACCGTCTACCGCTACCAAGTCATCCAAGGCGTAAAACACATCGTCGCCATAGAAGGCGAACCCTCCGCCAACTGCCCAGCCAGCAATTCCACCTTCACCTATAACGACCGCGGCCAAGTCCTCACCCAAACCGACGCCAAGGGCTTCGTTACCACGTACACCTACAACGACCGAGGCCTTGAAACCACCCGCACCGAGGCGAGCGGAACACCGCAGGCGCGGACTAAAACCACCACTTGGCATGCCACGTTTAACTTGCCGTTAACGGTTACAGAGGGTGGCCAAGTCACCACCTACACCTACGCCAAACCAGCCGCACACAGACTGCGCTTTAAGCCAAGGAACGGACTCTATGAACAACCGCTTTTACCGCGCCAGCCTGCTGTCGCTCGCCTTGAGCAGTACCCTGTTTGGCGGCCCTCTTCAGGCCGTTGAACGCAGCGTTGCCTACACCTACAACGCCCTCGGTCTGGTGGAAACCGTTAACGGCCCGCGCACCGATGTGGCCGATATCACCACCTACGCCTACGACGCCCAAGGCCACCTAACCACCGTCACCAACGCCCTCGGCCAAGTGACCACCTTGGCCAACTTCGACGTACTGGGTAACCCGCAAACCCTCACCGATCCCAACGGCGTCGTCAGCACCCTGACCTACACGCCGCAAGGCTGGTTGAGTGGCGTTACCCGTGGTGGCTTTACCACCACCTATGCCTACAACGCTGTCGGCGACATCACCCAACTAACCCAAGGCGATGGCAGCTCGCTTACCTACACCTGGGACGATGCCCGCCGTTTGGTCGCTGTCACTAACAACCTCGGCGACAAGGTGGAATACGACCTAGACGCCATGGGCAACCGCACCGCCCAGCGCCTAAAAGACGCCAGCAATAACCTCACCCAACAACACCAATGGGTGTACGACGAACTCGGTCGTTTACTTCGCTCCGTCGGCGCGGCTGGTCAGAACAATCGCCAGCAATACGACTTAAACGACAACCCCACGGTCAACACCAACCCTAATAACAACGCCAACAACCAGGCCTATGACGCTCTCAACCGTCTGGTGAAAAACACCGACCCGTTAAACGGCATTACCGGCTACGAATACGACGCCCAAGACAACCTCACCAAAGTCCAAGACCCGCGCGGCGTCACCACGCGATATCAGTACGACGGCCTGGGGAACCTGACCCAACAAATCAGCCCCGACACCGGGACCAGCGTTTTCGTGCATGACGCTGCCGGCAACGTCACCCAGAAAACCGACGCCCGAGGTGTGGTTACGACTTACACCTACGATGCATTGAATCGCCTGACCGCACGCCGCTACCCAACCAAGCCTGCGCTAGACGTCACCTACGCCTACGACATGACCGCCGAAGGCAACAAAGGCATCGGCCATCTCACCGCGCTGTTGGACTCATCCGGCCTGATCGGCTTTATGTACGACGACCGTGGCAACCTGGTCAGCCAGTCGCGCTCAGTCAAAGTCAACAATGTCGACCGCTACGAAAACCTAGCCTACGGCTACGACGGCGCTAACCGTTTAAGCGGAATCGGCTACCCAGGTTTTGTCGTCACCTACCCGCGCAACGCCGCCGGCCAAGTCACCGGGGTTAGCCTCACCATCGGCAACCAAACGCCCACCACCATTGCCAGCAACATCAGCTACCTGCCGTTCGGCCCGCTCAAAAGCCTGACCTGGGGCAACGGCATCCAGCTCACTCGCCAATACGACCAGGACTATCAGCTGACTCAGCAAAACGTCGGCTCCTGGCAAAGCACCTACAGCTTCGACGCCAACGGCAATATCAAAAGCCATGCAAACAGCCTGTTCGGCCCAACCAACTACAACTACGACGCCCTGGACCGCCTAACCCAAGAACAAACCGCCACCCGCCGTAAAACCTACGCCTACGACGCCACCGGCAACCGCAAATCGCGCTACGGCTACACCACCACCAACGGCGTCGAAGTACAAAGCGCCACCCAGTTGCTGTATTACGCCACCGACAGCAACCGTATGACCAAAGACGCCAACATTCCCGTGGTGATGGATGCCACCGGTAACTCCCTGCAGCGCAGCTCGAGCCGCGTGCATGTGTACGACGAACAAGGGCGCTTAAGCCAAGTGCTTAACCCCACCGCGCTGTACGCCGACTTTCTCTACAACGCCCTCGGCCAACGCACCCTAAAACGCACCTACCTCACCAGTGGCGCGCTCGACTTCACCATCACCCACGTCTACGGCGCCGACGGCCAACTGCTAGGCCAAGTGCGCTACAACAACCTCGGCAAAAAGAGCTCTGCCCAGTACTGGATTTGGCTCGACGGCATGCCGTTGGCGGAAGTTGAATTCAAATACAACACCGGCACGGGGGCAGTCACCAGCACTAGCCAGTACTACCTGCACAGCGACCACCTCAACACGCCGCGCCTGGCGACTAACCAAGCGCAAACCTTGTTGTGGAGCTGGGACAGTGATGCGTTTGGGCTGGGTAACCCGAATGGTGATCCGGATGGCGATGGGGTTGTTGTCGATATCCCGCTGCGCTTTCCTGGTCAGATATTCGAGGCGTATAGCAACCTGAACTACAACTACTTCAGGGATTACGACCCCAATACTGGGCGGTATGTGCAGAGTGATCCGATTGGGCTCGATGGGGGGTTGAATACATATGCGTATGTCGGCGGCAATCCAATTATTTATTTAGACGAATTTGGACTCTCAAAAACCAATGGGAAACACGCCAATAAAGGTAGTCCGATGTCTGTCGGAGATCTAAATAAAAACTCGAGTCCGGCGGAAGTGGAAAGCGCTATTAGAGATGCCGAGGCTGCAGGAAAAACCGAGCATGCTAAAGCGCTAAAAGGATTATTAAAGGTGATCAAAAGAATTAAAGGAATATCGCCGACAGGTGTGATTGAAGACATTCTAGAAAATATCTGCATAGAACATCCCGAAGAGCCAATGTGCAGGTTTGTAAATCCGGATTATGGTGTTGATTGGTGTGAGTTTTCGCCTAATGAGAGCAAGGCACCAATTTCTTCATGGGGTTCGGTTAAACGTCCAAATATTATTGATCTTGGTCGATTGGAGTAACTAGAAGATGGACACCAGTGACGGAATATGTGAAGAAGATTGGGCTGTAATCGTGAAGCATGCAGAGGAAGTTGTAAATTGCACCGGCCTTGACCTAGATTCCTCTTTAGTTAAAAAAAGATTGATTCGTGCGCTGGATAAGCTGGAGATAAAGTATGGACGAATCCCTACAATTTTAAGTACAAAAGCGGATTATGTAGATAATAAATCGATGAAAATCTCTCTGCTCAAAGAGGCGTACCTAAGTGCGTGCGAGATTTCTGATTTCAAGAATAGGGTTTTTATAAGTAGCACGATGTCGGAGTTTTATTTAGAGGCCTCAGATTTGCTCCGTACAAGGTACTGGTTAGATCGGCTAAAAGAAGATCTCGAAGGCTATCCTGACGAATATTTTAAAGGAATTTACTTAGAGATTCTTGGAAAGCTTTGAAAAAAGTGGGCGGATTTATTTAACTACTCTAATTTAGGGTCGATTATCCGTCCCCTTTTCTTGTGATGTGTATAGATAGGGCTGTTTAAAAATTATTTTTGGGAGCGGATCTATGGTGGCGCTTTTGGATGGGACTTTATGAAAGTCGCCGATTTATCCACGCTACTTAGCATCATCTGGATGATATGTTTTATCGTAGTAAGCGGTTTGTATTTTATCGTTATGCTTTTTGCTCTTTCGCTCACTTCAAATAAGTGGTCGGTGTTGTCTGGGTGGTGGTTTCTCGATTGGAAGTCTTTTTCCTCCGAGGAGGGTAGGCAGTGCTGCAAATGGGGTGCGCTGCTGGCGTTACTCCAAGTGCTGTTGATGGTGGTCAAGTTTGGGTACTGGGGCGAAGTTGTTCGATTTTTCGTTAATGCCGTTTTATAGATTCAAGCACTGTAGGCGTAGCGTTTGCCTGCGAGCCAATCGTTTATCCAGTCTTATGCCAAGTACAGTCTGTCCATCTGCCAACCCAACCTTTCTCTACTAGCATTCAACCACCTACCCCCGGAGCCACCCCATGGGCTGTCCCCACGTTTGCAGCGGCGCCACGTTGCAGTGCAGTTTTGGCGCTGCGCCTACGGTGCTGAATGTGTTGCCGGTCAATCGCACGCTCACCAGCAGCATGCCGGCGGCGAATTTGATGGACCATATTCCGTTGGTGAACATTCCGACCTTTGGTATGTGCAGCAGCATTGCCAATCCCATGGTGGCTGCAGCAACAGCGGCGGCGTTGGGGGTGTTGACGCCGATGCCGTGTATTCCTGCTACGGCGGCGCCGTGGATTCCGGGTGGCCCGCCTACGGTGTTGTTGGGGCCGATGCCGGCGTTGGATGCCAATAGCACGCTGATGTGCACGTGGGCTGGGGTAATTAAGGTGGCGATGCCTGGGCAGATAACGGAGTTAGTGCCTTAGGCCCTTCAGCTCTGTGGCTGTTCGAACATGCCTTGCCACCAGCCTCGCAGCCGCGATACGGGTTTGCCTTCGGCGTTCAGGGCACGGCCATCTTCGGTAAACGCGCGGCCCGGTTCCACGGGCACACCGCGCAAGTAATGGGCGCTAAAGGCGACCTGGCCGTTGGCGTGAAAGCGTCGGTAGGCGCCTTCGCGCACGCCGTCGCGGTAGTGTTCCAGTTCCGCCACGCTGCCGTCGGGGAAGTAGTTGCAGGCTTCGCCATGCAGGCGGCCGTGGCGGTAGTGGGCGCTGCGTTGTAGCCCACCTTCGGCGGCGTAGAACTTGGCCAGGCCATGTACGCGGTCTTGGGCGTAGGGCATCTCGGCGGAGACTTTGCCGTTGGGGTGGTAGAGCGTTAGCGGGCCGTTGAGTTGGCCGTGGTGGTAGCTGAGGTCGGCTTGCGGGCGGCCGAATTCTTCGATTTTTACCGGGCCGTGCAATTGACCTTCGCTTAAGCGCCCGCTAAGGGTGCTGTCGCCGCGTGCAAGGTCCAGGTTGCCGTTTTGCATGTCCGTTGCTCCCACGCTTAGTTGATTTTTACCAGGCCGCCTTTGAGGGTCAGCATGCCGCCGCCGTCGACGGTCTGTTCGGCGCCGGCTTTGTTGGTCAGGCTGATGCCGGCGTCGTTGGTCAGGGTGGTGCCGGCTTTGTTGTCCAGCGAGGTGCCGGCCTGGTTGGTCAGCGCTGTACCGGCTTTATCGGTGAGGGCCATGCCGGCTTGGGTGGTGAGGTTGGCGTCGCTCTTGGCAGTGAAGTCGCCAGTGCTTTGCAGGGTGAGGGTGCCGCTGACTTTGATGGTCAGGTTGCCGTCCACGGTCAGCTGGTAATTGCCGGTGACGGTTTCGGTGTAGTTGCCACCGGTGCTGTGGGTCTGGTCGTTGCCGACTTTCACCGTGCGGGTGTCTTTGACATCGAGGCTGTCGCTGCCGGTTTGAATGGCCACGGTGCGCTTGCCTTTTTCCAGGGTCACGGTTTCGTCGCCGTCTTTTACCGTGCGGGTGCGGGCGTTCTGGACGGTGAGGGTTTCGTCGTGGCCGACGGTGGCGGTGGTGTCGTTGAGCACCTTGCTGTTGAAGTCTTTCTGCGCCTGCAAAAACACTTCCTCGCTGTCTTTTTTGTCTTCGAAACGCAGCGCGTTAAAGCCGCCGCCGCCCTTGGATGAGTTGGTCTTGATGCCGGATTGGGTCTGGTTGGCCGGCAGTTCAAACGGCACCGGGTTGTCGCCGTTATAGACGCAGCCAGTCACCAGCGGGCGGTCGGGGTCGCCGTCGATAAAAGTGACGATCACTTCCTGGCCAATGCGTGGCACAAATTGCAGGCCAAAACCTTTGCCGGTCCAGGGCAGTACTACGCGCACCCAGCAGGACGAGGTTTCGTCGTTTTTGCCGGCGCGGTCCCAGGGGAATTGCAGCTTGATGCGGCCGTATTCGTCGGTCCAGATTTCTTCGCCAGCCTTGCCGACCACGATGGCGGTTTGTGTGTGCATACGCGGTTTTTGTGTGAGGCGTGGCGGGCGGTAAACGGTAGCTTTGGGCATGGCCTCAAAGCGGTTGTGGTAGTGCTCGTGGCTGGCTTCGTGCACCACCGAGGTCACCACCCAGTCGATGTTTAAACTGGCATCGTCATGGTCGCTCAAGGTGAACCAATGCCCGGGCACCAACCAGCGGCAATCGCTGTCGCCGACTAAGCGTTTCTCCTGGCTACGCAGGCCATCAACCCGCTGTTTGGTCAGCGCATCGCCACGGCCTTTGACGGTGTAGCCGCCGGGGTGCTCATACACGTTGCGCGGCCCGGCCACGGCTTCGGCCTGTGAATACAGCGCGGTGGTGGGCGTGGAGAATTCATAGTCAGTGGCGCTGTACACGCCGCTGACCGCTTGAATGCTGTACTGCGCCGAGCGAATGCCATGCAACTCGCGCACGCCGATTTCCTGGCCGCGGTAGGCGAGGGCGGGGCCGTTCGGAATCGGCAAAAACGCCTCGTTGCTATCGCCCAACACCAGCGTGTGCTTACCGGCGTCATGGCTGAAAAACCAGAAAATCCCTTCCTCCTCCAGCAGCCGCGAGACAAAGGCGTAATCACTTTCGCCGTACTGCACGCAATACTCGCGTGGCGTATAGCTGCCGGTGAGGGACAGTTTGTAATCAGCGAAACCATGCAAATCGAAAATCGCGGTGACGATATCGCTGGTGGTTTTGTTCTGGAACACGCGGTTGTTGCTGGCCAGGGTCAACCACCACAGCCAGGGGCGCAGCAACAGCTGGTAGCGGTCGGCGCTGGCATCGCCCGGCAGTTGGCGGATTTCGGCGCATAGGCCGTCGACCGGACGCAGTTGCGCGTCGTTGTGCAAAGTGGCGGTGACATGGCTGGCCACCGCGTTCGCCAAGGTCAGTGGGGTGGCGCTGTAGCCGTGCAGGGTCAGGCTGCCCAGGCTATTTAACGACTCCCCGCCGGCCAGGGTCTCCGGGAATAGGTCCGCCAGGGCGGCGGCCGTGACGGAGAGGGTGGTTGTGGTGTCGGTGGGGCGGGGCATACGCGTTCTCTAGCCAGGTCAATCAAGAAAAATATGAACGTTTGGGTCTGTCGACCAAGTCGTACCAGACTCCCTGTGTTGGCAGGCTATTGGCCAGGGAAAAGCCCATGATTTGCCAGTTCTGCATACGTGCACGCCAACGCGCGGGGTATTGAACGGCGGGGCAGGCAATGTCTGCCCAAGCGTCGCAAATCACCGCGTTGGCGTCCCAGGTGGTGATGTCATCGGGGAAGTCGCCGTTAGCGTCAGTCGGTTGGCCGATGACCAGAAAAATATGGTCACCATGGGCGGGGTAATAGACCAAGTCGTAGTTGAACCGGCCTTGAGCATTCAAATGCCAGGCGCACGCACAGGCCATTTCCAGGCAGTTGCCGTAGCCGGCTGCCACTGCAAAGGCACCATAAAGAACAACGTTTTCCAAGGTGGCTTCACCCATTCTCGGGAAGCGCGGGTGGGTGCGTAGTTGATTGTCGAAGATATTTTTTAAAACCATCTGGTCGGCGTAACGTTGGTGATGTGGTTTATTGGATAACTCGGGGCGAACGTTTTTATTATTCGATTTCATTCGTCCCTTTACATACTGCACGGCGGTTATGCCATCCGCTAAGTTGGTCAAAATACGGCCCCCTAATAAATACTTGTCTGTAATGAAGAACTTGCCTTAGTCACTCCCTTAAATACCAACCGCAGTTGTGCGTGGGGCATATAGTGTTTTTCGTGCAGTCAGGCCAGTGCGCCCCAGACTTTGTCAGACTGGAGTTCTTCCTTCGCGGCTTTGAGTTCGCCAAAAAAAGAGTTAATCGTGGTGTCTCTATCGCCCCAGTCATCGCCAGCCAGGCACAGCACGTTTTTCTCGGAATTTATCGCTATCAATACATCGCGCAACGCTTTTCGTGCATTGCGGTAGTTTACATAGTGCAAAGTCGTGACCGTAAAGTGCCCGGTTTTAGGCGTGCTGCCCGACCAGCCAGATTTGATTTGTACGGTGTTGGTCATCGTTCTGCTTTGAACGTTGGTGGTAGTGCCGAAACTACGGCGAATCCTCTCTAACACCGTAGCGCAGCCTTGCTCACTGGCGTACGGGCCAATCCAAACGGTTAACGTTGGCGCCAGTGCGTCATTTTTTAGTGCCTCTTTCTCGGTTGCATTTTTCAATATCTGTTGATAGTTCCGGATGTTCTTGGCAGACGTAGCAAAATCTATTTTTAGGTGTTGCGCCATTGAGTAGGGAAGCACCAAAAAATAACCTGAACCCTGTCGAGATAATTCACCTTTAGGTACAAATAGAAGGGTGGCTTTGGTGCGTGCTGCACATATTTCCCCTATTTCATTCCAGACAAATAGATCTCTTGATTGTCTGTCAATATTGGGTTTTTCGTGATTAACCCGTTCTAACGTGTGCCCGACAAGGTCGTCGTCCGGTTTGACATAGGCATCATCTATTTCGGCGAACAGTTCAACGTTTTTGGACGGGTCTGTTCCCACATATGGTGTGCCGCTGGCTAAAAACCAAGAGCTTCTGCCATGGGCGCCAAGCCAAGGTTTGAAGTGCGGATTACCTTTAACAAAATTTGATATGAGTTTTACCGCCACTGCATGTGTAACCATTGTCGTAACTTTCATGGTTTATTCCCCATGTCATGTCTATATAGGCAGCTATAGGTGATGTGTGGTTTAGTTGAAGGTGTTTACTCCAACACCCACTCCGCCAACTTCCCCGTCACCTGGGTCATCAATACATTCTCAATATCCCGTGCCCCAGCCCCGCTGCACTTGGCCAGCACCGCCTGCACAATCGCATCATCAAATTCAAACTGTTTCCCCGTGGCGGCCTTATAGCGTTCACGCAACTTTTCCAACTTGGCCAACACAATGCCTTCCAGCGTGGCTTCATCCAGCGGGTGGTAGGGCACCACGGTCATGCGCGCGAGAAAGGCCGGGCGGAAGGCTTGGAGCAGGACGTGGTGCAGGGTGTTGTTGAAGGTGTCGCTGCCCAGTTGCGCGGTGGCGGTGTCGAGGATGAGTTCGGCGCCGACGTTGCTGGTGGCGAGCATCACGGTGTTTTTGAAGTCGACGACCAGGCCGGTGCCGTCTTCCATCACGCCTTTGTCGAAGACGTTGTAGAAGGCTTCGAGT
>LNAP01004869.1_pt1 | contig 12160 bp, 11 predicted proteins | sample 602601 | NCBI WGS metagenome assembly LNAP01 (sample SAMN02440304, study PRJNA202911) | soil metagenome | biome: Subtropical and temperate rainforests or woodlands; isolation source: soil samples (1 kg each in a 20% v/v slurry with milli Q water) were... ... | reverse complement strand
TGGTTGTACTCAGAAGCCGCCGTATCTTGTTAGAGACTCACCACCGTTTCGTAGCTGGTTTCTGGTGACCTTGGTAAGCTTATAAAATTGCTCTGACTTTAGTTACCGTCGGCATCTCCTCTCCGACACAGTCACTTATGGTCTCTTGTCTCTGGCTTTAGGCTTTGATCGTTGCATTAGCTATGCAGTATTACGTTTCGTCTCTCCCAACCGTACATCCAAGCTTCGATGGCGATTGGTACTCCAGAGGATCTCACAGTCCCAAAGAATGATTCTGCTATTGCGACCTTGAGACTGACCATACCTGCGCAGCTCGTCCCTGTGAGTCCTACAAACGAGACACATGTAGTGCACTATGCACCGGTGAGCAGTGTTGGACCATTCCTCCTAGCCTCGAACGTTGCTGTAAGCCGCGCACTGTGCAAGGTTCAGCAGTTTAGCATGGACACTCTCACATCAACTGTAGTTCGCGTATCCAGCAGAATGGGGGAAGCTATGAAAGATGTGAAAGCAACAGTTGAACAGCTAATTAACGTTGTGTATACGGTGAGTATTCAGGACATCGATGAGAGCAGTGGCCTAATTGCACCAGAATTGGTTGGCAAAGAGAATTCTTACTTGATGTTCGATGTTGCATTAGCGTTTGTGTTGATTATGTTGGGGGTTCAGCTGCAATACAAGTATGGATAAGTCCTTTCATTTTAGCATGAAAATGCCTTTTATGCTTTGCGTCACCGTTTAATTTATTATTTTCATGCTCCTCTGCCGTTGTGAGAAATGAATCAAAGATCTATCTCCGTATTACAAGCCGATTTTTTTTTTTTTTATATCGGACCTTATTTGATTGTGACCGCATCACACTACACATGAAAATACAAAAACGGTTACTACCAGTACTGTTAAAACACTTCCTTTTCCGTCTATTACATCTTATTTGATCCTAATGACCAACGAAATCACAACAACTTATGGTTAGTCGTTTACGTGTCCTCTTGGAGGCTGTTACTACTGTGCTTGTGGGTCCGGTTCTTCAAGTTCCCTGCAGTACGTACAAGACTGCTGCTCTGCAACCACGCATTTGTGTTCGTTGCTCCAGACGAAGGGCCTTCTAAATACAACCAAAGAAACGAGACAATAATGAGAGTAAGAGATAATAGAAACTAAACAGAAACAACGATAAATAGACCACAATTATATACTAACCTGCTTTGTTGTCCGCCTTTTTATGGCTGTCGTGACCCAGAGGCACGAACTCATCCATATCAATGGCATACTCTCCTTCCTCGCTATTCTGCACAGCATACATACTCCCACGATGAATGTAGTCAGCGAACAATGCGTCAACATCGTGGTTCAAAGGACTGTATTCAGACACTTCAGACACAGCAGTGGAGCTGGCGCTGTCAAGGTCAATGGTATCACTGTTATTATTCATAGTAGTAGTGTTCAGACGGAACGCATTGTGCAGTTCGAAGCAGTAGCTGAGAGAGCTCTGGGTTAGGTAGTCCTGGATCTGCGCCGCCAGTTCCATCTGGAATGCACAAAATCAAAAACAATTACGATCAAGCAACAACACACTTTTTGTAAATTATGACGCAGACCATAGTGGATACAAAAATTCGTGGACGAAAAATTAAGCAATAGAAGGTAGAAAATTATTAACTAGAAATTACCTGCTGCTTGCTGAGTCTGCATCCGTCCTTGAAGTTCCTGGTGACTTCGCTGTTCAGCTTGCTCACACAGGCCAGAGCGCGGGATAACCACTCTGAACCCACCGGCAATGTACTACACCCCTCGGCTCGGTAGGTAGTGTTACTATGGCTACTGTTGTCACTCATTGAGGTAGTAGTAGTCCTAGTTAAGCTGCTGCTCTTCTCTCTGTGTTTCTCACTATTACCACCACTACCACTGCTACCGCTGCCCGCGACCATAGTTAAGGAGTAGCACACACAGTAGACAGGTTCGTTGTGCAAGTGCTGGGCATAGCGCTGCAAGGAATATGCGGGGAAGGTCACCCGCTTGTTATCATCGATGTACTTTGCACTACTGCTGGTGCTAGTAGATGTGGAAGGTTCGTAGTCATTAGTATTAATAGATCTGTTGCTAGTAGTGGTTGTGGTAGTGTGTGTATACGAAGAATCCACATAGGGCAACCGCACCCATTCAGTGTTGATTGTGTTCATCTTGATACTGACCGTCTCACCACTGTAACCCTGACTATGACTTTGACTTTGCACGCTGGTGCTGCTGTGTGAAGATCGAAGAGAAGCACCGCGTCGGGCATCCTACAAAAATGCAAAGTTAAATACAATGTAAGAGTTGAAATGTAACCAGGTACCTGCTTGAAAATGCCTCTCATCGATCAAGCGGTATCCAGTAAGAAAAACAGTACATTCATGCAAGAAATTGTGCATACCTGTGTGGTGCGTCTGCTATTGTTGTTACTATTATAATGCTCGTCTTCATCCTCTGCATAGATGTTACCAGTGCCGCTCTGATCACTCGGCACGCTTATTTTCAGCATACGATCCGAGTTGCTATTGTAGCGCGTAAAGTTTACCAATTGTATCATAAGGGGAATATTACGCACTGTCTCCATACGATACAGCTTCGCAGCACTACTGGTACTGGTATTGCTATGTCTGTTAGTGGTACGAGCTTCACTCTGGTGAGATAGAATATAGACATCGCTGCTACTGTACATACTCGGGGCATCCTCAGAACACAACACTTTCAGTTTGCTGCGCTTGATCTTGCTCGTGTACTCCCAGCCGTACCAGCCGTACTCCTGTTCACTCAACTCACTATGGGCTATGCGGTAGGTTAAATCACTTCCTAGGAATAATGTGCGGATAGATTGTTCGCTGGGTATACAGTTAGCACACACCAGTGTAGCATCCCCACTACCAGGCAGGTCAAACAACGCGCACCGCCAAGACTCCTCGCTGAACACCTCGTGCAATTTACTAAGCTGGTTGCGGGAGGTGACTAGGGCTTTGTAGATAGCCCTTTCTGCGGAACTACTCAGCGTGACTATGTTATTACCTCCGAAGATGGAGTACACATAGGGTTTCAAACGCTCCTCGCAGATGTAGCGGTCGAACACAATCATTACACTCTCCGGACGGCTGAAGGTGCCTGTGAGGAAGGCCACATGGGCATCTAGAGTGTGTACAAAGTCCAGGAAAGAGTCGATAAACGCATCTATCGAACGGTCCAGCGGAGGAGCGATGTAGGTACGCTTGCCGATAGCTTGGATGGAATAGTGGATATCAGGGACATTGCTAGTGTTCATGGAAGTATCGTTACTAGTGTGGTGTCTAGAGGAGGTAGTGTACATATTCGTGAACTCAGTGCTCGCACTACTGTGGAACACCCCGTGTACAAAGTTGTCGAAGGCCTGACTCGGTAACGACAGGCCGGGGATATCAATGGTGCACATCTGCTGCTCACTACATAATAGTGCTTTCTGCTTGAGTAGGTGGTGGGGGAAGGCCCACACGAGGCACAGACGGAGTAGATTAACAGTGCGTGGCGTGAGGGGAGGCAAGGATTGCAGGGAGTGCAGGGAGGACTGCAACTGCTGTGAGGAGGTGTGCTGGGACTCTAAAGCAGAAAAATGGAAACAGATGTAATCGTCAAATAAATCAGATATATAAGATAGAACAATTCATAACTGAGGTAAATCTAATGAGTAGTTGTGGTATTGTACAAACGAGATAGAAGCAAAAACACTTACTTCTCTTGCCTTTAGAACCACTACCACTACTACTACTTGTGCTGAGACTAGTGTACACAGTAGTGTACAGATGCTGCAACACAGAGCTCAGTTGGCGCATACGAGTCGGCACGATGCAGTTGTCCTTGCACCTGCGCGGCAATTTCGAGTGTAAAGTAGTATAAAAGGGTGAGATAAGTACGGTTGCTAATAGCAGATGGTTTAGTCACAAAGGCTTGCAGTGTCACAATGAACCGAACATGATATACATAACATCTTCTTACAAACTCACCACTGTATTTTGTCTTTCTCATTATGCTGACTCTGTTGTTGGTACTCGCTGTAGGCCTGTATCGCAATAAAAGGCTCCGACAACAACCCTCTATCCAGCCGAGTGAGGGACAAAAACAAGTGCCGGCAGTGGCTGTTGGAGGTGGGAATAATAAAGTACAGTTAGGTAAACATTGAAATGTACATCTAAGTGATAAATAGTGAAATTGATATCGATGAAATATCACTAATCATTGTTATTCGCCACAGAAAAAACAGTCAAACATTTATAAATGCACACACACATACCTGTTGAATTCATCGATGTCTGTCTGCACGAGGGTATTCGGGGTGCGGAACAGGGACTTGGGATTCCCCAGAGCTGCCGCCACCACCACTGCTTCGCGACACACGCCCAGCAACACTGTTAGATCATTTGAAAAGAGTGGGATGTCATTAGTCGTGGTCTTGTAAGAACGATGTCAGAAATAGCATTCATTGCGTAATTCATTGTATTTGTGGCAATACCGGATCTGGATCAGTAAGACACAAACCAGTTCGCACATATACATCTCAGATAAGCACCTATACTTCAAAGCTCTGTATACATAGATAGATCCGATAACAACAAGACAAAAATACATATAACAGAAACCAACATACCTGCATATCCGATGAACCTTCCTAGCATAAAGTCCACCGGCAGGTCGGCTGCTAATGTGCCGATCTCTGTCAACTTGCTATGCTCGGTACTGCTCGTCAGCATGCCATAGCTATGCAGTGTATGCAATGCGGCGTGGATGCTCTGCAGAGAAGGAGGCTCGATCAAAGAGAGAAGCACCGAGGTGACCGAAGGGAGAAGAGGGAGAGGGGGTGCGAGAGAAGCGGCAGTTGCTTGTGGTAGTGGATTGACTGCAGTGGAGGTTATGATAGGTGCAGTAATAGAAGTGGTGCCTTCCTTCTGATTCTCTTGATCCTCTCGGTCATCCGCCTCTGTCTTTTGAGTAGAATCAGACTCTTCCTCTTGCGTTACAATATCTCCAGTAGTAGTAGTAGTAGCAGCAGCAGCAGCAGCAGCAGTGTCCTTAACATTAATATTCCTTGCATCGTTGTCCTCATTCTCATTCTGCTGTTCATTGCTGCCTCGTAGCATGCTCTTGAGCCTTAGTGCTACTTCGGTCATGGGCTGCCGCTTCACTTCACTCATTTCAAAGTCATCGAATAACGAATACAGACGCTGCGTGTACAGGTGGTACACATTGCCTGAAATGATAAAAACGACAAAAAACAACGATAATAAATAAAAAGCGCCAAGCAGAGTTTCTTTCCAGATGCAGGCACCAATAGCAGTCAAAGCCATAGGATAGGAGAAGTGAACATATGAAAATAAGAGCGCGATAAAATAATAACAGCTACCTGGTCTCACACGTCCGGTACGGCCCGCTCTCTGTGTAGCAGAAGCCTTGCTGATCCTGTACGCAAAAACAAATTAAACAAATGAACATCAAACACAGCGGAAAAGAACATGAGCAGTGGATTGCGTATCGATTCATTCAAGTTGAACGTAAAAGAGAAAAATCATATCAACAACGCAATCAAAATGAGCTCTTACCAGGTGTTGACCAGCATGGTGGTATGCATGCGCTCGCTGTACCGCAATACTTTACTCGTTCCACAGCAAATCACATTGTCCACATCCGGGATGGTCACACTGCTCTCCGCGGCGTTCGTGGCGATAACGATCTTTATCTGGTCCGCGGGGGTGGGGGCAAAAGCGAGCAGTTGTGTCTCGTGCGGGATGTCCGAGTGCACTGCTTGCACCACCGTCTTCGGAGTGTCTGTGGGGAGTGTATGGTAAAGCTTGTGACGTTTATGAACAGTTTTAATTTTTGAATGATGTGCAAACCACATTCCGGCACACACAACAAGGCAGAATAGATAAATAAGAAAATTGTTAATAAAAAAGCAAACCTTTCTTGCCGCTACTACTGTTACTGTTATTGCTGCTGCTATTGCTGAATATCTCCATCAGCTCTGTAATGTCACTCATGCCACTCACAAAGATTAGCACCGCTCCTCCTGGCTTTGCAATACTTTTCGCTAGTGCATGGGCTATGAACAGCTGATCTTTCACCAACATATCATGCACTACATTGTACACCGTATCGGTAGTGATGTTGTTGCTACTCTCAATCAGACGATTCAGCGTGCGGTGGGTGCTAGGAGGCAACAATCGATGCATATTTTCGAGAAAATACTCACTCAGGTGGTATCGCCGCACACCGACAAAGATCGGCTCATGAGGCGTGTTGAAGTAACTCTGGAACATCGCACTGTGGGCGGTGGCACTCATCAGCACAATGCGAATATGAGGATACGTATAGACTAGCTTCTTCGCTAAATAGCACAATATGTCACAGTCCAACGAGCGCTCGTGTATTTCATCGATGACGAGGTGGGTATAGTGCTGAAAGGTATGCATTTTATGCGCCAATAGTCTGACTAGGTAGCCCGTAGTTACAAACCAAATGCGTGTTTTGGCCGTTTCTTCGCGCATGCCGTGTCCGAGACGCAGCCCGACAGTGTCGCCATAGTGCGTAAAAAGACGGTTTTTCAGGGCAGTGGCGGCGATACGGCGGGGCTGGGAGACCATGATGAAGGCTTCGGTAGGTAGTGCAGGGGGTGCAGATGAGGTAGTGGTAGTGGAAGCAGTAGTTACTAGTGGAGCGGTTGTCGCAGCGGTGGTAGTGATATGGGTACTAGCTTCCTCTGCATTAGCATCGCCGTTGCCATCACTACAACCTTCACTATCACCTTGATTGTTATTCTTATTCCCCACAGTGGCAAGACTGTCTTCCCACAGCATAATGGGGATGCGCGTACTTTTGCCACATCCCGTCATGCCATTGATGATAGTAACACTGTTTTGACGCACATGGGACAGAATAGTCTCTCTGTGTGCGTCTACTGGCAAAGGGGCTATAGTGGTAGTAGTAGCAGCTCCCGTAGAAACACTAGACACATGATTAACATTATTCTCAGCAACAGTAGCAGGACCATTAGCAGGACCAGACTTGTCTTTAAGTGCGTTGAAGGTCACTGCAAAGGTAGGCGTCACAGCAGCAGCACCAGCAGCTGCAACAGGGCTCATAGAAGGGGGAGTTACCATAGACAGGGCTACGGGTACACTCGGCACTGCGAAGTTATCACCATCAGCATTCACAGGGGTAGTATCCTTTATCTTCGGACTAGAAACACCACTACCACCACCAACACCACTACCACTAACACTATTAGTAGCATGGTTAGTGATAGCACTGTGATTGACAATGCCGATCTTGAAACCACCACTGCCGAAGCTGTGCACTACTCTATCTGCAACAACAGGAGTGCTAACAACCGTAATAGCAGGTGCAGTATTGGCCTGAGTAACCTTTACTTCTAGTGTGATAGACATAGCCTTATCATTGGCAGCACTAGGTTCATGAAGGTCACTTGGCAGTGGTAATACCATGGAAGGCTCACTGACCTCCTCGCTTTCTACTGGACTACTATTAACATCATTGATCACAGCAATGGAATCATTCTCATTCACTTCCTCTTCTTCCCCCTCTTCTTTTGTCACTAACACATCGTAATTCTCGTTCAACTCGCTGAAAAAGCTCGGTTTTTGCCCAGAGGGCGTGACGTTGTTGGAGTAAAAAGGGCTCGTATACGCACTGTTCCCATAGGAGCTGCTGCTGTACAAACTAGTCGTGCCTGGATAGAGACTAGTCGCATAGGGAGAGTACAGTGGCGAAGGGCCGTTATCTGTGTATAGATCGGTGCTAATGGTGATGCTCCGACGGCCAGGTATGCTGTTGCGAAAGCTACCATGCGAGCTGCTGCTACTTATACTGATCGCCCCAGCGGTAGTTGTGTTGAGAGCAAAGATAGGATCTGGCACAGCATAAGGCGCTTCTAGGGCCATCTCAGATTCGCTGATGTGCGCGGCCTCGCGAAGCAAATTCTCATCGCCACTGTCACTGTGCATGGATACAGGCGTATCAACATCCTCTCTGGGAGAAGGTGGTAGAGCACCTGCTACGGTTGTTGTTGCAGGATGTGCGAGTGGTGGTGAAGGTAAATGTTCTACTGCAGGCGGATCAGAGGTGGAGAGGAGAGACGGTCCAGCTGCCACTTCACCGGAACTCACCTCTGTTGTTAGCGCGGTGTTAGTTTTATCCTCCACTACGGTGTTGACACTTGACTCGACAGGAAGTACAATAGTCGTGGCAGTTGCAGATGTAGAAAGGGTTAATCCATGAGCGGTTTTCTGGGCCCGACCTCCTCTCTGCTGCTGCTGCTGTAATGGCGATACCACATCACCTACATCTGTGGTACTATCTGTGAAGACTTTGGTAGTATCAGTAGAAGTACTGATAGATACATCCTTCGTGGCAATGTTACTTCGTTCAGGAGTAGTTGCCGTAGCTTCTGCTTTTTGCGCCGTGCCTGCTCTGCGCGCTCTACCTTTGTTCTCAGGTTTCACGGAAACATTATTGGATGCAGAAGTAGGTGAAGCAGGTGTAGTAGTAGAATTGTTCACCGACGGACTTGGAGTTGCAGGGGATGCTGTTAATATAGAAATGAAACAGAACGCCAACGATTTGAGGGAAAGAAAGAGTATAAAAGAATCTGTCATGGTCGCATGAAAACAGCATAGCAGAGAGAAAAATAGAATTTACAGAAGCAACTAATAACCAGTGCTTACCAGCAATCGAGGTGCTGTCCTCTCCTAGGCGCCGCTGCTGGTCACTTTTTTCCTTGGCAGCTTGAAGGATCTTCAACAGCATCGGCACAGGTTTCTCTTGCTTGTCCTGTGTGTTTGTGTTAGATTCTTTATCATAAGCAGCACGCTGGGTGGGTATTGATACAGGAGCGTGTGTGTGGGCCATAATATGGCTCTTTTTGCCTCCCAGATGCACGCTGCTGACTGCTGGGGTAGGGAAAGAACCAGCAGTTGAATGAGAGGGGGTAGAAACAGAAGGAACGGATAAGGTAGGAGGAGTAAGAGGGGCAGGAGGAGGCACTGCACCGCGGCCGCGACGATTAGTGTTGTTGTTATCGGTATGGTTATGATTATTGCGAGCCGTAGACAGGCTAGAATGGGCTGTTGTACTTGAGGAGGCAGATGAGTCTGTTTCGAAGGCAGGAGAGGCAAGGGTGGCGGAAGGTCTAGAAAGAATCCGCACAGGGGCTGCGTTGCGGTGAGAAGTTGGTAGGGTGTGCGGGGAACTGACCACTTCTACAATGCGCTCGTAACTTGACGAAGATGTGATCATCAGCGAAGGAGCGCTGGAAAGAGTGGTTTCCGTTGGCAGTGAAGGAGTGGTGGTGTAGCTCTGAGCTTTGGGGAAATTCTTATTGTTGTTATTGCGTTTGTTGTTGCTGCGCTGAGAGCGGTCGTCATAGTAGAATCCTTCCTGGGTAGAATAGTTCATCGGTTCCGCAGGGGTAGATGAATGGCTTCTGTTGTTATTGTAATTGGTGCTGGGGCGTTTGGTTTTGGGTGGGGCTTCTAGTCCGCGGGTTTTCTGTTTACTGTCCTCGCCAATCCGCCCGTCGCCATACGGCATGACAGGCGTGCGTGTTGGTGGTACAACAGGTGCTGAATTGTCTCTCTTTAAGCCAAGGGCTTGGAAAAGGCTGAGGCGAGCATCAGAGCTGAAAGAAGCGTTCGCGGATGAGTTCTGTGCACCCTGCTGGTCCATTCTCTCTGATCTACCGTGCATTGTTCAATTTCTCCCAGTAGACAATGGAGGTATATTAACTTTATATTCTGGGTTTTGCGTCAATCAGCTTTGGATGGCGTGGTGTCTGCCAAGTCAACAGATATGAATTCGAAAATGAGCTGTTTACGTTTGTGCACTTTAACCTTTCTTGCTCTTGCAGAAAAGGACTCTTTACCTCAAAAAGAAGAGATAATCAATATATCTATGAGCAGTGAAAAGTTTGCGGGTGCTTATTAAGAGCTGAATCCTAACCGATTGAGGATAAGACGTTCTGCTCACCTGCGTCAAAGGAAGTGAAGTGGTCATGGCTTGGATCTGTACCACATATTTGCGCAGCAACACATAAAAGCATTACTTGAAACGTATATTAGATAAAAATTTACAAACAGCAACGATCCTATCGCACACGGTTGTATCCACCAATACCAGAAGTAAGATTATCACCACGAGGCCGACTGCTGCTTGACGCAGAACCACTGCCCCCGCTTTCTCTACTACCGTTTCCTTCGTATGGTCGTTTGTTTCCGAACGAACCGCCGCCGCTTGAGTTGTAGTTACCAGAGCCGTTACTTGGCGCAGTTGCTACCACAGGATCTCTATTTCCGCGCCAAGAGGCCGCAGCACCGCTCTGGAACGAAGAAGAGGAGGCAGCGACAGAAGTGTTCCCTCTTGCCACCGCTGCAGCAGCAGCGGCTGGAGCAGCAGCGGTAGCACTCGCACGGTCTGACCGATCGTAATCAGTATCTCTGGAGTGCTCTCTTCGCCGAGCGTCAGACCTATCTCTTGAACGCTCTGCGGATCGATCTGCGCCTCTATCTCCGTCTCTTCTATCATCCTTGTCGTGTTTGTGTTTCTTGTCCTTTTCATGCTTCTTTTCGGACTTTTCTTTCTTTTCCTTCTTCTCGTGCTTGCTTTTCTTTGAGTGTCTTTCTTCATCGTCGCTGGGAGAACGTTCGCGTGATTTAGTTTGAACGGGTTCTTTCTCTTTTCTCCAGAGATCGACACCTTTCGAAACGTCATGTTCCGTTGCCAGCTCGGCATTCTTATAAGCATGACCCGGACCAATATCAACTTTCGCATCCGGATCTTCCTCCAGCGCCTCCATTTCTTTCTCACGAACTTCTTTTGGCAAACGATATTCTTGTACATGGTCGCAACGCAATGTTCGTTTCAGTAAAGTAGTGCCGTTAAAGTTGTCCACTGCCAAGATGGTACTCCGGTTATCCTCGTACTTAATGAATGCAAAACCCTTCGACTTGTTCGTTACTTTGTCGCGTACCAAATTGATGTCTTCAATCTCTCCCCATTGGCTCATTACGCAGATAATGTCCCCCTCAGTAATTTCGACTGGAAAACCTCCCAGGAAAACCCATGCACTGTTTTTGTACTCTTCGTGCCAGGAACCTTTGCTTAGACCACCGAATATTCCAGCTTTGAGCTCTTGCTCGGTGATTGATTCAACATTGCGGATATTATTCATGGCTTCACAACTCACTTCGTCGTTGCTTTTACAAGCAATTGGGTTGATCAAGACTCAGCAATGCCAATGACCAAACTGTACGGAGAAAGGGTTGTTAGACATCTTGCAAGAATCCACTCACTTTGGTTTGAATGGACAATGACATCGCAGTTTATTAATCAGCGTTGCATATGGTGATTTTACAGTGTGTCACGTTTCCAATTGTAACAAAGATGTGGAGCCATTCAACACCATTCAGCGATACTGCTCGACATCGTTTCGTCTGGACGCACAACTCACAAACAATCTTCCGTACATAGAACTGTTTACGATACAATGTCTGGCAAGGTTGATACTGAAATCTACGGCTCCATCTACAACCTTTTGGTTGCCCAGGGTCACGAGAAGAGCGCTTCCGCCCTGCTGAAGGACGCTGGCCTTGACAAGAAGAACATCAAGGCTGTTGCCCCTCTTGCTGATGTTTTTACTTTCTACAAGACCAACAACAAGCGCACCATCGCTGAGGTTGAGACCAAGAAGAAGGAGACCAAGCAGGTTGTCAGCTCTGACTCTTCTTCCGACTCTGATTCCTCCAGTGACTCCGACTCTGAGGACGAGAAGCCCAAGGCTAAGCCCGTCGCTGCCAAGGCTGCCCCCGTGAAGGCCGCCACCAAGAAGGACGACTCCTCTTCCAGCGACTCCGATTCCTCCAGTGACTCCGACTCTGAGTCTGAGGACGAGAAGCCTGTGGCCAAGAAGGCCAAGGTGGAGACCCCTGCCCCTGTGGCCGCCAAGGCTGCTCCTAAGGCTGCCGCCACCCCTGCCAAGGCCGCCCCTCCCAGCGGCGGCGGCTGCCGATCGAGCCGGTGCTCACCAGCAGCTACCTCAGCAGCCTGCTGGGCTTCCTGCGCCACACGCCCTTGGGCATCACGATCAGTG
>LNAP01008239.1_pt1 | contig 12161 bp, 14 predicted proteins | sample 602601 | NCBI WGS metagenome assembly LNAP01 (sample SAMN02440304, study PRJNA202911) | soil metagenome | biome: Subtropical and temperate rainforests or woodlands; isolation source: soil samples (1 kg each in a 20% v/v slurry with milli Q water) were... ... | reverse complement strand
AGAGAGAGCCCAGATGACAAAGACGTTGGTAATTGCAGAAAAGCCGTCGGTGGCGCAGGACATCGTCCGCGCCCTCACGCCCACGGCGGGCAAGTTCGAGAAGCACGACGAGTACTTCGAGAGCGAGCAGTACGTCGTGACGAGCGCCGTCGGCCACCTGGTCGAGATCCAGGCGCCGGAAGAATTCGATGTGAAGCGCGGCAAGTGGAGCTTCGCCAACCTGCCCGTCATTCCGCCGCATTTCGACCTCAAGCCGGTCGACAAGACCAAGACGCGCCTGAATGCGGTGGTCAAGCAGGCCAAGCGCAAGGACGTGACCCAGCTCATCAACGCCTGCGACGCGGGCCGCGAGGGCGAACTGATCTTTCGTCTGATCGAGCAGTACGCCGGGGGCAAAAGCCCGCTGAACAAGCCGGTCAAGCGCCTCTGGCTGCAGTCGATGACGCCGCAGGCCATCCGCGACGGCTTCGAATCGCTGCGCACCGAGGCGCAGATGCAGGGCCTGGCCGATGCCGCGCGCTCGCGCTCCGAGGCCGACTGGCTGGTGGGCATCAACGGCACGCGCGCCATGACGGCCTTCAATTCGCGCGACGGCGGCTTCTTCCTCACGACCGTGGGCCGGGTGCAGACGCCCACGCTGTCGGTGCGCGAGGAGAAGATCCGCAAGTTCGTCAGCCGCGACTACTGGGAAATCCACGGCGCCTTCCAGGCCGAGGCCGGCCAGTACCCGGGCAAGTGGTTCGACGCCAACTTCAAGAAGCCGCCGCCCGGCCCCGATGGCGTGGCCGACCCGGAGATGCGCGCCGACCGCGTGTGGACCGAGCGCGAGGCGAGGGAGATCGCCGATGCCGCGCGCGGCAAGCCCGCCACCGTCACCGAAGAGAGCAAGCCCACCACCTCGGCCTCGCCGATGCTGTTCGACCTGACCTCGCTGCAGCGCGAGGCCAATGGCCGCTTCGGCTTCTCGGCCAAGACCACGCTGGCCCTGGCGCAGAGCCTGTACGAGCGCCACAAGGCGCTGACCTACCCGCGGACCGACTCGCGCGCGCTGCCCGAGGACTACCTGCCGGTGGTCAAGGACACGATGAAGATGCTGGCCGACAGCGGCATGAAGCACCTGGCGCCCTTCGCCAAGCAGGCGGTCGACGGCAACTACGTCAAGCCGAACAAGCGCATCTTCGACAACGCCAAGGTGTCGGATCACTTCGCCATCATCCCGACGCTGCAGGCGCCCAGCGGCCTGAGCGAGGCCGAGCAGAAGCTCTACGACTTCGTGGTGCGGCGCTTCATGTCGGTGTTCTTCCCGAGCGCCGAGTTCCAGATCAGCACGGTCGAGACCAACGGCAGGAAGTACCCCTTCCGCAGCGACGGCAAGGTGCTCGTCAAGCCGGGCTGGCTCGCCATCTGGGGCAAGGAAGCCGTCAACGACGACGACGAGAAGGACGGCAAGAACCTCGTGGTGGTGAAGCCGGGCGAAACGGTAAAGACCGAATCGGCCGACCTGAAGGCGCTCAAGACCCGCCCGCCGGCGCGCTACTCCGAAGCGACGCTGCTCGGCGCCATGGAAGGCGCCGGCAAGACCATCGACGACGACGAACTGCGCGAGGCCATGCAGGAGAAGGGCCTGGGCACGCCCGCCACGCGTGCGGCCACCATCGAAGGCCTGATCGCCGAGAAGTACATGCTGCGCGAAGGCCGCGAGCTCATCCCGACCGCCAAGGCCTTCCAGCTGATGACCCTGCTGCGCGGCCTGGGCGTGGAAGAACTCTCCAAGGCCGAGCTCACCGGCGAATGGGAATACAAGCTGGCGCAGATGGAGAAGGGCGCGCTCAGCCGTGCCGACTTCATGCGCGAGATCGCCGAGATGACGCAGCACATCGTCAAGAAGGCCAAGGAGTACGACCGCGACACCGTGCCCGGCGACTACGCGACGCTCTCGACGCCCTGCCCCAACTGCGGCGGCGTGGTGAAGGAAAACTACCGTCGGTACACCTGTACCGGCAAGCCGGGCCAGGAGCCCTGCGGCTTCTCCTTCGGCAAGTCGCCGGCCGGCCGCACCTTCGAGGTGGCCGAGGCAGAAGCCTTGCTGCGCGACACCGCTGGAAGGCTTCCGCTCCAAGGCGGGCTGGCCGTTCACGGCCGAGATCATCCTCAAGTACGACGCGGAGGAAAGCAAGAACTGGAAGCTGGAGTTCGACTTCGGCGACGACGCTGCCGACAGCGGCGAGATCGTCGACTTCAGCGCGCAGGACACGCTGGGCCCCTGCCCGATCTGCGGCGCCCCGGTGTTCGAGCATGGCGCCAACTATGTCTGCGAGAAGTCGGTGCCGACCAATGCGCAGCCGACGCCCAGCTGCACCTTCAAGACCGGCAAGGTCATCCTGACGCAGCCGGTGGAACCGGCGCAGATGGAAAAGCTGCTGGCCACCGGCAAGACCGACCTGCTCGACAAGTTCGTCTCGATGCGCACCCGCCGCGCCTTCAAGGCCTTCCTCGTGTGGAACAAGGACGAGGGGAAGGTGACCTTCGAATTCGCGCCGCGCGAAGGCGGAGCCAAGTTCCCGCCGCGCAAGACCTTCGGCAAGGCCGCGCCGGCCAAGAAGGTCGCGGCCAAGAAGACGGCCGCGGCGAAGACGCCCGCCGCCAAGAAGGCCGCCGCACCGAAGGCGCCGCGCAAACCCGGCGCCGGCCTGAAGCCGAGCGAGGCGCTGGCCGCGGTGATCGGCGCGGAACCGGTGGCACGCACCGAAGTCATCAAGAAGCTGTGGGACTACATCAAGGCGAACGGCCTGCAGGACGCGGCCAACAAGCGCGCCATCAATGCCGACGCCAAGCTCAAGCCCGTCTTCGGCAAGGACCAGGTGACGATGTTCGAGCTGGCGGGCATCTGAGCTGATCGCCAGCCGCGCGTCATGGCCGTGACGCGCGGCATTCAGCACGATTCCAGTGCCGCGTTCGCTGCGGCCAATGTTGAGTTCCGATTCGAGGCAGTAGCATTCGCTGCGGCCTCGCAGTCGAGCGCCGTGCCCGCAGAGGCATGTTCAACAGATCAGGGGGATCACCATGGCAGAGCCGTCACTCAACGACAAGGAAAACGTTCGGCGATTGATCGTCGACTTTTACAAGTTCGCAGCCATCGAGCTGTCGAACTGGAATGGCACCATCAACGACGGCGTGGTTGGTGTTTTCACGGCGATGTATCGCGAAACGGTGAAGTGCTCCAAGGCGTTCGCCTTGGTTCCTGAACCGCCGATGGGTCCCGCCTCCTATTTCTGGCTCTCGACGCAACTGGGCGGTGCCAGCTTCAAGCGTATTCAAGGGAAGCTCAGCCAAACCTGCGCCAGGCAAGCAATCAGTCTCTACGGCACCGACCTGCAACTGGCCGCGATGGGGCTGTCGTCCTTGAGGTTTGCAAAGTGGGCCTGAGCCGCGGCACATGGCTTCTGGCCGCCGCCCTGGGCTCGGGCGCGGTTGGCGCAGCGACCTTGCAATCTGGGGAATGGCCGGCGGCACACGAGTGCCAAAGCTGCATTCCCCTGCAGTTCAGACGGCTCGAGTTGCAGCTACCCCGAACCGAAGTCGGCAAGATCTTCAGCACCGGCACCGGCGGTCTCGCCATCGAACTGGTTCCCCCAACGGGCGACCTGAAGCAAAGCACGGCCATCTTCGATCGGACGCAAACGCATCTGCGCGACCTGTTCAAGAAAAGCGGCTTCCTCCAGGCTCACAACATCAAGACGCCTCGCGATTACTGGGACACCCTCGGCAAGGAGCCTGCGGCTGATGACAAGCTCCTTCGCCTCGTCAGGAAAGCCGAGCGAATCGACAGCGCCAGCAGCTACACGCGGATGTCGAAGGGTGTCTTGACCGCCTACGTGGTTCAGGCCGCGGAGCCAAGGGACCAGCGCATCTACTTCGTCATCGATGGCGACGAGACTTACTACATGCTGGTTGGCCCTATGACGCCGGCCCTCGTCGCCGCGATTCTCGCCAACGCTCGCGCCGTGGAGATGCCCTGATCACGCGGACGCAGTCTCCCAACAGGGTCACTGGAGGAAGCAAATCATGCTTGGATATTGGATCGTCATCTCAACGCAAACGCCCGAGGAACGCGATGCCGTCTTTGATCGCAAGAACTCGGTACTTGCGGAATGGGAAACAGGTGTCGGCGGGATCCGCTGGCTTGAGGCGCTCGTCGAAGAAGGCAAGACCACCAAGCTGCGCGGTGATGGCTATCCGAACAGCCTGAGAGCATCCGTACATGCCCGCCCGATGCGGCACTGACGATTGACGCTTGGGACCAGTCGTAACTCAATCAACAACCGAAGGGAGTTTATGCAAAAACAGATAGCCATCCTCGCCGCACTCGGCGCCGTCACGCTGGCCGGTTGCGGCAGCAAAACCGACGCCAACGAGAAAAACTTCGGCGTGGCCATGAACCAGTATTTCGACAAGAAGGGTGACCTGTGCCTGAACACGAAGCGCTGGCCTGTGGACGTGTCCGAGATGGACTTGCGCCTGCAAAAAACCATGCAGACCGGCACAGCGGGCCAAATGGCCGCGCTGGAAACCGTGGGCCTGGTCAAGGGTGAGGACACCGAGGTGGACATCATGGGCTTCATGAACAACAAGCCCACGGGAGCCAAGGCAAAGATCAAGCGCTACACCCTGACCGATGCGGCCAAGCCATTCGTCCAGGAGAAGGATGTCGAGTCCATGGGTCTGAATGGCAGAACGAGCGTCAAGCAAACCGATCTCTGCTGGGGCAAGAAGGCGCTTGAAAAGATCGTGAAGTGGGAAGGCCCGATGAAGTTCGGCGACTACCAAGAGGCCGGGATCACCTACACGTACAAGATCAACGACACCGCCGACTGGGCCAAAAGGCCGGAGGTGCAGGTCGCTTTCCCGGCGGTGAAGAACATCCTTGATGGCGTGGGCAGCAAGGAATCCAAACACGGCATCAAGCTGACCAGCCAAGGCTGGGAAGCGAAGGGTCTGGAGTGAGGACGTTCCATGCCACGTATCGACCTGAATGTGCCTTTCGCCGAAAAAGAAGAGGCCAAGCGGCTTGGTGCTCGCTGGGACAGCGACCGCAAAGTCTGGTACGTACCGGCGGAGGTTAGTGTCCAGGCCTTCGGCCGCTGGCTACCGGGGGAGCCGTTCATCCGCATTCGATCAGATCGCTATTTCATCGCACGAACGGGGAAAGGGTGCTGGAAGTGCGGCGAGCATACGAGCGTGCTCGGCTTCATCCTGCCTGCGGGGCATGAGACGATCGAACCAGACGATGAAGATGAAGAGGAAGATGTGTGGTGTCGGTACGATGAGCCGAGCATCATTTATTACGTCACCGATCTCCCGCCCTCTGTCTCGGCTCGAACCAGGATGCTCTCGCGGCACTACCGCGTCGATTTCAGCAAGACCACACAAGGCTCGTACTGGATGAACCACTGCGAGCACTGCGGCATGAAGCAGGGCGACTTCGAGATGTATTGCGAACCGCAAGGTGCATTTTTCCCCACAAGCATTAGCGCCGCATCGCAGATCGTTCTCCATGAATTTGCTGAATCGTTTGGCTGCAACGGCAGTGCCGCTTACGGCGACCATTTGTTCGAATACATGCGGAGGGCTTGATCATTCCAACCACTCCGAGCCGGAGCATCTAACGCACGGTCGTATCGCCGTTCAATAAGCATCCCGCGTTTGTTTCATCGACAATCGTTCATGAAGACCGTCACCGCCCTCTTACTGCTCGCTGCCGTCGCACTCAGCGGCTGTGCCTCATCGTCGTCCGCATCTCGGGACGACGGCATTGCGCGGAGCAGTGGCGTCACCGTGTTCGGCACCATCGACGCCGGCGTCAGCCGGACCGACACGAAGCGGTAGCCGTCGCCGGCGTTCAGAACATGTGAAGGAGCCGTCGCGAGCGCCCCGAGCTTGCGTCGAGGACCGGAGCCGCACTGGCGTGCGGTGAGGACCGCAGATGCGAGATCGGGGTGCGCAGCAGGTTCATTCGCATGTTCAGCGCCGCAGCAGCGCCTGGCGCAGCATCCGCGCGGCGCGGTCGCGGATCTTGCCGGGCGCGCTGTGGTGCGGACGGTGCGGCTGCACCCGCGCCGCGGCGCAGGCGCCGAGGAAGTCGTTGAGGATGGCCGTGTCGTCCACCGTGCTGATCGTGCTGCCGGCCCTGTGGAACTCGGGATGCCACTGCGTGGCCGCGATGTACCCGCGCCCGGCACGGCCGCTCACGCGGCGGATCGCTTCGGGCACCCGGTCCGGGTAGCTCCAGGCCTCCACCTCGAAGCCGGGCGCCAGGTCCTTGATGCCCTGGTGGTGGATGCTGTTGACCCGCGCGTGCTGCACGCCGGGGTACATGCGCGAGAGCTGGGTGCCCTCGACCATCACGATGTCGTGGAAGTTCTGGTCGTAGCTCTCCGGGTCGCGGTGGCGCAGGGCGTGGGGATGCTGCGTCTCGATGTCCTGGAACAGCGTGCCGCCGAAGGCCACGTTGATGAGCTGCAGGCCGCGGCAGACGCCGAAGATCGGCTTGCCGGCCTGCTCGAAGGCCTCGACCAACGCCAGGTCGTACAGGTCGCGGATGCGGTCGCCGACCCACGCATCGCGCAGCGGCACTTCGCCGTAGCTGCCGGGCCAGACGTCGGCACCGCCGTGCATCACGACGCCGTCGAGCCATTCGGCGTAGTGCGACAGCTTGGTGTCGCCCCGCGCAGTTTCGCCGGTGGGGCAGGGCACCATCACGACCATCGCGCCGGCCGACATCAGCCAGTGCGCGATGGACTGCTCGACGTACTGCAGGGTCTTGTTGGTGAAGAGGGACCGCGCCGGGTCGGCGTGCTGGAAGCAGGCGGAAAGGCCGATCTTGAGGCGGCCGGCGACGGTCTGTGGCATGTCTGGAGCGCGGGCGAAGCGGTGAGGGAAAGACAGGCGACCATTGTGGCGTCACGGCCCGCGCGCGGCGAGTCGGACGATGCGCCAAGTATGCTTTCAGCCACAAGAGATCACGGAGACACCCCATGAGGACAACGCGATGAAGACCATCCAGGGCCCGGGCATCTTCCTGGCGCAATTCGCCGGCGACGCCGCCCCTTTCAATTCGCTCGACGCGATTGCCGGCTGGGCCGCGGGGCTCGGCTACCGGGGCGTGCAGATCCCGACCTGGGACGCGCGCCTGTTCGATCTTCAGAAGGCGGCCGAGAGCGAGACCTACTGCGACGAGGTACGCGGCACGCTGGCGCGCCACGGGCTGCAGATCACCGAGCTGTCGACCCACCTGCAGGGGCAGCTGGTCGCGGTGCACCCGGCCTACGACGCCGGCTTCGACGGCTTCGCGGCGCCTGCGGTGCGCGGCAACCCGGCCGCGCGGCAGCAGTGGGCGGTGCAGCAGCTGATGCTGGCGGCCCGCGCCTCGTCGCGCCTGGGGCTGAAGGCGCACGCCACCTTCTCCGGTGCGCTGGCCTGGCCCTATCTCTATGCGTGGCCGCCGCGCCCGCCGGGCCTGATCGACGAGGCCTTCGACGAACTGGCGCGGCGCTGGCTGCCGATCCTCAATGCCTTCGACGACGCCGGCGTCGACGTCGCCTACGAGGTCCATCCCGGCGAGGACCTGCACGACGGCGTGAGCTACGAGATGTTCCTCGACCGCGTGGGCCAGCACCCACGCGCCTGCCTGCTCTATGACCCGAGCCACTTCTTGCTGCAGCAACTCGACTACCTGGCCTACATCGACCACTACCACGCGCGCATCAAGGCCTTCCACGTGAAGGATGCCGAGTTCAACCCGAGCGGCAAGCAGGGCGTGTACGGCGGCTTCCAGCCCTGGCTGAACCGCGCCGGCCGCTTCCGCTCGCCGGGCGACGGCCAGGTCGATTTCGGCGCCATCTTCTCGAAGATGGCGGCCTACGACTACCCCGGCTGGGCGGTGCTGGAGTGGGAATGCTGCATCAAGCACGCGGAAGACGGTGCCCGCGAGGGTGCGCCCTTCATCGACCGGCACATCATCCGGGTGGCCGACCGGGCCTTCGACGATTTCGCGGCCGGCGGTGTCGACCAGTCCGCCAACCGGCGCATGCTGGGCCTGGATTGAGCCCGGCCGCGCGGAGACCGGCGGCAAATAACCACAGCGTTTAGCAACACTTGTGCCAGATCGGGTAGAATACGCGGTTCGTTTCGATACCACGACGAAGCACTTTCGTCTTATCGCCGGCTGACTTGGACCATCTACGGATTTGCCAGGCCCTTCATTCTCAAGCCGGCTCATACAGTGTGTTGGAGCGCCAGACCGGGCGCCCATGATTGCCACCACTGCCTTCGTTCCTGTTGAAGCGAATTCCGCGCTGTCTGCGCCGTGCGCGCCCGTTTCGGGTGCCTCTCCCGGTGCACCTGCGCTCGTTTTCACTTATTTTCAGCGTCTTGCGGTGTCGCAAAACGCCAAGGCTTTCATGGACAACATTCAACACACGGTGGGCAAGTACCTCGTGTCGCCTCTCATCAAGAACCTGGACGACGGCCGCTTCGCAGCAGCCGTCTCTATCCGCTCGGGCCGCGGCAGCGGCATGCACGACCGCGTGATGCGCTTCACCCCGCACTTCGCCAGCCATGCCGCCGCGCTGCGCTACGCCGTCGACGAAGGACTGCACTGGGTGCGTGAACGCACCGCCGTCCGATCGACGCCAACGATTTGCGCCGCTTGAGCGGCACCCGGTTTTTCATCATCATCCCGACAACTTTTCAGAGGTAATTCATGGCCAAGGAAGAACTGATCGAAATGAACGGCGCAGTGACCGAAGTCCTGCCCGACTCGCGCTACCGCGTCACGCTGGACAACGGTCATCAGCTGATCGCCTACAGCGGCGGCAAGATGCGCAAGCACCACATCCGCATCCTGGCGGGCGACAAGGTGTCGCTCGAACTCTCGCCCTACGACCTGACCAAGGGCCGGATCACCTTCCGCCACCTGGAACGCCGCGGCCCGCCGCCGGTCAACAGCGGCGCCCAGCGTCGCTGATCGCCGCAGAAGCCTCCCCGTGACAGGTCCCGCCACCGGTTTCGGCACGCTGCCGCTCGCGCCGCAGACGCTCGCCAACCTCACGCAGCTCGGCTACGTGCAGATGACGCCCATCCAGGCGGCCAGCCTGCCGGTGGCGCTGCTCGGCAAGGACCTGATCGCCCAGGCCAAGACGGGCAGCGGCAAGACCGCCGCCTTCGCCCTCGCCCTGCTGGCCAACCTGAACCCGCGCCGCTTCGCCGTGCAGGCGATGGTGCTGTGCCCCACGCGCGAACTCGCCGATCAGGTGACCACCGAAATCCGCCGCCTGGCGCGCGCGGAAGAGAACGTCAAGGTCGTCACGCTGTGCGGCGGCGTCGCGCTGCGCGGCCAGACCGCCAGCCTGGAGCACGGCGCCCACATCGTGGTCGGCACGCCCGGCCGCATCATGGACCACCTCGAGCGCGGCAACCTGAGCCTCGATGCGCTCAACACGCTGGTGCTCGACGAAGCCGACCGCATGCTGGACATGGGCTTCTTCGAGGACATCGTGACGGTGGCGCGCCAGTGCCCGCCCGAGCGCCAGACGCTGCTGTTCTCGGCCACCTACCCCGACGGCATCGCCAAGCTGGCGGCGCAATTCATGAAGGCGCCCCAGCAGATCACGGTCGCCTCGCAGCACGAGGAAGGCAAGATCGTCCAGCGCTGGTACGAGGTCAAGAACAGCGAGCGGCTGCACACCGTGTCGATGCTGCTCGACCACTTCCGCCCGGCCAGCACGCTTGCCTTCTGCAACACCAAGCAGCAGTGCCGCGACCTGGTCGCCGTGCTGCAGGCGCAGGGCTTCAGCGCGATGGCGCTGTTCGGCGAGCTGGAGCAGCGCGAGCGCGACCAGGTGCTGGTGCAGTTCTCCAACCGCAGCTGCTCCGTGCTGGTCGCCACCGACGTGGCCGCCCGCGGCCTGGACATCGCCCAGCTCGAAGCCGTGATCAACGTCGACGTGACGCCCGACGCCGAGATCCACATCCACCGCATCGGCCGCACCGGCCGGGCGGACGCCGAAGGCCTGGTGCTGAACCTGGCCAGCATGGACGAGATGGGTTTCGTCGGCAAGATCGAGCAGTTGCAGGGCCGCGAATCCGACTGGCGCCCGCTGGCCGAACTCACGCCCGGCACCGGCGAGCCGTTGCGCCCGCCGATGTCGACGCTGCAGATCGTCGGCGGCCGCAAGGAGAAGATCCGCGCCGGCGACGTGCTGGGCGCGCTCACCGGCGACGCCGGCTTCGCCAAGGAGCAGGTCGGCAAGATCAACGTCAACGAGTTCTCCACCTACGTGGCGGTCGACCGGCGCATCGCGCGGGAGGCGGCCCACAAACTCTCCACCGGCCGCGTCAAGGGCAAGAGCGTCAAAGTGCGTCTGCTCGACGATGTGGCCTAATTACGCCCTTCGAACTTTCACTACCCTGAGCCATCATGCCCAAGAAGATCCGTACCGAGGCTGACCGTATCGCCACTCCCGCCCCCACGCCGCTCTCCGGCTACGCCCTGCCCAAGATGGGTGGCGGCCAGAAGGTGAGCCTGGAACGCGGCACCGCGACCCGCAGCAAGAAGAACCCCGGCAAGCGCGCCAAGAAGGGCGGCTGAAGCGCGCGGGGGGTCACGCCCCTGCACCTTCCCCCTTCTGTCCGCTTCCACGAAAAACGCGCCTCCGGGCGCGTTTTTCGTTGGCGCACCGTCACCGCACCTACCGCCCGGTAGAAGTCGCCGACGCGACGCGACTGCGGGCAAACCTCAGTCGACCCGCCGCAGACCCGTCCCCACAATGCCTCGCTGGACCGCCGCACCGCGCCGTGCGGTGTTGGCTCTTTTCCCTCTTCCCCCGAGGATCGATGTGGAACTCTTCTTCCAGCAATTGCTGAACGGCCTCACGGTCGGCGGTGTCTACAGCCTGGTGGCGCTCGGCCTCACGCTGGTCTACGGCATCCTGCATGTGCCCAACTTCGCGCATGGCGCCTTCTACATGGCCGGGGCCTTCGCGGGCTACTACTTCATGACGAAGCTGGGCCTGAACTACTGGGTGGCCATGGCGGGCGCGGCGGCGGTGGTGGCGGTCATCGCGATGCTGGCCGACCGGCTGGTGTTCCACCCCCTGCGCAACGCGCCCGAGCTGCACGACATGATCGCCGCCATCGGCATCCTGCTGTTCCTCGAGGCCGGCGCGCAGGCGATGTTCGGCGCCGACTTCCACCGCATGCCCACGCCCTACGGCCAGATCGTCGAGGTCTTCGGCCTCACGGCGCCGCTGCAGCATCGTCGGCGCCTTCTCGCTGATGGTGGTGCTGCACCTCTTCCTCACGCGCACCGTCACGGGCTCGACCATCGTCGCGATGGCGCAGGACCCGAAGGGGGCCGCGCTGGTGGGCATTGACGCCACGCGCGTGAAGCTGCTGGTGTTCGCGATCTCCGGCGCGCTGGCGGCCATCGCGGCGGTGCTCTACGCGCCCATCAACCTGGTGTACCCGGCGATGGGGCACCTGGTCATCACCAAGGCCTTCGTGATCATCATCCTGGGCGGCATGGGCAGCTTCCCGGGCGCCATCGTCGGCGGGCTGATCATCGGCCTGGCCGAGAGCTTCGGCGGTTTCTACTTCTCCACCGACTACAAGGACATCATCGCCTTCGTGCTGCTGGTGGTGATCCTGTCCTTCCGCCCGCAGGGCCTGTTCACGCCGAAGGGAGCCCGCGCATGAAGCTGCTCGAGGGCAAGACCGGCTGGGCGCTGCTGGCCGCGATCGCACTGGTGTTCCCGCTGTTCGCGCAGAACAACTACCTGATCTCGGTCGCGACGCAGACCTTCATCATGGCGATCGCCGCGCTGGGCCTGAACCTGATCACCGGCTACACCGGCCAGTTCAACCTGGCGCATGGCGCCTTCATGGCGGTGGGTGCGTACACGGTGGGCATCCTCACGGTCGACCACCAGGTGCCGTTCTGGATCGCCTTCCTGCTGGCGGGATGCGTGACCGCGCTGCTGGGCTACTTCGTCGGCCTGCTGTCGCTGCGCCTGAAGGGCCACTACTTCTCGATCTTCACGCTGTGCGTGAGCTACATCATGTTCCTGCTCATCGAGAAGTGGGAGAGCCTCACGCACGGGCCG
>LNAP01004867.1_pt1 | contig 12163 bp, 7 predicted proteins | sample 602601 | NCBI WGS metagenome assembly LNAP01 (sample SAMN02440304, study PRJNA202911) | soil metagenome | biome: Subtropical and temperate rainforests or woodlands; isolation source: soil samples (1 kg each in a 20% v/v slurry with milli Q water) were... ... | reverse complement strand
GACGGCCCGACACCTTGCGCAGCACCTCGGCGATTTGACTGCGCTGCGCGTCGAACTCCGCAGGTAGCGCCAGGGTTCCATCCTTTAACGCCGTCTTCAACGAATCCTGGACCTTGCCTTTGGCATCGATGTGGCCGGCAGCTTTCAGGTGCTCCCACAGCGTTTTCGATTGATCGACGCCCAGAGGCACGGCTTGGCCGTCGGCCCCGGTAACGGCGATGGCGGCGAACTGGTGTTGCTCGACGATGCCAAAGCGGATGCCGGTGTCGGCCTCGATTTCCTTCTGCAGGTTCTCGGCGAATTGCTCGTAGTTCTCGGTGGCAATCACCGTGAGGGTATTGACCTCGAAGCCGCGCACGCGCTCGCCGTTCTGGTTCACGGCGAGGCGTAACCCCCGGCCGATGGTCTGGCGGCGCTCGCGCTCGGTCTGAATGTCGCGCAGCGTGCAAATCTGGAACACGTTGGGGTTGTCCCAGCCTTCCTTGAGCGCTGAGTGGGAGAAGATGAATTTCAGCGGCGTATCGAAGGACAGCAGCTTCTCTTTCTCCTTCATGATCAGGTTGTAGGCACGCTCGGCGTTCTCCCGGTTGCCCGCATTGTTTTCACTGGTGTCCGTCCACCCGCCCTTCTTGTCGATGGAGAAGTAGCCGTTGTGGACTTCCTCGGCGGCACTCGCCAGGTCGATTTCGCCGAACAAACTTTGATAGGCGGGCAGCTTGGCCGCGCGGCGATATTCCTCTTCGAAGATACGCGCGTAGTCGCCCTTGACCGGGTTGCCGTCGGCGTCGTACTGGCGATACTTGTCCACCGCATCGATGAAGAACAGCGATAGCACCTTGATGCCCAGCGGGCGCAGGCGCTTTTCCTTGTCGAGGTGCTCCTTGATGGTGCGGCGGATCATCTCGCGCTGCACGGCCAGGGCATCGACATCACCATGCGCTTGCCCGACCCTGAGAAAGGTTTCGCCGCCGGGGTAGCGCAGCTCCAGAAACTCTTCGTCCTTGGCGGTATTGATCTCGCCTACGCGGAAATCGGCGTAGATCGGGCGCTTGGCGACCTGTTCCAAGTCATCGCCATCGGAAACGGTGACTTCTTGCCGTTTCACGCCCCCGGCAGTTGCCACGTCGAGTTCCACGCGGGCAGAGATCGTGCCACGACGGCTGGCCACCGAAACCAGCCGAACGAATGGTTTGTTATTGGCATCCTCCACGGTCGCCGAAGCGACTTCGATCTGCTTGACCAGCTTGCGCTCGTAGGCATCCACGGCATCGAGGCGGAACACCATGTGGTGCTTGTCTACGTGGGTGGCGGAATAACGCAGCGTGCAGAGCGGATTCATCGCGTCGAGCGCGGTCTTGCCCGCGCCCGTCAGGCCGCCGTCCACGCTCTGCGGCTCGTCGACGATCACGACCGGCCGCGTCGCCTTGATCAGATCGATGGGCTTCTCGCCGCCGGTCTTTTCGCTGTCCTTGTAGAGGTTGTTGACGTCCTTCTTGTTGATGGCCCCGACCGTGACCACCATGATCTGGATGTTTGAGCTGGTGGCGAAGTTGCGCACCTGGCCGAGCTTGCTGGAGTCGTAGAGGAAGTAGTCGAAGGGCACGCCGGCGTAGAGCCCCTTGAAGTGCTCCTCGGTGATCTGCAGGGTCTTGTAGACACCCTCCTTGATCGCCACCGACGGCACCACGATGACGAACTTGCTGAAGCCATAGCGCTTGTTCAGCTCGAAGATGCTGCGCAGGTAGACGTAGGTCTTGCCGGTGCCGGTTTCCATCTCGACGGTGAAATCGCCTGAGACCAGTGAGCCGGAAGGTGGCAATCCCCCACGCAACTGGATGTCGGCCAAGTTCTGGTGCAGCTCGTCGTCCAGCAACGTGAGGCGGTTGCCGACGCCCAGGTCCGATTCGGCCACGCCGAGGGTCAGCTGCTCCGGCTTTGTGCCCGGGAACATATCGTCGGCAACCGGCGGCGGTGCCTTCATCGTCACCGTGAATTCGGTGCGGCACACCTCTTGGCCACGAAACAGGTCGCAGACCGCCTCGATGGCCTGCAATTGGTAGTCGAGGTTGGGCTCGAAGTGCAGTTTCATCACCGAACCCTCACAGACTACGCACGTTCTGGATGCCGTGCTGCTCCAGGATCGCGGCGAGGTTGGTCTTGGTCACGTCGTCGGCGAAGGCGCTATCGCGGAACACGCAGGTGGTATCCCCTGCGGGCTGGAGTTCCTCCAGCCAGGCGACGATGCCTTGCGCCAGCAGCTCCACATCGTCGCGGAAAATACTTTCTGCCAGGCAGGCCATCAGCACGCCGCCGCCCACCGAATGCACGTCCTTGCCATGGATCGAGCGCTTCGCGATCGGCACGCACAGGTCGAGGCCCAGCTTGAGCAGAAGCTCGTAGAGGATGTCGGCCTCGGTTCGTCCCTCCACCAGATGATCCTGATGGGCAAACAGCGTCTGCTCCAGATCGATCGGGTCCGGATTCCAGGCGCGGATGTTGGAGGTGTCGAGCTTGAAGACGCGGAAGCCCACATCGCCAGTGAAGAGCGGGTCGGCCTCGCGATGGCGCTTACCGGCGCTACGGATACGGGCGCGGGTGACGTCCGCGATGGTCTTCCAGCCCGACGCCGCGGCACCGTCCAGAGGCTCGGGCAACTGCACCAGGATGCAGCGGCGCTTGCCGCCGTCCTCGGCGTTCTGCGCATAGACCGCTTCCATCGTCGTGCCGGTGCCGGCGAAGAAATCCACCACCAGATCTGCTGAATCCGGGGCCGTAGCCAATTGAAGAATGCGGCGCATCAGGCGCGTGGGCTTGGGCGTGTCGAAGACCACGTCGGAGTTGGGGAAGGTCACGGCCGCGAGGAGTTCTTTCTTTGCTTCCTGTGTGTGCCCGACTTCGTCATAGGTCCAGAGAGTCTGAGGGACACGGCCAGATTTCACTTCACTCAAGAAGCGCTTAAGGCGAGGCATGTTGTTGCCATCTGCACCCCACCAGATGCGTTTGTCCGCATCCAGTTCATCAAATTTGGCCCTGGAGACACGCCAGTAGGTTCCCGGTGGAGGGCCGTCGATTACGCGGCCAGATGGGCAGGTAACAGCGTAAGTTCCTTCACCGTAGAAATTGCGAGCAGATAGATCCCCCGACGTCCAAGGGCCGCGTGCGTCGTCATCAGGATTTGCGTATCGCGCCTCCATTTCTTCGGTACGCGGCAGCAGGCGCGGCGTCCAGACCTCCGCGTTCTTCGCATACACCACGATGTAGTCGTGGTCTTCGGAGAAATGCCGTGCGGAGTTTTTTGGCGAAAACACTTTCTGCCAGATCACCGCGGCGATGAAGTTCTCTTCACCGAACACCTCGTTCATTACCGCCCGCAGGTTGTGAATCTCGTGGTCGGCGATGCTGACGAAGATCACGCCGTCGTTGCGCAGCAGGCTGTGCGCCAGCTTCAGGCGCGGATAGATCATGTTCAACCAGTCGGTGTGAAACCGCCCGCTGGCCTCAGTGTTGCTGCTAACCTTGCGCCCGCCTTCGGCTTGCCCTGTCAGCTCCAGGTAGTTCTTGATGTTGTCCTGGAAGTTGTCCGGATACACGAAGTCCTTGCCCGTGTTGTACGGCGGGTCGATGTAGATTAACTTGACCTTGCCGGCATAGCTCTTCTGCAGGAGCTTGAGCACTTCGAGGTTGTCGCCCTCGATCATCAGGTTCTGCGTGGTGTCCCAGTCCACGCTCGCTTCAGGGCAGGGACGCAGGGTGCCGGTCGAGGGGGTGAGCGCCAGTTGCCGCGCGCGGCGCTTGCCATGCCAGTTCAGGCCATATTTCTCGTCGGCATCGGCGACGGTCCGATCGCCGACCAGCGACTTGAGGACGTCCACGTTTACCGCGACGCCGTTCGGGCCTTCGGTGATGAGTTCCGGGAACAGCGCCTTGAGCTGCTCGATGTTGCCGGCCACCAAGTCGGCAGACTGGGCCAGTGGGCTCGCGGCGTCGATGATCTGCATTTTCTTCTCCGTCATTCGTTCGATCTTCAAAGCTGTTCGCGTGCTGCAGCCAGTTGGACCAGCACGCGCTTGAGCGCGAGGTTCAGTTCAACCTGTCGCGCCAGTTGTTTTTCCCTGCCGGCCTGCGTGCGCAAGCGGGCCGCCTCGGCCTCCAGCCGCTCGCATTCCTGCAGGGCATGGCGACGGGCAGCGGCCTGCTCGGGGCCGTCGGCCGCCTTGAACATCCCGGTTAACTTCGCCGCCAACAGCGCCTGCGCGCTGTCCATCCACCCCTGATACAAGGCGAAAAGCGAGGATCGAGGCTGGCGAGTCAAGGCGATGACCTGAACAAATGCGTTCAGCGCATCGAGAGACGGCGCGTCCTCGGGCAACGACATGGACACCATGCCGCCGTCCAGCACCACTTTGCTCGCTTCGTTCTGTGCCCAGCGCTTATGTGCCAAAGAGAGCGTCATGCTCTGCCCGGAGTACAGCAGCAACAGGACCGGATAGGGGACCGCGCGGTGCACCAGCTCGGCGAGGCGGGCAGCGTTCGCTGGCTTGGCTTTGTCTTGCCCGGGCTGGCTGCGCAGCGTCACGGCAAGCACCGCGATCTCCAGGTACTCGCGCAACTCGTCTCGGTAGTCAGGCACGCCGATGGTGTTCGGCTTGAGCGCCGCGACCCACTGTATCTCCTCGACGGTATCGGCGATCAGTCGCTTGTCGGCAGCCGTGGGGGCTCCGTTCTCCAGCAGCAGCTTCTTCGGCACGCGCTGATCGACTCGGCAGCCGTCTGGCAGACCGAGCGAGGCGATGAATCCTGATACGTCCAGCGGCATGGTTCGCGTCACACCCTCGCACGAGCACGCGCCTGGACGCGGGCTTCAAGCACGGCACGCACTTGGGCATAGAGCTGGGCGTTCGCCTGCTCGCGGTCGGCGAGTACCACGGTGAGCGCATAGGGTTCTTCGCCATCGCGGCCGTTGGACCATGGACTGTCCTGGCGAGTCACCACCACGAAGACCTTGTTGCCGTTCGCAAGCGCCTGTTTGAAGCTCCAGCGAGAAACCTGCAACGTGCCGTTCTTGCGTGCGTCGTTGGACAGCCAGCGACCGTTGCTGCGCTCTCCCATGCCTTGCTCACGGTTCCGACGGAAAGCCTGTGTCACCTCGTCCAGGCCACTCGCTGTTACCACGGAGAACCACAGTTTGCTCATGCGGTAGTCCAGCCGCGTGGTACGGACGGCTGGACTGTGCGCCAGGGCAACCGTTATCTCCCGCGTACGGCGGCCGCCCGCCCAGAAGCTGTCAGGCAGTGGCAGCTCGAAAAAATGGTGCTGGTCGTTGCCGATGCGCTCTTCGGTCAGCAAGGTGACGGTGTGGTCCAGCGAACGAAAGAGGGCGGCATCCTCTACACACCCATAGCCGATCAGACGCAGCAGCTTGTCGCGCCCGTCACCGTTGCCGTCGGGGTTGAGCAAGCTCTCGCAGGCTTGCGGCCAGCCGGCATGCGCGCCGATCAACGCACGCAACAGGTTCGGTGTGGCATTCGGCAGTTCGGCCACGATCCTAGCCGCCTTATGCGCGACGACCGGGGCAGCATAGCTCGTCCCAATGTCCTCGCTGAACCCTGGTCCGCCGGCAAAGCCGCCGTTGAGTGAGACCACGCCCAACCCTGCATGCCGCGGACGTGCAACCGCCCGCATCAGCGCGACGTTGCCGGCATGCTCGACGACATCGGGTTTGATCGCGCCATTGATCGATAAGCCGCATCGCGTGAGCGGAAACGGCTGGTCAGTTCGCGCCAATGGTTGATCCTCAAGGGCGTTCGGATGCCGCTGCGCGTCCCTCGTCGCTTCGTTCTGTGCAATACCGCCTACCGTGAGCGCGTTCAGGGCAGTGGCCGGATCGAGCAAGCGCGCGGAGTCGGCAAGCAGATAGTCGGGATAGCGTTCTCGCGCGTCGGCTGGCAGCTCGGAAAGGTGCAGGTTGCCGGTGGGCACCACGAACAGGACACCGAGCTCCCGCGTCAGGCGATCCAGGGTGTAGGCCAGGCCGCGAACGTGGCGCCGGTCGTAGACCTTGTTGAGATCGCCATAGCTCAAATTGAAGACACGACACCCGTACTGGCCGTGCAACTCGCGCACAGCCTCCTCCACCGCCTTCTCGACGAACTCGGTCTGGTCGTTGCCGTCGTCATTGAAGACCTTTCCGGAGAACAGCCGGAGCTGCGGGACGAAGCGCCCGTCCCGGATCGCAGCCCCCACGTCCCCATACAGCGCCAAGCCGGCGACAAAAGTTCCGTGCCAGGGTTGATCGTCATGCGGGGTCCGATGGGGAGAAAGGTAGCCTTGTGCATCGCCCACTGCCGGCCCCAGCAAGGGGTGTCCAGGCGTCAGTCCCGAATCGAGTACCGCGACGGACGGAGCGCCGCCATCTGGAGGCAAGACAGCGGGAAGCTGGTTGACGTCAGTGAGCAGCAATTGGACGGCAATGCCGAGTCGCGGAGGAAGGTCGACCGTGCGCACGTCGCGATGCCGCAGGACCCGATCCGCTTGCTCTCGCGTACAGCGCATCCGCACCATCAGGAGGGAAGGCTGCGTGAGGCTATCCAGCCGCTCTATGCCGTATTCCTGCAGCCAGCGGGAAAACGCCTCCATGAGCGCCTGGCGTCTGTCTTGCCGCTCCTGGGGCCACAGTTCGACGTCGAGCGTGAAGGACTCCTCGGCGGGAAACCCCTGCTCGCGTAGCGCCGCGCCGGTACGGTCCTGGGACGTCCAATGGTCGAAGTCCTCGATGACAAACAGGAGTTCCTTGCGCGTCACCACGCCGTCGCGGGCGAGTGTGCTGAGACGACTCTCGAACTCTGCGAGACCCTCTTCCGTCGCGAAGGCCAGCACGATGGACTCGTCTTCTTGGCTGACGATCTCAACACCGGGAATCGTGTCGAATGCAGGAACGCTTTTGTCACCGGCATGCAGCTGAATCTTGAGAAGCTTTCGATCGTCGAATCCACCCAGATCTTCTTCGCCGATCCGTTCCCGCGCCACGACGAGCTTCTGTGCCAGCATCGCGCCGTGGGCGCGGGGGTCAGCCGGCCTGAATCGAGGCCTCTTGTCCTGACGTCTATGGCGATCCGTCAGCGGCGCTTCTCTCCCCAGGCGCAGATGCTCATAGCCCACTGTCACTTCCCTCCATGCTTAGCTCTTATGGCGATATTCGCGAGCCAGCGCAGTATCGACATGGGCCTTCTCAAGGAATTCTCGCCCCGAAAGGATCATCTCCTTCACGGCCCGGCGCAGTACGCGCTCGATGTCGGCATGGGACATTCCTTTGAACTGCGAGGCAACTTGGCCGTCGTCCGCCTCGAAATTTCGGCGAATGCCGGATAGCTTCAATGACAGCAGGCGTTTGATCTGCTCCAGACTGGGCAGCTCGAAACGCAGAACCTCGTCGAAACGCCGCCACACCGCCTTGTCCAGCAGGGACTCGTAGTTGGTCGTGGCGATGAGGATGCTCTCCCCACGGTAGCCGTCCATCATCTGCAGGACTGCGTTCACGGAGCGCTTCAGCTCGCCGTGATCGGCGCTGTCGCCACGATCTTTGGTCAGCGCATCGAATTCGTCGAAGAGCGCCACCACCGGCTGACTCGCCACGTAGTCGAACACTTTGCGCAGATTGGCCGCCGTTTCACCCAGGAAGGACGAAATAAGCGAATCGAGCCGAACCAGAACCAGTGGCATCGACAAGCTGTGCGCGATGACCTCCGCAGCCAGCGTCTTGCCGCAACCCGGCGGCCCACAAAACAAGAGCTTCTGCGCGGGGTGCATCCCAAAGGATCGCAACACATCGGCACGGTTGTGTTCCATCAGAATCTCATCCAGCGCCGACTTCGTGGCGTCCGAGAGGATGATGTCCTTTTCCTCTCGAATCACGGCACGCTCTTCGAGCAGCGCCAGACCATTGTCCTTGTTCGTGGGCAGATCGGTCACGGCATGCAGCCTGCGGGAGCCAGGACCGGGTTTGGCCTGATCGCCGTAAAGCAGGTGCTCGAGATCGTTGGCGAGCAGATGATGGTTCTTCTCGCGCTCTTCCTTGATGACCGCTTCGGAGGCGGAACGGAATCTGGCGAGATCCCCTTGTACGCCGGATTTGATCAATTGCCTGAGCAATTTTCCGCTAGCCATAAATGTCCCCTAGATTCTTCAACGCATTCTCTCGGTATGTTTCCTGTTCACTCTTGGGACAGCGCTACCATGAATGCCAACACTTCAAAGTCATTGCTTCCGGCGAACTCGCCTTTGATTGCATGCGTGCCGCCTGGCGAAAACAGACTGGCCACTGCGCGTTCCTCGTTCTTGCCGACAACCGACGCTACGCTTGCTGCGAGCAGCTTTTGCGCATGGCGCATGTCTTCGCCGTGCTTGGTGGCTTTGTCGAAGCGGGCGCAGGCGCCAGCGTCGGGCAGGTCGCGACCCAGCGCCAGGCGCTTGAGCCGGTCGAGAATGCGTTTGGCCTGCGTGTAGGGCAGCAACACGGCACCGTCGTCGCCGACATGGACGAGGTAATGGGGTGCCAAGGGGTAGTCCGATTCCTTGGCTTTGTGTGCCGCCGGGCCCTCGGCGCGCAGGCAGAAGATCACACCAGGCGGAATGTCGGCGTCGATGCTGGTGGTGACGGCGTAGGCCCCCAGCGGCTGCTTGTCCAGTTTGCCGGGATGCGCCTTGAGGTGCTGGGCCAGATCGATGCGGAAGTCGGTGAGCGTCAGGTCGGTAATTGATACGCCGGTGGACAGGTCTTCCAGGTCGATTACCGTGTCCTGCAGCTTGAGCAGCTGCTTGCGCCGGTACTCCAGATCGTTCATCGGGTTGCCGGACTGTTGCTCGATGAGGTTTTCCTCACCGGTGGCGGAGACGTCGAGCAGCACCATGCGGCCGCTGACGCGCTGTTCCAGATTGATGTATTCCTCCAGCTCCATGTTGGGCCAGAAGTTAACCAGCTGGATGCGTTCGTTGGGCGAGCCGATGCGGTCGATCCGGCCGAAGCGCTGGATGATGCGCACCGGGTTCCAGTGGATGTCGTAGTTGATCAGCCAGTCGCAGTCCTGCAGGTTCTGGCCTTCGGAAATGCAGTCGGTGGCGAAGAGCAGGTCCAGCTCGCCCTCGTCGGCCAAATCCGCCGGCCGCTCCTTGGAGCGCGGCGAGAACGCCGTAAGGATGGACGCCAGGTCCTTGCGCAGATGTGGCAGCGTGCTCTGATTTCGGCCCGAACCGGTAACGAGCGCCGACTCGATGCCGAGCGTGGCCTTCGCCCACGGCGCCAGTTGCGCGTAGAGGTATTCGGCGGTGTCCGCGAAGGCGGTGAAGACGATGAACTTGCGGTTGCCGGCATTGATCGGGTTGCGGCATTTGTCCTCGATCATGTTGCGCAAGGCGGCCAGCTTGGCGTCCCGGGCAGCATCGACCTGCTTGGCTGCGGCCAGCAGGGTGGCCAGACGGTTACGGTCTTCGATCAGGTCTTGTTTCCAACGGATGAGGTCGACGTCGCTGAGCAGTACCTTGACCTTGCGCCCGACCAGCAAGGTCTCGAAGGCGGGGTCATCGATGTCGACGTCGGCGATGTCGATTTCCTCGATGTCGGAAGCAGAAGCCTCAATGCGTGCGAGCGTGGTCTCCACGTCGCGAAGCTGGCGCTCGACGGTCAGGGTGAAGGAAGACACCGCGCTTTCCATGCGCTTGAGCACGTTGACTCGCAGGAGGTGGATCAGGCTCTCTTCGCGGTCCACCTGGCGGAAGAAGCTTTCACCCCCGCGGATCTGAGTGCTGTACTTCGCGTCATAGGCGGCCTGTTTGTGGGGCAGGACGTAGCGCAATGGCGCATAGCTGGCCAGATTGAGCCGCCGGATCTCTAGGTTGATGTCCCGGATGCTGCGGAACTCGCCGGCACGGTCCACGTCGGCCTTAATGTTGATCGGTGGCAGACGATCCGGGAAGCGGCCCGTCTCGCTGGTGCCGTAGTACTTCTCGATGTGCTTGCGCGAGCGGGCGATGGTGAGGTGATCCAGTAGGGTGAAGTAGTCGAAGCCCAGCATCTCGACCAGCCTCGCGGGTGTCTTCTCGGACTCGTCGAGGTTCAACCAGCGGTTGAACTGGGTCTGCGCCTTGCGGGTGGTCGCCTCGATGCTGGCGATGCCGTGTTCCAGCAAGGCGGTGTCGTCGCCCTCCGTGACGAAGGCGATCTGGTTGCGCAGGTCGGCCAGGCGGCTATTGACGGGCGTGGCCGACAGCATCAAGACCCGTGTCTTGACACCTTCCTTGATGATCCGTCGCATCAGACGGTCGTAGCGGGACTCCTTGCCCTTGTGCGTGGCCTTATTGCGGAAGTTGTGGGACTCATCGATCACCACCAGGTCGTAGTTGCCCCAGTTCACGTGCGACAGATCGATGTCGCCAGACGTGCCGCCGTCGCGCGAGAGATCGGTGTGGTTCAGGACATCGTAGTTGAAGCGGTCGGCCGCCAGGACGTTGCGCTTGTCGTTGGCCTTGTAGAGCGTCCAGTTGTCGCGCAAGCGCTTGGGTGCCAGTACCAGCACGCGATCGTTGCGCAGCTCGTGGTACTTGATGATCGCCAGGGCCTCGAAGGTTTTGCCGAGGCCCACGCTGTCGGCGATGATGCAGCCGCCGAAGCGGTTGAGCTTGTCGATGGCGCCGACCACACCATCACGCTGGAATTTGAAGAGCTTCTTCCACACCACCGTATTGCGGATACCCGTGGCGGACTTGACGATGCGCTCCTCGTCCATTTCATCGCCACTGTCGCGAAACAGGTGATGCAGGATGAGTGCATACAAGGAGAAGGGGTCGCGGTGCTCGCCAATCGTGCGGAGAGCTTCGAGTAAAACTTCACGCCCACTGCTGGCGTCTGCAGAGTGAGTCCGCAGAGCGGACCATTGATGATCGAACCATCTGGCAAGTTGCGCGGCCTCATCGGCCGATTCGGAAACCTGGATCAAGCTCAATGGGTTTCCCGGAGTCAAGCCGAGCCCATCGGTGCTGAAAGCAAAGGAACCGAGAACCACCTGCTCCGGCTGCTCTTGACCATTTCGTATGACTGCCGCCCCTTGCGGCACCGGGCCCGCAGCTCGGCGCAAGTCGACCTTGTCGCCGATCCATTTCGCACACTGGTTGGCTAGCCACCGGACCTGTAGGCGGTTGCGTGCGGCACGATCGCCTTCGACACCCAAGAACCCCAACTCCGCGTCGCCGGGAGGCAGAACGAGCTGGACGCGTTCCAGCGCCGTGAGCGCATCTCGCAACTCTGCAAACGCGAAGAGGGAGAACGACGGGGTCACGCAGCCGAGCTGGTTGCCATGCTTTAGGTGGGGGCGCATTAGGTCGATGACGCGGTCTGCGCCCGTGTTGTGGATCAGTTTCATGACCGGCGCCCCCCTTTCAACAGATCATCCCCGCCTTGCTGCTGATCGCCCGATGACTGCTGTTTGATCCAGCCGTCGATATCCGCACGGGAGAAGCGCCATATCCCGCCCACCTTAAAGGCCGGAATCTTCTTGGCTGCTGCCAAGCGATAGACCGTGCGCTTGCCCACCTTGAGGTAGGCAGCCACTTCATCGAGGGTCAATATCTGTCCGGGCTCGTCTTTCATTGCTTCCCCACCCGGTGAGGGTGGCACAGGCGGTAGTGACAATCCTGGCAAGTGTAGAGCAAACCAGTGCAATGCTGAACAGTTAAATGCGCAGTTCGCCGGCGTGAGGTCATCCAGTTCGTGAGGGGATAGCCCCACCACGGGGGCGAGCGCCACGTCGCGTCAAGCCGCCACCGCGGTGACGACCTCGGCCAGCGGAGAGAAGTAGGCGCACCGCGCCAGCAGGGTTTCCACATCAGTGACCGGCCCGTCTCGGTCTAACAGCCAGGCCCAGGACTCCCGGTCCTTGCCCGGAAACGGCGCCACACCAACCATCGAGGCAAATCCGGTGGACCACCCGTTCCGATTGTTTGCGGCACACCCAAGCTTCACGCCGCAGCATCCCGCCATCCAGACGACTGTGGAACGGCGTGATGACACCCCTTGGCAACCTGACGAGCGCCTGGCGCCGTGTGCCGGCTCTGGCCTTGGCGCTGACCATCGCGCTGGCCGGCGCATCGCCCGCATCGGCCGGCGGTGTCGCCG
>LNAP01005450.1_pt1 | contig 12166 bp, 8 predicted proteins | sample 602601 | NCBI WGS metagenome assembly LNAP01 (sample SAMN02440304, study PRJNA202911) | soil metagenome | biome: Subtropical and temperate rainforests or woodlands; isolation source: soil samples (1 kg each in a 20% v/v slurry with milli Q water) were... ... | reverse complement strand
GAAGTTTCAATGGCGTGGGGCTGGTACGTCTTGTCCATGCGGATTCGGACCCTGTTCGGCGGCTAATCGGAAAGCCGGCAAGTATAACGGGGTTGGTCGCGAGGGGGTAAGGCGCGTGTTACATGGACGATGGCTTGGCGTAGGTTGCGTTGAACGTAGGTTGGGTTGAGCCAGAGGCGAAGCCCAACAGGCCGGTCCAACCCAAGATTTTGGCTCGTTATGCGGCCTTTGCGGCAATGCACTGGTGCGCACAGCACACCCTACGGCGCCCAAGAACGCAAAACTCAGGGTTTTCGTTGGGGCAGCAAACGCGTCAGGCGCGCTTCGAGGCGGCGTTTAAGTTCGGCTTCAATCTGCGGCACAAAGTCGTCGATCACGTCTTGCAGAATCAGTTGGGCGGCGGCACGCAGTTCGCCGTCCAGGCGCAGCAGGTCGCTGGTGGTGTTGCTGCTTTCAACGCTGCGCTGCACGGTTTGCGCAATCGCCTGCGGTTGAGGGCGCGGCGTTACCGGTTGCGGCGCGTGTGGCTGGGCGATGGCCGCCGATGCGTTGCCAGCGGTGGGCGCATTGACCGGCGGGGTAACGGCGGCAGGCGCTGGATTTGGCCGTGCTACAGCAGGTGGCGGAATATGCGCCGGCGCAGCCGGAGCACTCGGACGTGCTTGCACGGGGGGCAGCGCAGCCGGGCCGGCCGGGGCTGGTGCCGTCGCGCTGCGACCTGGCGTAACGATCTCGGAGAGCAGCGGAATCTGGCCCAGTTCCACCGAGTCGGTGAGCAGCGGCAAGTCCAGCAACTGCGGGTCAGCGGCGCTTTTCGAGTCGTTATTGCTCAAAAACTCGCGGATCGACTCCAGATCGTCGAGCAAGTGGTTGGGCTTTTGCGGCGGTTTTGGTGTGTCCATGGCGTGGCTACAGTTCAACTCGCTTGGGGTCATAACCTTGCTGGCGGTAGGTGCGGAAGTTCTCCCGCGAGCTCGCCAGTTGTTCGGGTTGCTGGTTGACGATTTCAATCACCCGGCTAAAACGCTGCACATGCGGCGACAGGCTGCTGTTGAGGTTGATCAACAGGCCTTGGCTGGCCGCAGGTTCGTCGTCCAGGCCAATCACCACCGGCGCATCCGCTGCATCGCGATGCAGGTTGTGGGGTACGAAGGTTTCGGCCTTGAAACGCCACAAAAGTTCGTCCACTTCTGCGCATTGGGCCTCGTCGCTGGCGCGCATAAATACCGGCATGCCATGACGCCAGGCCTTCATCGCCAATTGGCAGGCCGCGCGCAGGCGGTCGGCGGGGGCGGTGGAGGAGAGTACGTAGAATTCGATGCGGGGCATGGTGGGCTTGTTCGATAGAGGTCAGGTGCGTGTTCAGCCTAGCCGAACACGCACCGTCAGGGTGGTACGTATCAGACCTTGGCGCGGTCCAGCAGGTATTGGCTCAGCAACGGCACCGGGCGGCCAGTGGCGCCTTTGTCTTTACCGCCGCTAATCCAGGCGGTACCCGCGATATCCAGGTGCGCCCAGTTGAGGTCTTTGGTAAAGCGCGACAGGAAGCAGGCCGCCGTGATGGTGCCGGCTTTCGGCCCGCCGATATTGGCGATGTCGGCGAACGGGCTGTCGAGCTGCTCTTGGTATTCGTCAAACAACGGCAGTTGCCAGGCGCGGTCGTCGGCTACCTGGCCGGCGCTGAGCAGTTGTTGCAGCAGTTCGTCGTTGTTACCCAGTAGGCCCGAGGTGTGGCTACCCAAGGCGACGATGCAGGCGCCAGTGAGGGTGGCCAAATCGATGACCGCCTGTGGCTTGAAGCGCTCGGTATAGGTCAGGGCATCGCACAGCACCAAACGGCCTTCGGCGTCGGTGTTGAGGATTTCCACGGTCTGGCCGCTCATGGTGGTAACGATATCGCCAGGGCGAGTCGCGCTGCCGCTGGGCATGTTCTCAGCGCAGGCCATCACACCGATCAGGTTGATCGGCAGCTGCATTTCCAGCACGGCTTTAAAGGTACCGAATACGCTGGCAGCACCGCCCATGTCGTACTTCATTTCGTCCATGCCGGCAGCTGGCTTGATGCTGATGCCGCCGGTGTCAAAGGTGATGCCTTTACCCACCAGTGCGTATGGCTTCTCGCCTTTTTTGCCGCCGTTGTATTGCAGCACGATCAGGCGCGGTGGTTGTACGCTGCCCTGAGCCACGGCAAGGAACGAGCCCATGCCCAGTTCTTTGATTTTCTTCTCATCGAACACTTCGACTTTTAGCGCCTTGTAGGCTTTGCCCAAGGCTTTGGCTTGCTCGCCCAGGTAAGTCGGGTGGCAAATATTCGGCGGCTGGTTGCCCAGGTCGCGGGTAAAGGCCATGCCGGCGGCGATGGCTTGGGCGTGTTTGCTCGCGCGTTCAACGTCGGCGAGGGTGGCTTTTTCCGTCAGCAGGGTGATTTTGCTAAGGGCGCGGGCTTCGCTTTTTTTCGACTTGTACAGCTCGAAGCTGTAGTCGTTGTCGGCCAGGGTTTCCACCAGCAGACGGGCTTTGCTGTAGGCGTCGCGACCTTTTACTTGCAGGTCGTCGAGGGCCAGCACGGCGTCTTTGCCGCCCAGGCCTTTTAAAACACCTTGTACGGCGGTGATCAATTTGCGCAGTTGGCGGTCAGAGAGTTCGCTCTCTTTACCGCTGCCGACCAGCAGTACGCGTTCGGCTTTGAGGTTAGGCAGGCTTTGTAGCAGCAGGGTTTGGCCAACTTTGCCAGCCAGGTCGCCGCGTTTCAGTACGGCGCTGATGGCGCCATTGCTGGCAACGTCGAGCACTTGCGCAGCGGCGCCCAGTGCGCGGCCTTCGCCAATGGCGACTACCAGGGTGGCGGTTTTCAGTGCTTCTGGACGTGCGTTCTTAACAACAAATTCCATGGCGAGGAGTCCCCAAGACAACCGGTAGGTATTACAGGATAATGCCGCGCTCTAACGGTGTGAAAACCGCGCGGCAAGGAAAAGCCTTTGCAAATCGGGCTCGGACTGCGCAGCAGGCTCTAGTAAACTCCGCGTCCTTGCTGTTGTTCGGCAGGCGCGACCCGTGATGGTTTCGTATCCACACCTGCAAATTTTCGGTCGCTGGCCTTTACTGGGCTAGCAACAGGTCGGCTAGTTTGAGCTTAGCCGCCTGAGCCTGACAACCCTGGAGTGTCTGGTTTGATTGTCTTCCGTTATCTGTCTCGCGAAGTGATGTTGACCCTAAGTGCGGTGAGTGGCGTGCTGTTGGTGATCATCATGAGCGGTCGCTTCATTAAGTATCTGGCCCAGGCAGCATCGGGCGCGCTCGATCCGGGTGTGCTGTTTCTGATCATGGGCTTTCGCCTGCCGGGGTTTCTTGAGCTGATTCTGCCGCTGGGCCTGTTCCTCGGCATTCTGCTGGCCTACGGGCGGCTGTACCTGGACAGCGAAATGACCGTGCTGGCCGCTACCGGCATGAGCCAGCAGCGCCTGCTGGCTTACACCCTGGCGCCGGCGACCCTGGTCGCGCTGATTGTCGCCTGGTTGAGCCTGGGCTTGGCGCCGCAAGGCGTGGCGCAAGTGGCGAAAATTCTTAACGAGCAAGACGCTCTGACCGAGTTCGACACCCTGGTGCCCGGCCGCTTCCAGGCCATGCGCAGCGGTACGCGGGTGACCTACACCCAGGAAATGACCGATGACCGTAGCCAGTTGGGTGGCATCTTCATTTCCGAGAAGCGTTTGTCTAAAGAGGGCGATAAAGAACGCGGCATTACCGTTCTGGTGGCCGATAAAGGCCGCCAGGAAATCCAGCCCGATGGTAGCCGTTACCTGATTCTGGAAAACGGCTATCGCTACGACGGTAACCCCGGCGCCGCCAATTACCGCGCGATCAAATACGACACCTACGGCGTACTGTTGGTTAAACCGGAAGTCAGCAGCGATATCAGCGAGCGTGAAGCCTTGCCGACCCGCGAGCTGATTGGCAGCGACGAGCCGCGTAAGCAGGCTGAGTTGCAATGGCGTGTGTCGATTCCGTTGCTGGTGTTTGTGGTCACGCTGCTGGCGGTGCCGTTGTCGCGGGTAAATCCACGGCAGGGCCGCTTCCTCAAATTGCTGCCAGCCATTCTGCTTTATATGGCTTACCTGTCCCTGCTGATTGCCGCTCGCGGCGCGCTGGACAAGGGCAAGATCCCCATGAGCATTGGCCTGTGGTGGGTACACGGGTTGTTTTTGCTGATCGGTTTGACGCTGCAGTTCTGGGAGCCGTTGCGCCTGAAGTTGATGGGGCGCCGTTTGGCGCGGGAGTTGGCGCATGGTTAAGTTGGATCGTTACATCGGTACCAGCGTGTTCTTCGCGATTATGTCGGTGCTGGGCATTATTGTCGGCCTGGCGCTGCTGTTCGCCTTTATCGACGAACTGGGCGATGTGCAGGGCAGCTATGGCTTGGACGATGCCGCCTGGTACATCTTCCTCACCACACCACGACGGGTTTACGAAATGCTGCCGATGGCAGCGTTGATCGGTTGCCTGATTGGCCTCGGCAGTCTGGCCAGCAGCAGCGAGCTGACCATTATGCGAGCCGCTGGCGTTTCGGTTGGCCGCATCGTCTGGGCGGTGATGAAGCCGATGCTGGTGCTGATGCTGGCCGGCGTGCTGATTGGCGAGTACCTGGCGCCGTGGAGCGAGAACATCGGCCAAGCCAGCCGTTCCATGGCCCAAGGCGGCGGTGAAGCGCAAAGCTCCAAGCGCGGTGTTTGGCACCGCCAGGGCAATGAGTTTGTGCATATCAACGCCGTACAACCCAACGGCGTGCTGTACGGCGTAACCCGCTACACCTTTGATGAGCAACGCCACCTGCAAGCCTCCAGCTTTGCCAAGAAAGCCCAATACCAGGGCGATCACTGGCAACTCGAAGAGGTTGCTACCACCTTGTTCCACGAACGCAACACCGAAGTGGTGCAAACCCCAAGCGAGCGCTGGGACGTGCAACTGACTCCGCAGCTGCTCGGCACCGTGGTGCTGGAGCCGGAAGCCTTGTCGGTAACCGGGCTGTGGCGTTACATCCATTATCTGGCTGACCAAGGCCTGGCTAACGGCAAGTACTGGCTGGCGTTCTGGACCAAAGTGCTGCAACCCTTGGTTACCGCCGCGCTGGTGCTGATGGCGATCTCCTTTATCTTTGGCCCGCTGCGCTCGGTCACCCTCGGTCAGCGCGTATTTACCGGCGTGCTGGTGGGCTTTGTGTTCCGCATTGCGCAGGACTTGCTCGGTCCATCGAGCCTGGTGTTTGGCTTTCCGCCGTTGTTGGCGGTGCTGATCCCAAGCCTTATTTGCGCGGTCGCTGGCTTCTGGATGTTGCGCCGCGCAGGCTAATTCGTCAGGCGTTTACGCCTTTTTAACCGGCAAGTTCTACCGCTGATGCGCAGGTCTCTGATCTGGTATTGCGCGAGGGCTTGCCGGTTTTGCGTTTGGGCCGTGCAAGTACCGCATTGGGTGTTTCCCTCAACGAGGGCAGCCATAGCACGTTGAGCCTGTGCTGGCTTAATGCAGCGGTAGGGCAACGCCTTTAAGCAACTGCTCAGGCCTTAGCCCCCAAGTCGCGTCCCGCGCATACGCTGAAGCCGTAAACGCGCTATTCAGGTCGACCTTCAGCCTCCCAGCCTCCAGCCATAAAAAATGCCCCGTACCTTTCGATACGGGGCATTTTTTTAAACCCTGTCAGATCACTCCGCCAGCGCCACTTCCGGAACCTCCGGCGGCTTGGGCAGCGACGACAGCAAGGCCATGATCAGCGCGGCCAGGTACGGCAACGACTGCACCAGCAGCATGGCTACCCAGAACTTCACATCATTGCTGGGGAAGCCCTGGACGATGCCAATACCTACGGCAGCGCCCCACAGCAGCAGCATGATAAACACCTCTTCCCGTGCTTCGGCCATGGCCACCATAAAGCCGTGGCTGGAACGCATTTTCGGCGTGCGGAAGAACGGGATGCTGGTGGTGAAGAAGCCGTACAGCACCGCTTTGGCGATGGTGTGTGACAACGCCAGGCCGGCGAGCGCGGCGCAGAAGGCGTCCTTCAAGTTCACGCCCACGGCGCGCTGGTAGAGGAACACGATCTTGCCGAACTTGAAGAAGAACAGCGCCAATGGCGGGATGGCGAATATCAGCAGCGGCGGGTCGACCCGTTGCGGCACGATGATCATTGCCGCCGACCAGAGCAGGGCACCGGCGGTGAAGAAGATATTCAGTCCGTCTGCCACCCACGGCAGCCAACCGGCCACGAAGTGGTAGCGCTGACCGCGTTTGAGTTCGGTGTCTTTGCCGCGGAACAGGCTGGCGGCGTGGCCTTTCATAATCTGAATGGCGCCGTAGGCCCAACGGAAACGCTGCTTTTTGTAGTCGATAAAGGTGTCCGGCATCAGGCCTTTGCCAAAGCTGTCGTAGGCGTAGGCGGCGGAGTAGCCTTTTTCGAATACGCGCAGACCCAGCTCGGCGTCTTCGCAGATGGTCCAGTCGGCCCACTTCAGCTCGTCCATGACGGTACGGCGAATCATGGTCATGGTGCCGTGCTGAATGATCGCGTCGCGGTCGTTACGGGTGACCATGCCGATATGGAAGAAGCCTTTGTATTCGGCGTAGCAGAGCTTCTTAAACGCGCTGCCGTCCTGGTCGCGGTAGTCCTGCGGCGATTGCACCACGGCGATTTTCGGGTCGGCGAAGTGCGGCACCATGTGCTTGAGCCAGTTCGGGTCGACGCAGTAGTCCGAGTCGATCACCGCCACCACTTCCGCATCCGGCGCGGTGTGCGGCAGGATGTAGTTCAGGGCACCGCCTTTAAAACCATGCAGCGGCGCCACGTGGAAGAAGCGGAAGCGCGGGCCCAGCACATTTTCGCAATAGGCCTGCACCGGTTCCCATACGGCCGGGTCTTTGGTGTTGTTGTCGATGATCAGGACTTCGAAGTCCGGGTAATCGAGCTTGGCCAGCGCGTCGAGGGTTTGTTTCACCATCTCCGGTGGCTCGTTGTAGCAGGGCACATGAATCGACACTTTCGGCCGGTAGGTGCTGTCGCCACTGACCGGAATAAACGGCCGGCGACGTTTGTGCACCCACACCGCCTCGGCCAATTCATGGGCCTCGGTGAGCAGCACGATAAACACGCCAATGGCGCCGACGCCGAGCAACAGGCCCACCGTCAGGCTGAACCAGGTGCTGTATTGCTGGCTGTAGTCGTAGCCGATCCACACCAACACCGAGCCGCCTGCGAAGGCAACAAAGGTCAGGAAGGTGCGGCCGCGTTGACGCAGGGCGCTGCCGTCAATCAGCAACAAGGCCAGGGCAAGCATGGCCAAAACCACCGAGCCGATAGCCAGTACGCGCCATTGCGGAATGGCCACTACCGGGCCTTCAAAGGCGAACTTCTGCTGGCGTGCGGCGTTGAACACGCCCCAATAGGCGCCTACCGAACCTTCGTCACTGGCCTTCCACGGTTGGTCGAAGGCTTCAATCACAAAGTAGTTAAAGCCTTTGGCGTTCAGGGTGTTAACCAAGGTGCGCAGGTAAATGGCCTGGTCGGCTTGGGTCGCATCGGCACCGCCACGCATACGGCCGTTGCTCGGCCAGCCCACTTCGGAAAGCAGCAGCGGCTTTTTCGGGAAGATGCGTTTCAGGTCGCGAGCGCGGTCGAGCACGAACTGGGTGGAATCCTCCATCGGGATAAATTCCCAATACGGCAAGATGTGCGCGGCCACCAAGTCGGTGTGCTTGGCCAGCGCTGGGTATTTTTCCCAGATGTGCCACTGCTCGGAGGTGGTCACCGGTACTTTCACTTGGGAACGTACGCGGTCGAGGAACACCATCAGCTGTTTGGGCGTCACTTCGCGGCGGAACAACGCCTCGTTACCCACCACCACGCGTACTACGCTGCGTGAGGAGTTGGCGATCTCGATGCCCTTGGCGATTTCGCGCTCGTTGCGCTCCTCGTCCGGGCTGATCCAGATACCCAAGGTCACGCGCAGGCCGAATTCTTCGGCAATCTTGGGGATATCGCCCAAGGTGCCGTCTACCGAATAGGTACGCACGTTGTCGGTGTGTTTGCTCAGAAGCTCGAGGTCTTCGCGCATCTGTTCGTCGGTCGGGTATTGATCCTTCTGCGGGTTCTGATCGAGACGGAACGGCGAGAAGGAGAAACCGGAGATTTGCTCGGGCCAGTCCGGGGCTGTGACCGGACGGTTGTACAGCGCCCAAATGCCGGTGAAAAGCGCGGCAATTGCCACGAATACCACCAGGTTGAGTCCAAATTTACGCGATGACATAGACGTTTCAGGTTCCAAAGGGTGGAACGGAGAGATGCCGGCGAGCGCCGGTCGGCGCGCATCCTACTCCGGCGCCAAATGGCTGTATAGCTCCGGCCAATCGCCCGGTTTTATTGCCCGCCAACCTTGGTCAGCGCCGCCTGTTAATAGTTCGGCTCTGAGCCAGTTGCGCTGGCGTTTTACTGGCACCGTCGGGCTATCGGTGCCCGTGGCAGTTAAGCATAGGCAGGCATGCCAGCGCACGCTCTGCGCCCCACTCAGTCCGTCAGCAAACAGACCTCTGGCGGCAGACAACACTTGGGCCTGGCGCTTGCGCTTCCTATAATGCGCGCCGATTTGCCGGACGCTCCCTTTATATAGAGGGTGCCGTAGAGAGGTGCAGTGATGAGTACAGATGATCAACGCTTTGGCGGTATTGCCCGCTTGTACGGCCGCGATGGCTTGGCGCGCCTGGCCGCTGCCCATGTGGCGGTAGTCGGCATAGGTGGCGTAGGTTCGTGGACAGCCGAGGCGCTGGCGCGCAGCGGTGTGGGCGAAATCTCGCTGTTTGACCTCGACGATGTCTGCGTCACCAACACCAACCGGCAAATCCATGCCCTGCAAGGTTCCATCGGCCAGCCCAAGGTCGAGGTAATGGCCGAGCGCATTCGCGCCATCAACCCGGCGTGTGTGGTGCATGCGGTCAGCGACTTTGTCACCCGCGAGACCATGGCCGAGTACATCACCGTGCACCTGGACTGCGTGATCGACTGCATCGACAGCGTTAACGCCAAGGCTGCGCTGATTGCCTGGTGCAAGCGCCGCAAGATTCAAATCATCACCACCGGCGGCGCGGGCGGGCAGATTGACCCGTTGCTGATCCAAGTCGGCGACCTGAATAAAACCACCAACGACCCACTGGCCTCCAGCGTGCGTTCGGCGCTGCGCCGCGACTACGGGTTCTCCCGCACCCAGGGCCGCCACTACAGCGTGCCGTGCGTGTATTCGCGCGAACAGCTGCGCTACCCGAAACCCGACGGCAGCATTTGCCTGGAAAAGAAATTCGTCGGCGATGGCGTCAAGCTCGACTGCGCTGGCGGTTTTGGCGCGGTAATGATGGTTACCGCGACCTTTGGCATGGTCGCGGCCGCCAAGGCGGTGGATAAATTGCTCGCCGGTATGCGTCGGCCGTCCGAGCGCGCGGCGGTTTAACCCAGGTGTAGCGCCACTGCGTCAGACGCAGGCGGCGCTGCGACACCTGTCGTATTGCTGCAACAGTCGCACAGCCGCCAACGCGCCTGAACGCTTCGCTACAAGCCGCGTTAGCCGGGCACTCCAGCCCTTTTAACGGCCTATGGCACAGCCGTTGCTCCAGTCCTTATCGTCAGCAGCGCGAAGCTGCGGCTCCTAATAAGAACTGGAGATTCCCCGATGAATCAGCTTGGCCTGCAGCAGTGCCATTACCCCGCACTGGCAAAAACCCTATTCGCTTCACTGCTGCTTAGCGCAGCCATTTCCGGCCACGCCCTGGCCGCCGCTACCGATAAGCCAGCCGCTGTGGACGGTGCGCGTATCAGCGCGGCCGACAGCGAGCCCGGCAACTGGATGACGACCGGCCGCACCTACGACGAGCAACGCTTCAGCCCGCTGAAAAAGATTAACGACGGCAACGTCGACAAGCTCGGCCTGACCTGGAGCTACAAGCTGGACATCGACCGTGGCGTGGAAGCCACGCCCATTGTCGTCGACGGCGTGATGTACACCACCGGGCCGTTCTCCATCGTCTACGCCCTGGACGCCCGCGACGGCAAACTGCTGTGGAAATACGACCCGCAATCGGACCGCTCGCGTGCTGGTGAAGCCTGCTGCGACGCGGTCAACCGTGGCGTAGCGGTATGGAATGGCAAGGTTTATGTCGGCGTGCTCGACGGCCGCCTGGAAGCCATCGACGCCAAGACTGGGCAAAAGGTCTGGAGTGTGGATACCCGCACCGACCCTAGCCGCAGCATCACCATCACCGGCGCACCGCGTATCGTTAAAGGCAAAGTCATCATCGGCAACGGCGGCGCCGAGTTTGGCGTGCGCGGCTATATCACCGCCTACGACGCCGAAACCGGCAAACAAGATTGGCGCTTCTTTACCGTGCCAGGTGACCCGAAAGAAATGCCCAAGGGCAAAGGCATGGAAATCGCCGCCAAAACCTGGTTTGGCGACAACTACCACAAGCAAGGCGGTGGCGGCACCGTGTGGGACTCGATGTCCTACGACCCCGAGCTGAACCTGCTGTACATCGGTGTGGGCAACGGCTCGTCTTGGAACCCGCGTATTCGCAGTGAAGGCAAAGGCGACAACCTGTTCCTCTCGTCCATCGTCGCCATCAACCCGGATAACGGCGAATACGTTTGGCACTACCAGACCACCCCTGGCGATGCCTGGGACTACACCGCCACCCAGCACATCATGCTGGTGGATCTGGAGCTCAACGGGAAAAAACGCAAGGTGCTGATGCAGGCGCCAAAGAACGGTTTCTTCTACGTGATTGACCGCGCCACCGGCGAGTTGCTGTCGGCGAAAAACTTTATCCCGATCAACTGGGCCACCGGCATCGACATGAAAACCGGCCGGCCGATCCGCAACGAAAAAGTCTCGGACTACTGGAAAGACCCGGAGAAAAAAGCCCGCCTGATTCAGCCGGCTTTCTGGGGCGCGCACGACTGGCAACCGATGTCGTACAACCCGCAAACCGGTCTGGTGTATATCCCGGCGCACATCATGTCGGCCATGTACCAAGACGTTGACGGTGCGCCGCCACGCTCGAAGTTCAAGAGCATTTACCAGCTCGACGTTAACACCGGGATGATGCCGGAAGACCCGGATGGCCTGCGCAAAATCGCCGACACCTGGACCGGCAAGCTGATCGCCTGGGACCCGATCAAGCAGGAAGTACGTTGGCTCCACCATCTTTAACGGCGGCACCCTCAGCACCGCCGGCAACCTGGTATTCGAAGGCACCGCCAACGGCCGCGTGGTGGCCTACGCCGCCGACACCGGGAAAAAGCTCTGGGAATCGCCCGCCAACACCGGGGTGATGGCCGCACCGATTGCCTATGAAGTGGACGGCGAGCAGTACGTAACCTTTATGGCTGGCTGGGGCGGGGCGTTCTCCACCTTTGCCGGCGCCTTGTCGCTGCGGGCCGGGGTGAAGCCCAACGCGCAAGTGCTGACCTACAAGCTAGGCGGCACGGCGAAATTGCCAGAACTGCAAGATCGCTTTGCCGACCGCAAACCTGAGCCGCCGAAATTGACCGGTACCCCCGCGCAAATCGATCAGGGCCGCGAACTGTTCAACGGCAGCTGCTCGCAATGCCACGGTATCAACGCCATCAGCGGTGGCGTGGTGCCCGACCTGCGCACCCTGAGCAAAGAAAACCACGAACGCTTCCTTGGCATCATTTACGGCGGGCGCATCCCAGACGGCATGCCGTCGTTCCAGGGCCATCTGGATATGCAACAAGCCGAAGCCGTGCACCAGTACCTGATCAAACGCGCCATTGATCTGCAAGAGCAACTGGCCGGCGCCAAGAAAACCGCCAGCAACTGACCTCTGGCCGCCCGCTACGGCGGGCGTTTATGCGCCCCAAGGAGAGACCTGAATGAGCACTATCGTCACCTACGAGAACTACATCGATAACGCCTTTATCGGCAGCGAAGAGCTGATCGAGGTTTACAACCCGGCCAACGCCGAGCTGCTGGCGCGTGTGCCGCAAGCCACCAACATCCAAGTTGAACGCGCCATTGCCGCCGCCCGCAAAGCGCAAAAAGGCTGGGCCGCCAAACCGGCCATCGAACGCGCCGGCTACCTGCGCAAAATCGCCAACAAAGTGCGCGACAACGCC
>LNAP01004865.1_pt1 | contig 12169 bp, 16 predicted proteins | sample 602601 | NCBI WGS metagenome assembly LNAP01 (sample SAMN02440304, study PRJNA202911) | soil metagenome | biome: Subtropical and temperate rainforests or woodlands; isolation source: soil samples (1 kg each in a 20% v/v slurry with milli Q water) were... ... | reverse complement strand
CTCGGCCTCCGCCGACACCGGCCGGGACCCGGGCGTGAGGGGACCCTGTCCGTCCAGCGGCGCGCCGAGCGCGTTGATGACGCGGCCCTTCCAACTCGGATCGGGCGCGAAGGACAGGGGCGGCATCCGGTAGGCGACCGAGCCGAGGCCGCCGGCGAATTGCCGGTCGAACGGCTTGGCGACGATGCCCTCGCTGTCGATCCTGATCACTTCGCCGATCTGGGGCTTGCCGCCGGAGTTGCCGCCGGAGTTGACGCCGATCAGTTCACCAAGCCTGACGAAGCGCGACAGGCCGGAAACGCGGAAATGCGTCGGCGCGATCTCGGAGATCGCGCCGCTGACGCTTGCCAGGGGAGTGCTCTGCTGAAGCTCCAGCAGCGCCCACTCGAGTTGCCGAAGAGCGTTCAAGGAAACCGTCCACCCTCATTGCGCGCGAGGCGCACTTTACTTGCCAGGCTCGCCCAGCGTCCGGATTGCATTCTGGAGCGAGCTCTCGGTGCCCTCGATCATCGAATTGGTGCCGTCGAAGGCGCGCGAGGCTGCGATCAGCTTCGTCAATTCCATCATCGGATTGGCGCCGGAGCCCTCGACATAGCCCTGCTTGAAGCCGTCGCGTGAGAAGTCGGCGATGGCGGTCGCGGGCCGGTCCGGCGTGACGCCGGAATTGCCGTAACGCTCGAGATTGGCGTCGGCGGGAATGTTGAACAGCCCGATGGAGCCGATCTCGTTGTTGTCCTGGGTGATCGCGCCGCTACGCGCGATCGCGACCGGTCCGCCGTTCGGGTCGAGCGTGATCTGCGCGCCCCCGGCATCGATGACGGGGAAGCCGGACACCGTCTGAAGATCGCCGTTGGGGGCGATCTGGAGGCGGCCGTCGCGCGTATAGACAGTGCCGTTCGGTCCGGCGAAGGCGATCCAGCCCTGTCCGACCACCGCGACGTCGAGCGGGTTGCCGCTCTCGGTAATGCTGCCGACTTCGCGCGAAATGATGTTGTCGCCGGGCGAGGAGAAGGCGACCGGGTTCGCGCCCGCCTTGGACAGAACGGTCTCGAACTTCACCACGTCGGTGCGGAATGCCGCCGTGTTGACGTTGGCGACGTTGTTGGCGATCGTCTGGAGGCGCTTTTCGAGGGCGACCTGCGCCGACAATCCCACATAGAGAGCCGATTGCATGAGTTACTTTCCGAGCCGGATGGACTGAAGCTTCGTTAGCATGTCGGTGTCCAGGCTGACCGACGTCGACGACGCGCCGGCAATCAGGACCAGCGCGGGGTTGGTCGAGGTGTCGCTCTGGGCCTGGGTCGCGTCCCACATCGCCGCAAAGCGCTGCACGAACTTGTCGACCTTGGCCGGGTCCTGGAAATCGGTGAGATCGATCTTGTTCGTGATCATCTTGGCCTGGGCATCGATGTCGGACGAGCTGATCGTCGACGACCAGCCCATTGCGGTCTGGACCACCTGGGTCAGCGCCTTGTCGGCGAGGATCTGATAGGCGGTGGTGATGGTGGAGGCCTTCCGGGTGAAATAGAGCGCCAGCCGCAGACCCTCGTTCTGGTCGCCGGCCTTCTCCTCCATCGTCTGCGTGACGTATTGGGTCGCCGTGCCGGTCGTCGCCGCGGTCGCCTGGGTCGCCTGGTCGCCGAGGGCGGCGAAATTGAAGGCGGTGGCGAATTGCCGGTAGCGGGTGTCGGACAGCTTGTTGGCGAAGGCATCCTTGTCCGAGACGCCCTCGGTCAGAACCTTGCGCATGAACGCCTTGGCATAGGTCATGTCGCTGAGGCCATAGGCCTTCATCGCGTAGGAATAGAGGCGATAGTCCTTCAGGAAATCGTCGACGGTCTTCACGTTGCCGATATGGCTCAGGAAGTAATCCGTCTCGCGGCTGACATCCGGCTCCGTCGCGACCTGCGTCAGCGACTTACCCATGTCCTTGGTCAGTCTGGTGTAGTCCGCGATGGTGGATAGCATGACCCGCGCCTCTCTGGCCGCACTTGCGACACCATCCCAAGCTGCCGTGAATTGCTTGCGCGAAGCTGACGAACGGCAAGCCAGCCTCGCGCAAGCGTCGCCGAATAGGTATTCCCGATGGGATCGACGATGGAGCGGCGCGTTGGGCAGTTTCGTGGGGGTTGTCATCACGGTAGCGGCGCTGCTTGGCGGATTTGCCGCCATGGGCGGGCATCTTGGCGTGCTGATGCAGCCGTGGGAGTTCGTGATCATCATGGGGACCGCGGCCGGCACCTTCATCATGGCCAATCCATGGAAGACGGTCGTTGATACCGGGCTTGCTTGCGTCCAGGCCGTCACCGGTGCCGTGCCGGGCGAGCGCTATTATCTCGACCTGCTGGGAGCCCTCCACGCCCTGATGCGCGAGCTGCGCGGCAAGGGCCGCAACGAGGTCGAGGCGCATATCGACGATCCCGCGTCCTCCGAGATCTTCAAGGCGTTCCCGAGCGTGCTCGGCGACCCCTCGCTCCTCCAGTTCATCTGCGACTATGTCCGCCTCATCATCATGGGCAACGCGCGCACTCACGAAATCGAAGCGCTGATGGACGAGGAGATCCACACCATCGTGAAGAGCAAGCTGGCGCCCTACCATTCGCTGGTGACGGTGTCCGAAGCGCTGCCGGCGCTCGGCATCGTCGCCGCGGTGCTCGGCGTCATCAAGGCGATGGGCGCGCTCGACCAGTCGCCGAAGTTGCTCGGCGGCTTCATCGGTGCGGCGCTTGTCGGCACCTTCGCCGGCATCTTCCTGTCTTACGGCATCATTTCGCCCTTCGCGATCAAGATCAAGATGACACGCGAGAAGCGCTGCCGGCCCTACATCATCGTCAAGCAGACGCTGCTGGCCTTCATGAACGGCGCCATGCCGCAGATCGCGGTCGAGCACGGCCGCAAGATGATCTCGAGCAACGAGCGTCCCTCAATCGACGTCGTCGAGAACGAGACGATTGCGGGTCCCAAGGCCGTCGTGACCGATGCTGAACCGAAGGCTGCCCGCGCATGATGATGGAAAACGTCGACGTCGATCAGCGGAAGCAGCTGCCGAACTACCTGCTGGATGCGGCCGGCATCTCGATCGAGCGCATGCCGATGCTCAATGTGATCTTCGATCGCATGGCGGCATCCTGTACCGACAGTCTTCAGCCGATCGCCGGAACGCCCTGCTACTTCTCCGTCAACGGCATCACCAATGATCGCGTCGGTGACATCATCAAGGACTACGAGGCCAACGCGGTCGCGGCCGTGCTCTATGCCGAGCAGTGGGACTCCCGTATCATCATCATGCTCGACCGCGATTTCGTGTTCACGATGGTCGAGGCGATGTTCGGGTCCGACGGCGCCGAGCCGCCGCTCGATGTCGAGCGCACGTTCTCGAACATCGAGATCCGCCTGGTCCAGGCGCTGTTCGAACGGTTCGCCAAGGCGCTGCAATCCGCCTTCGCCGGCACGTCCAACGTCACCTTCCGCGTCGAGCGGGTCGAGACCGCCATGGCATCGCTCGCGATCGGCCGCAGCGGCAACATGTCGATCTGCGCGAACATCATGCTGCAGGCGCTCTACCGCGGCGGCCAGATGTTCCTCATCATTCCGCACTCCGCGCTCAATCCGCTCAGGCAGAAGCTCGCACACGTCGTCGTCAGCGATGGCCGTGCGGCCGATCCGCGCTGGCGCGAGCAGATGGAGAGCGAGGTTCACCGGACCGAGGTCACGCTGAGCGCGGTGCTCGACGAGAAGATGATATCCCTCGACGACGTCGTGAAGTTCCATGTCGGACAGGTGATCGAGCTCGAAGCCACGCCGCGCACGCTGGCGCGGCTCGAGAGCAACAACCAGGTGCTGTTCTGGTGTCAGATCGGCCAGCTTGATGGCTATTACGCCATGCAGGTGGCGGATCCGGTCGACCAGAAGAGGGAGTTCGTCGATGATATCCTATCTCGTTGATGCCGTGCTGCTGATTGCGCTGGCCTTCACCAGCATGCGGGTGACGAAGATGCACCGCGAATTGGCACGGCTGCGCAGTTACCAGGGCGAGTTCTCGACCATCGTCCACGAGACGGCGGGCGCCTTCGATACGGTCATCACCGCGGCGCACGATTCGACTGCAAATCTGGGCCGGCTCGCCAACGTGCTGAGCACGAAGATCGATCAGGCCCACGAGGCGATCGCCGCGCTCGATGCGCGGAGCGGGCTCCAATCCGCCGCGACCGTGAGCGGTCCTGAAGCGAACAAGCATTGAAACCGAGACGGATCAAACACGCACGACCGGGGCGCTGAGACGCACCGGGACCGGAAATACCAAGAGGCGAGACCAAATGGCGCAATCCTTCGACTATGAAGCTGCATCTGCAACGGGAGATGCCGAAACGTCTCCACTGGAGCGGTTGGCGGAAATTGCCGCGCGCACCGCGGAGGAGACCGGCAAGTTCGCCAATGTCGATGCGATCCTGCGCATTCCCGTCACCATGCAGGTGGTGCTCGGTTCGGCCACCATTCCGGTGGCGAACCTGATGAAGCTGGGCCGCGGCGCCGTGGTGCCGCTGGATCACCGGGTCGGAGAGCCCGTTGACGTCGTGGTCAACGGCCGCGTGGTTGCCCGCGGCGAGGTGGTCGTGGTCGAAGAGGACAATTCCCGCTTCGGCGTTTCGCTCACCGAGATCGTCGGGCCGCTGGGGCAGGGTGATACCTGACCATGGCGGCACAGGTCGGCATCGCTCCCATCAAGCAGCGAGGCGTTGCCACGTTGCGCGGAACGGACAAGGTCGCGGCGCTCCTGCTGGCCATGGGCCGTCAGGCGGCCGCGAGCGTGCTTCAGCAGTTCGAGCCGCAGGATATCCGCATCGTCACCAAGGCCGCAGCCGAGCTGCGACCGATCACGGCACAGGAACTGGAGGGGATCGTCGAGGAGTTCGCCCAGCAGTTCTCGATGGGGGCCAACATCCTCGGTACGATCGGCGGGCTCGAGGCCGTGCTCGGCGACGTGCTTCCGGCCGACCAGGTCTCGGCGATCATGTCGGACCTGCTCGGCAATTCGAGCCGGTCGGTGTGGGATCGCGTCTCGTCGGTGTCTGAAAATTCGCTCGCGACCTACCTTTCCAAGGAGCATCCGCAGACCGCGGCGCTCATCCTGTCGAAGGTCAAGCCAGCTTGCGCGGCCAAGGTGATGAGCCAGCTGCCGTCGAGCCTGCGCAACGAGCTGATGCGGCGCGTGCTCAGCCTCAAGCCGATCGTCGACGATGCGATGAAGGTGCTCGAGAAGACGCTGCACGAAGACCTGACGCTGAATTTCGCCCGCAACCTCGGCGCGGACACCTATGCCCGCGTCGCCGACATCATCAACAAGATGGAGCGCGGCCACATCGAGGACATGCTGAAGAGCCTCTCGGAGAAGCGGCCGAAATCGGCCGAAGTTCTCAAGGAACTGCTGTTCACCTTCGACGACGTGATCCACCTGACGCCGAAGGCGCGCACCATGATCTTCGACCAGGTGCCGACCGATCGCATCGTCGTCGCGCTGAAGGGGACCGACAAGCACTTCCGCGAACTGATCCTGTCCTCGGTCGCCTCGCGCGTCCGTCGCGTCGTGGAGCACGAACTCGCCATCGGCGAGCCGTCGAACCAACGCGACGTGCTGGAGGCGCGGCGTGTCATCACCGACCTCGCGCTCGACCTGGCGGAAAAGGGCGAAATCGAGCTCAACCCCGAGCAGGAGGATGAGCTGGTCTTCCGCTGACCGCTGAACCGGCATGGCAGAATCCGACCAGGAGAGCAAAACAGAAGAGCCGACCGAGAAGAAAGTCCGCGATGCGCTCGAAGAGGGCAAAATTCCGGTCTCTCGGGAGGCGTCCATCTTCGCGTCGATGGCGGCGCTGATGGTGATTCAGATGTTCCTGATCAGCCAGGGCGTACAACAGCTGACGCCGACGCTGAAAAGCCTTCTCGACGATCCCGACGGCTTCCCCCTCAGCAACGGGGCGGACGCGCTGAATCTCCTCACCGTGGTGGGACTCGAGGCGTTTCGATTTCTGGTTCCCCTGGTCGTCGTCCTGGTCGCGTTCGGGCTGGCGGCGTCGCTGCTGCAGAACGCGCCCACTCTGGTGCTCCAGCGCATCATGCCGGATCTTTCGCGAATCTCTCCTGCCAGCGGCTGGAGCCGGCTGTTCGGAACGCAGGGCCTCGTCGAGTTCGCAAAGTCGCTGTTCAAGCTCGCTTCGGTGACCGTCGTCGTCGCGTTCGTGCTCCGCTCGTCCGAAGCAAAGGCGTTCGAGGCGATGTATACCGACCCGGTCGCGCTTCCGGAAATGATTCTCAACATCGCGATGCGGATCGTCTCGGCGATCTGCATCGCCACGATCGTCCTGGTCGCGATCGATCTCGCCTGGGCGCGCTTCCACTGGCGGCGCGAGCTGCGCATGACCAAGCAGGAGATCAAGGACGAGCACAAGCAGGCGGAAGGAGATCCGCTGATCAAGGCGCGCCTGCGCTCGCTGGCGCGCGATCGTTCGCGCCAGCGTATGATCGCCTCCGCCTCGCGCGCGACGCTGGTGATCGCGAACCCGACGCACTTTGCGATCGCGCTGCGCTACAAGCGCGAGGAAAACGCGGCGCCGGTCGTCGTCGCCAAGGGCATGGACGTGATCGCGCTGAAGATCCGCGAGGTCGCCGAGAAAAACCGGATCCCGGTGATCGAGAACAAGGCACTCGCGCGCGCGCTCTATGAAGCGGTGCAGGTCGACCAGGTGATTCCCGCGGAATTCTTCCGGCCCGTCGCCGAGCTCATCTATTTCCTGCAGTCCAAGCAGGCGCCGCGGCCCGAGAACGTTCAGTAGATTTCCGAGGACTGCGTCCGCTCCATCAGCCTGACGAAAGCTTGCGCCCCTAAGCTTCTCTACCAATGGACCAGAATGGGGCTGTCGTGGGACCGCTGTATCTCTTCGAACTCGCATCGTCGCAGGCGCGGTATCTCGAGCTCCGCCAGTCGACCATTGCCACCAACGTTGCCAACGCCAATACGCCGGGCTTCAAGGCGCGCGACGTCGAGCCCTTCAACAAGGTGCTCGACAACACGCCGGTCAGGCTTGCGACGACGTCGCCCTCGCACATGCAATTGTCTGCGGCCGAGACCGACACGCGGAAGACCGGGAAGAAGGACAGCTGGGATGTGGTTCACTCCGGCAACTCGGTCAGTCTCGAGCAGGAGATGATCAAGGGTAGCGACGTCAGTCGTGACTACTCGATGAACTCGGCGATCGTGCGGTCGTTTCACCGCATGCTGCTGTCGAGCGCGAAGAGCTGAGGTGGATTGAAATGCTGGACTCCCTGCAAGCGTCATTGACGGTCGCGAGCTCCGGGCTCGAATCGCAGTCGACGCGCATGCGCATCGTTTCGGAAAACCTCGCCAACGCGACGTCGACGGGGCGCACTGCCGGCGCCGACCCCTATCAACGCAAGACCATCACGTTCGACGCCGCGCTGGATCGCGCCTCGGGCGCGCAGCTCGCGAAAGTCAAGGAGATCGGCGTCGATACCACGCCGTACCGCGTCGAGTACGATCCGGGGCATCCCGCCGCCGACAAGGCCGGCTACGTCAAGCTGCCGAACGTCAACATGATGATCGAGATGGCCGACATGCGGGAAGTCAACCGGTCCTATGAAGCCAATCTACAGGTCGTGAAACAGGTGAGGTCGATGCTGGGCATGACCATCGACCTGCTGAGGAGCTGACAATGCTTGAGGCAATTTCATCCACGGCGATTTCCGCGGGCCATGCGGCGTCCCGCGCAACCGAGGCGCAGGCCATCGCGCCCGCCGCGCCGACCGCGATCCAGTCCACCGACGACGTCGGATTCGAATCGGTGATGAAGCAGGTGACGACGGACGCGATCGGAACGCTGAAGGCGGGCGAAGCGGCGTCAATCTCGGCGATGCAGGGCAAGGAATCGACGCGTCGCGTCGTGGAGGCGCTGATGTCCGCCGAGCAGGCCTTGCAGACGGCGGTCGCGGTTCGCGACAAGGTCGTGCAGGCCTACCAAGAAGTCGTTCGTATGTCGATTTGACCTGAGGGAATGACACTGTGAAATCGCTCGCCATTGCGGCCACGGGCATGAATGCCCAGCAGACCAACATCGAAGTTATTGCGAACAACATCGCGAACATCAACTCGACGTCGTACAAGCGGGCTCGTGCGGAGTTCACCGATCTGTTCTATCAGATGGATCGCATGCAGGGCGTCACGAACGTCAACGGCTCGTCGCCGATTCCGGAAGGCGCCAATCTCGGACTTGGCGTCAAGTCGGCGGCCATCCGCAAGCTTCACATTCAGGGCGCGCTGACGCAGACCGGCAACCCTTACGACATGGCCATCAACGGCCGGGGCTGGTTTCAGGTGCTCGGCCCGAACAACGAAGTGCAATACACCCGCGCAGGTTCGTTCAACACCAACGCTAACGGCCAGCTCGTCACGATCGACGGCTATCTGCTGGATCCCGCCATCACGGTGCCGCAGGGAACCGTCGAGGTCACGGTCAACCAGACCGGACAGGTGTTCGCCAAGCTGGACACCGAAATCAATGCGCGGCAGATCGGCCAGCTCAACCTCGCCAATTTCGCCAACGAGGCGGGCCTCGAGCCGCTGGGCAGCAATCTCTATCGCGAGACCACGGCGTCCGGCACGCCAGTCGTCGGACTCCCGGGCGATTCCGGTTACGGCAAGATCAACCAGAAATATCTCGAAGCCTCGAACGTCGATCCGGTCAAGGAAATCACCGAGTTGATCTCGGCGCAGCGCGCCTACGAAATGAACGCCAAGGTCATCCAGGCCTCGGATGAAATGGCCCAGACGGTCTCGAAGGGCATGCGCTAGTTCCGGTGTCTCGATGTTGAACAGGGTGGGCTTGATGGTGCGCGGGTTGGCCGCCGTGCTGCTGGTTCTGGTCTCGGCGCGCCTTGCTGCGGCCGAGGAGAAGCGGCTTCCCGTGCCGGCCGTGTCGATCCGCGCCGGCGAGCTGATCCGGGACGACATGATCACGGAACGCGCCTTCGCGCTGAACGCGCTTGGCGTCGCCATGTTCATCGAAGGACGCCAGGTCCTGGTCGGACGCATGGCACGGCGCACGCTGCTGCCGGGTCAGCCGATCCCGAGCAATTCGGTGGAGGACCCCTGGACTGTCGCGCGCGGTGCCATGGTCAAGGTTGTGGTCGAGGATAGCGGCCTGTCTATCGTGACCTACGGCTCGGCCATGCAGTCGGGCGCGCCCGGCGCGCTCATCCCGATCCGAAACACGGACACCGGCGTGATCATCAGGGGCGTCGTCCAGCCGGACGGCACCGTCAAGGTCGTGGACGGATCATGACCAGAGTCCTGCTTGCGCTCGTCCTCCTCGTCTTTGCCGCCAGCGCCCAGGCCGCAGTCCGTATCAAGGACATCGCGGACATCAAGGGACTGCGTGAAAACCAGATCGTGGGCTACGGCCTCGTCATCGGCCTGAACGGCACCGGCGACACGCTCCGCAACGCTCCGTTCACGGAGCAATCCCTGCAGTCGATGCTGGAGAACATGGGCATCAATGTCAGGAACGAGACCACGAGCACCAACAATCCCCCGCGTCCGACCACGCTGCGCACGCGCAACGTCGCGGCCGTGATGGTGACCGCGGACCTGCAGCCCTCGATAGGGGCGGGTGAGCGCATGGACGTGACCGTGTCGTCCCTTGGCGATGCGACCTCGCTGCTCGGGGGCACGCTGGTGATGACCTCGCTGCGCGCGGCAGACGGAGCGGTCTACGCGGTGGCGCAGGGCGCGGTCACGGTCGCCGGCTACAGCGTCGGCGGCCAGGCTCAGAACGTCAGTCAGGGCACGCCGACCGCGGGGCGCATCCCGAACGGTGCGCTGGTCGAGCGCGAGGTGCAGGGAAGCCTCCACGAGATGGAATTCCTGGTGCTGGAGCTCAAGAACCCCGATTTCGTCACCGCGACGCGCATCCTCGATGCCATCAATCGCTTCGCCGGCGGCCGCTATCGCGCGCAGATCGCCTTCGAACGCGATTTCCGCACCATAGTGCTGTCGAAGCCGCGCCATATCGGCCCGGTCCGTTTTCTGGCTGAAATCGGCGAGCTGACGGTCGAGCCGGACACGCCGGCGCGGGTGGTGATCAACGAGCGCACCGGCACGGTGGTGATCGGGCGTGACGTGCGCATCTCGACCGTCGCCGTGACGCACGGCAATCTGACGGTTCGCGTCACCGAGCTTCCCGTGGTGTCGCAGCCGGCACCGTTCTCGCAGGGCCAGACCGTGGTCGTTCCCCAGACCATCGTCGAAGCCAACGAGGCCGGATCGCAGGTGGCGATTCTGAGCGGCGTCGATCTCCAGCGCCTGGTGCGCGGACTGAACCAGATCGGCCTGAAGCCGTCCGGCATCATCGCGATCCTCCAGGCGATCAAGACGGCCGGCGCGCTCCAGGCCGACGTCATCGTGCAATGATGCGCAAGCGTCGAGCAAGCTTGGTCGCTCAATGCTCTGGTCTTGACCGAGAATCGCACGCGGCCCGATGCTGAAGCTGGATCACAAAGCCAAACTCCTCCTGCTGGTCGCGGCATCCGTGCTCGCGGGCGCGTCCCCCGTGCTGGCCCTGGACGAGGCCAAGCCGTCGAAGCCGCTCAACCTGCTCTCCTTCGCGCGCGCCCGCGCCTCCGGTCCGCAGAAGCCGCAGCCGGTCACGGCGATGCCGAGCGACAATGCGTCGATCCGGGCGACGGCATGGGCGGCCGAAGACCACGGGCCTGCGACCACCGGCGCGGTGCCTGCTTCCGAGGCGCCAGCGACTGCACCTGCACCACCACCTGCATCCGCTCCGGCGCGTCCGGCCAAGCCAGGTAGCGTCACGGCGCCGCCGAAATCTGCGCCGCCGCAGGCCGCGGTCGCCGCGGACAACGAAGTCGCGCTGTTCTGCAGCAACGTCGCCGATCCCGCCGTCGATGCCAGGCTGGCCTGGCAGCTCAAGGAGCTGGAGAAGGCCGAGAGCCTGCTCCGCGAGCGGATCGCCGAGGTCGAGGCCAAGCGCGCCGAATACGAACAGTGGATGGCGCTGCGCGACGACTTCCTGAAGAAGGCCGAAGCCAGCGTCGTCGAGATCTATTCGCGCATGAAGCCCGAAGCCGCGGCGACCCAGATTGCCGGCATGGCGGACGAGACCGCCGCCGCCGTGCTCGCCAAGCTCAGTCCGAGGAACTCGAGCGCGATCTTCAACGAGATGGATACGGCACGCGCGGCGCACCTCGCCGATCTGCTTGGCGGAATGCGTCGTGTCGATGACGGAAAGACCAAATAGATGAAGAAGCCGATCCTCATCCTCTCGCTCGTGCTGGCATCCGTGCTCCTGGCCGGATGCTTCCATGATCCGTCCGAGGTCCTGACCGGCCCGCAAATGTCGCCGGTCGGCAGCGGCCTCAGGACCCAGGTCGATCCGATCCCGGTGACGCCGCGCATGCGCACGCCTGTCAGCTATCGCTCGACCTGGGACGACGGCACCGATCTCTATCGCGATCCCCGCGCCCGGCGCACCGGCGACGTGGTGACGGTGATCATCTCGATGCAGGACAAGGCCAAGCTCGACAACAAGACCGGCCGCTCGCGCGATTCGCAGATCAAGTTCGGGCTCGACTGGCTGATGGACGTCGCTGGGTGGAACGACAAGGGATCGGCGAACGCCAACCTCAGCACCAACACCCAGATCAAGGGCAACGGCCAGATCGATCGCACCGAGGATATCAAGCTGTCGATCGCGGCCATCGTCACCGACGTGTTGCCGAACGGCAATATCATGATCAGCGGCTCGCAGGAGTTTCGCGTCAACACGGAGATGCGCGTGCTCAATGTCGGCGGCATCGTGCGTCCGCGCGATATCTCGCGCACCAACACGATCTCCTACGAGAAGATCGCAGAGGCGCGGGTGTCCTATGGCGGTCGCGGAAATCTGTCCGACGTGCAACAGCCTGGATGGGGACATCGGATCTATGACGCCGTGGCACCATTCTGAAGTCCGCGCCGGTCTGGCCGCGCCGCGAGGGCAGGGGACGTGATGCGCCTGATTGCAGCCATCATGGTGCTGACCCTTGTCGCGATCGGTGCGGGCGCGCTGGCGGGCCTGCATCTGTTCGCGGCGGCCGAGCG
>LNAP01005462.1_pt1 | contig 12170 bp, 11 predicted proteins | sample 602601 | NCBI WGS metagenome assembly LNAP01 (sample SAMN02440304, study PRJNA202911) | soil metagenome | biome: Subtropical and temperate rainforests or woodlands; isolation source: soil samples (1 kg each in a 20% v/v slurry with milli Q water) were... ... | reverse complement strand
CCGGCCACTGAGGCTTAAGTATTGGGAGCTACAAGCAGTTCCTGCAATTTGTCAGTCTGTTCACCTTCTGCGTAACAAAGCGATTTTGATATGGTGTGTGATAGTTTTAGAGTTAGTGAAACACGTGCGAATTGCTTTTTTAAACAAACAATTGCACCTTCATCCTCAAACCTGTTGTTCACTTTGTTGCGCGAGTCGAAGAAGTTTAAAGACTTCAAAAAACAACGACTTTTTTGAATTTACAACATGCGCGCAATGTACAAAATAAGAGAGGCACAAGATTGAACAACCACATTTGCTCGAAGTGCACCCAAGAAGCACTCATGGTACTTAGGTTCTTCTGCGCTTTCTCTTGTCTCTGCCCATGATCTCTTTCTGTAAACAAAAATAAACAAATAAAAGATAATCGTGAATATTACTGCAACGAATAAATAATGGAAAGTATCATAGCTTACGTTCTCTCTCTTGTCGTGGCGGGTCTGGCTGTTGGACTTTCTGATCTTTCCGGAGACAGAGCGCTTGCCCTTGCGAACCATGACGAAGTTCTTGAAACGCAGCTTCTCCTTGTCGGTGAGTCCTCCCTTGTGTCCCTCGTGCTCGAAGCGTTTCTCCTTGCGGCCGTCAAGCATGTGCATGATGCGGTCGATCTTGCTCGCCTTCTCGCCACGACTGCTCGGCGCCAGAGAGCCGGGCTCCACGGCGTAATCAACGAGCACGGCGTCCTGGTCGTTCTCCTCATCTGCATCACGCTTTCGCTTGAGTGCAGCGCTGCTGTCAACAAGCAGCGCAGACTTCTTGCTGCGGTGTCTGGGATCAAGCGAGCGCGCAGCTTGCGCGGCACGAAGCTTCTCCAACAGACTGAAGTCTGAGTCGGTGAGCATTCTGCGCGCGTCGAGGCGACCACGCACTACGTTTGGATCCTTGGGACGCTGGGTGGCACGGTTGGACACATCGTCACCATCATCGTCATCGCCATTTCCATCTCCTTCCTCATGGTCAGATCCATCCTCATCCTCATCTTCCTCCTCTCCTTCGCCATCCTCGTCGCCAGACTCCTCTTCCTCCTCCTCTTCTTCATCGCCATCGGAGACGCTGACCCACTCTCCTTCGCTTTCACCGTCCATTTCCTCTTCCTCCTCCTCGTCATCATTACCTTCTTCACCATCCTCCTCCTCTTCTTCCTCTTCTTCCTCTTCTTCCTCTTCTTCCTCCTCTTCATCATCCTTATCTTCGTTCCATACCACCTCATCTGTACGAAATACATTGACACAGAAAGGAAAAGTAAGTAAAAATACACAAAACACAAAAGACTGAGTGCCCCGTACCATCACTGTTGAGCTCGATCTCGCCTCTCTCGTAAGCCTCCAGGAGCTCTACACCCTCCACACCGTCCGCCACAGGGCGCTGTCCGTACTCGAATGGCTGCGCGTTGGGGTTGTGGTGCTTTCCTCGGTCACCTTTCTTCAACAGTGTAGGGTAAAGTTCTCTGTGCAAAAACGGCAAAAACGGCAAAAACGGCAAATAAAAATAATTCATCAGAATGAACTTAAGACAATTTAAATAAGGATAAGAGACAGTGCGATAGTACTAGTAACGAACCTGACGAGGTTGACCATCCCGTGGGCGGCGATCATGACACTCTTGTGGGTCTTGCGGCCGTACATCGCCAGGTCCTGCACGAAGTCGCCCATACCAGGCTCTCTCAACAGCGCAGGAGACCGCGCAATGATTTCGCGCACCGCGTTGATGCCCACTGCGATGGACTCGTTCGTGCAGCGCTCCGTGATGAAGTTGTATGCAATGGCCTTGACGATGGGCAGCAGATCCTCAGGAGGAATCAGCTCGTGGCAGCCCTGGATCAGGTACGCGAGAATCAAAGTGATATCCTGCTGGTGAGACGTCAAGTAACGCTGCAGAAAACTGTAGAAACTGAGCAGCAGAAGCTTGTGGCAACCAATCAAACGCGAAACGAAGTTCATGAGCAAAAGCTTGACTTCGAAGCGCTCGCCCGACTGGCGCAGTTTCTTGAAAAGTTTCTCCGCCAGGCTCTGCGGGTCGTGAAGCATCTGGATGGCAGGAAACAGCGGCGTTGTGATGGAGTTTTCCTTTTGGCTGTCTCTGCGCAATTTGGCATTGTGCTCGATTTGCTTTTGCACAACGCGTGCTCTCTTCTTCGTCTTCTTGGAGTGAGAGTGGTAGTTTACATCCGCTGGAGTTTTATCACCGGATGCCTTCTCTTCCTCCTCATCCTCGTGCATCTTGTTCTCGATACCCAGAAAGAAGTTGACAGCCGCAACAGTCACTCTGGTGGAAGGGCTGAGACACGCCTTGCCGATCATATTGACTGTGCGGGCATCAGTCCAAATTTTTCGGCGATACAGCTCGCAGAGAATCTCAACAGTCTTCCTGGCCGTAATTGTCGTGTCTTCTTCAACCACACTGAACAAAAACGCTTGGATGCTGCGATTAAGCTTGTCGTTTTGCTTCTGATGGTTGATAGTCTTGATGTCATTGAATATGTACTCGACCAGACTGGATCGAAGAGTTTTGTCGGTAACAGAGAACAACTTAAAAGAAAGTTTAATCAAAATAAGAGGATCGAGCATTCCTTTGTTTCGAAGCATGATGAGAGATTGCAGGAGTTTGGCGCGGACGTCTGTATGCAGAATGTTTGCATGGGTCTCAAGAAGTTCCATGATGGAAGTTGGCAAGAGGGAGCATTCGTCCTTGTAACAAACTCCAACATGGCTCATAAAGGTGACTAGCTCCGTGAACCTATCTGATTCTTTTGTCGGGCGCAACTTGAAGATTTCCAGCTCGCTGTCAAAATGCCGCTTCTGCATAAGAAATTCTTCCTTGTAAGAAGCAGGATCTCTCTTGATAAGATTCTGAAGCTGTGGCAGCTTCAGAGTGATTGCAACTCTCTGTTTCATATGTGCCATGCTTGTATAGAAGTAGCTTTATACAAAACAATGATTGTTCAGTTGATTTGTGTTTGGTTCGTATCCATTTGCGAGCCACCCAAAAGCAGTCCAAGTCTTGAGGAAAGTAGCGACCATCCGGGTATAAATTGCGAAACCGTCCCGCTGGTGTGGTGTAATTGCCTCTGAAAGTGTGTCAGGCGATTTTAAAGTATGTGAGGATAGCTTATTATGGTTGACTACTTAATCAAGTCATAAATGTTGTTAACTTTATAGAATGAAAGTTGTTGATTCTATTATTTGAACAATTTTAAGGCGACTTACGCTTGCGCAAGAATAACATTTTAGGGTTCAGAGAATATTCAACCTTCGTCATTCAAAGCTTTCTTGGTGAAGTTGGTTTAGAAAGACAATGGATGATCGAAACGACATCCAAGCTCAGCTTAAGGCGTATTCCCAAGCTAAGAATAGGGATTTCGTAAGTAAGAAAGCGGGTGATGGCAATGTTTGTGAGAGAACTCATTTGCTCAGTGGGGGTTCATTATCTCAATCGGAAAATGACACAAATTACACGTGTATATGCTCGAAGGCGGTGTTGCGGAGTTGTTTCGCGGATTTCCATTGTATTGGCAACTCACTACAAGTGTGCATCATTCCAATTGGATCAAAGCGGGTGCCGTTCAGGATACACTACACTTGGCTTCTCTTTCTTCTTTTCTCTGCTATCCCAGCGTTTTACTCGTCTATGGTTGTTGGTATATTTGCACTAGTCATGATGGGACCGGTTCTTCTTCTCACAGTCCTTTTTCACGAACTGGGACACGCCTGCATGGCCGTCGTTCTGGGAGGGGATGTTAACCAAATTTTGATTTGGCCACTTGGGGGTCTCGCGTATATATCGTTCTTTGGTGACCAGAACCCCAAAGTGGATGCTCTCGTTGCGATAGCTGGTCCCTTGACTCATATTCCGCAAGTGGGACTGTGGTATGTGGCGATGTATGCTAGCAACCGAGGTGTGGTTCAGCTGTTCTGGCCTGTGCAATGGGGTTGGAACTTCTGGCTGGCTCTGTGCAGCGCAGCGATGCTCTTGCAAATTGCACTTTTCCTATTCAACCTTATTCCCGCGTATCCTCTGGATGGAGGGAGATTGCTGGGTGCATTCTTGTCCGCGCTGCAGTTCAACCGCAACGTTGTTTTCATGACAACAGCCTTCGTTGGTGGGCTCTTTGGTTGGTATTTCCTCATAGAAGGCTTCCGCGGCGGCACTGTCGATACCCCCTCCTCGTCTACAGTTTTGTTCTCCAGTGGGAATGAGTTGATGATAGGTATATTTCTACTGATAAACTGTGTGGAGCTGTGGGTGTTGGGCATGCGCGGCGCGGCCGTCCAGCACCCTGGCTTCGAGTGGGCCCACGGCGCACGACCCGCCGAAGAAGAGTCCTACACCTCCACCTCCACAGCACCAACAGCAGCAGCATCTCATCGCATCATACAACATGAGCACGGACAAGGGCATCGACGGGTAAGTGGGTTTGCACCAGCCAACAGCAACAGCAACAGTACTGAGGAGACCACGCATCAAGCTGGTGGAGGCAATACAGCGTTCCCCTTCAGCAACAACAGTCACCCGCCGTCTGATAAGCACAACATTACTGTGCACCATAAGATGCCGGGGGTGGGGCACAGGCTCGGTACTGCTGCAGATGACAAAGTCTAAAGCTTGGGTTGAAATGTATTCGCTGAATGCACATTGAGTTTTTCAAATTTAAAAATAATCGTTTTGCACACAATTTTATTTAAGAAACTTTATATAAAGTATCATTGGTTACAACCGAATACGCAACCGACCATAAATGTAAAGCCTTTCGATTTTTCAATTGAATACAATAGGTGCAACAGCAGAATGAACGATGCGTTGTTTATAGTACTGTGCCAATTATTAGGCTCCAGTGCGAACATTTTACGACTGCGTGGCGCTGTTATCCTGCTTCTCCTCGTCACCAATGTTATTGCTATTGGTACTATCGAAGGAAGTGCCCTTTCTGCCTGCCAAGACGGAGGAAGTGGAGGGGGAGGAAGAGGTAGGGCGCCCCTTCAACCCCATGGCCATGTCCACGCGCAGCGTGCGGTCGATCATTTCCAGCCCGTCCAGCTCCTGGATAGCCCTCTTCGCAGCCTCCACGTCAGGGAAGGTCACATGGGCAAACCCACGAGGCCGGCCAGTTTCTCTGTCGCGTGCCAGGTGCACCCGCTGGAAGGTATTCTCCCCTACCACATCCGTCAGCATTTCCTGCAACGTCTGCTCGTCCACCTCAAAGCTCAGGTTGCCGATGAACACTGAGACCTGCTGAGAGGTGCTGGCGGGGCGGAGGGCGCCAGACTTTTCTTGTGAACGCCCTTGCCCTGGTCTATGTCCTTGTCGTTGCATGCTAGCCTTGTCACGAGGAACGTCAAGACGAATATCACGACCTTGCAGCTCCAATCCTTGCAGCTCTTTCAGGGCCCTCGTGGTGTCGTCCACAGTGGAAAATTCAATGTACCCAAATCCACGCGATTCGCCTGTAGCAAAAATAACACATATCAGTGAGGAGTTAAAGAAAAACTGCAAAAAGAAACAGTGACAGACCTGAATCAGGGTTAGGGATCAACTTCACTCGCTTTATCGAGCTTTTACCCAAATGGTGATGACACAGTGTCTTTATGTCTTCTTCGCTGGTAGTAAATGCAAGGTTTCCAATAAAGCAAGTAGTTTCTTGCGGGTAAGGCTTCTGTGGTCTAGTGCCATCGGCAAAGTCACTAGTATGGGCAGATATTGAGCGCTCGTGTACAACTAAAGTAGAAAGAGCACTAACAGCATTATCTGCTTCTTCTTTACTGTCAAAGTGCGCCAATGCGAATCCTCTTGATTTTCCTTTTTCTCTATCTTTGCACAATGCCACCGAAGGAAAGGAAGCACCCAGATACTTTGTAATAACAGCATTCAGTTCTGTTTCCAACAAATCGTAAGGCAAATTGTTAATGAACACTCGCGACTTCCCCGTGGAAACAGGTGGATTATATGGAGTTTCGCAAAGCTTCAGTGACGAGGTTACGCGACTTCGCACTACAAGCGGACTTTTCATCATTGTAAAGCACCATGCAACAGGGAAAACAAAGAAGAACACTAGGGATAATCTTAGAGTGTCGAGGAGCATGACTTTTAGATGGAGGTGACACTGCGACAGATTGTGCACCATCCCAGCATCATTATCGTTGCTTCAAAATGAAGTGTTCTTGGACTGTGCAATACATGGGCGGATTTAGCAACAAGTTGTCGATACTATGCGTCTATTAATAAAGTTTATAAAAGGGTATTATTGTCAAATTTGTGTGTTAAGTATGCATGAACGAAGTTCGAAACTTACACTCTTAATATGAAGCAATTGAAGGTCTTTGTCATCGAAGAGCACACGGAAGCACTCGAAGTACTTTCTTTAGCAGCTCGACGTAAGTTAATAAGGATCAATGACTGCACATTCGTTCATTTGGACTCACATCCGGACTTAAGCTGTTTTGAGGGTGTTGACCGTGAGCACATGAAAGACAGAGTAGAGCTGTGTCATCGCCTAAGAAACTCTGAAGATGGGATATCATCTTTCATTTTACCAAGTATAGCAATGGGTTTGCTGAAAAACGTGATTTGGATTAAACCTCCTTGGACGGATCAAATTCCTTCTGGTGATTACAACAACTTGACCTTTGGATTCAAGGCTAAAACGAAAGGTGGACGGATGGCCATTGCAACTGACTTGTCCTATTGGTTTGATGATGGAAATGCTGTTGCGAGCGATAAGGAGTTAAGTGATGCCACATCTTTTGACCTCAGAGTCCAGTCTGTGGAAGACTGGCTTGTACAAGCAAAATCTACCTTGCCCGGTGACACATTTCACAGTGGTAGCTGGGTATTGGATATTTGTTTAGATTATTTTTCTTGCGCAAACCCACTACAAGAACCCGATTTGCCTGATCATGTAAGTACCGCCGAAGAGATCGCGTTGATGTTGCAGACACTACGGGAGGGTCTGTTCTCTCTATTGCACAGTGATTCAGCACTGGGACCTCCAAGCCTCTGTATCATTGCCCGCAGCGAGCAGGATGGTTTCACTCCTGGTGAGGTAGCGGCTGGGTTGGAAAGCTCAGTGTTGGCGTTGTTGAACGAGGTTTATGGCGAGACGAAGGTGTACAACGTGCCATCATTTGAGCTGTTCTACGATACTGACTTCATTAGGAGCGTTTAAATAAATGCTGTTCGTTTTATCAGTACTATTTATAATTTGTAAGGGAAAATACTGAAAAGAAGATGAAAGAAGTACAATTGTTTCTATTATACAATTATCTGCCAAACTATCAACAAATGTAGTGGGTACACATATCGTACACCAGTAGAAGGCCTAAAAAAACAATGGGGGCGCCAAAGAGAAGCCAAGCGGGCTTTTACATAATGGATAGAATCCTTAGCGACGATTATGGTCGGGAGCTGCTCATGAGCAAGCTCTTCATAGCCTCGTAGGCGGTCCAGGAGATGGCCACCGAAGGGGCGTGCACCAGCATGCGCGGCACGATGCCCCTGGCAAAGCCTCTTACACCTTCTTCCGCATAGATGCGCTGCGCCATCTGCACCATGCCCACCGTCGAGGGCCGCGTCGTCACGGCCTCCACTGCTGGGGCACTGGTATGTGGAGGAGGAGATGAGGGCGGCGTGGATGATGTGCCGCTGTTCCGCACACCGCTTAGCGGTCTCAAAGCCCCGCTCACGCTCATACTAGCGCCGATAGACCTCGATAAGGTAGACACCTTTGTAGTGAGGGCTCGCATGCGCAGTGACTGTGACTGCTGCTGGCCACAACCAGCGCCCCCTGCGGCCCTCTTGCTGCAGAAACTCACCGACCCCAGAAGCCGTCGGCTCAGACACTGACTTCGAGAGGGAGTGCAACTACCACCTACATTCGATTTTATGCTCAACGCGTCCGAACTGAACTTCATGTTTGCGGGTTGCGCGTTCAGGTAGGCTTGACGATACTTGGCGCGAGGATAACCGCTGTTACTGCTACTGCTGCTGCTACTGGTGCCACTAGCGGGTGATTTTGGAACATGTTTGCGTGCAGTGGGTCCCGATCGAGGCTCGGCCCTGCTGGCACCCGACGCCGGGTTCGCGGCAGGAGCCGGCACATTGAAGTGTGGGTCCTCACAGCTCTTGGTACAGTGTTCCAGGTTCTGTGTCTGCAGACGCGTCTTGATCACATCCAAAGGGTTGGTGACTGCAGCTGCGATCGCACCAGCCACCGAGCCGGAAACCATTGACGAGACAGTGCTGAAGTGGCCTTCCGGATTGAGCATTTTTTTCATGGATTCATTCACCGCCATCATCACAGCGCCAAAGGGAATATTCATCATAAGTGTGGTTGGGAAAGACGTGTACAATGCGCCTAAACCCTCCGTTTTCATAATTGTGCGTATGCAATGCAGCACATTTTTGTAGTAACCTAGCTGCATTCTCTGTTTGACCACGTCGAATGGCGTGAGGAACATGTCGTGGGAAATGGCGGCAAGGGACCCACATGCAGCCGCTTGTACCGGGTGGTGTCCCTCCTGGTCAGCTCCAAAGGCTTTCTTGGAAGCTTCAAACACAGTAAAATAAGCCGAATGTGCTGTAAAGATAGTGTAAGTTAATGTTAGCCAGGTCTGCCTTTACCAATATGCAGGAAAAACACCTGTACTAACCTGGTATGCAACCAGCAAAAGTCGCACTGACACCCCTCCATAACCTAAAGAATCCATCTCGTTGTAAAAACGCTTTTGCGTTTTCCCAGCTGTGAAGTGGCTGAAATGTTGCACTCCTCTCGTACTGGATGTGAGTTTTAATGGTGTCGATGGGAAATATTGTAACGTGCTCGACAAGACCAGCAATTGAGCCTGCAATCATATGACCACCAAACGTAATTTCCTTGGGGTTCCATTCTTCCCACTCAAGATCATCATTTGCCTCTTGCATTCTTCAAATGAAATGAAGTATTTTGCGGTCCATACAAGCAAATGAAAATCAGAATTGTCTTCTTTTCACTTCATTAGTAAGCGTCCTGAAACAAATTTTATGTGTAATTAACGCCCTTCTAATGTTACACACTGAGACCCTTGTATTAACCCTGCGCGCCACGAGAACACGAGAGACCAAACATCCCTCGCTGGCAGTGCTTTGCAGCAATTCGCCCTCTGATATTCACTTTGGACGGTTTTATGCTGAAGCTTATAGATCGTAGATGGGTGTCCCGGGCCGCGCAGTTGAGAAACCATGCTTTTCACCAACGTCCCAATTTTGGAACAGTGGTTGCAAGTAGAGCGCGCATAGAAACCAATTCAAAGGCACCCTCTTTAGCGGATGTTCTTGCGCGGCTGGAGATCTCTTTGAAGTACGGAAACAGAGCTAATGTGGATAATATCATGGAGAACTTTCGTTTGATTCATTCCATGAACACGATCATCCCGTTGGCGTACTTTCAAGACGTCGCCAACATTCTTAGCGCTCAGAACGATGCAACTCGCTTGGAATTGCTCATACATTTATGCAAAGAGAATATGACCGTTTCTCGTACGAAAGTTCGACGACCTGGAGACGATCCTTTAGACAAACTAGTTTCGACGGCCATTACAGGCCTGTTCAGGTATGGAAACCGAGATGACGCTTCCAAGCTCTGGGTGCGTATGTCCAACAACGGTTACGTCACCAGTCGTGTGAGCATGGAGCAAATGATTGATAGAATTGCCGGTAGCGTAGATTATGCGCCACCTTTGCAGCTGCTGAATGCTGTCCACAACGCATCGAAGGCTCACCTCTGGCACCAAAACCCTGTGTACTTCGCGAAGGTGTTGAACTTGATCAGACAAAACATTATAAAAGATTGCAAGGATATTACCTCTCTTGAGAAGGCGGAAGCAGTTTTAGAAAGGATGTGGCTGGACGCGCAACAAGCACTTTTGTATAGTTCTACTGTCTCGGGTGCTTTTTCCCAGCAGCAGTTGCCCATTGAGCTGTACGCTCTACGATTGCACTGTTACTCAGCAGCTTCGTACGTGGTGGCGCAAAACATTGGTGCTTCTTCAGAGCAAGCCAACTCGTACAACCTGAAAGCATCTTCTGCTTTCACCGAGCTGCTTGAACGGTCCAAGACGGCTGCTGTGGAGTCCAGTACTGCTGCAAGCGCGGCCACTTTCGCCGAAGAAATCAAGCGGATCCTCTCCCCGTACAAAGTGGATAAGAATAGTTCTACCGTAAATAGTGCTCCTGGTGCACTTTCCCTGCCTCCGCTCGGGAATGTCGTCCCCTTTGAAGGCCACAACTCGCTGTTCACGCAGCTGGGCGATGAGCCCACTCTTGCGGGCCTTGAGGAAAAACCGGTCCACCTGCCGGGACAGGGAATCGTCCAGGGTGTTGCGCAGCACCCAGGCAATCTGCCCCGGCGGTCCAACCGCCTCGCCCAGACGCAGCGTCGGCAGGCGCTGTCGTGCCCGCGCCGCTTCATCGCGCTGCGCCAGCGTGCAGGGAATGTCCCCCGCCGACACGCGCTCGAGCAATGCCACGGTACCCATGGGCACGATCGGCGCGAGGCGGACCCAGCTGGCGCCGGCCCGGTACAGGCGCGAGACATAACCGTCGCTGCCCGAGATGCGAATCCGCTGCAGCGCGGCACCCGCCCCCACATTCGCCGGCAAACGGGTGGCGCCATTGCACACGACGTGCGTCTGACTGTCGGCATATCCCGGCGCCGCGCGCAAATGGCGGGGCAAGGGCTCCGGCAAGGGCCGCCCGGGGACGGCGATATCCACCTCGTCCCGTGCCAGCATGTCCAGCAGCGCGTCCTGCGACTCGGCCTCGACCAGGCTGACGGTCACGTCCAACCGGTTCGCGAATTCGCGCAGCAGCGCGTGATGCATGTCCTGAAACGCCGCGTGATCGATGCCAGGATCGACCGGCACCGCGGCACGCAGGGTTCCGGATCGCTGCACGCGCTCGAGCCGGGACGGCTGCGAGTAGCGCTGTGCCAGATCCGGCCAGTGCAGGAGCATCAGCAGCAGGGCGGCCACCAGACTGGCACCCCACCACTCGGGGAGTCCATATCGCAGGGCTGAGTCCTCGACAGGCTGCGCCGCGGTTTCGGTATGTCGAAAACCGCCATCGGCGCGGGGGGCGGATGGTATATTAGGCACGCTCCACGGCAAACCTCAGCATCCTGCGGAGAGGTACCGAAGTGGCCATACCGGCGCGGACTCGAAATCCGTTGGGGGCGTAAGCTCCACGTGGGTTCGAATCCCACCCTCTCCGCCATCGATCACCCAGGCAAGTGCTGATTCATCCGGCGCTTGCCGTCCGGGGCAGAACGCCCCGGCGTGCAACAGGCACGAAGTGCCTGCCTCACGCAGCCCGGCGCGGGCGTCTGCTGCGACGCGGCGCCGAAAAAATGCCACAGAAGGCATTGTTCGGCGTTTCCCCCTTGCGCCCCTTCAGCGGGCACCTCGATACGGGAGACGGCTGCCGGCATCGCGGGTGTGCCGCCGACCGCGGCGACCGCGCCGCTTTGCCGCCGGGCCCGGCCTGCGTGCGGGGCACATGCGCCTCACCGCTGATCCGCCTCCCCGCCCGGCGCGGCTTGTGGATCCGCCCGAACCGGCTCCAGAATCGGTTTGCATGGGGCATCCCCGCCGCCTCGTCGGCGGTGTCGCGGGCTCCAATCCGAGCCGACGCCAGCGAGACAAGACACCAGAGCCAAGCCGAGACTGGACACAGTGGTTCTGACCATCGAAGACGACGAGGTAACGGCGCGCGAGATCATCGCCGAACTGGCCCTGCACGGCATCGATGTGGACTGGGTCGCCGACGGCCGCGACGGCCTGCTCAAGGCCGTCGGCGGGCGTTATGACGCCATCACGCTGGACCGCATGCTGCCCGGACTCGACGGTCTGGCCATCGTCACCACCCTGCGTCAGGCCGGCGTGCACACGCCGGTGCTGATGCTCAGCGCCCTGTCCGACGTCGACGAGCGCGTGCGCGGCCTGCGTGCCGGCGGTGACGACTACCTGACCAAGCCCTTCGCACCCGACGAGATGGTGGCGCGCGTCGAGGTGCTGATGCGCCGCAGCCGTGGCGCCGGCCCGGCCACCGAATTGCGCGCCGGCGACCTGCAGCTGAACCTGGTGACGCGCACCGCCGTGCGCGGC
>LNAP01004864.1_pt1 | contig 12170 bp, 12 predicted proteins | sample 602601 | NCBI WGS metagenome assembly LNAP01 (sample SAMN02440304, study PRJNA202911) | soil metagenome | biome: Subtropical and temperate rainforests or woodlands; isolation source: soil samples (1 kg each in a 20% v/v slurry with milli Q water) were... ... | reverse complement strand
GCTCGGCTCTTTAGCTCAGTCGGTTAGAGCGATGGAATCATAATCCACAGGTCCGCGGTTCGAATCCGTGAAGAGCCACCAACACAGCTTCCGCGATAGTTCGCTGAAGTTCAAAAGCCCCAAGGAAATCAAACACTTGGGGCTTTTTTCCGTTCGGAGCGATCCGCAACGGTCCGGGTGCTTCCGGTCTATTCTGCAGTAACCAGAGCGGCAACTCGCATGAGTCCGGACATCAGGCCGAAAGTTACTGCACTCAATCGAATCTAGCGGCTGACTGCAGTTGCTGTCGCCGCAGCCGCCTGGTGATCTGCTCCTGAGTGCTGCGATCGACCTTTCCCTCGAGATAGAACTGATTTGTCTGGCTCATCCCACCGTAGCCGGGCTTGTTCTGAGCAGCTGGCACGATGCGCTCGCCCTTGTGGATCTTGGCGATCATGTCTTCGGGGACGAAGTCGGTGCCGACCGCGAAGCTGGGCATGGTGCCGAAGCCACCGGTGAGGCTGAAGAGGTTGTCGAGGCTGTCCCCTGGCATGGCGTTCGCCGCACCGGTCAGCCAGTCCGAGCCGCCACCGAAGATCGCGCCGAGGACGCCACCGCTCCCACCACCGGCAGCGCCACCGAGCGGGTCGGCAGACCGAACGTACAGCGCATTGATCGGACTGGATCCCAGCGCCGCGCCGCCCTTGACCCCGAAAGCATCGCCGCCGAACAACTTCGACAGATAACCGCCGATGCCGCCGCCCTCCCCGCCCAGACTCTTGAAGAAGGTCGAGGACAGATCCTTCGCGACCATGTCGCCGATGCCGTTCGTCACCGACGTGAAGAAGGCCTTGGCCGCCTGCTTGGGAGACTTGTCTCCGGAGAACACGCTCGACAGGGCGCTGCCAGCAGCGTCGGAGATCAGGGTGTTGAAGCGGTCGGCCAGCGGGTCGAGTTGCGCCTCGAGCTGCTCGACCTGAACCTTCAGGCGGTCGACGGATTGCTGCTGCTCCGGCGTACGCGCCGCGGCGTCGATCTTCTCGTACAGCGCCAGCTGTTCGCGCAGCTGTGTCACTGCACGCTGGCGGGCCTCGCCGCTGGCGCGGAGGCTGGCCATCTCGCCGATGGTGCCGCGCTCACGCGAGATGGTGATGCGGTCCTCGGCCAGTTGCAGATCGGCCTGAGCCACCGAGAACCCCTGCTGCAGCTTGTTGATCTCAGCCTGCGCAACCTGGATGTCTTTCAGGTTGCGGACCATCGCCATGGCGTTCGCGTTGTTGTTGGCGCTGAAGGCCCGTGTCAGCCCGTCGAACTGTTTGTCGAAGCGGATCGCGGCCGCCTCGCCGAGGCGCCCCTGCATCTCCAGCAGTTTGGCGTTGACCTCGTCGATGTCGTCGCGGTATTCCTTCTCGGCCTTCTGCCTCTCGATGCCCGACTTGATCGCCTGCGTGCCGGCCTCGCGCTCGAGCTTGGCGCGCTTCTCGACCAGCTCGGCAATCTTGCCCTCGGCCTCTGCCCGGTCGGTGGCCTTGGGCGTCTTGGCCTGGTAGTCCTGGAGCGCCTTGATCTGATCGTCGTAGGCGGCGATCTGCTTCTTCGTCGCCTCGTCGAGGATGTTCTGCCGCTGGCCGAAGTAGTCGGCGATGGAGATCAGGCCCTGCTCGTTGTAGAGGTTCAGGAACTCGTTGCGGGAGGTCAGCAATTCGCGCTCAGCATCGGCGGCGCGCTGGAAGTCTTTGAGGCGGTTGTCGAGCAGCTTCTTGGTAGGGTCGTCAGCGGGCTCTTTCGGCTTCTTTGGGTCAGGATCTTCAACGATTGGCGCCTGCTTCTTCCAGGCTGCGGTCTGTTCGGCGATGGTTCCCGTGGCGCCAAGCAGACGCGGGTCGGCGAACTTCAATGCTGGGCCGGCCCGCTTCGTCATCGGCTTCATGCCGTAGAGATCGCGCAAGTAGTTCTCGGCGCCGTCAGCCATCGACGAGGCTCGAACGCCGAGCATTGACGAGCCTTCCCCGAGAGTCGACAGAAACGCCTGAAACACACCGCCGTTTTTCTTGGCCTCGAGAAACTTTCCACTGAGGTCCGCAAGTGACTGGATCATCGGGCCGGCGATGGCAATCGCAGCCGCTTCTGAAGAGATCTTGATCTTCGTCAGGTTGTCATTGAAATCGGCGGCCGCCTTAGCGGTCTTGCCGTCGTAGATCGCGCCCAACTGCCGAGCCTCGTCGCGCAGCTTTGCAATCCCAGTTGAACCTCGGTTCAGAAGCGGGATCATGTCCTCGCCGGTCTTGCTGAAGAACTTCAGTGCTAGGGCACCCTTCTCGGGGCCATCGCCCCAACCCTCGAACCGGTCGGCAATATCCTTGAGAACCGCATCAGTACTGCGCAATGTGCCATCGGCATTCTTGAACTCGACGCCGATCGTCTTGAACGCGGCAACCGCCTCCTTGCCACCGCCCGCCGCCTCGGCCATTGTTTTTCCGAGCTTTGAAATGCCGATCGCCAACGCCCCGATCGGCGTACCAACCGACTCCCCCGCGAAGCGCAGTTCACTGAGTTTCTCGACGCTGATGCCCGTCTTCTCGGCCAGGTCGTCAAGCTGGTCCAGGATCTGGATTGCCTTGACGTTTTCGAGCGCAGCGAATGCGCCGCTCACCGCAATGCCAACGGCACCGAGTTTGCCAGCAGCCCCTGCGAAGCTGGAAACCTTGCCGTTCAGCCGATCCAGCGATTGCCCGATGCCTGCGAAGGCCGCCTTGGTTCTGTCCGTCGCGGACAGAATCAACTCTGCTTTGTTTGTTGCCACGATACCGCCTACGCCGGCGCGGCCGGCCAATCAAAAAGGTGTGCACCGTACAGCTCACGCTTCCGTTGCGCGAGCGGCCCCTGATGCACTGCCATTGCCGCAGCCGCAGCCCTGGCGGGGCGTCGTCCATGGTTCGCTATGAAGCAGGGCAGCGAGGCTATGGACGACTGCTCGCCTCGCCGCCCGGCGCATCACGCGCCAGGGTTCTTTACGAGGGCGCGGTAGTCGACCACGCCGACGCCGAAGTCGAGCCGCACCTTCCACTCGGTCGTGTCCGTCTTCCAGCCATCGCTGGAGTCGAGGAAGGGCCGGGCCTCGCCTTCGAGGTATGCGCGAACGATGCCCTCGACCTGCGACGGCGCAGAGGCGAGATACCACGCCGCGGTGCTGTTGGCATCCAGACGCGGATCGGCAACGAGCGTGAGATTGCGCACCCATTCGGCGTTCTCCGTGTTGTTGGTCTTCGACGGGTCCACAGTCGACGCCAGCAGCTGCTCGGCCTGCGTCTCCATGGCCACAGGCACGATCAGATAGCGTGGTTGCGGGTCGATGAACTCCTTGCCGCCGATGCCCTTCTGCGTGCGCATCGCCGCGCGCGCAGTGCCGAGGGAAGCCACCGACAGCGCCGCGCCGGTCATCAGGTTCCCGTGGGTCGCGTGGAAGAGTGCGACGCCATCGCCCAGCGTCGGGTTGCCCGTCAGCTGCGCATAGACCATGTCAGCCTCCAGGCGCCGAGCCGCCGCGCCTTGAGTGACCGGGATCGACGTGAGCGCGTCGAGTTCGTCATTGATGAGCGCCTGACGCGTGAACTTGACGATCTTGCCGTAGGTCTTGACCACGAAGGTGCTCGCCGACTCGCTGTAAGCGCCGTATTTGTACTCGGCGCCTTCGGGGATCAATTCGAGCGCCGGCCCTTCCGAAAGCATCGCCAACGTGCGGGGCTTGAAGTCCGGCACTTCGCGCTCAGACGTCCAGAGCGCATGCGTTGCAGGGGCGGCCAGGTAGCCGGCCCGGAGCGACGTGCTGGTCACGCCAGCAAGCAGCGCGGGGAAATCGCTAGTCGACATCGCAGCGCGGATCGTCTGATCGCGGCTCATGTCGCGCGAGTACTTGCCTTGCATGCTCAGCACACGCTCGGCCATGCCGACGATGGAGGTGCGGCGGAGATCCGCCGCGGCCGGATGCGGCTTGCTCACGCGGATGCCGGCGCGGATCATGAGGGCGTCGGTTGCGGCAGCGCGAAACTCGGCCATCTGGGTGGTCGCACCGCTCGGTTGTGCGAACGTCTGAACGAAGTGGCCGGCGACCGGCTCGACGCCTTCTGCCATGCGTGCCAGCAACCGCTGGCCCGCAGCTTCGACGGTGACGCTGTGATCGCCTTCGCACTGCCGCTGCAGTGCGGCGTAGACAGGGTTGCTTGCGAAGCGGCTGAAGGTGGCCTGGATGCCGGCACGGCGCTGCGCGTCGGCTTGCAGGGTGGATGCTGCAATCTCTGCAGCAGAAGGGGTGGCAGGCGAAGGCATATCGATGGTCCTCGGTTGAAAGGTGGTGTGTTGAGCGTCGGCAGCGTGCTTCGGCAGATAGCGCCCCGTGGGAAGTTCTCGCGCCGCGCTGGCCGCGATGGGCATGGGATCGGTCACGCTGTCGATGAAGTTCGCGGCGAGCGCCTCGGCAGCGGTGAAGTAGTGGTCTTTGCCGTCCGTCAGCAGCGCCAACATGCCGGGCTGATCGCCCGTGCGCGCCGCATAGCTGGTGGACATCGCAACGGCCCATGTGTCGAGCGTGTCGGCCAGCTCACGCAGGGCGACGCTGTTGCCGGCTCCGTAGGTCCACGGGGCATGAATCATGAGCACGGCGTTGTCGGCCATGTGCACCTTGTCGCCGGCCATCGCAATCAGGCTGGCGATCGAATAGGCGATGCCGTCGACTTCCGTCGTCACCGTGGCCTTGTGTCGGCGAATGGCGTTGTAGATCGCGAAGCCATCGGGCACCGAGCCGCCCATGCTGTTGATCCGAACGGTAATCGCGTCCACGTCGAGCGCCTGCAGGTCGCGGACGAACGCGGCGGCCGAGACGGTCTCCTCGTACCAGCTTTCGCCGATGTCGCCGTAGATGTAGACCTCGGCGGCAGCAGCGACGCCCAGCGCGGCGGCGGCTACTGCGGTGCGACGACGGATGGAGTACCAGGTGCTGGGAGTGTTCACGATGCCTCAGGCTTGCGGTGTTGAGCAAGTACTGTGGCGGGCGAGGCACTAAACGAAAACGGGGTATTTGATTTCGCGATCTGGTGCAGGCGCTGCGCGCTTACGGGCAACTTTGGATCACGCCGCGTACTGCCAGGTGCGAACCTTGCTGCATCGAAAAGCGCAACCTTGAAAGCAGGCCATTCGGGCGGGGCAACGCTGCACCCGAACACTCCCGGCCAGTCAGCGCGAGCAAAGGCCCTTACCAGCGGCGCCAGACGGTTGCAGCGTTCCCACAGGGTGATGGGCGCATCTGCGAATGCCACCGCGTCCAGCGCGCGCAAAAGGGCTTCGTCGCGGTTTCGCAGATCGAGCGTGGCCGCCAACCCGTTGCGACCGCGGCCGGCGAGCCCCGCGTGCTGGTCGAACGAGCCGCCTTTCTGCACCATGCCTCGGATGGAGCGCAGCGACCATTCGCGTACATCGGCAGGAATGGCTGTGGCGAAGCCTGAGCCGGACAGTGCCGCGTACAACGCGCCCAACATTTCGACAGGCGCCGCGCTGTCGACCGAGACCGCGGCAGGCCGCGGGCAGAAGTTCAGCGCCATGAGTTCCCACTCGCCACCTTCCGAGCCAGCGACGGTGGCCCTCAGGCTTGCGCCATCCCCACGCGCAGCGAGAGCGAATCGGAGATCGCACGCGCCGCGCTGGACCGCGTCCAGCACTGCTACCGCCTCGGCCTGCGGGATCTCTCGGAGTTGGAGCGCCAGCAGGCCAAGCATCGACGCCAGCATGGTCTCAGCCAACTCCGCCCGGGTGGCGTTGAGTGCCTGCACACCCCCGCCGCGCTCAATGGGCACGGCCACCTGCAAGCGGGAACAGGTGTACCGTGGGGAGCGTCACCGCCGCGGAGCTCGACAGATCCTTGAGCTCCCCTGTGATCACGGTCATCGCACCGGTGACGGTGACGCCAAAGGCAAGCGCGTGGGTGCCTGCCTCAACCCCATTGAGAGCCGAAACGGCCTCGTGTTGCGGCCACTGCCTGAGCGCATCAGCGAAGAGCGTCAGCAAGCCATGGAGCACGCTGTGCCCGGCCTGTGTTGCGTTGTTCTCGGACATTCGTTTCACCTCTGTTGTTGGCTCGACCAGCGAGCAATGATTGCCTCACGCAAATGCGTGAGGTACCGGTGGAGCCACTCCCGGGCGCTTTGCCCAGGCAGCAGAACCCCCTTGGAGACCAAGCCACTGACCGTCGGCTGTGTGACGCCCACCAACTCGGCAAAGGCTTGCTGAGTGCACGGCTGATCTAGGTCGACTGGCCGCCCTCGGAAGTCACCAATGCTCATGACATACCCCCCTTATGAGCACTGGTGAACAGTCCGTGATCGCGGTTCGAATTACCCGTACTCAGGCCTTCACAAGAGGACCCGCTCACGGGGGGCCACGCACCCCATTCGCGGGCAACCTGCTCGAAGTGCTCTGCGATGTCGCGCCTCGACTGCACGTCCAGCTCGCCGCATGCCGTGATGAGCAAAGCAATGCACAACTCATCGTCGCCACGCGCCGTGCATGCCGCACGAATCGCACGATCGAGGCGCTCAGCAAGGCCGGCAACAGATGCAGCTCGAGTCATGCGTGGACTCCAGTTGCAGCCAGCCGCGCACGCACGCGCTCGGTGTAGGCGTGGAACATCTCTCTGTTCGCACTGAGGTCGTGCTCGTTCCATGGCTCCATGCCCAGCTCCTTGGCTTTGGCCTCAATGCTTGCCCGACTCGCATCCCACGCGCCAGCCGCGAGCACAGGACCAGATGCAACTTGAGCCGCATCGGCCAGCTCGCGCCTCACGATGCCCAGCAGGTAGGCCATGCCCTTCGGCGGCGTGGCCTTCGCGCACGTCGCCGCGGCGGCTTCGAACACCTGCATCGGCACGCCCTTGGCGATGAACTCCAGCAGAACGGGGTTCGACGGGTTCACGTCGGCCACGCCCTTCGCCTTGATGGCGCGGCACACCTCTCCGGCTTTCGTCGGCTTTGCCGATCCACCCCCACCTTCGGCCGTAGATCTTGGGTGGTGGGTTGTTTCTTCATTACCGGTTCCGGTTCCGGTTCCGGTTCCGGTTCCGGTTCCGGTGTCGGGCACCCCGCCGGATTCCGGTTGCTGTCCTGCGTATGTCCTGCGGGACAAATCCGGGACGCCGGGGTCCTTCGCACGGTTGCGATTGCGGCGTTCCGACTCTTTCCGGCGGTACTCCAGCATCTCGCGCACGCGCTTGGTGATGGTGTCGTGATACAGGCGCCCGTCTTCGGCGAGCCACCAGCCGCGCATGAGGATTGGTCGCAGCGCGATCCAGGTCTTGGGCGGGATGCGGCACTTTGCACGGATCACGGCCTCGTCGTTCGGCATCGAGCCGCATGGCTCCTGCATCCATGCGACCAACCACATCATCAGGAGCGCGTGCTGCGCCATGGGCACCTCGGCTGCGAGATCCCACGTGTCGGACTGCTCGACCTTCTCGTAGTCGATCTCGAATCGCCAACCCTTCGCGCGAACGTCCGCCGCGTATGGCGGCGGTGGCAGCTCAGCCATGCACGCGGCCCCTCGAAGCAAGCGAGGCCTGCACTCGCTCCTGCATCCATGTTTCGATCGCGCGCTCTGACCATGCAGTCGTGCGCATGCCCAGCCTGATGGAACGCGGAAATTGGCCCGCGTTCATCAAGTCGTAGAGTTGTGTTTTCTTCAAGCCGCTGCGCTCGCATACGTCGCTCAGCCTTAGAAATCGATCTGGCTTAATGGCTGCTACTTCGCTCATTCCTCATCCTTTGCGTTTCCGGAAAAGTCCGCCTAAGCCCGAGGGCGTTGGATAAGTCAATGCTCAATGAAACGCCGTCCGCTTTCACCGGTAGAAAGCGGATTCGATTTGTGCTTCGCATTCAACGTTTTGTGGTCAGAGCACGATCGGCGCGAGCTGGAACTACTTCACCTCTTTCGCAGCGGATTCCGCCTTGCTGGGACGGCCGCGCTTCTTCCGTTGCGGCACGAAAAGAGCCTTGAAGTCTTGGAAGGCTTTGTCCCTGGTAGCAACCAAGTACTGCCCGTACTGCTGGCGGCCGGCAGGCGTGTGCGTCCACAGCTCTTCGGCAAGCGCCACGCGCTTCTCGTAGATCCGGGCGCTCGCAAAGCCCTCACCGCGATCGGCGGCGAGCGCGCGGCGGCACATCCAGTTGTCGACCTCGAGGTAGGACGACTGCGGGCCTTTGTGGCCGTCGGGGCGACGGCGGAACACCCAATATTCGAAGTGCCCGTCGGTCCAGAACTTGTTCGCCACGCCCTTCGGCCATTCGAAGTCCTGCGGGACCACGCCTTCAGCCAGGAGCTGGGCGCTGGTGCCGAGCCACCAGTCGCATGCGCGTGGTTCGATTTCGATGTGCAATTCGCGCTCGGCGACCTGGACAGCTGAGGTGGCGTTGGGGGTGGTGAGTTCGGCGGGTGTCGAGACAAGGCGCAGGTGCGCGCCATTTGCGGAATGAGCAGCCATGAAGGCCTCCAGAGGTTGCGGTTTCAAAAACCGCCGCCCTTCACGCCAATGAAAGGCGGCAGCTCGACGAGTTGGCGTACCGGGCAACCTCTTGCGAGAAACCGGCCGAGCTAGCGCTCGCCCGTCGAGCCGCCAAAAACTGGGGGCACGAACGACAAAGCCGCAGGTCATGCGATTGACTGCGGCTTTCGTCGCAGAGGTTGCTTCAGGACGCCAATCCCGACCCCGTTCACCACGGGGCAGAGGGAATGTATTCGCGATCCCGAAGCCGGTCAAGACTTCATCTGCTTGTAATTGAGCCACATGAGCACTTGTGCATCATCGCGGGACGTTCCACGCGAAACCCTGTTGCACAGCATGACCAAGAAGCAGCCCGACGAGCCCGAGCGCAGACAAGTCCGCGGCTGGCGCGGCCGGCTTGAAGACCTCACGTCGACCACACGTGCGCGAGTAGCACAGGCATCGGCTGTCACGGTCCATGACGCAGCGGGCGAGACATCACCCGACCCCAACAACTTGCTCGACCACGGGCGATGGTTTCGACGCGTGTTCAGCTTCGAGCGCGCCGAAGCATCCGAGGACATCCGCAACCTTGCACTATTGCGGCAGCGCCTTCGAACCGCCGAACGAACGCCCGAGCAGATTGAAATTGACCGCCAGCGAAGCCGCGAGAGATATCGGAATCGCACGCCCGAACAGATCGAAGCTCGCCGCGCGTACGACCGCACCAGGCTCGCCGCCCGAACGCCGGAGGAGATAGAGCGATATCGGTTGAAGTGGCACGAAAGACAGGCAAGAAAGACTGCTCTCGAGGCCGCAGCAGCTCGCGCAAAGAAGCGCGCAGAACGCGCAGCGAGGACCGACGCGGAGCGCGAACGAAATCGTGAATGGTGGCGGCAATGGCGCGCGGCCAAGCCCGCCGAGTGGCACGCCAAGCAAGTGGCACAGGCCCGACGAAGGCGCGAGGCAAATGCCGAGCGCTACTACGCTACGAAGAAGGCCTATGGCGACCGCTTCAGAATTGAGATCAATGAAGCGCGAAGGCGAAGGCGTGCAGCGAAGAGGATCACAAAGCCCACGTGACTGCTAGGCCGCCTGCACCGGCGACTGCCGACGCAGGGCATCGAGGTAGTTCGCCCACTTTTGCATCATCGCGGTACGTTCCACGCGAAACTCTGTACGGTTGTAGGCCCGCCCAAGGCTGTCTTTCACCGCGTGCGCGAGCTGGGCCTCGATCACCGATTCGTCGACGCCCAGGCGCTCGACCATGATCGTGCGCGCCGTCGCACGGAAGCCATGTGCCGTCACCTCGTCCTGGCCGAAGCCCATGGCGCGCAGCGCGGCATTGATGGCGGCATCACTCATCGGGCGATCGTGGCTGCGCTCGCCGGGGAACACGTAAGCGCCGCGACCCGTAAGCGGCTGCAGTTCGCCGAGCGCCTTCACGGCCTGTTTCGACAGCGGCACCAGATGCGGAGCGCCGTGCAGCTTGCCGGCCTTCTTCCGCTTCATGCGAGCGGCCGGCACCGTCCACAGCGCGGCCTTGAGGTCGATCTCTTCCCAACGGGCATGCCGCAGTTCGCCAGGCCGTAGCAGCACCATCGGTGCGATCTTGAGCGCGGTGCGCACAACGTGCGTCCCCTGGTAGCCATCGCAGGCCCGCAGCAGGTCACCCAGGCGCTTCGGATCGGTGATAGCCGGGAAGTGCTGCACAACGGGTTTGCGCAGCGCGTCCTTCAGGTCGCGTGCCGGGTTGCTCACCGCCCGGCCGGTGGCCACCGCGTAGCGGAACACCTGCCCGCAGTTCTCAAGCGCGCGGTGCGCCGTCTCGACGACGCCGCGCTCCTCGATGCGCCGCAGCACCTTCAACAGCTCGGGCGGATCGATCTGCGCGATCGCTCGCGCGCCGATGTACGGGAACACGTCGGCCACCAGGCGACCGAGGATCTTCACACCGTAGCTCTCGGCCCAATCGCCGCGGCGTACGTCGTACCACTCCCGCGCGACGTGCTCGAAGCTGTCGAGCGTTGGCAGCCCGGCCGCCTTGCGCTTCGTGGCCTCTCGGGCCTGCGCATGCGCCGCCCTGACGGCCTTTCGGGCCTCGCTGGGGTCTTGCCCTTGAGCAACCAGCTTTCGCGCATCGTCGGCCCTCTCGCGCGCCAGGCCGAGCCCGATGGTCGGATAGGTACCGAGCGAAAGCGTCTTGCGCTTGCCGTCGACGGTGTAGTCAAGGCGCCATCCGTGCGCACCGCCCTTGACGAAAAGAAGCAGGTAGAGCCCGTCGCCGTCAGAGAGACGCCGGCGCGGATCGCCTTGCTTGATGGATCGGATAGAAGTGTCGGAGCCTATGAGGTTGCGTGGCATGTTCAATCGTCGAAGTGCAGTAACTGATGCAGTAACTCAGCGTCACACCCGGCCATTGATACTCTGTTTATGCGGCTTTGCAAGGATCTTTCGATACAGTGAAGAGCCACCACACAGGAACGCCCTGCAAGTCAATGACTTGCAGGGCGTTTTGCTTTTGGAACCCGCTGAAAAGCGGCTCTTCCGTCTGAAAGTGCGCGAGACCTCGGTGCGCGCACCCGACACATCGTTCCGACTGGTGTTGTAATCCCGACGAACAGGGAGAAAAAAACCATGACGAACATCGTCGAGGGAAAACCGCGCACCGTGGCCGGCGCGCGGCAGGCGAACGCACAGCGGCGCGAAATCCGGCGCAAGGCACACCGTTACCTGACAGCGGGGCTTCTGCCCATTGTCTTGAGCGCCTGCAGCGTGTTCTCGAGCAACGACGCCGCCACCGCCAAGGAGCCGGCGCGCCTGGAGATCGCCATCCAGGCAGCGGACGATCTCAACGTCGACCTCAAGGGCCGTGGCGCACCGATGCTGCTTCGGGTCTACGAACTGAAGTCGGACGTCGCCTTCCAGGAAGCCGACTACTTCGGGATTCAGAACACGGCCAAGGCCGTGCTCGGCGCGGACCTCTTGAGCGTCGACCAGTTCATCATCCGCCCCGGCGAGACCCGCGAGATCAAGCGCAAGTCGAACCCCGAAACCACCGCCATCGGCATCTTCGCCGGGTACCGCGACCTGCCGAACGCGGTGTGGCGGGGGGGGCAGAAGCTGCCGCCTGCGAAGGATGCCAGTTGGTACCGCATGGTCATCCCGAGCACGAAGGTGGCGTTGAAAGTCGAGCTCCAGGCCAACGCCATCGCCGTGATCGACAAGGAGGCCGGCGTCAAGCGCGCGCAGGTGGCCAATGAATCGGCGAGCCAACTGGAAAGCTCCCAGGTTGAACCGATGGACGCCGGGTCGAAAGCGGCGCCATCCGTACCGCAGGGCATCCCAAAGGCCGCGGAAAAGGCTTCGGATGGCGCATCCACAAGCGCGCTCGACAACCTGAAGAAGCGCTTCTCCGTGCCTTGAGAACCCGCCGCCTCGGGAAGAGGCCTGCGGTTCCACAGGCAGTTCAAAGCTTGCGCAAGACCGGCTTCTTCGGCGTCGGCAGGATGCGCCGCCGGGGTTTGTCTGCCAGAGGCAACTCGGGCGGCAGCGCATCGATTTCCTCGTCGCTTAGCACACGCTCGGGGGCGGGCTCGTCGTACACAGGCTCGGGCTGCGGGAGGGGCGTGAGCAGCAGCTCGGGCGGGCGGGCCGAAACGGCGGGTGG
>LNAP01004863.1_pt1 | contig 12172 bp, 12 predicted proteins | sample 602601 | NCBI WGS metagenome assembly LNAP01 (sample SAMN02440304, study PRJNA202911) | soil metagenome | biome: Subtropical and temperate rainforests or woodlands; isolation source: soil samples (1 kg each in a 20% v/v slurry with milli Q water) were... ... | reverse complement strand
GGATATCCGGGATGCGAAAGGATGCGCACGCAGCCGTTCTGTGTGATCGGGCACGAGGCCCAGCCCCGCTCCAGATGCTGCTCCAGCCAGCTCGTTGCCAGACGGTGATGCACATGGGCCGAATCCAGCAGTGCGATCAGCACATTCACATCGAGCAGCGCGCGCACTCAGATCCCCTCGGCCTCGCGCAACCGGTTGACTTCGTCATTGGTGACAATGGCCTTGCCCGGCTCGAGCGGCACGAATCCGGTTCGCGACGCGCCAACCGAAAGATCGGTCGCCTGCTGCGCCTCAGGTCTGGCCAAAAGTGCAGCCCGCATCAGGCGAGAAACCACTTTTCCCGTGGAAACCCCCTGCCGCCGCGCCAACTCTTGCGCGGTTCGCAGCAGATCCTCATCGATGTCCAAGGTAGTGCGCATGGGAGTCCGCCCGCCCGAATCGTTGCATCATGATGCGTTGATGCGGTGCGGGCATCAACTCCCGCCACGACCAACCCGGCTGCCACGCCCACCCATCGGCCCGAGGGCGGGCCTCCTACGGGCCCAGCCGCGACCACACGGCATCACTCCCGCCCCACACGGCTCGGCCGATGTCGGCACGGGTGCGATGCCCAGGATCTCCAGAATCTGCGCGCTGATCCGGCGCACGTCGAAGCGCTCCTCGGCCAGCCGCCGGCAGCGGCGGCCCATGCTGTCGATGAGTCCCGGCTGTTCGATGAAGCGGATCATCCGCTCGGCCAGCGCGTCGACGTCGCGCACCGGCACCAGAAAGCCGTTCTCGCCGTCCACCACCGTCTCGCGGCAGCCCGGCGCGTCGGTGGTGATCACCGGGCGGCCCATGGCCAGCGCCTCCTGCGTGCTGCGCGGCGCGCATTAAAAATCAGAAGAATTTCCAGCCATGCCGCCGATAAAAGGTCAGGGCGGAAGCACAGAACATTGCCACGTGGGCAAACCCCTTGCGGGCCGTGTGCCCGCCAGCGTGTACGATGCGTACGGCGGGTAGGTAGGCTATCGCACCCACTTCACGCAGGCGTAGGGAAAGGTCGAAGTCTTCGAAATAGAGGAAGAACTCGTCTGCAAATCCACCTACCTGTTCCAGAGCATCCCGCTTCGCAAGCATGAAACAACCGCTGGCGATAGGGATTCCCACGGCGGGCTCGTCCCGATCACAAACATCCCGCATCTCGTAGCGGGACAGCCTTTCATCGAACAGCTCCCTAATCGCGTCAGGTGCGAAACCGCGGATCATAAGGTCGAACACAGATGGATAGCGCTTGCACAGATATTGCCGCCTGCCATTCGGCCATACTGCCTGTGGCGAAACCATCACCACGTCGTCATGTTCGACTAGGAAATTGACGCTATGAGCGAGTGCCATTTCATCCATGCAAACATCCGGGTTCAATATCAAGTGGAAATCAGAGCGGCTTTCTGCTAATACGAGGTTGTGACCCCGGCCGAAACCAACATTCCCTTGCCCGGAAATAATGCGATAGCTCGCAATATCTCCACTAAGCTTGTTTTCTTGCGTCATCGCTTCTAGCAATGGGGCGAGCTGAGTGCCTGGCCCATTGTCTACGAAAAAAAAATTTACCTTACCGATAAACCCCCCTTCCTGAGCATATTGCACGGCCCGCGCCAGCGCTTCGAGGGTATCCGCCAATACCTCTTTTGATGACTTATAAGTGACGATGCCCACAGACAAGCTTTTCTTTGGCTGGCAATTGAGTCCCAGCTGCCTTTCTTCAACGTAGTGCGACATGGCTCCGCACCGCATCAAGGATTGTCGTGCCGTGCAGATACCACGCGCGGCGGCTCAAGCCAGTGCCATGCACTTTTATGTCGGTCGGTTCCAGATTTGTCATCGGCCTGATGAGGCCGAAAGAGGAAAATCCAATGAATAAGCAAGATAGCCATAACCCCCATCCCCACAAAATTAATGAGAAAAGGATTTGTCATAGTGGCCACCATGAATGCGACGAAGGACGCCAGCATGGCGGCAGCCTCGCGAGAATGCAACTTTGCCCGACACAAAGCAGATACCATCACAATCATCAGGAAGGCCGCAAACCCCACCATTCCAATTAATCCGAGCTTCATTAGCAGAGCGAGTGGGACGACTTCGTAGGAATATGGATTCGCTGGATCCCGTTCTAGCGACGCATAAGCACCATAACCGCCACCGAGAATAGGATGCTCAGCCCACGCCTCCAGTAATGGCCGCACTTGCGCAACCCTGTCGCTCATACTAGCATCCTCAACACTCGATAGCCCCTCTAATCGCTTTACAACAGCGTCCCCGAACATAAAACTACCGGACACCAAAACGATACTTCCCGCGACGAAGCCAGCCAGAATTCGACGAGGACGAAAGCGAAGCCGCATCACTCCGACGCAGTGAACGGCACTCTTAGTAAACGCTCCTAACAAGAGACCCAGCCAAATTCCACGAGAGTATGTTCCGAGAATCGCGCCCGAGATAATTATCAAAAAAATCCATCGCTGCGTGCGCGAGTGTACAAGTAGCGGCGCATAGAAGAAAGCAGGTATGAGCCAAAGGCTGGAAATCCAGAACACGCGGAAAAAACCGTCGGGCATCCTTCCGACGTACATTGACTCGTGACCATAAACCCTGAGTAACGCGTGCCGAAGTAATCCCTGCCAAGCAGGCTCGGCCATACCTGCCAACCACACCATAAATTGAACCGCTGCGAGCGCCAATGCAAAAACCAACATTATCCATAACATACGCCGTAGCGTCGCCCAATGCATGCCCCCGGCCGCGACGAATAATGGAACCGCCCCGAGTACAGCGTAAGCGTCCCCTTCCGCCAGCGCCAACCTCAGCGAGTGCCCATGATACATCGGCACAAATGAAAGCCACACCCCGTTCCACAATAAGAAACCGCATATCAACCCTAGTGGGGCAATGGCATAGGCAGCAACCAACCCCCGCCGTCGCAGCGCTAGCAGCAGTAGCCCAACCATTGCGAGCAGAAATAGCATATGCCGTCCTAGTGGAAGCGGCAGTAAGCCAAGGGGGCCACCCAATATTACGTCAAATAGAAAAACCGCCGGCAAAAACCAGAGAAGCTTCATGTGCCGTTACCCACCTACGCTGGTCTGGGGGTGCGCATCAATCGCGCAAAGAAGGCTGCTCGTCTAATGGGATGCTGCGGTCCTATCCTGAGTTTGAGTGCCCCTCGCCATCTCGCATAACGGCTGATGGTATGCAAGCCCGTATAGAATTGAATTAAATCCTGTGCCCCACCTACCACACGAACATCCCGCTCGCACAACCGTGCAGCAAGCATCTTCGCCTGGTTTACGCCAGCGCGAAAACCTTGATCACCTTGATCACGCCGAATTCGTTCCACGATGCCTCTCAAAGACAATTCCCTTGCCCACAGTGGCTTAGCGCCAACTTGATTGTTGCCATGCTGGCGATAGAGAACAAGTGGCTCTCGCACGAAGCGGATTTCACCGGCAGACGCGGCGAGCAGCGCAAGCCACCAATCATGCATAATCACGTCCGGAGGTAAAGGTACGGCTAGATCCAATAACGGTCGATTGAAAAGCGCGGCGCAGCCAGTTACGAAGTTCTGCGGCAACAGCACCCGCAGTGGCGCCTCGGTCTCATGGCGAATGCCCTGAAACTTCATGAAAGACGGAGATATCTGATCCAGCTGGTCATCTACGACCTTAAGGTCGGAGTATACGAGTAAAGGCAATTCGTTGCCTACCGCTGATTCCGCTCTACGCATTTCACCCATGAGCACGTCGATCTTGTTCGGCAGCCAAACATCGTCCTGATCGCAAAACAGCGCGTACTCGGCCCCTTCGTTGGCGGCCACCTGTATTAGACGCCCAAAGTTGCTGATCACGCCTGGGCCGCCATCAGCATCAGTCTTGGCGACGACACTGATGCGACCATCCTGCCGAGCCATGTCCGCGAGCAAATCTGGCGTACCGTCAGTGGAGCCGTCGTCTCTGACGAGTAAGGCCCAGTGTCGCCATGATTGCGCGCGAATACTTTCGATTTGTTCGCGAATGTACTTGGCGCCGTTATATGTGGCGAGAAGGATAAAGACACGTGTCCCTTCCATTAACTCTTCGCCTCCGCAACGTTAACACTCACAAAATGCAGGCTTACAAGATAGGAGCTACGCGTGGTAAAAGTCCAGATATAGCGACACCGTTCTATGAGCCGCCGCACATCCACCCCTGCCCGAAAGATAGGCCGAAATGTCATGCCGGGGTTATTGTCAAGTGATATGTGGACATCCACCGTTTCACGCCACTAATCCGCATCTCCGACTAGAGTGCATAAGAATATTATCGACCTACCTACCGACCGAAGCATTTGGCAGCCAGTTTCGGCTACTATGCCGAAACTCATTCTGGGTTCACAACAACATCATGCTGGCTTCCGCGCGGTTACCGTTATGAATTCCCGCTTCGTTGGATCACGCCTTGCTTCGCGCTCCGCTGCCCGCACGCTGCGACGCGCATGCTGCGAGAGGTGGGTCGCCTCAAAAGCGCTATCACTCCGGTCGGTAATTGCCTCGGAGGCTGCAAAAATCGCAGAGCATAACGGCCTGTATGGCGGATCTGCGATGGACTGAAAGCCGGCCTCCACCAAGGCTTGGAAAAGCGCATCTCGGCTGAACAATACGAGGTGACGTGGCGGCTCCAAACCGCGCCAGTTGGCGCCATAACGCGCATGCCCCTGAGCATCGATGTTTGGAGTTTCGATCCATATCCAGCCACCCGGTTTGAGCAGGGCATGGCATTGACGCAATACGGCCAACGGATCGTGCACGTGCTCGATGACGTGGCTCAGGGTAATTCCATCGAAGCGCTCTTTTGCCGGATCGAGCGCCTCCACGCTGCCCTGCCGCACATCGAGGCCGCGACTGCGCGCCACCGTGACGGCATTTGGGTCGAAGTCCACACCTACCACGTCCCAGCCTGATAAACGTGCGAGTGCCAAAAATTCCCCATTCCCGCACCCAACATCGAGCAATCTGTCACCAGATTTAGCTTTTGGAATATCGCGAATTTCAGCATCAATAGTCAGACGCTGGCTGGGAAGCAACCGGGCTGCAAGCACGCCGAGGCGGATTGATGGCTGATAATTCGTTCCGATTCGGTGGTTTCTATACCCATTTGCCAGTGCTCGCCTGACCCGCCTAGCCCAGGACAGGCCCTTGAGATCGTCTTTTGAATGGATCTTGTGCGTAAAGTAGGTGCTGTAGGCGATGCCGATGGTCGTGAGAGTCGGCCGCGGGTCCAGATAGGCACTGCGGCATCCTTGGCATTGGTAAAGGTCCCAATGCCCCGGCGCGCAGCCGAAGACGCGATCGGTGAGCCCGCTGTAGAGGAGACGCCGCTCCCTGCTGCCGCACACCGGGCACTGTTCGACGCGCTCGAGCGCATCGGCCGGCCATTCATTGGCGATCTTCTCAGGCTGCGGATCAAGGCGGATGTTCACGCTCATGTTTCCCCTCTTTCGACAATTCACTATGCAAGCGATAGACGCCCCTTCAGGGCCTGACTCATCATGGGGCGAAGTACCCATGCTGCCGTGGCGGCCAGCAAACCAAGTACGATCAGTCGCTGTGGCAGCGCATCGAGCATGGACAAGGCCGCAAACATGGCGGTGGTTGCCAGCAAGATCCACAGGGTTCTCTTGACTTGCCTGCGCAGGGCTGGCAATTGGCGGGCGGCCAGGATGTTGAGGGCCAGGGTATCGACGGCGACGCGCAGCGTCCACGCCGCGGCGACACCGGCGATACCATGGGCCCCTGCGAGCCACCACAGGGCGCCCATGTAGGGGAGAAGTTCTGCGAGGTGGGTCTTGGCCGTCAGGTCGGGACGGCCCGCGGCTTGCAGCGCGGCAAAGGCCGGCTGGGCCAGGACGTTGATCATCCCACCCGCGGCCAGCCAATGAACCACCGGGGTCGATGCCTGGCGAAACTCGTCACCCAGCCAGATGGACAGTGCTTCCGGCCCCAGCAGAAATGCGCCCGCCAGAACGGGCAGCATCACCCAATAAATGACCTTACTGCCCTTCGTGTAAAGCGCGCTCAGACGTTGCGCATCGCCGCCATGGGCGGTGGCCATGGCGGGGAACAGCACTCCTATCATGGCTCCGGTCAACACCTGCATCCGCGCCAGGATGTCATAGGGTGTGACATAGTAGGTGACAGCGCTCAGGCCCAGAATGGCGCTGATGAAGAATCGGTCAAGATAAGTCAGCAAAGGGCCTACGACGTTCGTGACCGTTAGCCAACCGCCAAAGTTCAGCAGGGGCCTGATGTGGGGCTGTTCTAGCCATCGAGGTCTACGTAGTTCCTGGCGAACTTGGCTCGCCGCAAGATAGTAGACCGCCAATGCCAACAACCTGCTGACCAACAGCACCAAGGTGGCCCAGGCAATGCTTGGGGTGAATTGCAGGCTGATGAGCGGGCCCGCAAAGGTCAGCACGCCCAAGGGGATCCTGATCAGGGCAGTCACCCTGAAACGCTGATGCGCCTCCAGAATGCCGACCAGCCCGGCTGTCAGGATGACGATGGGTATTCCTGCTGCCAGAATGCGAAACGCGGCGACCGCTTCTCCATAAAGCAACGCCGGCACGCGTAACGCGCCACCGACGAGCAGCGGGGTGAAGATGATCAGCAACGCCGCACCAGCAATGCCGAGCATCCCCAGAAGAATGAACGCCGTCCAGATCAGCCCGCCCAGGTCGGCGAAGTCGTTCCTGCCCAGTCGCTCGGAAACCAGCTTGGTGAGTGCCCGCCCGAGACCCAAATCGAAAAGGCTGAAGTAGCCCACACCCATCCAGATGATGGCCAGGAGACCGAATCGCTCCTTGCCCATGCCGTCGATCAACAGCGGGATGGCGACCAGCGCAACAAGCAGCGGGACCGCCATGCCCATAAGATTCCAGGCGGCACTGCGGGCGAGGAGGCGCCCGGAGGTCAGATGACTCAACACCGTCTCCGGTCAATCATCGCAGTCATGATTGCGCCTCACCAGTCAACTCGGCTTGGGCGAAGGTCGTGCCCTCTGCGTCCTTATCGGACACCAATGGTTTGCCCGCGACGGGCCAGCTGATCGCGAGTTGCGGATCATCCCAGCGGATAGTGCGCTCGAAAGTGGGGGCATAGAACGCGGTGCATTTGTACTGAAATTCCGCGGTCTCGCTGGTCACCAGAAACCCGTGAGCAAACCCAGGCGGCACCCACAACATGCGGTGGTTTTCTTCCGAAAGGCGCACACCCACCCACTGGCCGAAGGTGGGCGAACCGCGGCGGATGTCCACGGCCACGTCGAAGACCTCGCCCGCGGTGACGCGCACCAGCTTGCCCTGGGCGTGCGGCGGGAGCTGGTAGTGCAGGCCGCGCAGGGTGTTTTTTACCGAGCGGCTGTGGTTGTCCTGCACGAAGGTGGCGTCGATTCCGGCTTCGCGGAAGGCTTTTGCGTTCCAGGTTTCCATGAAGAAGCCGCGCTCGTCGGCGAACACTTTGGGTTCGATGAGCTTTACGTCTGGAATACGGGTTGCGGTGACTTTCATCGGTTTCGCTTACCTGACCGTTTTGGTCAGCTTCCTCAGATAGGTGCCGTAGCTGTTCTTGGCGAGTTTTTCGGCCTCGGCCAGCAGTTGCGATTCGTCAATGAACCCCATGCGGTAGGCCACCTCTTCCAGACAGGCGATTTTCAGGCCCTGGCGTTTTTCCAGGGTTTCGATGAAGCTGGCGGCTTCGTGCAGGGCGTCGAAGGTGCCGGTGTCCAGCCAGGCGAAGCCCCGGCCCAGCAGTTCTACGTTCAGGTCGCCGCGTTCCAGATAAGCCTGGTTGACGCTGGTGATTTCAAGTTCGCCCCGGGCGGAAGGTTTTATCTGTTTGGCAATCTTTACCACGTCGTTGTCGTAGAAGTAGAGACCGGTAACGGCGTACTCGGATTTTGGCCTGGCAGGTTTTTCTTCGATGGAGACGGCGCGTTGGTTGTCGTCAAACGCCACCACGCCGAAGCGTTCCGGGTCGGTGACCTGGTATCCGAAAACGGTGGCGCCCTTGTGTCTTGCGGCGGCAGTTGTGAGCATGTTGCTGAGGCCTTGGCCATAGAAGATGTTGTCGCCCAGCACCAGGCACACCCGGTCCTGCCCGATGAAGTCTTCGCCGATGATGAAGGCCTGAGCCAGGCCATCCGGGCTGGGCTGGGCGGCGTAGCGCAGGCTGATGCCCCATTGCTTGCCGTCGCCGAGCAGGCGCTGAAAGCCGCTTTGATCTTCTGGGGTGGTGATGACGAGGATGTCCCGGATTCCGGCCAGCATGAGGACGGAAAGCGGATAGTAGATCAAGGGTTTGTCGTAGACCGGCAGGAGCTGCTTGGAGATGCCTCGAGTGATGGGGTAAAGACGGCTGCCGGTACCGCCGGCGAGGATGATGCCTTTCATGACTGTTTCAGATATTCGTGCAGCGTAAGTGCCAGTTGGCTTTGCCAGTCTGGCAGCTGGATATTGAGGGCGGTTTCCAGCTTGCTTACTGTCAGCCGCGAGTTCAGCGGCCGGATTGCTGGCGTTGGGTAGTCGCAGGTCGGGATGGGGTGGGCATTTTCAGGGCCCAGGGTTGTCTGCCTGCCGGCCTGTTGCGCCAGGCGGAGGATTTCCTGGGCGAAGCCGTGCCAGCTGGTTTCGCCCCTGGCAGCCAGGTGGTAGAGGCCTTTTGCCAATTGGCTGTGGATGGCCAGGGTGGTGACCTGAGCGACCAGCCTTGCGGGTGTGGGGGCGCCGATCTGGTCCGCCACGATGTTGAGTTCAGCTTTGCTTTGGGCCAGGCGCAGCATGGTTTTCATGAAGTTGTTGCCGCGGGCGCTGTACACCCAGCTGGTGCGAAAGATGAGGTAATCCGCACCGCTTTGCTCGATGGCCTGGTCGCCAGCGAGCTTGGTTCTGCCGTACTGATTCAAAGGGCAGGGGTCGCTGGTTTCCAACCAGGGTTGGCTACCGGTGCCGGGGTAGACGTAGTCGCTGCTGTAGTGGATCAGGCGAGTGGCGTTGGCACTGGCGTATTCGGCCAGTTGGGCAGGTAGCTGTGCATTGAGGCGTTCTGCCTCGGCCGCCTTTTCTTCTGCGGCATCCACCGCCGTCCAGGCTGCGGCGTTGACGATCAGGCCCGGACGGGTGTCGGCAAGATATTGCCTGACCGCTTGGCCATTGCTCAGGTCCAGCTCGCGCCGTCGCGGGGCAAGCACCGACCCGAGCGCAGTCAGCGTCCTCATCAGCTCGAAGCCCACCTGACCGGATGCGCCGAGCAGCAGGATGTTTGCCATCAGGAAATCACCCCTAGCCGCTCGCCTTGGTAGCGGCCGTCTTTTACCCGCTCGCACCACGCGCTGTTGTCCAGGTACCACTGCACCGTTTTGCGGATGCCGGTCTCGAAAGTCTCATCAGGTACCCAGCCGAGTTCGCGCTCGATTTTGCTGGCGTCGATGGCGTAGCGGCGGTCGTGGCCGGGACGGTCTGCGACATGGGTGATGAGCGCGCGGTAGCCGTCGATGTGCAGCCCAGGCGCGCGTGCCGGGCGCAGATCATCGAGGATGTCGCACAGGGTGTGCACGACCTCCAGGTTGGTCTTTTCGTTATGGCCGCCGATGTTGTAGGTCTCCCCTACTTTGCCCTCGGTGATGACCTTGTAGAGGGCGCGGGCGTGGTCGTCCACGAAGAGCCAGTCGCGGATCTGGTCGCCTTTGCCGTAGATGGGCAGGGGCTTGCCTGCGAGAGCGTTTAGGGTGACCAGCGGGATGAGTTTTTCCGGAAACTGGTACGGGCCGTAGTTGTTGGAGCAGTTGGTGACCACCACAGGAAGCCCATAGGTGCGGTGCCAGGCGCGCACCAGGTGGTCTGAACCGGCCTTGCTGGCGGAATACGGCGAGCTCGGCGCATAGGGCGTGGCCTCCGTGAACAAGGCACCGGTGTCTTCCAAGTCGCCGTAGACCTCGTCGGTCGAGATGTGGTGAAACCGGAAGCAGGCTTTGCGCGCTGCATCCAGCCCCTGCCAATAGCCACGCGCCACCTCGAGCAGCGTATAGGTTCCGACGATATTGGTTTCGATGAATGCCGCCGGGCCGTCGATGGAGCGGTCGACATGGCTCTCTGCCGCCAAGTGCATGACTGCGTCGGGCCGGTGTCGGCGAAAGACCTCCTCCAGGGAGGGACGGTCGACGATATCGACCTGCTCGAACTGGTAGCGGGAGTCCTCGGCTACCGATGCCAGCGACTCCAAATTGCCGGCATAGGTGAGCTTGTCGACGTTCACTACTTCGTCAGCGGTGTTGGCGATAATGTGGCGAACAACGGCCGAACCGATAAAGCCGGCACCACCGGTTACGAGTATCTTCATCGCATGCGTAGAGGTTTCAGAGCTTCATATCTGCCAAGGGCGGTCGAGCTGAGCTTTTTCGGGGTGACGGGCAGCGTCTGGGCAACATCAGGCGCTGCTGAACCACCCGCCGACCCCGCCCAGCACTTCGGCTTCGCAACGCGCCACACTGCCTCGGCCTCAACGAGCCCGGCTTCAAGCCGACTCGCCGGTGGCCCGGTCGGGGCCCTGCGCGGCCACGCTCTCGCGCACCCGGTGGGCGAACTCCAGCAGCAGCGGCATCAGCAGGGCCAGCAAGCTGCCGAATAGGATGCCGAGCAGCACGATCAGGGCGCGAGAGGTCCCGACCGGCTCGAGGGACTGCATCCCCAGCACCACCGCCCGAGTTTCTTGGAGGTTCTCGAGCTGCAGATCGAGTTGCCGCAGCTCGGCCTGCTGCAACGCCCGGTCACGCCGGTTCTCGCGCAGGGCGTTGTCCAGGCGGTCGCGCTCCTCGGCCAAGTCGATCTGCCGTTGCCGTTGCAACTCCGCCAGACGCGTCCTGCTTTCACGCACCTCGTTGTCGAGCATCAGCAGGGGCATGGCCCGGGCGGCATCTGGCGCCCCGACCGCCGCGCGACTTCGGTTTGCCGTTGCATTGTCGATCTGCGCGCGGGTGTCGGCAATCTGTTGATCGAGCAATTGCGCCTTGCTTTCCAGCCGGCCCCGACGCGCCTTCAGCGCCGCGTCTTCGTCGATCAGGGTTTGCAGGTTCTGCTCGGCGCGCTGCTTGTCCAACTCGACGGCACTGCGCTGGTTTTGGAACAGCCGGGCGTGGTCGGCCTCCAGAGCCTGCACCACCTGCTCCTGAACTGCTTTGTAGGCGGCGGCGCTGCGCTCGGGTCCGGCGGCCTCGAGCACCAGCAGTTGGCTGCCCGCGGGAAGGCGGGCTGCAAGCTTGAAGGTGCCGCGGGCGTCAGGATGCGCCTCCAGATAGCGCCGCCGCTCGCGCGGGATGTAGCTTTCCCGCAACTTGGCCAGGGCGGCGTCCGGCGCCTCGATCGGCACGATCCGGTCGTCCTTGACCCGCGAGCCGACCTCGACTGTGGTGGTGTAGGTGTATTTTTTTGGCAGCAGCGCCGCGGCAGCGAGGCCGGAGGCAGCTATCACCACAAAGGTCGCCAGCGCGCCCCGCCGGTGGCGCCAGATAACCGGCGCCAGATCGACCAGACTGATTTCGTCATCGGCGGCCAAGGGCGCCAGTGGCGCCATACGCTCGGCGGGCGGCGCCGGGGGCAATTCGTTCAACGCTGTCGTCCCTCGAAGTCGCCCGGTCGTCCAAGTGCGCCGGGGGTGCTGCATGATGGCAATACCTGCCCTGGACCAGTCTAGTAACCGCAGCGCGCCGATCGGGCACACGAGCCGACCGAGACCGTTAGGCGGCGCGGCATGCTAGCCGGGCGGCGCCTGCCGGCGCAACCGGGCGCGGTGACCAGTGCCGGCCCTCCGGGAGCGGCAGTGCCGCGCGCAGCAGACTACCGGCAGGAGCTAACTCACAAACGTCGATGCTCCAGCGCCGGAAACCGCGCACGCAGGCGGTCCATCGCGGCCAGGTCGAGCTGGGCGCAGGCGATGCCTTCGCCCGTGTCTATGTGTTCGGCCAACACCTCACCCCACGGGCCGGCGATCAGGCTGTGGCCGTAGGTGCGGCGGCCGTTGTCGTGCTGGCCGCCCTGGCCGGGTGCCAGTAGATAACAAAGGTTCTCGACCGCCCGGGCGCGGCACAGCAGGTGCCAGTGCGCGGCGCCG
>LNAP01004862.1_pt1 | contig 12174 bp, 14 predicted proteins | sample 602601 | NCBI WGS metagenome assembly LNAP01 (sample SAMN02440304, study PRJNA202911) | soil metagenome | biome: Subtropical and temperate rainforests or woodlands; isolation source: soil samples (1 kg each in a 20% v/v slurry with milli Q water) were... ... | reverse complement strand
GGCCCAGGGACCCTGAGTACAGAGAGACCATTTATAACAATCCGGACATGGACATTGAGCTGTACCGCGCCACCACTACAAAAGAAGAAAGAAGGTTGGACCGACAACGGGAGCGCGAACGACGTGATCTAGAGAAGGCCAGGTCGGACAGGCGTCGCGACGGAGATAAAAGCGAAGCAGGCAGAAGCGAAGGCGGACACGACAGAAGAAGTGGCGGCAGTTACGTTAGCAGAAGCCACACGGATCATAGAGATGAGAGAGACCGGTATGAGAGTATCGAACACTTTCATAGTAACCGTAGCAGAGGAGGTGATAAGTACGAAGGCTACGACATTAACGATCACCGGTCGGAGCGACACAGTGTGCCTGCAGCAGGGGATGACCGTATGTCTCACTCTGACAGAGAGAAAGCTGTCCTCAAGGCGAGGGAGGAGTCTTACTCTGAGCAGTATGTTAAGAAAAGCAGCAGCAGGGATGCGAGGGATGCTTACAATAATAACGACAATAGTAAGTACGATGACCGCTATAACGATCCTAATGCTGCACCCTATGCAGGTACGAGTGTTCACAGTGGTAGAGTGGCTAATACTACAACGAGGGAAAGAGCGGATAGTTCGATGAGTTTACAGAGCAATGGAGGCAAAGTAAGTTTGGTGGACCTGGCCAGAACACGTGACCCTAGTTACAAATCAGGTATGTACACTATTGATATGTTTTTAGATCAAATCTTTGCTTCTTGTCTGCTTTGAGTTCAACATTCATACAAGAATTTTGCGTAGTAGTATATCTTATAATTATTGTCATCATTTCTCTTTCCAGAACGCTCGTCCCGTCCTTCGAGCATGAGCAACCGACGCATCTACGAAGACGATCTGAACTCACGCCACAATAACTCTATCAGCCCGATGAACCACCCTGCCGCTACTACTTCTCATAATAACAATAATACAAGTTCTTACCATGCGGATAAAATACACAGTAAGAGCCACAGTAACCTTGTGTCCCAGAGCTACGACGATCGTCAACATCAACATCATATGTCCAAAAGTAATATGAGTGTAGGCTATAGTAGTGACCGACACAGCCATGGCAATAGACGGTCCTCGCATGAACCCACGCCAGTACATAATAGTAGTAGTAATAGAGGGGATCCTGGGAACCATCGATACAGTCGGGATTTCCGGGAAAGTGGGAATACTCACCAACCGGATGCAAGGCCTTCGTATGAAAAGGACTATCCGTCTCAACAGAGCTACATTGATGATACTAACACTACGAACAGCAAAAGACACAGTAGTCGGCAGATGGAGTCCTATAGTCACCAGCCGCATTCTAGTTCTCATAGAGAAATGACATACGGTGATAGCGATAACTATCCTACCGGTAACAATAGTGGCAGTAGTCGGCCGGTCTCTTTGCACCGGAGCAGTAGCAACAAGTACGAGAGCGGTGCCTATACTGCCAACGAGGGGGCTACTAAACACTCCATGCATCATAGTGCCCATCGTAACAACAATCACAATGGAAGCGATGATGACGTCACTCGACTGAGTCGACCAATAGACCCACACTACAACGCGAAGGCGAACAGCACGCCCGCCAATATGTCACATAATATGCATAATCAGAATCATTTGCCAAATAATATGCGCAGCTCCAGTACACATAGTAATAGTTATAACACAAACAATCAAGGAATCTATCCTGAGTCCAATCACTCAACCCCCACGGCTGTGTACGCAAATACCAAGCCCAGCAGCTCAGCAAATATGAGCAAACCAAGTGGTACCGTTAATAGTACAAGTGCCGGGGACAGTAGGAGGAAATGGGTGTGCAATATGTGCACCTTGGAAAATCCTCCTGACTTCCTAGCCTGTGATGCGTGCGGTATGCTCCGCGCAAAATGAATTATTTGTAGTCAACTAAATAGTATAGTTGTACGGGTATAAATTATGAGAGGGGGAAATGGTTTATATATAAGGAAGTTTTCCTTTATTTTAAATTTTTGCTGTGTATCAAAATAAATGAGATAAAAATTTCGAAGTGTGTACAATAGCTGATCTGTAGGGTTTTACATACAAAAAGCCCGTCCTTAGTTATCGTTAAGAGTTTTGATATTTCCATTCTTTGCTTGAAACTGTTTAATTTCCAATTTCGTCGTACAATTTGTAGTTTCATTTTGTATCGCGCTTTGGTTTTGCCTGTGTTTTTTCTATATATAATAATAAACTTCTATATTTTCAAGCGAATGTGTTGTTGTTTTACGTCACATTGTTACAACGCAACCACCAGCAATACTTATACATTATACACTTCCTACAGTCACACACACTTGTTGTGCTCATAAAACAATCAACAGAACGGCAACCTACAGCAACAAAACGCCACGGCATTTACTATTATATCATACATTGCACCTTAGTCATACTTTAAACTAAATCTCAATGCATTTAGAGCAAACCGAGTTGTTGTTTCAGGCGTCGGTTCTCCTCCAGAACCCTTTCCAATTCACTATTACCAATATTATTACAACCACTTGAGCTATTCTTAGCACTATGCTGCTGGTGAGAGTTAGCAGCATTTGGGAACAGGGCCATTGCATTTGTGCCGGGGTAGGATTGGAATAACAATGAAGAATGAAGGACTTGGGCAGAGGGACGAGTCTGAAGAGTAAACACAGAGAGAATAGAATAATGTATAGCAATAGAAAGTTGAGTACCAACGTTCATTTATGTTCCGAAAACTGTTAAAAAATGAACTTAGCACAACACTGTTACATACCTGTGGATCGGGGTGGGTGAGTAAATGCAGCATTTCGACCAGCTCTTTGCTATAGTGAGCCGCTAAGGAAGGATGCAAGTGACCATCTCTGTGTAAGAAGCAGCAAAAGAAAAGAAATTAGACTGAGTTAGCAAGCGGAGCATGCTACAATTAATGTAGCATCAACCCTTAATTATAGCATGATGTGTACTTTTTATCCACAGAACACCCTACGAAAGGAAAACAACTATTCTAGAACAACAAACAAAAGACAAGCCAAGACAAGTCAAGTCAACGAAACTAAACTAACCGGATGCTGTGCCATTCTGCGATTCCCTCTTCCCCTTCTGCACCCAGGTAACGGCCCAAACACAACTCATACACCGTGGCACTAGAGAAAAGGCGAGTAAATAAGATATAGGCGTGTAAAATAGCATAGTGCAAGACAAGAAGACACAGTCAGTATATGTTAGTATAGATTTGTTCTGAATACATACACTCACGATAAAAAATACATAAGCGATACATACACACTTACCCGAGGCTAAAAATGTCGGCTTTGTATGCATCAAACAGCCCTTCTTCCATGTTAATTAATTCCCGGGCTAAGTAACGGGTCTGCCCCTCCTATAGAAAAGTGAAAAGAATATATAACACATTGTAAGTATAACTAAGACGTAAGATTTCTGCAGATGATATACAACGTAGAAGGCTGAACACTTTCGTCCAGAGCTGCAAATAAAGTATAGCATATAAAACAAATGAAACACTCGCAACATACCTGAAACTGGTTCTTTTCATCAATCCTGCAGCAGTGGCCCAAATCACCCAGCTTGATAACATAATCCCTATTTACTAATAACCTCTCTACCTGGGTGCGCACATCGTAGCACGCAGCTTCTGCTGGAGTCATGGAGGAAGTTATAGTAGTAGCGGTGGTAGTGGTGTGTGTATTGTTAGTAGTAGAGCTCGTGCTGTTCTCAGTGTTCGTACGAGTGAATAGATGCCCACTACTAGTACTATTGGTAGGAGCAGTAGTAGGATTGTTGTTGCTACTATTATTGTTGTTATTGTTATTGTTACTTAGTGCATACTGCAGCGGGGGTGCGTTCAGTATATGCGAGAACAATGTTGCCCCCATACTACTATTACTACCACTATTATTCCTACCTTTACTCATAGTATGACTACTACTGTTATTATTACCAGCAGTAGTATTGACGAGACTGCAGTAGACGAGTCTTTGTGGATCTTGGGAATCCATCGAATGGTAGGAAGAAGCACATGTGAGGAACACATTCGCCGGCCGCAGGTCCAAATGCACCATTTCTATGTGAAATGTAAAGGGATGGATATATGTTATACAAATACATAGGAGAAAAAACAGACACTCCATGTCAAAAACTGCCGATCTATTGACAAAAAAACGAGAAAAATCTTCAAATTATAGAAAAATGTACAAAAAAAGCATATAATCACGGTACTAAATATATTCAAATCTTACCTCTGTCGTGCATGTACATTAACGCGGTGCTGATCTCATACAATAATAACCACGCCAGGTCCTCACTCACACCCCGTACACCTCCACTACTATCGTTATTCAACACGTTTGTACAATTATTGTTGTAACTCGTGTGGTTAGTAGGCGGACCCTCCTGTGTACGGAACCCACTGCCACTCTCGTCCATCATATTATTATTACTATTCTGGGAGAACAAGCTGTTCTGTGTGTACTGGGTGGTACTAAAGGTGGTAGCGGTTGTGTTACTCGGGAGTGTATTATTAATGTTATTATTGTTATTGTTATTGTTGTTATTGGCGGTAGAGGGTTGAGAAAAGAAAAGTCCGGAGGATGCGAGCTGGTTATTGCCGTGAGGTGTGTGCAGGTCAGAAGCAATACCTATAGAGTAAGAGGAAGTATGTTAAAACACACCGTAAGATTATGTACCGATACAATTCTATTTCCTCACACAGCCAAAAAGGCATGTAAATAGTCATGAAAAAGAGAAGACGTACCTGCAGAAGTACCCGTTGGTGGACCCGGAGCTGTCAAACACTCATCATGAATGAGCCCTTCAAAGTCATTTAAATCGATCGAATTAAACGACTCGGAGCGGTTTCGCTCGTGGTTGTACGCAGTGTTCTTGCCAGTGGCGCTGTTACTATGACCACCATTGATGAAGAATTGTCGTGCCGCATTGGCTGTGAAGATTATCGAGGAACGATTCGGAGTGGGTGAAATGAGATCCTCCAAAGAGCCCAAGTGACACAATTCTGTCTGGATGAATAAATGGTGGTTATCGATCCAGCAGGAGTGGTATTTAACCACCTGTTCACATCCCTGCAATGCTGCCAGAGCGTTCACTTCTCGTAACAACGTGTGTCCTTGACGTTCGCTGATTATCGATTCTCTGATCCGCTTAATCGCATACAAAGTCCCGTCCAGCCGGTGCCGGGCACAAATCACCGTGCTGAACGTGCCTTCTCCGAGCAATCGAACTTCTTCAAATTCCGTCACCACCCGTGGCCGTTCTTTAAAAGCCCCAATCCACACTTTCGTGGGTTTAATCTTCTTCTGCGCTGGTTCGATGGGGTTCATATACAGCTCACTGTGTGGCTTGGCTCCCACCAGAAACCCATTCTTCACCGGTGGAGCAATGTCAATGGGTCGTTCCGATTCAAAGTTCGTCGAGCTGGCTGTGCTGGTGGCTTCTTTCGGAAGGCCGGAGATGTTGAACTTGGACAAAGAAATACCCGAGTTCTGCCGAGCATTGTTGAGAGTATTCTCTGCTGTGGCTGCTGCGCTAAGGTGGGGCATATAGGGCACCGAGAAGGCCGATTCAGAAGAAGAAATGTTGGAATTGTCCTGACTGCTGAACATGTTCAACTGGCCCATCCGATCGGTAAAGTTCTGGGAGAACTGAGACGGCCCTATGCTGTCTTGGGAGAAGCCAAATGGGTTCACATTGTCGCTCTTGTGACTGCTCAGTTCGCGCAGGAAATGTTTGTTGCGTCCTTTCTTGCGCACAGGACTCGCAGACTCCTGAGGGTCACCGATGCCGGAGATAACGGAAGGACCGAAATCAATTGAATCTTGCGTTGAGAACATCCACTGAAACTAAAGGCAATAAGTACGCTGTGATTGCGGAAGGTGATGTGAAGAAGTAGAAACCTCTAAAAAATAAACCTAGGAGAGCCAACTGTTGCGACAGTTTCAAACGGCCACCGCCGTCATTATCGCTGACTGTACCGAATTTTGTGATTAATATGCGCATTATCTCTACATCTATACTAAAACAACGCACAATCTGAGAGTTTGTTTGTTACCGAATTAATTTTCATCCGATTTGATTTAGTGGAAAATCGGTGTGTTTTATTTCTGTAAGGTAGGCATACAAGTGAAGAAATATTCAATAAGCTACTAATAATGTGTGGCCAACCGACCGCTAGTGGTTATGCTCGACTAGATAATCATACAACTCCGTCCAATTCTGCGTGTGTGCATACGACACCGCGTCTTCACTAGCGCGGTACCCAATACTAAACAAATAGACCACACAAGGGAGTTGATTTGCCCCAACTGCTCGGTTTGCGATGGTATCCTCTACCGGGCAGCCGTGCTCCAGCGCAAACCGCAAACACTCTACAAAACCTCGTTGGGCTGTGGTTTGAGGGACATAGGTACCCCAGGGCGCCTCGTGAGAGTGCAGATATTGCATAATGGACAAATGACCAGCACTCGCAGCAGCACTCATACAATCTTCCGTTAGCTTGCCACCGTGGTTGTATAAGTACATTAAGTAGTCTAACCGGCCGGTACTCGCTGCAGTACGCATCAGTCGATTATCGATGGGACAGCCGTTCTCTATGGCAAATTGCAAACAGTCCCAGTAGCCTAATTCGGTAGCTTTTTGTGCAACTCCAGGCAACCAGCAGCACTTCTGAGAGTGCAGATACGCAATACATGATACATGTCCTTTCAGCGCAGCAAAAGTGTACTCTTGTCCCGTCAGACTCTGGTGGTGTTCGCACAGGAACTGCAAGCACTGTACTTGTCCATGTTCTGCGGCAACTCGAGTGGCATGGAGAGTGTTCCTAACCCAGTCTATCGTATAAAACGATCTGTTTTGTACAACAGGATTGTCTTCTCCCGTACCAGTGCTGTCTTCAGGGTGGCTGCAATCATACAGATACTTCAATATGGTCAGATTGCCGGATCTGATGGCCGAGAGGTAAGAGTTTTCGTCATCCTTACAAGCCACAAACTCTTCGGCGGACAACTGCGCGGCCCTCTTTTCGTTGTAGTACTTAACAAAGTCCAGGTTCCCGCTCATAACCGCAAGCAGCAACCTATTTGCTTCTGGGGCCTGGCAAATGTGGCGCAACGCACACAGATATGGCAAGTCCTGCTCAAATTCAAGACAACCCTCCTGCCAATCCCACACCAGATGTTCACTACAGTATTCGATTAGCGACTTGGGAACAACATTTACATCCCAATATCTGAGCACTGTCAAGAGTCGAGTTAAATCTTCAGCACTGTTTAGTGTGTCCGTTTCCACATAACAGTTCTCCGGAACCTCGAAATTATCACTGTCTTCTGCAAGAGCGGCATAAAAGGAGCTATTTTGAAGAAACAAGGGGACGACGCGGTAATTAAGGAAGACCATTGCAGCCTTTTTCAAGATCAACTTTTTGTTCAACCCGAGAAGTGAGATCTGAACTGTTTTTGTATCATAAAGTTAATCTTTTGCCTATTTTGCAGGGAGCGTGCCTATTTGGAAACAAAGTGAACAGGTCAATGCATTTTGTCTCGTCGCTCCGCAGTGTTGCAGTCATGAGTGATGCTAGCGTTGATGACATTGGTTGCATTAATATCTACGTCAATGGGGATGGTAAAGCGACGCGTAATGTCTTTTACCTGAACTGATAGTAAGTTATTTCTCTTCTCGATCAATATTTATTTTGTGTATAGGTGGCACTTGGTCTTGTGTGAACTCAGTTCTTTATCAAATCCCGACAGAAATATTCAATGAATATATGATGTTGGGTCGGTTGAATGACAAGGAAGATTTGGATGCTCTTGTGGAGAAGATTTGTCTCGAGAAGCCTGTTGTCAGTGAGTTGTATGGTTACACCGACATTTGGGTGGGCGTAGGCGGGAATTGGTCCGGTCTGCCTTCTATGCACTTTAAAGTTCCGACCGATGTGTTCGAGTACCTAGTGGAGAAAGGAAATACGGAGAAGACAATAGGGCGACTGGTAACTGACGACGATTTGACCAAATTAATAGAACAAACAAGATTTGAAATAGCGCACGGACCAGTGGAAAGTGGATCAACTATTGTTCGATCGAAGCCTACCAATACAGAAGTGAAAGGATGTGGTCATACATGCACTACTTCTTCCTTAAAGAGCGGTACGTATGTTTACTGCATAAACCTTGTATGTTGCACCCGTGACTGGGGTACTTTTCGCATTATTATTTACTGCCCCATTTTACCCAGTAGCTTCTGTTTTTGCTCCACTGTGTATGATATTCACTTTCTTTACTGCTTAGTAACTCTGTTTTTTGTTGTCGGCCTTATTAGGTTGCTGCGCATGTGAAGACTTGCGTCCTATTATGGAAGAAGGCACCTATCCGATGTATATTGATGGCACAGGCTGGGTCAACCAGGCCATGCGAGCAGCCGGCTATTGCCCTTTCTGTTATTGCGTTTAATAATAACGTCTATTTCTTTGTGCTGTTCATTTTTTGAACAAATAGACTGTCAAGTTTTGTCGCAGCTATTTACGCATGTACATTTTGAACGTGTAGCTATAGGAGATATATTAGTACAGTTATGCTGACTGAAGGAAATTACGGTATGGAGCATCTTGCGATGAAACATCAACAGCAAAAATTGTTTGATCTGAGCTTCAAGAACAAAGTGCGGATTTTAAAATTGTCTTAACGAAAGCACTTTGACTTGTCCCCTTTTCCCTATTCTCGCGAAGGCCGTCCAATCACTGGGAAGTGAACCAAACAAAGTTGAGACTTTTGAAGCCGCTGGTTCCATTTGCAATCGTTTCTTACCTTGGAATTCACCCTCGCACGATCGTGGTTATTCTCTTGTTTGTAATCTCACAAAACCAAATTTAAAATGCCGAAAAATAAGGGTAAGTACGCAGCCGGCGAAGTTTACAAATGGAAACGTTACCTTATTGTTTTTCCACTTGATTGATAACAGGAAAGGGTGGAAAGAACTTTAAGAAGGGAAAGAAGGGAGGCGATGGTGAGACCAGAAGAGATCTCATCTTCAAGGAGGATGGGCAGGGTAAGAATTAGCTTAATATGTCACACCATGAAACGTCTTTGTTAATACCAGTCTTTCGATGTGGATTTCGGTATTAACAGAGTATGCTCAGGTATTGCGCATGTTAGGAGATGGTCGTCTGGCTCTGCAGTGCTACGACGATGTCGCCAGAACTGGCTTGATTAGAGGAACCATGAGAAGAAGAGTGTGGATCAATACTGTAAGTTAAAATTTAACTGCTGTGTTTCAACCCTCCCTTCTCCAGATTTCCGGGTGGACTTGCTGCTTATTCTGGTGTTCTCCTTAGTTGTATCTTTCTTACTTGTTCGTCTTTTCCTCTTTTTCTCTGTCTTTCTCTTCGAAATGTAGGGAGACATTGTATTAATAGGTTTGAGAGAGTTCCAGCCTGACAAGGCCGACGTCATTCACAAGTACACCACTGAGGAGGTACGAAGTGTTTTTTTTATTATTGTCTGTCTACACTTACATTGCCTGTTCTCTTTTTCCCTCGACCATGGTATCGCTGACCTACTTTACCTTTCCTTGGCTGACCACCAACTAACCAATATCACAATCTCCCTCGAATCTTTCCATCACAGGCCCGTAACCTGCAGGCCTTCGGTGAGCTGCCCACGAATGCTCGCATCAACCAGACGGCCGTGGATATGGCGATGGACGGCGCCGAGGGGGCTGAGGAGGACATGGGATTCGACTTCGAGGATGTAAGTAATGGTTTTGAGCATTTTTGCATATATATGTTGTGATTCTTTTTGTGTTGGGATTTCGGCCTGTGATCGTAATTTTTTTGTTGCACAGGCAAACCAGTTGACATTGTCGATTCTTTCACGTATTTTTTTGTTTGTAACACTTTATTTTTCTTCACATTTTATTACACCCAGATCTAAAGCTGTTGCTGTGTCCGTCGTCAAACGAGAGAGAAAAAACTTGTCTCTATTTTGGGATGTGCCTAAATGCTCTCTTTATCCCCCTGAGTGATGTCAAAGTCATAGCGATAGATTGGTCCGTAATAAAGAAGTTGTATTTTTTGAAACAGTGAATTGTGTACCGGTACCCAGCCGGTATGCACTGTTCACACGCCATGTTTTGCCTTGTAAATATATAAAGAAAAAAGTTCAGATGTTTGAGTAGTTTTGTTTGTTTCTGCTCCATCATTGTACGTTGTTGTGCATTTGAGAATACGATGTGTCAAACAATAAGGAAGCATCGCAGCATTATTTTCCAAGAAAAAAGAAGCGAGGAGGGAGATGGGAGGTTTGCTTATTGCAACAACAACATCAGAAAGAAAGAACCAAAGCTATCAGCAGTGGTTGGAGGAAAACAACCAACCTTAGCACAGGCTTTATTCATCTACCTCCCAACTCCCAAGTATAATTCACGAAACAAGGTACTACTACCACTATAGCTAGAGAAATACACGCAATAATACGCGCACTAATACGATATTATACCATTATACTAACCGTACCATATTAAACCAACACACCCTAAACAAGTGCACTTCATCTTATTTTAGAGCTTTTCGTGCATGTCCAGGGCGGAGCGGAAGCCTCTCGGAGTGGTCAGTGCAATCGTGTTGTTTGTCGCGTATTCCTGGATAATACTGTTGCATTGGTACAAATAGTGAAAGTATGTGGAGAAAAGAATAATAAGATGGGGAAGGAGACAACAAAAGGGTAAAGAAAGTCTTGGCGAAAAAAAAACTAATTTAAGACTAGCAGAGTGTGGTGGGCAATTCAGCGTAAAACATAAAGTTTTGCATACATACCTGGAGATGTTAATGGTGAGATGGTCCATCATGTGAGGACGCTTGGCCACCAGAGCAGTATATCTTTACAAAAAAATGGAGATAGAGGTATAAATCTCAGAAGAAATAAATAACAGATTTAGATAGTAAAGAACAGGAGGTGTAGCCCACGTATGCTGAGGAGATTCACCACACAAAGCATACAAACTTCATTTAAATGGAAGTAAGAAGAGATACACAGAGTATAACACAAGAAGAGAAAGAGATATGCTCACTCGGGGAAGGAGATGTGACCAGGCTGCGCGGTGTCCGCCTCGTCCATAGTGACCTACACGTAGAAAGTGAATCGTAGCGAGACAAAGAGAAATGTGTAAGAGCAACAATGCAAAATAGAGAAAAGCTTAAGAATGTTTTCAAACAGTATTCGCTATTCTGGTGCATGAGTCACGTTTTCGACTTTTCGGAAATGCCATGTTTGCACACAAAGGGAACGAAAATGTCACAACAGACGGTGATCAACACAGTACAGTGCATTTTTACCTGCACGATGTGGTCGATGTCAGCTCTGGTGATGACCAGCTTGTGTTCTCTCAAAGTGGCCGCCAGCACTGCCGTCAGGTCACCCACACTGAATGTGTTCAAGAAGAAAATTTGTTGAGTAAATGTATTGTTGCATCAGGCGATGGACAATTTTGGATCCGTTCACAACAAATTAGTACAAGGAGAAAGAAAAAAGAAGGATGTCAGAACATCGACATATAGTAAGAAATAATAGACATATAGTAAACATCGACAGAGCAAAAACGCAACTAATAAGGCCATCCCCGTCAAAATCGTAGATTTGAAAAGAAACTGTTTGCAAGAGTTGAAATTATTAAGTCAGTTAAAAGTCCTCAGGGGACACATGGTGATTGAAGAAGAACAGCTTACACTTGAGCTTCTCTTCCTTGGTGGCTTTACTGGAGATCATGGACATGCAAGACAGGTACTCGGAGAAGATGATCTCGTTGTCATCATCGGCATCGAACACGCGGAAGATTCTATCAAGCAGCGCAGAGTCCTTGAAAAGCATCGCCGATTGGAATTGCCTGAACAGTAAATAAGCATTTTGGGATTGAGATAAATTGCTCAAATCCAGAACTTTACGTTGTCTCACTTTCTGGTGATGCAGTGACTGGAGCTGTTAATTGTCTTGAAGTGATACCAAAGAGCACGGACCTCGTCGGCAGTGAACTTTGAGGTGCTTACGCAGTTGGCGATCTCCGCCGCAGTCAGAGTGCATTTAGAAGTTTGTGCCGCACCCATTATTGAAAAAGTTGATTGAAGTGCGCGATGTGCAACGTTTCAATT
>LNAP01004861.1_pt1 | contig 12176 bp, 7 predicted proteins | sample 602601 | NCBI WGS metagenome assembly LNAP01 (sample SAMN02440304, study PRJNA202911) | soil metagenome | biome: Subtropical and temperate rainforests or woodlands; isolation source: soil samples (1 kg each in a 20% v/v slurry with milli Q water) were... ... | reverse complement strand
TGCCGGAGGAGAGTATGCCGGGGCGTGCATCTACCTGATCGAACACGCACCGGCAAACAAGCGCGCTAGATACGGCAGCGCCGCGCTGGTGTCGACCTTTGCCTCCTTCGCGGCGGCAGCTATCGTCACGTATGGGCTCAACACCTTTTTGAGCGCCGAAGAAATGGCCAGCTACGGCTGGCGGCTACCCTTTCTGATTGCAGCACCACTTGGTCTGGTGGGGCTGTACCTGCGCTGGCAGTTGGACGAAACCCCTGCCTTCAAGGCCATCGAGGCAACGGAGCGTGGCGTTCATGCACCGTTGAAGGAAACCCTGCGTCAGCAGCTGGGCGCCATGTGTTGTCTGGGGGCGTTCATCTCGCTTACGGCGCTGTCGTTCTATATCTGCACCACTTACTTCGTCACTTATTTGCAACTTCAGGGTGGCCTGGCACGCCCGACAGCGCTGTTGATTTCAGTACTCACACTGGTCTTTGCGGCAGCGCTTTGTCCGTTCGCCGGCGCCTACTCTGATTGCGTTGGTCGCCGCTACACGATGCTGACCGCCGCCTTATGGCTGCTGGTGACGATCTATCCGGCCTTTTTGCTCGCAGGTTCAGGGGCATTTCTGTCGGCCCTGGCGGGTGCGCTACTCCTGGCGGTAGGGGCGGTTCTATGTGGTGTGGTCACCGCGGTGCTGTTGTCCGAAGTGTTCCCGACCCGCACTCGTTACACGGCCTCGGCCATTACTTACAACATGGCTTACACCCTCTTTGGCGGGACAGCTCCATTCATGGCGACCTGGTTGATCGAGCAATCCGGTAACTCGATGGCGCCTGCTTTCTACCAGGCCGGTGTAGCGATCTTCGCCTTGGCCGGTGGTCTTTCTCTGCCTGAAACCTCTGGGTGCTCACTTGAAGTGAACACTCCGCAGCCACAGCGCCGATTCAAGCCATTGGCCTGAACTGCAAATGATCGAAGAACTTGCGAAATATAACTAAGGAGGCGCTGAACAGTTCACCGGTTCGCGCCCTTGCACCATTTTCAAACCAACATCATCAACCCGCCGGCCTTATTTTCTTTTCCCAACCCGGTTCAGCCCCTCTAAAACAACTGCACCGTGTACTTTTCCAGTCCACGGTACCGAATCTTGCGATGATTGAAACGCACCTTGAGCACCTGAAAAGGATGCTCCAACTTGGAACGAGCCAGGCCTTGGCGTATTCGATCCTGTGTTTGACTTGGTATGGCACACTGCTTTTGCCGTGATGCCGGTAACTGCTCGGCCACGCAGCAATCGACCAGATGATTTCCCGATTAGCATGCTCCACTCGTTTGGCCGCACCGATGTAACCGCATCGCCTGGGACGTACGTTTCTCCACCGTGTAACGCGACCCGGGTGACATGAGCCATGTTGGCCGCAGCCCCGACTAGGCTATGCACCAATCCGACGCTGCGTCCACACCAATATGGGCCTTCATGCCGACGTGCCACTAATTACCTTTTTTAAGCCTGAATCCATGCCTGGTTTGCATGGCGCCGATCTGGTCCTCAGAGATGTCCTTGAGGGGCAAGTTCACGCAAGAGCTTCTTGAACAGGCGCGCTGTCGGATTTTCGTAATCCTGGCTCCAGGCCGCTATGGTTTCGATCGTGGCGTTTTTGCTACTCAAGGGGACGATTGCCACGCCCTCGCGCTTTATCTTGAAGGCGCATTCTGAATAGATCGACACCCCCATGTTGGCGGCGACCAGTCCAAAAATACCGATACTGGTGGTCGCTTCCTGAATGATATTCGGACTGAAGCCGTTCGCATGGCAGAGGTGGAATGTTTGCTCGCGAAACAGGCTCCAGCCACTTTCCGCGCCGAAAATAAAGCGTTCCTCTTTAAGCTGCTCGACTTTGATGTGTTTGTGTTTGGCCAGAGGGTGTCGTGCTGGAAGAATGACGACCATTTTCTCCAATGCAATCCGATGAGTTTCAATTCCGGGAATAGCCAACGGCCCCAGCAGGAAACCAATGTCGATCAGGCTGTCCTTGATGGCTTTGTATTGGTCTTGTGACGGCATATAAACCAATTCGACCGTGACGTCCGGGTGCAACTCCTTGAACTGTTCAAGAATCGAGGGCAGCACGCCATTGATAGCAAAGTCGTTGTAAGCCACCGAGATGTGGCCGATGTCACCGGCTGCTGCACTCCTGGCCAGATAAACCGCGCGGTCTATATGCCGCAACGCTTGGCGACACTCCTGCAGAAATAAACGCCCTGACTCTGTCAGGGCGACTTGCCGAGTGGTACGCACCAATAATTCTGCGCCCAGTTCTTCCTCCAGCCCCTTGATTAATCGGCTTAACGCCGGTTGGGTGATGAAAAGCGAGTCCGCTGCACGCTTGAAATGCAGTGACTCGGCAACCGCCATAAAGGCTTTCATCTGCTTCAGATCGAACCGGGCATTGTTGCTCATATTGGTATCAATTATCCGAAAATATTAATTAGCAATTATTAATTATGGAGATTATCGTGAGTTCAAGGTTAACGCAAACCCCTCGAACCACCTCGGTACCCTGAACTCACCTGGAGATACTTACTATGTCGCAAGACCTGATGGAGATGCTCAACCGCGCCTTTGAAGAATCGACCAAGCTCTATAAGGAGCGTGGCTTTCAACGGCGCATCGGTTTTGGCAAACGGCCTGCATTGATCAACGTCGACTTGGCTAACGCCTGGACTCGTCCGGGTAACCCCTTCACCTGCGAAAAGATTGATGATGAGATCATTCCGGGGGTGCAGCGCCTGATGAAGGAGTTCCGCGCCAACAAGTTTCCGATCGTGCACGTGACCACCTGCTACCAGAACACTGATCGAAATGATCCCAACACCGACATGGGCCAATGGCACAACAAAATCCCGGTGGATGTTGTGAATCAGAGTGATGAGAACCTTTGGGCCATCGACTCGCGCATTGCCCCTATCGACGGCGAAGTCGTACTGGTGAAGAAGCGCGCCAGTTCGTTCAGCGGCACGTCGCTGGCCGGCTACCTGCGATCTGCTGGCGTCGATACCATCCTGGTCACCGGCGTGACCGCATCGGCGTGCGTGCGCACCACGCTGTGCGATGGTTTGGCCGAAGGCTTTCGTACCATTGCGGTGAAGGAGTGCATCGGTGACCGGGTACCGGGTGCGGTGGCCTGGAACCTGTTCGACATTGATGCCAAATTTGCCGATGTGGAAACTGTCGACACGTGCCTGGATTACCTGGCGACTGTCGGCCTGAAATAAAACGGTAGAAAGAAGTTGCTCATGCTCATGTTCGTATGAGTGACGCACCCCCCAAACCATGCCAAAAGTTGATTTTTGCATGGTTTTTTTGTACCTGCGAAAATGCCAGGCAGCCGTGCACCGCGTCCTTCATGTACTTAATTTTTCGTCTGTTGTTTTACAGGGTGACTGACGACCGGTGTCCGATCGCTGGCCAGCCGAGCACCTGCACCTTCGATAGAAACGCGTTGTTAAACGATTGAAATCACGTGGTTTATTTCTTGTCTGGCGAAGCTTGTACGGGCAGGCGCGGGGTCATGCGCAGAGGTGTGCACTGAAATGGAAGTCTGACGCCCTGAAGCAGTACGGGTGAGTTGCACCACGGTTTGGCAAAAATATAAGAGTAGCGTTAATGTGGTGCATAAACTAATGCAGGGAAATGCACGAATACACATGGAAAATGAATTAGAAACCCACCCAAGATTGTTTTATTGTTTTCTCAGGGGCGGCATTGTATGGGTAAAAATATAATCGTGCTGTCAGCTTTTTTGAGGTGGCACCCGTTTTGCTGGATCTTGGCATTTTGATAGCTGAATCGTTATTTGAGCAAGTTTGAACAGTCAATGTTCGAGAATGCGGGAGAACTACTTAAATAACAGGGCAGAAATCTGGGTGCACATTGACGGGGCGGGCTCATTAACTTTGCGCAGGTTCGGCTATTCAACTGTCTAGCGCCTGATATTTCAAGCGGTTTGACCGACGTCACAACAACCCACCATGAGCAAAATGTCCTCGCGGTCAAACCGCTGCTTGAGGCGGCTTTACGACCGATTACCTAATAACAGTAAACAGTGGAGTGGCCATGCAACAGATTAAATCGCAAGTGACCGAACGGGACGGTTTGGTCGAGCTTGAAGCCGGAAGCGACGTCCTTGACAGTCCTCGTTACAACGACGACATAGCCCCGACCAAGGTCCACCAGCGCACCTGGAACCAGTGGCACATTGCTGCACTCTGGGTCGGTATGTCGATTTGCGTGCCGACCTATACGTTGGGCGGCGTACTCACTGGCTACTTTGGTCTTTCGGTGGGGGAGGCGCTCCTGGCGATTCTGCTGGCAAACATCATTGTGCTGATACCGCTGACCCTTAATGCTTTTGCTGGTACCAAGTACGGCATTCCATTCCCGGTGTTGCTGCGTTCTTCGTTCGGCATACTCGGCTCCAACCTGCCATGCCTGATCAGGGCCGTTGTGGCGTGCGGATGGTTCGGCATTCAGACGATGTTCGGCGGACAGGCCATTAACTTGTTTCTGGGCTCAATGTCCGACGGCTGGAAAAGTCTAGGCGGAACGGGCGAAGTCATCGGTTTCATGATTTTCTGGGCCCTGAACCTGTGGGTGGTGCTGCGCGGTGCCGAGTCGATCAAGCGGCTGGAAACCCTGTCGGCACCGCTATTGGTGCTGGTCGGTGCCGGGTTGCTGGTCTGGGCTATGCCGAACGTGTCGATTAGCGAACTGCTGTCCCAGCCACCGAAGCGCCCCGAAGGCGCCGGGCTGGCGAGTTACTTCTTCGCCGGCCTCACCGCGATGGTAGGCTTCTGGGCGGCGTTGTCGCTGAACATCCCGGATTTCAGTCGTTACGCCAAAAGCCAGAAAGACCAGATCGTCGGGCAGATCATCGGCCTGCCTTTGACCATGTTTATGTTCGCCTCGCTGGGCGTAGTGTTGACCGCTGCGTCTGCCTCACTGGTTGGCGAAACCGTCTCCGACCCGGTGAACCTGATCGGGCACATACAGAGCCCGGTCTGGGTGGCACTGGCCATGGCGATGATCATCATCGCCACGTTGTCGACCAATACCGCAGCCAATATTGTTTCACCAACCAATGATTTCCAGAACATCGCCCCGAAACTGATCGGCCGGACTCACGCGGTGATACTAACCGGTGTGGTTGGCTTGGGAATGATGGCACACGAGCTGTTGAAAAAGCTGGGCCTGATTGTCTCGGACATCAGCCTCGATACGGTCTACTCGAACTGGCTGTTAGGGTATTCCAGTCTACTTGGGCCGATTGCGGGGATCATGATCGTTGACTACTTCCTGATCAAAAAGCAGAAGCTGGACCTGGCAGGGCTCTATCGTGATGATGTCTACCCGGCGTGGAACTCTGCGGGTTTCATTGCCTTCGCCGTGCCGGTGGTACTGACCCTACTGTCATTGAGCAGCCCGGCCTTCAGCTGGTTCTACGATTATGGCTGGTTCACAGGTTCGATTCTGGGCGCTTTGGTCTACTACGGACTGTGCACCTTTCGCGGTAGCCAAGCGACGCTGCCTGTCAAATCGCCTTCTAACTGAAACCGCGCGATACAGCCGTCGCTGACTATCTTCGTTGCTGAACTGCGCGCCGTGACATGGAAGTAGAGCGCCCCGAGATAGAGCGTGTGAGCCGCACTATCATCAGGCGTCGGCTGAAAAGGGCGTTAATTTAGTGCAAAAACTGATGCGGATTAATGTACGAATGCGGGTGAAAAATGTATTAGAAGTGTATCAACGATTGCTCTATTATTTTTCTCAGGATCTGAAGTGTCTTGAGATAGAAACATAATTATGCGGTCAGGCCCGGAACGGCAGCTGTTTTGCGCGGCCTTGGTAAATGGCTTTTCGTGGAGTGAGCAAGCATTGTGATCTCATCAAGCAGCTGTCGAAGTTGAGAGTCGTCAAATATCAAGCTGTTGTTCGGGTATAAAAATTACAAATATAGATAATTAACTTGTGAGCAGGCTCGGGTGTTCAATTCGAGTTATCTCGCTTTAGCGCAGGAGAGTCACGAGATGGCACGCATTGGCGTAGACGTCGGTGGTACAAACACAGACTTGATTCTGGAAACCACAGAACAAGACTCAATCGGCAGGCATGTTTTTTCGCACAAGGTTCCTACGACGATTGAGGATCAATCGATCGCGGTCATGCGAGGGATTCTTGAGTTATGCGCCAAGGCCGGGATCGGCACCGATGAAGTTCAACTCATCGTGCACGGCACCACTGTAGCCACCAACATTTCGATTGAGCATAACGGTGCCGACGTGGGCATGCTCACCACCAAGGGCTTTCGCGACATTCTGCACATTGGCCGACACAAGCGCCCCCACAACTTCTCCCTGCATTTCGATGTGCCTTGGCAAAGTGCTCCGCTGGTACGCCGGCGTAACCGCATTGCCATCAATGAGCGAGTACTCCCACCGCACGGCCAGGTCGAAACCGTACTGGATGAGGCAGAAGTTCGTCAGGCCGCGCTGACACTGAAGTCGCGGGGTATCGAGGCTGTCATCATTGGCTTCATGTATTCGTTCCTCAATCGCGAACATGAACTGCGCGCCAAGGCGATCGTCAAGGAGGTCATGCCTGAGGTATATGTATGCTGTTCATGCGAAGTGGTCGACGTGATGCGTGAATACGAGCGCTTCTCTACCACGGCGATGAACGCCTATGTGGGCCCTCGTACCTCACACTATCTGACGCATCTCTCGACTCAACTGCGTGATAACGGCATCAATGCGGAACTGCGCATCATGCAATCGAACGGCGGGGTGGCCACTGTCGAAAGCTGCTGCGAACGACCGGTCAGTATCCTCATGTCCGGCCCTGCGGGAGGGGTTATGGGAGGCCACTATTTCGCCGAACTCGATGGCGAGCGCAACATCATTACCGTCGATATCGGCGGCACTTCAGCCGATATTTCGACGCTGGTCGATGGCCAGATCAAGATCATGAATCCTCGTGATTCCTATGTCTCCGGTCACCCGGTGCTGGTGCCGATGATTGACTTGATCACTATCGGGGCCGGTGGCGGGTCAGTGGCCTTCATCGATGCGGCCGGCGGCTTTCAGGTCGGTCCGCGTTCGGCGGGGTCGAACCCGGGGCCAGCCTGTTACAACCGTGGTGGCCAGGAGCCGACCGTAACGGACGCCAATATCGTTTTGGGTCGTCTGGACCCCGATCAGATGCTGGGTGGCGACCTCAAGATCGATCCGCAGCTCTCTTTCAAGGCCATCGAGGACAATATTGCTAAACCATTGGGCATGAGTGTGCACCAGGCCGCGCTGGGTATTTTGAAGATCGTGAATAACAACATGGCGCTGGCGATCCGATCCAGCTCGGTGGCCCGCGGCATTGACCCCCGTGATTTTGTGCTGATGCCTTTCGGCGGCGCTGGCCCGGTGCATGGTCCGGCACTGGCCGATGAGGTCAATGCCAAGTCAGTGTTGATTCCACCCGCACCGGGTATTACCGCAGCGGCAGGTTTGCTGACCACCGATTTGCAATACGAAGCGTTGCGTTCGCTGCTTTTCAACCTTAACCAGGCCAACGACGCCAACATGCTGCGCCTTGAGCAGGCGTTGCTCGGCATGGAGGAGGAAATTCGCCAACAGCTGCGCAATGACGGCGTCAGCGAAGACAACATGCGGGTGAGCAAAATTGCCGAATGTCGTTACGACGGCCAAGGTTTCGAGTTACGTGCACAAGTGCCCGAAGGGCCCATCAACCGCGATGTCATTGAGCAGATCATGGCAGACTTCCATCGCGCCCATGAAAAGGACTATGGCTACTGTTTCGGCGATGCTGCCGTGGAGGTTGTCAGCCTGCGGGTGATCGGTAATTCGAAGTCGGAGAAGTTGGCCTGGCAGCCTTTGCAAGCCGCCCAGGATGGCGACAGCCAGAAAGCCTTCCTGTACGAGCGCCCGACTTATTTCGATAACGGCGAGATGTTACCGACGCCGCGTTATGACCGCAGCAAACTGCGTGCAGGGCAATACGTCGAAGGCCCGGCGATGCTGATGCAGCATGACTCAACTTCCTTGGTGCCGCCGGGGTGGGTAGGTCGAGTGACGCAGTACGGCAACTTGATTATTTCCCGCATTTAACCCGGAGGTTGATCACATGAATCAGCAAAAGGTCGATCCGATAACCCTGCAAGTTATCAACGGCGCCTTGAAGACCATTGCCGAAGAGATGGGACACGTGCTCTATAGAATGTCCTTTTCCTCGATCATCCGTGAGTCTCAGGACATGGGGGCCGGCTTGTTCGATACGCGCTTCCAGACGATCTGCGAGTCCGAATCCACGCCGATGCACATCGGCTCGATTCCGGCTTACTTGCGTGGTATCGAGAACACACTGCAAGGCGGTGAGTGGCATGAGGGAGACGTGGTCATCCACAACCACCCATATCATGGCTCAAGCCATAGTCCGGATCTGGCGATCATCATCCCTATTTTCTATGAAGGCGAACTGGTCGGCTTCTCCGGCAATACCGCGCACCACATCGATATCGGTGCCGCCACCCCCGGTCTGATCATTGATGTCGGTGACGTGTATGCCGAGGGGATGCTGATGGCCGGCCTGAAGTTCTATGAGAAGGGAGTGCGTAATGAAGCGCTCGTACAAATGTTCGAGTACAACAGCCGCGCGTCAACACAGCTGGTACGCGATATCGAAGCCCAGGTCGCTTCGGCACAGCTGGGGGTAAAACGCTTCAAGGAACTGTTGGAGCGTTACGGTAAAGACTTCTGCTTCAGCGCGGTCAATCAGTTGATCGATTACTCCGAAGCCATCATGCGCCAGAAGATTTCGGAGATTCCCGATGGCGAATACCGGGCCGAAGGTTACCTTGACGATGATGGTCGCAATCGTGATGAGCGCTTGCCAATAGTCGTGACGGTCAAGGTGCAGGGCGACTCGCTGATTGTCGACCTCACCGGTTCGGCCCCCCAGACGCCAACGGCCTACAACGTCCCTTTTGAAGGGTCATGCAAGGTGGCTGCCTATGCAGCTTTTCGCAAGATTCTGCTCGATGCCTATACGATGGAAAGCCCGGTGCCGTCGAACGAAGGGTCGTTCCGACCGATCAGTGTGGTTGCACCCGAAGGCTCGATCTTCAATCCGATCTTTCCGGCAGCGGCCGAGGCGCGCTTTACTCAATGCAATCGGATGATCGATCTGATCATCAAGGCATTGTCACCGGTTTTGCCAGAGCGAATCATCGCTGGCAGCTCGGCGTCGATTTCCTTCGCAGCCTACTCCGGGATAAAGCCTGATGGCGATTACTGGGTCTTTCTCGAGGTCAATGAAGGGGCGTATGGCGGTCGGCCAAAATCTGACGGTCCCGATGCGATCGATAACCTCATGGCCAACACTCGCAACAACCCCATTGAGGACCTGGGCATGCATTTGCCCATGATCTGCGATCGCTATGAGTTGCGCGATGACGTCATGCCCGGCGCCGGTAAATACCGTGGTGGCATTGGCGTGGTCAAGGCACAGCGGGTGTTGACGCCAGGTTTCATAACCCACGAAAGCGAACGCCATTACGATGTGCCATGGGGGATTTTCGGTGGTACTGACGGCGTTGTCGGCAAGACAGAAATCTACAATGCTGCGCGCCCTGGAGAGATCGTGCAGATGCCCTCCAAATTCTCAGGACATGCTTCACGCGCAGGCGACGTCATGGCGTATTACTCGCCCTGCGGCGGCGGCTATGGCAACCCGTTGGAGCGCAGTGCCGAACAGGTTCGCGAGGATGTGCTGGATGACTTCTGCACGATTGAACATGCACGTGACGTCTATGGGGTCATTCTCAATGAGCGCGTACAGCTAGACGTCCAGGCCACGATCGAGCGGCGTGCTCAGTTGCTCGCTCATTCAAGCTGACTGCCCGGCTTAAGGGAAGGCCAAGAGGATCGACGCGAGATGACTCTCGCCGATCCTGCGGACGAACAGGCATCTTTCGAAAATAAGTCGGGGGGCGCACTGCCAGTGGCGACCCCGGCAACTGTTTCCTGGGCATTTAAGGATCAAGAAGAACGGCTACCCGGTCGAACGATGTCATCCAGATATAACGTGTACTTACACGCTCTCATAATAAAAAAATGCACTGAGTGCCGTCGTCCCAGACTGCAGTAACCCAGTGATTCAACTTTGCTTTCGTTAGTACTGCCCACTCATTCATATAACAATGTTTGTCCCGGGAGTAGCGATTAATGTCCAAGGCGCTCTTTATAAGCGCGCCTTCGATGTCGCGACTTTGAAGGACAGCACCCTATCGAAGAAGAGCGGCAATGAATAGAGACAATACTGAACTCAACTTGAGCTTACGCCCACGGGATCTACTCATCGTCATGGCCATCGCCGTGCCTGGTTTCGCTTGGGCTGAAGCATCAACTGTAGGACAGGATGCGGACGTATTGAATACGGCGGCACTACAACCGGAAACCCTCGGCGAACCGGTACAACATCAAAGTCTGTCGCGGCTGAATGACGAACAAACTACATCGCAGAGTAGCGATGCCTCATCGGTGGCAGAAATATTCAGCAAGGGCAGTATTAACGGCAACTTTCGCACCATCTACTTCTCCGGGCATAACGCCTTTTTTAACAAAGGGCTGACCCAGGATACATTGAGTTACGGCGGCAAACTGGGTTTCAAAACCGCCGCCTACGACGGCTTCAGCGCGGGTGTCAGTGCTTATGTACAACGCGGAATCGCCCATTCCGATGATCCCGCCGAACGCGACCGAGACCTTGGGCCCAATATCACTGCAATGGGCGAAGCTTATCTTCAATGGGAGCACGACCAATTCAAGATCACCGCTGGCAACCAGGAGATCGATGTGCCCTACGCCTCAACGTATGACTGGCGCATGGCACCCCAACTGTTCCAGGGCGTTTCAGTGCACTACGGCGATGACGCGAACTACCTTTCAGCGATGCGCATGTATCGCTTCAAGACGTATATTGACAACTCGCTCAAGAAACAGACCACCTACAACGCCGGATTTGACGCTTTCTCAGGAATCGACGATGAGGAAACCGACGGATTTTGGGGAATCGGCGGCGCCCGCAGCCTGGACCTAGGTCCGGTACAGCTCAACGCCAAAGCCTGGCAGTTTGACTACGACGACTATGCCAGGATGACCTACCTGGAAGCGCAACTGAGCAAGCGCGAAGGCGATTTCAAGCCCTTTATCGGGACACAGATCGTTCGAGAAAACAATGAAGGTCGTGAATTGCTCGGTGAAGTGCATAGTAGGGTTTATGGTGTGCAATTGGGCGTAAAGCATAATTCTCTGACCACCAGCCTCGGCTACGACCGCATCGAGCCAGACAAAAACTCCTACCTCAATGGCGCGCTAGTAACGCCCTACGCTCATGGCGTCAGTTCAGGTCCGTTATTTGCCCAACCGTTCCTGACCACGACCCAAGACCTGGGGGCGGGGAATGCGTATGCATTCGATATCAATGGTGCCTTACGCGAAGACGTGTTCATTGGCGCACGCTACTCGTTCATGGACCTCAAACCGAGTGAAAGTGCAGCCAGCATCAATCAGTCGGAATACCTTGCGTTCGCCGTTTACAAGTTTGGCGGAAACCTCAAGGGCTTGAGCATCACTGAATTCATTGCCCTGCAAAACCAGCCAGGCCAGGAAAAAAATTACTGGCAAAACCGCCTAGCTATGGAATACGCCTTTTAGCGCCCGAAGTAGCCGACGTCAACTAAAGTTGATGACGCGCTGAGCCATTGATGGGCGGTTGCAGGAGCTGAGTGCAACACGGTTATTGAATTTAAGTAGTAGCCTCATGTTGCAAGCCCATCAGCTGAGTGAATATCGTGCCGAGTGAAGCCCCCGGTGTCAGGATAGTTGTCGCCTCTGCGAATTTTCCTAAAAAGCATATCGGGGGCGGAAAGAGACTGGTCGTGCCGTATTATTCACCTGAACGTAAAGCCGCATTGCTGAAGATGCTGCTTAGAATAATCCAGAGTGAAATTTCGGAGTCTTTCAAGAAGTATGAAAAAGGAGATGGGGTGCTAGGGGTCGAGTGTTCGAATCACTCCGTCCCGACCATATAATTCAAGGGGTTGCGAGATTTTATCTCGCGACCC
>LNAP01004859.1_pt1 | contig 12178 bp, 12 predicted proteins | sample 602601 | NCBI WGS metagenome assembly LNAP01 (sample SAMN02440304, study PRJNA202911) | soil metagenome | biome: Subtropical and temperate rainforests or woodlands; isolation source: soil samples (1 kg each in a 20% v/v slurry with milli Q water) were... ... | reverse complement strand
AACCACATGCCCAACCCGGCATGGGTTGGCCGCTTAATCTCTCAGTCATTTGGCGCCAGGCGCCGCGTTTCTTTAAGGGTCTTACCGGCTACACCTACAAACGAAGGAACCGGGCCCCTAGAAAAGAGCGCTGCTTTATACCAGAAAGACTAGAGAGCAACAACATTCAGTGTGCGCTGAGTTGATAAAAACCCTGTTTTTCAGGCGCCAGGCGCCTTGGATCAAGGCTATCGTCGCTTGCGACCGCTCGTCGCAGAGAATCTGCGCAACAAGCCGATCCAGCTTTTTCCCAACCAGCGCTCGCCAGAATCGATCGGCTATAGTCCCCTGAAAACGAAAAAGGGGATAGTCATTTGCAATCCAGCCCACTAGGGTAAGCCTTTTCCAGACTGCACTTGCAGATGGGCCTTCGATCTGTAAAGGAACCCGACCATGCGCCTCGCTGCCCTACCGCTGTTGCTTGCCCCGCTCCTGCTGGGCCCACAGGCCTACGCCGCCGCCCTGAGCGTCTGCACCGAGGCCAGCCCCGAAGGGTTCGATGTGGTGCAATACAACTCGCTGACCACCACCAACGCTTCGGCTGACGTGCTGATGAACCGATTGGTGGACTTCGACAATGCCAGCGGCAAAGTTGTCCCCAGCCTCGCGGACAGTTGGGAGGTCACACCGGATGGCCTGACCTACATCTTCAAGTTGCACCCCCAGGTGAAATTTCATCGCACCGACTACTTCAGCCCAACGCGTGAACTGACCGCCGAGGACGTGAAGTTCAGCTTTGACCGGATGCTCGATCCGGCCAACCCATGGCACAAAGTCGCCCAGAGCGGCTTCCCCCATGCTCAGTCGATGCAATTGCCCGCACTGATCAAGAAGATCGACGCACTGGACCCCCTAACCATACGCTTTACCCTGGATCACCCGGACTCCACCTTCCTCGCCACCCTGAGCATGGGCTTCGCCTCGATTTACTCGGCCGAGTACGCTGACAAGCTGATGAAAGCCGGCACGCCGGAAAAGCTCAATAACCAACCGATCGGCACTGGCCCGTTCGTATTCACGCGTTTCCAGAAGGACGCCACCGTTCGCTACAAAGCCAACGCCGAGTACTTCCGCGGCAAGCCCTCGGTCGATCCGCTGATCTTTGCCATTACCCCTGACGCCAACGTGCGCTTGCAGAAATTGCGCCGCAATGAATGCCAGATTGCGCTGTCGCCCAAGCCTCTGGATGTCCAGGCGGCGCTGAAGGAGCCGACGCTGAAAGTCGAAAAGACTGACGCCTTCATGACCGCCTTCGTTGCCATCAACAGTCAGCACCCGCCTTTGGACAAACCCGAAGTGCGCCAGGCGATCAACCTCGCCTTCGACAAGGCCAACTACGTCAAGGCCGTGTTCGAAGACACCGCTGAACCCGCCAACGGCCCCTACCCGCCCAACACCTGGAGCTATGCGAAAACATTGCCGGGTTACCCGCATGACGTCGAGAAAGCCAAGGCGTTGATGGCTAAGGCCGGGCTCAAGGAGGGATTCCAGACCACCATCTGGACCCGCCCTTCCGGCAGCCTGCTGAACCCTAACCCGAGCCTCGGCGCTCAACTGCTTCAGTCCGATTTGGCGGAAATCGGCATTCAGGCCGAAATCCGCGTCATCGAATGGGGTGAGTTGATTCGCCGCGCCAAAGCTGGCGAACACGACTTGCTTTTCATGGGCTGGGCGGGTGACAACGGTGACCCGGATAACTTCCTCACGCCGCAGTTTTCCTGCGCAGCCGTCAAGTCCGGCACCAACTTTGCGCGCTATTGCAACCAGGACCTGGACAAGTTGATCAGCGCCGGCAAGACCACCGGTGAGCAAGGCGTGCGCACCAAGCTCTACGAACAGGCCCAGACGCAGATCCAGCAACAGGCGTTGTGGCTGCCCCTGGCGCATCCGACCGCCTTCGCCCTGACCAGCAAGGCCGTCGAGGGATACTCGGTCAGCCCGTTTGGGCGACAGGATTACTCGAAGGTCAACATCAAATAGGCCACCCGACACAAAACCCTGTAGGAGCGAGCATGCTCGCGATGGTCGTCAACGATGACGAGGGCCGCCTGAAAGAAAGCGGTGCCACTACCACCATCGCGAGCATGCTCGCTCCTACACGGGGGGGGGTCACATCCACCCGTACTCCGCCATCGACAGCGGGTTGCCATCGCCAATGATGAAATGGTCGAGCACCCGCACATCGATGAGGTCCAGCGCCTTCTGCAGGCGCTTGGTCAGCATCCGGTCAGCCTGGCTGGGGTCAGTGTTGCCTGACGGATGGTTGTGACAGTTATGGTATATGCGTTGAAACGTTGCAGAGCTGGAGCTACCGATGCCAGACGTCCCTTTCTGCGAAATCCGAATGATCCGTACTGCCTCCAGCGGCCTCAGACCGTACCTTCTGGTGGACGGAGTTCCGGTAATTTTAGCAAACCTCTGGGCCGAGGATTTGCTTCAAAAATCACGCCTCAACACCGTCGAAAACTACCTTCGTGACGTTGCTATCGCGTATGAGTGGGCTCTCAGCCGAGGTTCCCCACTGGAGGGAAAACTTGAGCGCTTGGCGGTCTTCAGTTCAACCGAGCTGACCTCGCTGGCCGAACGCCTCTGCTCCACCAACCGCGGTGCGGAAGCCAGCCAATCGACATGCGCGCGACGGCTCGAATCCATCAAATCATTCATAGACTTCTCTTTTGAGCATTACGTAGAGCTCAATCGACTTAGCCTACTGGAGCAAAGTCAAGCTGAGAAAAACAAAAATAAGAATCTCCGAAACCTTCACAAAAAAGTCATTAAGATCGCGCAGCAATCAGAGCCATCGCTCCCTGCTACCCCGCTTGATTCAGATGAGCAAGCTTTACTCAAAAGCGTGTTAAGTCCAGGTGACTCGAGAAACCCCTTTAAGAGCGTACAAACACAGGCCCGTAATCACTGCCTGTTTTTGGTTATGCTTGAAACACTTGCCAGGCGTGGCGAGTTGGTTCTCATAGAATTGAACGACGTTGATCTTGGACCCTCTCCAACCATCCGCATCAAACGCCCAAGCGATATCAACAGGGAGCGAAGAAAAGACGGGGCAAGCCTTAAGACACGCGGAAGGGTAGTCCCAATAAGCGCTTCGCTAGCCGCGAGCCTGAACGAATATATCTCCGATCATCGCGCAAAGCTTCTCAAACCCAGAAGGCCTTGCACTGCCCTTTTTGTAAGCTCTCGTGATGGTCGACGATTGTCTGCTCGGACCGTAAACACGGTTCTTCGAACCGTCGCAGCCTGCCTCGGCCTACCTAAATTCTCAACGCGGATTCATCCGCACGGACTGAGATCGACTGGTGCAAACATAGCCCGCAAACGACTTGAGAATAGCGGCGCACCTAGCATTAACGTAAAGGACGCCTTGGCGTATCTAGGGGGCTGGAGTCCAAACAGCGAAAGCGTTCAGCAGTATTCTCGGCAAGCCATATCGGACCGCCTCGGAGAAATTATCAGAAAATCCGAAAGCTCAAACTTGCGAGAGAAGGCGGATGACTAGCTATTCGCCGACTGAGTTGATCAGTGAAATCGAATGTCGCTTCGGCATCGAAACTGATACCTTCCCTTTCATGGTTCAATCTACATTTGGTCAAACCATCACTGTTCGTAACGATACCGCGTGGCTTGAAAAGCTAACGATAGAAAAAATCGGGTGCGCCCCGACGAATATTGCGTGGGGCCGCCCTCTACACGCTAACTTGTTAGTTGAGTGGCTTCTCAGAGGATGGTTCATAGATCGCATTCAAACTCACATTGACCTTAGACCACTGATTGTCGTCCAGCGGCTTCTAGCCGCTCATGAATTTACGGGAGATGACGCAGAGACTATTGGAAATAGATTGTCGTCATTTGCTGTACGCGAATGCACTCGGTTAAAAACGTTAAGCTGCAATGATGAGGTGGTTGCGCTTCGAGTTTTCTATCGATGGTGCTTGGACGAAGAAGTCTCAGGGTTCAATGAGCACGACAGCCTTGAACTATCGCAGCTGACAGTAACGGCATTTGATAACAGGCACTTGGTCACGATGCGAGACGATGACTTCGGCCCCTTCACTCGGGTACAACTCACGCACATCGAGATGCACCTCTCCACCTGTGAGTTCGTAACTCATGCACAGCGCACGCTTTTTCTCCTTACTCGCGACTGGGGTATTCGCCCCATACAACTAGCTTTAATGCAGATTACAGACTTTGGCGTAGATGAAAGCGGCCCCTTTGTCAGGGTGCCAAGCGTGAAAGGGATTCGACGCTCAAGGCTCAGGAGGCATCCGAGTAACTTGGTAAAACGTTACATTTCTAACGATACGGCAGAAGCTGTAAAGCAACAGTGCGCCTCAGCTGAGCACCAATGCAATGCCGCATCCGGGACAATTCATGCGTTATGCGCCAAGCATGGTATAAGCGTTCCCAAACTGCCTACTCCGTTGTTTCCTGCGGCCTATAAATCTGAGATTCGACTGCTGCGGTTCCTAACCAACCCCAAATTGACGCCATTCACTTTGCACCTTGACAATCACCGCTTGAGCTATGAGTTAACATCGCTCACCTGGACGCTCAAGCTGCTTGATCCGCACAGAAGCCGTCAAGAAACAGCTCCCTTTATGCGAATTTCGGCTTACAGACTGCGCCGAACCAAAGCAACTTCCATGGTTCTCTCCGGAGCATCTCCGGAAGAGGTCGCAGAAGCGTTAGACCATGTAAACCTTAATTCCATTAAGCATTATTTTCGCTACAACCTTGAACTACAAGAGTTTATAAATACAACTCACATGGTGAGCCCAGAAATCAACGCTGCGGTGCAAATGTGGTGCGGAAAATTCATGGAAGTAACTGCTGACAGATCTTCACTAACAGCAATTAGCAACTTAGGGTTGTGCAGCTCCTCCGAGCCATGTCCTTACCATCCCACGGTGACATGCTATGCATGTCCCAAATTCAGGCCCAGTCGTCACGCTGATCATGAAGCAGCTCTAGCTGATATCACTAAATTTCAGCAGATGTTGGGGAGTACATCTACGGGCGCTATGGCCCAGCAGGTCGAAGCAGCAATTCACGGCGCCAAGTCCGTGATAATCGCCGTGAAGGAGCTAGATGATTGAGTATATCTATGGAGGTTCTCGAAGAGCGGTACAAGCTTGCAGAACAACAGTTCAATGATCTTAAAGTAAGCGGGTTAGTGGCTGGAGACTTCGAGGGTAAGGTATGGCAATACAGATCGAGCAATATCCCATTCACGTCACTCGACTCTTTGCAAAAACAGAATAAAAATCAGCCTGCTCTTCCGGAGGTGACTGGGAAGCTTGCTCGCTGCTTTATAGTTAAAGAAATACTTCGACAGCCGTCGGCGACGCTTGTCATCGGGCGCATGGCGTCGATCAGACACATCTCTGCGGTAATGGATAGCCAGAACGTTGAATGGAGCGACATAACGCGTAAAGTCTTCGACAGCACCGTAGCCGCTATAAGGAAAGATCATGCAGAGTCTACGGTTTATCATAGAGCGAATGCACTAAAGGCGTTTCTAGATTTCCTCAACCAGCTCAGCACCCCAATCGATGGAGTACCCCTTCGATTCATTGACAGGTTTATCAAGTGGACTACCGGGGTTCCTAACCCGACTCACAGCACACTAGAGCTCACTTCGGAAGAGTTCAAAAATCGAGAAGAAAGCCTATTCTCTCCTGATTTACACCAGGGCATCGCGCAAGCCAGATGGCTTATCAAAAGTCATCCAAGTCTTGAGCCAATCTATGGCTTTGACAGAATTCGCCTAGAGGCGATTTGCTTCGGCATGGCGCTTGGTTTGAGGGTTGGTGAGATAACAAATTTGCCGGCGAATTGCCTTTTTCAAGACCGCGATACTCATACAACTTTTGTGCGGGTGCCTGTTGAAAAAAACCTCATACCCAGCGCCGTGCCAGTCGCAGACTTATGGAGCGCCCCCCTCACCGAGGCTTATGAGTATCTGCTGGCATGCTGCCAGGGCGCCAGAGAACGCGCTCTTGATATCGAAGAAAATGGTTTTTGCTTCGTAGAGAAAACACTCGCAGCCCACCGAGTCAACTATCCTCTAGAACCCGGCGCTGTGGATCAGCTCTCATCGTTGGACCTACCCATAGAGCACCATTATTTTGTGGAGGAAATAACTGGGTGTTTTTCGATATCCAGTAAAGAGCTGTACCGCGGGGGGCGATTTGACAGCTGCGATATTGAGCTTCCCAGAATAACGGCCGCACGGTTTGCGGTTTGGATAGACGAACGAATGCTAAACTGGGACTGGTCAAACTACCTGAATAAGTACAAAAACAACTGTTACAGTGTATCTGTGCTTGATATAGGAAAACACACCAACTCCTCGAAGTCGTCAGTAAACAAATGCAGATGGTTTATTGAGTCACTGCGCACTTTTCTTAAAGGAATGGTCAAAAGTGGACTTTTCAAACCTGGCTACAGACCCTCCTACCTGCATCTCCTTGAGATAAAGAAGGAGTGGACTACCATCAGAGAAATCATGTTATCTAGAAGAGGAACCGGAGCCGGAGTTCCATCCCTGGTCATAGATATCAGACTGTTTAAACGCGCTTTAGAAAAAAAGTACAGGTTTCATCTGCAGCGCCATTTCGACGAACAATTTGCAATGCCCAATGATGGCGAAGAAGCACATTACCATGCGAAGCACACCGCCAAAGGTTACCCTAACAAACTGAGTGACAACCTGATTGTTATTTGGGAAAACCAATTTAACTCGGTATCTGAGCTAGGCATCATCCCTCGCCCCCTTTTCAGAGCCGACCTCTACAACTATCTCTCTACAAACTCTTCAAAGAGCACAATTTTTCAACGCCTTGACCTGAGAGGGCGAGAAGGAGAGCTATTTTCAATCACGCCTCACCAAATCCGTCGCTGGGTTACCACCGCAATTCTTCGCGCCGGCCCCTCTGAAACGGCTGTGGACCTATGGATGGGTCGCACCCCACGCCAGAGTCGTCAATATGACTATCGTACCGCTAAAGAACGGGCAGAATATGTGAGGTCGTTATACTTGACTGATGATCCTCCCCAAGACTTTTTGGGCAAGCTGGTCATCCGATGGCGGGAGGAGTCCATCGCTGACGACCTAATCCAAGAAATGATCATCGAGAAGCTTAGCATTATAAATCTAACGCCCTGGGGCGGATGCTCGCGTGAACTCTACATAAGCCCGTGTGATAGGGGCCTCATGTGTATCAGAGGTTTCGGCACGGAGGCCGGGTGTAAATCATTTCATCTGAACCCTGGTGATCTGGAGGCAAAAGCCGCTATCGAGACCTTGCTCAGTGAATATGAGAAAATTTTGAAGGTTATTTTTGACAACCAAACTGATATAACCGCAAGCATTAAGGCTGAACTCGATAATACCCAAGTATTTGATCAGCACGTGTTGTTTGTGTCAGATATGGTTACGAGCTGCAAGGCTGCCTTAGACGTTTACTCAGAATCTGAGAAGGCCTCCTTATGAAGCAAGACAAAAAATGGAAGGAGCAAGTGAAATCCATTCTCACCGACTATAAAGAAGGACGGATTCAGGGACTGCTCACACAAAATGGTCTTGCCCAGCAGGTCGCTGTAAGTAGGCAAACGCTATGGCGAGATGAGGAGATCCGGTCATTATATGCGGACACCCAGACCTATCTTAAGGATGTCAAAAAGGCCGGGCGTAAAAATAGCAATGCCAGAATTTTTTCCCTCGAAACGCAGTTGGAAAACGCGCGAGCGGAGAACAACCGGTTGATTCAGATTATCATCAAAGCTGCTCAACTGATGACAGAGGATGCCATTGACCCAAGGCGGTATTTCAACGATGCAACGACCTGACAAGCCACTATATCCGTCGGTAAAGCTCTTTGAAAAAACAACAGCGCAGGCAATCGGTGCTATTAGGCTGGCAATACCGCCGACCGCTCTGAACGGTGTAACACCTGTATAAGCCATCCTCGCTTTCATGAATAGCCTCCAGATGCTCCATTGACCACCCATCGCTACCGTTCATCCACCCAGGGGTGACAATCTGCAGGGACAGAACAGCTGCGCCGCCTCGGGCCATCCGTGTGAAATGCTCGAGCCCCCACATATCCTCCAGAAAAAAGACCTCGATACAAGTGTCCTCTCCTCGCGCTCTTGTAACCGTGATGTGAAGCCATGGCGATGAAAGCCGTTGTTCTACGAAATACCAAGCCTGCTGATCCTCAGCCAGCCAGGCGAAGGAACGATCCACTTCTGCCCATCGGTTGGTGATAAATATCCCGACCTCCTCTCAAATGAACAGCATACATTGTAGTCATATACTGTTCACGGGTGCCTCATCTTTTCCTTTTGCGGAATATGCAAAGTGGAACTGAAAAGCGCCTTCGGTCGGGTACTGCATTGGGTGAGAGTCAAGCGAAAGCTTACTCAGGAAGATTTCGCAACGGTGAGCAGCCGTACCTACATCAGTACGCTGGAAAGGGGAAGATATGTACCGACCATTGAGAAGCTTGACTCCATATCGTCGGTGCTGGACGTGCACCCTGTCACACTTCTAATAGGGAGCTATGCCCTAAAGGAAAACCGATCAGTAGCGGAATTGCTCAAGCAGGTGTCGCTAGAAGCCGAACAGCTAGATCTTGGCGCTAGCCTTTCCCAGTCAAATTCTCTCTCCCGATAGGACTGGTGGCAATGCGAACACATCGCGCTTGACGCTTTGAAGCAGGCATATGACAGCTCAGCCACCCACCTACTGCAATGCTGCTGCCAATTCAGCCGGGAAGCCACAGCGATATCGAGCCAGTTGGTCTACGTGATCATTCAGTTTAGCTTGCCTTGCCCGATGGATTGCTTGCACTTGAAACCGGTTTGTGGGTGAGGTAATTTACTCTCCGATACGCGGGGGATTCCATGTTGCGGCTCGTAACGGTCGGTTCGTGGTTTCGCCCCAGCTGATCCTTTCAGAGCGTTACGGCTTAGGAAGTTAAAAGGCCTCGGATTACCGCCGGGGCTTTTTTGTGGGCGCCCCAGAAGCGGCGACCTCGACTCACTCATGATGATGGTTCGCAGTATGCTGATTGAGTTACACAAGATCGCGCATGACTTTCGTGCATCGATCGAAGAACAGAAAGTCCTGGGCATTCTCCCGCAGCACATGGCAGATTTTCCGAATGCCTGCTGCGCAGTGACTTCCGAACTGCTTGGCGACTATCTCAACAGCATACCGGGCGGCCCTGAAGCCGAAACCATTAGCGCTATGCGTGACGGCAAGTCGCACATGTGGCTCGCTGTGAATTCGCTGATTGTTGACCTAACAGCAGACCAGTTTCCTGATGGACGCGAAGCTGTATATGTGGGACGAGAAGACGCCTGGTACGCCAGCTGGGAAGTCGATCTCCGTGGCAAAGCGTCCCACGGCGGAACCCCCACATCGTATGACGAACGAGCGGTGCTCGATAGGTTCATTGAGCACGCCGAGCTTCCCAACTCCGATTAAGCTGCTCCGCACTCCTGCCAGCTTGATTCCCCCTGCCTGCATGTGGAGAATCGCATTCCACTTGACCACCCGTTTGCATTGCCTCTGACCAGTCATTTGCATTCGACCTGACCAGGCGGTTGCATCGTATTTGACCAGCACACGGCGTGTCCTAGACCGGCAGCAGTCGGCCAAAAGCGGACTGTTACGGCAGTTTGCTCCTGGTGGGATACGCCTCTTCGTAACTCGCTCGTACAGGGGCCTAAATTTCGGTAGCGGAGAAGAAACCAGAACTACAATCGATGCTCAACCTAGCAAAGGAGCGCAGATCATGTGGTTACGAAATCTCTATTCCGGGGTTGGCGGGGGGGCGTATCGGGGAGTCGGTGGCGGCCTATACGCCGGCGTAGGTGGAGGTGCTTACGCCGGAGTTGGCGGAGGATTATATGCAGGCGTCGGTGGAGGAATGTATCAAGGTGTCGGCGGAGGGCTGTATGCAGGTGTAGGTGGCGGCCTGTACCAAGGCGTCGGTGGCGGCTTGTATACAGGAGTTGGTGGTGGGCTCTATACAGGTATTGGCGGCGGGCTTTACAGCGGGTTAGGTGGGGGCATGTATGGTGGCGTTGATGCCAAACCTTACATGAGCAATATTCCTCCCTGGCCCCACTTTCTGCGGGAGCTTGACGCGAGGGGATACCGGGCAGAGGCCGCCCTTATTCGTCAGCACCTCCCAAGGGCGTATTGGCCCGAAAATTTCTTTCGTAATTAGGGAGGCAGCAGAGCAACTATCGGCTGACACTGACCCTGTATGTCGCGTCTTGGCCGATTCTGTTGAAAAAGTCGGCTGCGATTTTTCAGGCAGAAAAGTATGCGTCGGAGATTGAAATTTTAAATATCCGCAGAGCCTTTCAGACTGAGATTTCACGTAGAAGCGTGCTGAAGGGTCGAGTTTACTGACCCATCCTACGGTATTCGGAGAAAACCGACTTTTTCAATAGAATCGGCCGGAAATTGCCAGTCCTCACCGCCAGCTGAGTCGGTTGCAGCCCTTCATGATTAGGCAGCAATCGGCTGTGGATTCAACCGATCTAGCCGAAACGAAAACAACACACAGTCTCCAGCCTTAAGCCCTTTTAGCTGATCTTCCGTCACGGAAAAGGCCATAGTCATCGGTGGTTATTGCACAGCGGGAACAGCTCCGTAAGAGATGGTCTCCGCATGCTTCGTAGTATCGATAGCCTTGATCGCTCCGTCGGCGGTGGCGACTAGAGCCTGCGTTGTTACCTGCTTCATCTGCATGACATCCATTCCGTCCATTTTCATGCCCGGCATATCCACCGCGTGGGCGAAAAGTGGCAGCGCCAATACGGTGCTTGCAACTGAAATCAGAGTCAGTTTCATACGCCTTTTCCTTGAGGATTGATGGGTTCGACTGAAAGGTGTCGGCGACGCATTAGGCGATACGCTGCCGGAATTACAAACAGGGACAGCAAGGGCGCGGTGATCATGCCTCCCACCATGGGCGCGGCGATGCGGCTCATGACCTCGCTGCCGGTGCCGCTGCCCAACAGGATGGGTAACAGACCGGCAATGATCACGGCCACGGTCATGGCCTTGGGTCGAACACGCTGCACGGCACCTTCACGAATGGCCGCCGCCAACCCGCGCTCAGTGTTGTCGCCGAGGTCTTCACGTTCGGCCCAGGCGTTTTTCAGGTAGAGCAGCATGATCACGCCAAACTCGGCCGATACACCGGCCAGGGCGATAAAGCCGACTCCGGTGGCCACCGACAAGTTGTACCCCAGCAGATAAAGAAACCATGCCCCGCCAGTCAGCGCGAATGGCAGCGTGGCCATGATCAACAAGGCTTCATCGAAGCGGGCGAAAGTCAGGTAGAGCAGCACGAAGATGATCAATAGCGTGGCAGGCACCACCAGCTTGAGTCGTGCGTTGGCCCGTTCGAGAAATTCGAACTGACCTGAGTAGCTCAGGCTCATGCCGGGCTGCAACATGACCTGCTCGCTGACGACCCGGCGCAGGTCGGCGACTACCGAGGCAATGTCCCGGCCACGCACGTCGATGTATACCCAACCAGAGGGTCGAGCGTTCTCGCTTTTGAGCATCGGTGGACCATCCGTGACTTTGACCCTCGCCACCGTGCCGAGGGTTATCTGGCTACCGAGCGGGGTATAGATCGGCAATTGCTCCAAGGCACCGAGCGAGTCACGCCACTCCCGAGGGTAACGTACGTTGATCGGGAAACGTGCGAGCCCTTCAATGGTCTCCCCGACGTTCTCACCGCCGATAGCGCCGGCCACAATGGACTGCACATCGGCGATATTCAGGCCGTAGCGGGCGGCGGCTTTGCGGTCGATATCCACGTCGATATAGCGGCCACCGGTCAGTCGCTCGGCCAGCGCCGAACTAACACCGGGTACGCTCTTGGCCACGCGCTCGACCGCCTGAGTCGCGGCATCAATCTCCGTCAGGTTGGTGCCGGCAACTTTCACCCCAATAGGACTCTTGATCCCCGTGGCCAGCATGTCGATACGGTTGCGAATCGGCGGGATCCAGATATTGGTCAACCCCGGCACGCGGACCACCCGATCCAGTTCTTCCACCAGCTTCTCCTGGGTCAGGCCGGGTCGC
>LNAP01004855.1_pt1 | contig 12188 bp, 8 predicted proteins | sample 602601 | NCBI WGS metagenome assembly LNAP01 (sample SAMN02440304, study PRJNA202911) | soil metagenome | biome: Subtropical and temperate rainforests or woodlands; isolation source: soil samples (1 kg each in a 20% v/v slurry with milli Q water) were... ... | reverse complement strand
CCACCGGCGCCACCCTGGCCGAATGCGCCCGCGTGCTTCGGCGCGCCGGTGTGCAGCGGGTGGATGTGTGGGCGCTGGCGCGTGCGCCGTCGCCTCGGGTCAGCGGCCCGGCGGGTTGAGATAGATCGGGTTGCCGATCAGCAGGGGTTTGCCGCTGGCGGACTGCACTTCCGCGCGCAACCAGTGCGGCTGGCCGTCGCTGACCCAGTCGAAGCCGATGCGCTGGTCGGCGGTGTCGATAGTGCCGTCGACCGACGGCATGAGCGTTTTTCCGTCCAGAAGTACGCGAAGTCTGGTCCCGGCAACTTTGCCCGCGTGCACTTCGAAGTGCACGCGTGCGCCGGTCGCGGCGTGAATCGCGTCGCCCATCAAGGCGTGCTGTCGACCGCTCTGCGCGCCGAGTTCGAGCAGGCGGTCGCGGCTGCCCTCCACGTCCACGAACACATGGCCGGCGCGGATGCCATCGAGGATCGCCGGCATCGACAGTTCCGCGGCATGCACCACCGTGGTCGGCTTGCCGATGCTGCTGGCGTGCGCGGTCGACGAAGCCAGCGATGCCTGGTGGTTGTCGCTGCCGCCGATGCCGGTGAGACGCAAGCCACGCGCAAGCTGATGCTCCCAGAACGGCACACCGGAAGTCGGCGTGCCGGCGTCATCGCCGTTGACGATCTCGATCGCCTGCAGCATGCCCATGTCGACCGGCGGATCGGCGGTCCAGCCACAACCCATGCAGGCTTCGCCGCTGGGCCGGACCGGGTGGTTGATCGACAACAGTCCGTGCAGCGGCGCGACCTGTCGCAGCAAGGCGTTCCAGTCCTTCACCTGTTTGCCGTCGATACGGAAATCCACTGGCGCGAGGGTGCCGAACAGGTTGGCGTGGCCGCTGAAGCTGGTGATCTCGCGACCCGGCATCAGCAGCAGCCGGTCGAAGTACGGCTGCAACTCGCGCATTGCATTTGCATGCGAGGGCGTGTTGTGTTCGGTGATGGCAATGAAATCCAGGCCCTGCTGCACCGCCGCCTGTGCGGTGAGAAACAGCGGGCACGGTACGCGCTGGCCGCTCTGGCTGGCGCAACTGCCATCGCTGTGCGCGGTATGCATGTGCAGGTCGCCGCGATACCAGCCGGCCTCGCGTCGCAGCGGCGGGCTCAACACCGCTGGCTGCCATGCCGGATCATCCGCGTGGCCGAACCAGATGTTCGCCGTGAAGCTCGCGCGGCTGTCCTTGCGGATATTCGGGATGCCCAGCAACAGGCTCCAGCGTCCGGGACGGATGGGCCCCGGCAGGTAGGACGGTGTCGCGTCGGTGGCGGAGACAGTGAACAGCTGCTTGTTGCCGCCGCTCCAGCCGCGCAGGCCGTCCTGACCGCGCAAACCGTCCGGGCCGAGCAGGCCGAGGTCGATCGTGGTGCGCTCGTCGCGTCCGGTGTAGTCGAACTGCACGGTGATCCTGGTCACCCCCGCTGGCACCTCGAACGGCACGTTGCGGTAGGTCTGATGGTCGCTGCCGTCGAGTTCGCCAAGCAGCACGAGGTCGGGTTGTTCACGCGTATGGGCGATGTCGGCGGCATGTGCCGTGCCGAGAAGCAACATCAGGCCAGCCAGCAACTGACCAGCGAAAAGGCGGAACGGGCGTGGGGCCATGATGGGCTTCCGTTGGGAGCACCTCGATAACCATGCATCAGACCCGTCATCCCTTCGGCTGTTGAGAGCCGTCGGAATGACGATGCAGGAGAGGCTTTCGAGATTTCGTGAAATGAGGCGGGTAGTGCACGGCATGGAATGCTGTCGTGGCGATCCCGGCAGCAGAAGCACTGGCAGGATCAGTCGCAATGGATCGTCACCATGTGAGATGGCCGGGCGGCAAGCCGCCCGGCCGATGGCTCAGAACCGGTACATCACCGCGGCGCGATACGAGCGGCCCAGCAGCGGTCGCGCGATGAAGGTATTGGCACCGGCATCCGCACTCTGCAATTCGCCGGCACGCGGGTTGCCCTCGGTGAGGCCCAGCGAGTTGGTGAGGTTGTCGGCGTACAGGTACAGCGAGAACTGCTGTGACACGTCGTAGCGTGCGCTGGCGCTCCACACGTCGTACGACGGCAGTTTCACCGAGTTGGCGGTGTCGACGAAGCGCCGACCCTCGTGTTCGTAGGCCAGCTGCAGGCGCAGCTGGCCATCCAGCAGGTTCACGCCCGGCACCATGCGGTAGCTCAGCTTGGGCACGCGGATCAGCTGGTTGCCGGTGTAGTTGCGCAGGACGGGGCCGGCGCTGCTCTTGTCGGTGTACTGCAGGCCTTCGTACTGCGGGTCCTGCCAGGTTGCGGTGAGTTGCACGTCGAACCAGTCCACCGGAAACCAGGAGCCTTCCAGCTCGATGCCCTTGGTCTTGGTGCTGGCATAACCTTGCTGCACGGTCGAGCTGCCGTTGTTCGGATCGAACACGTAGTTGCTGAAGCCGACGTTGTCGTACTTGGTGTAGAACGCGGTCGCGTACACGTCGAACTGGCGGTCGGTGTACTTGTAGCCGACCTCGCCCAGCTTCATGGTCTGGATCAGCGGCGTACCGTTGGCGTTGGTGATGTAGGTGCTGAGGTTCGGCAGGCGGAAGGTCGAGGTCCAGCGGGCGAACGCACCGGAACGGTCGGAGAACTGCCAGTTCGCTCCCAGCGTCCAGCCGAGCTTGTCGAAGCTGTGGTCGTACGACACGGCCTTGCCGGTGCCGGTCTGGATCGTCGAGGTCGCCAGCGAGCCCAGGTTTGCCGTCTGCTTCTGTTCGACCCAGCCACGGGTGTTCACGCGTTCCCAGCGCAGGCCGCCGTCGATGCGCAACTGGTCGGTCGCCTGCCATTCGTCGGAGAGATAGAGCGCGTGAGTGGTGGAGCGGCCGCTGGCGTGTTCCCACTCGTAGCCGTAGTGATAGATGCCGTGGTCGGTCAGGGTGCCGAGTGGCTGGCCGTTGGCATCCACCGCGACCAGGTCGAGCAGCTTCGCGTTGTTCTGCACGTCGAGCAGGGCGGTGGACGAGTAGCGGTCGAAATCCTGGTTGAAGTGCGCGTAGTAGTAGCCCAGGGTGACATCGTGACTCTGCCCGCCGAGATCGAACTTGCGCATCAGCCGCGTATCGTTGATGAACTCCTTCACCGGCATGGTGACGCCGCGCAGGCCACCGATCACCAGCAACCCGTTGCCATTCTGGTTCCTGGTGTCGAACGCCTGGCCGGGGTTTTCCGCATAGCGCAGTTGCAGGCCGGCGGTGCCCGCCGGCAGGTAGTTCTGCCACGCGGCAAGGTTCTGCGACGAACTCAGGAAACTGTCGGCGCTCTGCAATGTGTTGGGAAACACGCCGTTGCGCTGCGTCTCGGTGTCGCTGTAGCGCATCGATTCGGCCAGCTTCCAGCCGGCACCGAGGTCGTAGTCGAACTTCAGCGTCAGCTGGTCGCGCTTCACGTGCGTGCCTTCGCGGTTGTCGAAGTCGTACAGACTGCCATCGCCCTGCTTCATCGGCACGTGCTCGGTTTGCGGCCCGGCCATCGTGCCGAAGTTGCCGTCGAAGCCGGGAACCGCCTTGATCTTGCCGCCCGGATACGTGCGCATCGGAATGCCGAGGTACAGCGCAACCTTGTCGTCCATGTGCTTGGCGTCGATGCTGAAGCGGCCGTGCTCGAAATCCTTCGCCAGGTTCAGCCGGATCTGGCCGCCGTCGTTGGCGTTGAAACCCGGGTCGCGGATGCCGCTGTCCTTGCGGTAGAAGCCACCCACACCGAGCTTCCAGCCGCTGCCGACCGGTGTGCCGTACCAGAAATCGGCGCGCTGCAGGCCGTAGTCGCCCACGGTGTACTTGATCAGGCCGTCCGGCGTGTCGCCGACCCGGCGCGGGATGAAGTTGATCGCGCCGGCCGGCGCGTTCGAATAGAACACCGACGACGGGCCGCCGCGCACCACCTCGATCCGCTCGATCGTCTCGTCCAGCCGGAACGCCTGGTCGGCATTGAGATAGCCAAGCGCCGGGTCGTGCTGCACCGGAATGCCGTCCTCCAGCAGGTTGACCGAACCGAAGCCGTCGACCGGAATGCCGCGCGCACGGATATTGCCGCTGGCCTCGCCACCGGAGGCTTCGACCCAGAAGCCGGGTACCGACTTCATCGCCTCGGTGACCGAGGTCGGTGCCTGCATGCGCAGGCGATCCTCGTCGATGGTGGTGATCGAATAGCTGGTCTCGGCCTTGGTGCGCGTCTCCACACCGGAGCGTGCGGTGACCACCACGCTGTCGAGATTCTTGGCCTTTTCGGTGGCCGCCGTGGAGGTGCCGGGTCCGACAGGAGCACTGTCCTGGGCATATGCGGAGAGAGCGAAGCCAAGTGTCAGGCTGCCGAGCAGGGCCGTGCCGATGGAACGGCTGATAAGGGAAGTACGCAAGTTGAATGCTCCGGGGATGGGGAGATCGCGGAGCCGTGCGGGAAGTACGCGCGAAGTGACGCCGGGCGCCATCCACCTGGAATGGATCGGCAGGGTCGGCGCAGGTTCCATACAGAGGCGTCCCTGCCTGTGGTTTCCGATTTCCGTCACAGGCTCCAACGAACGCGCAGCCTAGGGGGAGCCTGTGACAGTTAGGTGCGTCGTGGCATGACAAGGCTGAAATTTAGACGTCTAAACCACGCGTCATGGCAAACGAATCGTCATGTGGGGATCACGGCCGTATGCCTGCGGATCGCCAATGGAAGACGTCTCGTGCAGGCCTGGCCGAGGCCGGCGGAGGGTTTGCCCTCGCCGTGCAACGCGATGTCTCAGCGCAGCGCCAGCGCCAGCACGATGCCGATCCACAGCGCCAGGCCCAGCCAGTTGTTGTGGCGGAACGCGGCGAGGCAGGCGTCACGCAGGCGGTCGCGGATCAGCCACAGTTGATAGCCGAACAGGCCGGCGGCGATCAGCAGGGCCAGCCAGTACGGCCAACCGAGCCCGGCGCGCTGGCCGACGAACAGCATGGCCAGCAGGAAGGTGCCCATCAGCATGCCGAGGATCGGCACGTCGGCGTCGCCGAACAGGATCGCGGTGGACTTCGCGTTGGCCTTGAGGTCGTCGTCGCGGTCGACCATCGCGTACTCGGTGTCGTAGATCACCGACCACAGGATGTTGCCGATGAACAGCAGCCAGCCGAGCGGCGGCACGGTGCCGGAGACCGCCGCGAACGCCATCGGGATCGACCAGCCGAATGCGGCGCCCAGCACGACCTGCGGCAGATAGGTCCAGCGCTTGGTGAACGGGTAGATCGCGGCCAGGGCGGCACCGGCGAAGGACAGCTCGATCGTCGGCCTGTTGGTGAACAGCACCAGCACGAACGCGAACGCCAGCAGCGCGGCGAACACGAGCAGCGCCTCGCGTGGCGTCACCCGCCCGGAAGCGATCGGCCGGCCGGCGGTGCGCGCCACCTGCGGGTCGAGCTTGCGGTCGGCATAGTCGTTGATCGCGCAACCGGCCGCGCGCATCGCGAACACGCCGAGGGTGAAGACGATCAGCAGCTTCCACGGCGGGAAGTCGCCGGCCGCCAACCACAGCGCCCACCAGGTCGGCCACAGCAGCAGCAACGCGCCGATCGGGCGATCCATCCGGGTCAGCACCAGGTAGTCCCGGGCTTTCTCGCGATAATGCGTCGGCAGTTTCTGCAGCAGCCAGTCCAGTACCCGCATGGCGCGGGTCGAGCTGTCCGCCGGGCGCACCGGTCTGGCGGCGGTTTTCGCCGGGTCGGGCCGTGGCCGGACGGCGGACGAAGGCGCTGCGCTGCGCCGCGGATGCTTCTTGCGGGATGGGGGAGCCATGCGGGGAAGTCTAGCGCGCCATGCCGCCTCGAACCGCGCGGTGGATCACTGGCCGGCTAAAGTCCCGCGCCCGGCAGCCGATATGGCCTGTGGGCGATACCGTTCGGGGTAACGCCAAGCATGCGCCGTACGAAGCCCAGGGCCGCCGGTGCCTGGAGCGTTGATGGCCGGATACGAAACCACCGAAGAGGACTCCGTTCTGTCGCGCGATGCGACCGCGGCCGATGACGGCGCTGCCGCCATGTCCGCGCCGGTGGTGGCGGAGTCTGCGGTGGCGGATTCGTCCGTGCATTCGCGCCTGCTCGATTCGGTGGCGTCATTCACCCACCACCGCGACATCGCCGCGCTCGACCACAGCCTGGCGCTTTCGTTGGCCGAGCTGACCTCGGCACGCAGCGTGACCCTGGCCAAGCGGGCGCTCGACGGCGCGTATGTGGAAAGTGTCGTGCGCTGCATGCCGGACGCACAGGGCGTCTACCAGCTGCAGGTGGACGATCCGGATCGAATCGATCCGGCGCTGCGACTGCTGCATCGCTGCATGCACCGGCTGGAAGTGCAGACGGAAAAGGTGCAGGGCCTGCACCGGCTGGTCGTGCCGATCCTGTGCGATGGCCGCGCGATCGGCGCGCTGCAGCTGGACAGCGGCATGCCGCCGGCCGCCAGCCGACCACTCGCCGACGGCTTCGCCCGCATCTACGCCAACTACACCGCGCTGCTCCATGAAAGCGAGCGCGACAAGCTGACCGGGCTGTACAACCGGCGCAGCTTCGAGCGCCAGTTGCAGCGGCTGCTGCACCAGCGCGAGCAGGCGCTGCGCGGCGCCGCCGCGGCTACGCCGGAGACGGGCGGACCTGCCGGGGAGCCGCCGCAGGTGTGGCTGGCGATCCTCGATATCGACCACTTCAAGCGCATCAACGACAACTACGGGCATGTCTACGGCGACGAGGTGATCCTGCTGCTGGCCCAGCAGATGCGCGCCTGCTTCCGCCGCAGCGACGTGCTGTTCCGCTTCGGCGGCGAGGAGTTCGTGATCCTGTTCGGCGCGACCGGAGAGGCCACCGTGCGCGCCGTGCTGGATCGTTTCCGCCAGCGCATCGCCGAGCATGTGTTTCCGCAGGTGGGCAGCGTCACCGTCAGCATCGGCTATGCCGGTGTCGGTCGCCACGATTACCCGGCGAGTGCGCTTGACCGCGCCGACAAGGCGCTCTACTTCGCGAAGCAGCACGGCCGCAACGGTACCTGCGGTTACGAGAACCTGAGCGCGCGCAGCCTGCTGGGGCGCGAGATGGCAGCGGGAAGCATCGACCTGTTCTGAGCCATCAGCTGCGCAGCAGCAGCCGGTAGGCCGGGTGCGCGCTCTCGTCCACGTGCGGGTAGCCGAGCGTGGCCAGGAACTGCCGCAACAGCGGCTGCTCGGCCGCCGGCACCTGGATGCCGACCAGGATGCGGCCGTGGTCGGCGCCGTGGTTGCGGTAGTGGAACAGGCTGACGTTCCAGTCCGGGTGCAACTGGCCGAGGAAGCGGGTCAGCGCACCGGGGCGTTCGGGGAACTCGAAGCGGTACAGCAGCTCGTCCTGCGCCAGCGGCGAGCGGCCGCCGATCATGTGGCGCAGATGCAGCTTGGCCAGCTCGTCGTCGGTGAGGTCGAGCACGTCGAACTGCTGCGCGCGGAACGCGGCGATCAGCGCCTCGCGCTCGTCGCGGCTGGCGATCTGCACACCCACGAAGAGGTGCGCGGAGCACGCGTCGCCGATGCGGTAGTTGAACTCGGTGATGGCGTGCCGGCCCAGCGCGGCGCAGAAGCGGCGGAAGCTGCCGCGTTCCTCCGGGATGGTCACCGCGAACACCGCCTCGCGCTGCTCGCCGACCTCGGCGCGTTCGGCGACGAAGCGCAGGCGGTCGAAATTCATGTTCGCGCCGGAGACGATCGCCACCAGCGCACCGTCGCCGGCACCGTGTGCGGCGACGTACTGCTTCAGTCCGGCCAGTGCCAGTGCGCCGGACGGTTCCGGCACGCTGCGGGTGTCCTGGTAGATGTCGCGGATCGCGGCGCAGATCGCGTCGGTGTCCACCCGCAGCATCGCGTCCACGTGCTGCCGGCACAGCGCGAAAGTCAGCGCGCCGACCTGCTTCACCGCGGTGCCGTCGGCGAACAGGCCGACCTCGTCCAGCGTCACGCGGGCGCCGCTTTCCAGCGAGCGCGCCATCGCATCGGCACCGGCCGCCTGCACGCCGATGACTTTTACTTCCGGCCGCAGTGCCTTGATGCACGTCGCCACGCCGGCCAGCAGCCCGCCGCCGCCGACCGGCACGAACACCGCGTGCAGCGGGCCCGGATGCTGGCGCAGGATCTCCAGCGCGATCGTGCCCTGGCCGGCGATCACCGCCGGGTCGTCGAACGGGTGCACGAACACCGCGCCATGTTTGGCCTGCAACTGCGCTGCCGCTGCCTGTGCGTCGCTGTAGGAATCACCGGCCAGCACCACCTCGACCATCGCGCCGCCAAAACGGCGCACCGCGTCCACTTTCAGCTGCGGCGCGGTCACCGGCATCACGATGGTGGCGCGGATGCCCAGCTTCGCCGCGGCCAGCGCCACGCCTTGCGCATGGTTGCCGGCGGAGGCAGCGATCACCCCACGCGCGCGCTGCGCCGCATCCAGCTGCACCATGCGGTTGTACGCGCCGCGCAGCTTGAACGAGAACACCGGTTGCTGGTCCTCGCGCTTGAGCAGCACGCGCTGGCCCAGTCGCGCGCCGAGCAGCGGTGCCGCTTCCAGCGCCGATTCGTGCGCCACTTCGTAGACGCGCGCGGTGCGGATCTGTGCCAGCAGGTCGCCGCTCGCTACCGCATCGTCATCGGCGACCTGTGGCGCAACGGCATTCATGCAGCGAGAGCCGTCGCCGGATGTGCCACCTGCAGCACGTCGACCAGCTTGCGCGTCTGCTGCAGGATCTGGCCGAGTGCGTCGTCGTCGCATTGCAGGCTCAGGGTCAGCCGCGACACCGCCGGATCATGCGTGGCGGCGACGGTCAGCGTGTCGATGTTGTAGCCGCGCGCGGCGAACAGCCCGGCCACGCGCACCAGCGCACCGGCTTCGTTCTGCAACAGGATGGACAAGGTGTGCTGCATGATGGCGCTCTCCTAGAACATGTGCGAGGTAGCCGCCTCGTGCGCGACCGGTGCCGCGCGCGAGGGGATGAAATCACCGGTGATCATCTGTGCGTAGCTGGCTCCCGGCCCGACCATCGGGTAAACGCCGGCATCCGGGTCGATCATCACTTCGAGGAAGGCCGGGCCGTCGAAGGCGAGGAAGTCGGCAATCGTCGCTTCCAGCTCGTCCACGCGTTCCAGCCGCCGCGCCCATTCGAATCCGTCGGCCTGCGCGGCGCGCACGAAGTCCTTCTTGTGCAGGCTCTTGTCGGACGCGGCGAAGCGGCCCTTGAAGTACAGCTTCTGCCACTGCCGTACCATGCCGTCGCCGACGTTGTTCAGCACCACGATCTTCAGCGGCAGGCCGTAGGTGGTGACGGTTTCCAGCTCGCCGATGTTCATGCGGATGCTGGCGTCGCCGTCGATGTCGATCACGAGTTTGTCGCGGTGCGCGAACTGCGCGCCGATCGCCGCGGGCAGGCCGAAACCCATCGTGCCCATCGAGCCGGAGGTGAGCCAATGCCGCGGCGCGCGGAAGTCGAAGTACTGCGCCGCCCACATCTGGTGCTGGCCGACACCGGTGCTGACAATCGCGCGGCCCTGGGTGTGGCGGTTGATCGCCTCGATCACCGCGTACGGCTGGATCAGCGCGCTTTCGCGGTCGTAGTTCATCGCGTGCACGCGTTTCAGCTCCGCCACGTGCGCGTGCCAGGCGTCGAGCCGCGGTCGGTGGCCGTGCGCGCGGCCGTAGGCGGTGAGCCGTTCCAGCGCCTGCCGCAGCGGGCCGACGTGATGCCAGCCGACCGGCTTCACCTTGCCGATCTCGGACGGGTCGATGTCGACCTGGGCAATGAACTTCGCCCGCGGCGCGAACTTGTGCGGCACGCCGGCCACGCGATCGTCGAAGCGCGCGCCCAGCGCCAGCACGAAGTCGCAATCCTCCACCGCGTAGTTCGCGTACGCGGTGCCGTGCATGCCGAGCAGGTGCAGCGCCAGCGGGTCGGTGCTGTCGAAGCCGCCCAGGCCCATCAGGGTGGTGGTCACCGGCAGGCCGAACGCATCGACGAACGCGCGCAGCGCGTGCGCCGCCTCGGCGGCGATCACGCCGCCGCCGGCATAGATCAACGGCCGCTCAGCCTGCATCAGCGCGGTGAACAGCGCGGCGCAATCGGCGTCGCTCAGCGTCGCCTGTTCCACCGCGCGCAGCCGTGCGCGGTAGCCGCTCAGTGCCAGCTCGCCGGTGCCGCGGAACGACAGCGCAGTGTTCTGCACGTCCTTGGGCACGTCCACCACCACCGGGCCGGGGCGTCCGCTGCGGGCGAGGGTGAACGCGGTGCGCACGGTGGCTTCCAGCTGCGCCGCGTCGGTGACCAGGAACACATGCTTGGCGCAGGCACCCATGATGTTGCTGATCGGCGCCTCCTGGAACGCGTCGCTGCCGATCGCCGCCGTGCCCACCTGGCCGCAGATCACCACCAGCGGGATCGAGTCGGCCATCGAGTCGCGCACTGGCGTGACCATGTTGGTGGCACCAGGGCCGGAGGTGACGATGGCCACACCGACCTTGCCGGACGCGCGCGCGTAGCCCGCCGCCATGAAGCCCGCGCCCTGCTCGTTGGCCGGTACCACCAGCGGCATCGGTTCGCTGCCGTCGGCGCGCGGATGTTCGGCGTTGTAGCGGAACACGGCGTCGTACACCGGCAGGATCGCGCCGCCGGAATAGCCGAACATCACCTCGACGCCTTCGTCGGCGAGTACCTGCACGATCACTTCGGCGCCGCTCATCGCCTGGCCGGCAAGCGGATGCCGGTCTGTCTTGGTCTCGGCTTTCAGTGGTTGCGCATTCACTACGAAATCCTTGAACGGTGCGGGAAAACAAGCTCCTTCTCCCCCAGCGGCGAAGCTGCTGGGGGAGAGGGTTGGGGTGAGGGGGTGCTCTTCGCTCTGGTCCCAGGGCAGAGCCCCCTCACCCAACCCTCTCCCCCGCGTGGCGGGGGAGAGGGCTCAAGCAGGCGCGGCAGTCAGCCGGCTTTCTTCAACGGCGCGACAGCGGCAGGTGCCGTGGTCGGCTGCAGCCACGGCATCCGCGCGCGCAGCTTCGCGCCGACCTGTTCGATCGGATGCTCGAGGTCGGCCTGCTTCAGGCGTTTGTAGTTCGGCAGACCAGCCTTGTATTCGGCGATCCAGTTGCGTGCGAAGGTGCCGTCCTGGATGTCGGTGAGCACCTCCTTCATGCGCGCCTTGGTACCGGCGTCGACTACCCGCGGTCCGCTGACGTAGTCGCCGTACTGCGCAGTCTCGGAGACGAACTGCAGCATCTTGGCCAGGCCGCCCTCGTAGAACAGGTCGACGATCAGCTTCAGCTCGTGCATCACTTCGTAGTAGGCGATCTCCGGCTGGTAGCCGGCTTCCACAAGCGTTTCGAAACCCTTGATCACCAGTTCGCTGGCACCGCCGCACAGCACCGCTTGCTCGCCGAACAGATCGGTCTCGGTCTCTTCCTTGAAGTCGGTCTGGATGATCATCGCGCGGCCGCCGCCGATGCCGTCGGCGTAGCCCTTGGTCTTCGCCTCGGCCTGGCCGCTGACGTCCTGGTGCACGGCCCAGATGCACGGCACGCCACGGCCGCGTTCGTACTCGCTGCGCACCAGCGCGCCAGGGCCCTTCGGCGCGACGAGGATCACGTCGATGTCGGCACGCGGTTCGATCTGCTTGAAGTGAACGTTGAAACCGTGCGCGAACAGCAGCGCGGCGCCGGGCTTGATGTTCGGCTCGATCGACTCGCGGTACAGCGTCGGCTGCACCATGTCCGGCGTCAGCACGGCGACCAGGTCGGCGCCTTTCACTGCCTCGGCCGGCTCGGCGACCTTGAAGCCGTCGGCCTTCGCCTTGTGCCAGGTGGGGCCGTTCGGGCGCAGGCCGACCACCACGTCGAGGCCGGAATCGCGCAGGTTCAGCGCGTGCGCGCGGCCCTGGCTGCCGTAGCCGAGCACGGCGATGCGGGATTGGGCGAGGGTGTTGTTGCTGCTCATGCGGTGACTCCCTGGTGGGTTTCGGTGTGGATGGATTTCGGGGTGGAGACGGTGGAACCGGGATGCGTGGTGGCGCCGTCGGAAGCGGAGCCGACCAGCAGTGCGTACTTGGCCAGCGCGCCGCGGCTGACCTTCGGTGGCGGCGCCTGCCAGAGCGCGCGGCGTGCGGCGAGGTCGGCGTCGGTGGCGATC
>LNAP01004853.1_pt1 | contig 12189 bp, 11 predicted proteins | sample 602601 | NCBI WGS metagenome assembly LNAP01 (sample SAMN02440304, study PRJNA202911) | soil metagenome | biome: Subtropical and temperate rainforests or woodlands; isolation source: soil samples (1 kg each in a 20% v/v slurry with milli Q water) were... ... | reverse complement strand
CGGGACACCGCCCGTCGTCACACCGGGGCTCGGCGGGGGTGTGGCCCCCGTCGGCCCGCCGGATCCGGCGGCGACCGAGGGCTGGCCCAGCCCGGTCAACGACAGGGCGCTCAACAGCTTCCTGCTGTTCGACCTGTTCGAATTCCAGCATGCCCCGAATGTCGAGGCAGCGCGGTGGGACATCGTCGGCTGGTACGGCGGCGACATCGACCGTGTCTGGTTCAAGAGCGAGGGGCGATACAACGGCGTGTTGCGCGCCGGTGAGATGGACCTGCAACTTCTCTACGGGCGGCTCATTTCCCCTTTCGTCGACTTCCAGGCGGGGGTCCGCTACGAGCAGCAACTGAGTTGGGATAACAGCCGGGGGCGCAGCTTCGCGGTGCTCGGGGTCCAGGGGCTGGTGCCCTATGGGATGGAGCTGGAGGCAGCCATTTTCCTCAGCCAGGACGGTGATCTGTCGACGCGCGTGACGCTCGCCCAGGACTTCCTGCTCACACAGCGCCTGATCCTGCAGCCGCGCTTCGAGCTCAACGCTGCGCTTCAATCCGCCGAACGGTACGGTGTCGGCGCGGGGTTGAATGACATAGAGATCGGCCTTCGGCTTCGTTACGAGATCGTGCGCGAGTTCGCTCCCTATGTCGGCGTCTCATGGCTGAAAAGCTTCGGCGAGACGGCCAACTTGCGCAGTGCAGGAGGCGAGAACACCAGCGTGTTCCAGGTCGTAGCCGGATTCAGGGTGTGGTTTTGAGGAGCGGGAGCGCGGCCGCAGGATCCATTAAAACAATCAAGCATCGAGTGATGCCCTCCTTCGTGGAAGTGCCTACGCTGCCGCAGACGATCATGGGCTATGTCCTGCGATACTCGGGTAAGCATCAGGTCGGCTTGGCTGCCCTGGCAGTGGCGGTTTTCGCGCTGAGCACGGTTCCGCTCGAACTGCAGCGGCGAATCGTCAACGACGCCATCAAGAGCGGCGCAACCAGCACCATCTTGTGGTTGGCTGCGGCCTATGCCGGCGTGGCGCTGGCCGAGCAAGGGCTCAAGCTGGTCCTCAACGTCTATCGCGGCTGGGTGAGTGAAGCGGCGGTACGCCGGCTGCGCCGGACGCTCGAGGTATTGCCCGAGGGCCAAACGGATGTGCCCGGCACGCGTGTCGCCATGATAGTCGACGAAGCTCTTCCGATCGGCGGTTTTGTCGGTATGAGCGTTTCCGAGCCCCTGCTTCAGGGTGGGATTCTGGCCAGCGTCATCGGCTACATGGTATTTCTTGAGCCCTACATGGCGCTCCTTAGCCTGGCGTTCCTCGTTCCGCAGGTGATATTCGTGCCGCTGATGCAACGGGCGATCAATCGCCGCGCCGAAGCGCGGATCAAGACGATACGCGAGGTGAGCAGCGACATGATTGATACCGGCATCGTGGTGGACGTCCACATTGAACGGGTCTTCTCGCTCAACATGGGCATCTACAAGATCAAGTACAGCATGAATTTGCTGATGAACCTCATGCACTATTTCGCGGTCGCCGTGGCGCTGGGGGTCGGCGGTTGGTTTGCAGTGGCGGGTCGTATCGAGGTCGGCACGGTGGTGGCCGTCGTGGCCGGACTGGGAAAGTTGAACGACCCGTGGGGTGACCTTGTGAGCTGGGGCCGCGAATTCTCGGTCGTTAGCGTGAAATATCGGTTATTCGCAGACGCTTTGGCACAAAGAGCCGATGGAATAACATCTCGCCGAATGGGCTAGGCCGAAACGGCCCGTTACTCCTGAGCAAACGATCCGATTTGCTCGACCTGGAAACTGCGCGATCACGATGTCGCCCTCACGGCGGCGAGTGCTTCGGCAATGTGATCCTGCGCTGACGGCGTTCTACTTTGTCCATTCCGACACACATAATCCGTGTTGATCACTTTGGGGAACCGTAGTCCCTTGACGGAACGCAGGTTCGGCTCTCTACGCAGGATGCCGAACCATCCAAAGATAATGAGAGGCTTTAACATGTTGGATCGCCGTCAGGTTCTTGCTTCCCTCACCATGATTTCCGCAATCGCCTTGCCATTCCGCCACGTCAGCGCCCAGCCGACAGGCACGATGCCATCCATGCCGGGGATGGTGATGACCGCACAGGATTGCATCGAGAGCTGCTTGCGTACTCATGTCATGTGCCTGCAGACAGAGCGGTACTGCCTCGAGAAGGGCGGCAAGCATGTCATGCCGACGCATCTGACGCTGTTGGCTGACTGTGCCGAGATGTGCCAGAAGACAGCTAATTCCCTCCTCAGACGTTCGTCGCAGCATGCCGCTGTCTGTATCGTCAGTGCGCAACTTTGCGATGCTTGCGCGCAAGAGTGCGAGGCATTCTGACCTGCCCGCGGGTTTTCGGGCCGTCGATTAGTTGAGAGACTGGCCTCCGCGAGGAGGCAGGATGAAGAAGTCGAGGTTCACGGAAGAGCAGATCGTTTCGATCCTGCGGGAGACGGATCGGGACTCGGTGCCGGTGGTGGCCAAGCGGCACGGGGTGAGCGAGCAATCGATCTACACCTGGAAGAAGCGGTTCGGGTCGTTCCAGCCGGACGACGTACGGCGACTGAAGCAGCTCGAGACGGAGAACGCGCGGCTGAAGAAGCTGGTGGCGGAGCGAGATCTCGAGATCGAGGTGATGAAGGAGATCTCCGCAAAAAAATGGTAGGCGTGCCGGTCCGTCGCGAGCAGGTGGCGTATGCAAGACGCCGCGGGCTGTCGCAACGCAGGTCGTGCACGCTGCTCACCGTGGCGCGCTCGGCGCTGGGCTACCGGTCGATCAAGGCGACCAAGGATGCGCCGGTGCTGGCGCGGATGGCGGCGCTCAGTGCGCAGTATCCGCGCTACGGCTACCGGCGCATCCGCGTCTTCCTCAGCCGCGACGGCTTCGTGATGAGCCCTAGCCGGGCCTGGCGCTTGTGGCGGCGGGCCCGCCTGCAGGTGCCGCGTAAGAGGCCGCGCAAACGCATCGCCAGCGGCCGGCCACGGCCAAAAGCCCCGACCGGCGCCAACCAGGTGTGGTCGTACGACTTCGTCTTCGACTGGTGCGCCAACGGCCAGCAGCTCAAGTGCCTGACGATCACCGACGAATGGACCAAGGAGGGATTGGCGATCGAGGTCGACGGCCGCATCCGCTCGGGCCGGCTGATCGAGGTGCTGTCGCGCCTGATCAGCGAGCGCGGCGCACCGCTCTACCTGCGCTCCGACAACGGCCCGGAGTTCGTCGCGCGGGCGCTGCTCGCGTGGATCGTCGAGCAGGGCATCGAGATCGTCCTGATCGACCCCGGCAAGCCGTGGCAGAACGGCACTACCGAAAGCTTCAACGGCAAGTTCCGCGACGAGTGCCTGCGTCTCGAATGGTTCCGCTCGCGCGCCGAGGCCAAGGTCGTGATCGAAGCTTGGCGCCGGCACTACAACGAAGTTCGTCCGCATTCGAGTCTCGGCTATTTGACGCCGGTCGAGTTCGTGACGAAGCTGAAAGAGAACGACGCAGCTCCCGCTTCCGCAACGGGCCGGGACGCTGCGGTAGACGGGGCCTCCGCGCCCCGGCCCGTTGCAGCACCGTCCCTCACGGGACAATCTCAGGCACACGAGACGCCAGGATTCTCAAGTTAAGCGTGGTCCGAAGAATCAGGGCAGGTCAATGGCAATCGTTTAACGCCGCCCCGGCTGGGGGTAGTCCTCTGAGGACCTTGCCATCCCAGAACGACCAGATGACCGAGATGATGTAACTGACTTTCGGCCCGGTGTAGCAACCAGGCGTCCGATTTCTTCGCTGCTGTATCCGTGGCACCCAAATTGGCAATTGCAGCTTGAGATCACCGAAGGGTCTTCCAATTCTCCGTCGCCATGAATGCGACCAAGATCCTCTGGGGCCAAATCCTCCTCGTCAGTCTCGTCGTGCTGGTCTTTGTCTGGACAGCGACCGAGCTGACCGCATGGCGCCTTGGCTTTCAGCCTCAACTCGGAACTCCCTGGTTCGAGCTTCTCGGCTGGCCTGTTTACCAACCGTCTGCGTTTTTCTGGTGGTGGTTCTCTTTCGATGCCTATGCGCCCCAGGTCTTTGACGAGGGCGGCTACATTGCGGCGGCCGGCGGCATCGCCGCAATCGCCGTGGCTACGACGATGTCGATCTTGCGCGCCCGCGAGGCCAAGCAAGTCACGACGTATGGCTCGGCACGATGGGCCGAAACCCGCGAGATCCGCGAGGCGGGTCTTCTCGGCGAGGATGGTGTGCTTCTGGGAAGCTGGCGTGGCCACTACCTTCGCCATGATGGACCGGAACACGTGCTGTGTTTTGCACCTACCCGCAGCGGCAAGGGCGTTGGCCTGGTCGTTCCAACCCTTTTGGCCTGGCCAGAGTCGGCGATTGTTCATGACATCAAGGGCGAGAACTGGACTTTGACTGCAGGCTGGCGTGCCCGGTTCGGGCGCGTGCTGCTGTTCGACCCGACCAATGCGGCAAGCGCCGCCTACAATCCGCTCCTGGAAGTGCGACGCGGCCAATGGGAAGTGCGCGACGTCCAGAACATCGCGGATGTGCTGGTCGATCCCGAGGGTGCGCTTGAGAGACGCAATCACTGGGAGAAGACCAGCCATGCGTTGCTGGTCGGCACCATCCTGCATGTGCTGTACGCTGAGCCGGAAAAAACGCTGGCGGGCGTTGCCAACTTCCTCTCCGATCCAAGGCGGCCGATCGAGACCACGTTGCGGGCGATGATGACGACGTCGCATCTCGGCGAGAGTGGCGTCCATCCGGTTGTCGCCAGTGCTGCCCGGGAGCTCCTGAACAAGAGCGAGAATGAGCGATCGGGTGTCCTGTCCACCGCGATGTCCTTCCTGGGCCTCTATCGCGATCCCGTGGTCGCGACCGTGACGCGCCGGTGCGACTGGCGCATCCGGGATCTCGTCGAGGGGCCGATGCCGTCCACGCTGTATCTCGTCGTGCCCCCGTCCGATATCAGCCGTACCAAGCCGCTGGTCCGCCTGATCCTGAATCAGATCGGGCGCCGCCTGACGGAAGAACTCGACTCCAAGGATAGGCAACATCGCCTCTTGTTGATGCTCGATGAGTTTCCGGCGCTCGGCCGCCTCGACTTCTTCGAAAGCGCCCTTGCGTTCATGGCAGGATACGGTCTGAAGAGCTTCCTGATCGCGCAGTCGCTGAACCAGATCGAGAAGGCCTATGGCATCAACAACTCAATCCTCGACAACTGCCATGTACGGGTAAGCTTCGCCACCAATGACGAGCGGACCGCAAAGCGGGTCTCGGATGCCCTCGGCACGGCGACCGAAATTCGCGATGCCAAGAACTATGCCGGCCATCGCTTGAGTCCTTGGCTCGGCCACCTGATGGTCTCCCGCCAGGAAACAGCCCGTCCGTTGCTGACGCCAGGCGAGGTCATGCAGCTTCCGCCCGACGACGAGCTCGTTCTCGTCTCCGGCTGCCACCCGATCCGAGCCAAGAAGGCTCGCTACTTCGAAGACCGGCAGCTGCAGGCTCGGATCCTGACGCCTCCGTTGTCGTCAGGCGCATCTCTGGTCGCCGAAGAGGCCGATCGGGCGCCGCATCAGGACGACAATCCGTGGACAGCAGCGATCGTTGCGGCGGCGGCGCCAGCCGAAGACCCGGATAACGCCGGCATTCGCCGGGAGCCCGAGCTTCCCGAGCATGAGGAGATCGTGCTCGAACCTCGCAAGCCGGCGCAGGAGTTTGAGCTGGTAGATGATGAACCTCCGGATGCTGCACAGGACCGTCAGGCCCTGCAGCGCCGGACGCGCAGGCTCGCCCGGCAGGTCGCTCTCGATCCTGGCGACGGCATGGACCTTTGACACATGCGCACCAAGCATACTTTCCGCCTGCCGCCGGACATGGCTGGTAAGCTCGCCGATTACGCTTACCGCAAACGTGTTCCCCAAGCGCTGGTGGTGGAGGCGGCACTCGCTTCGCATCTCTCGCCTGACGGCGCGGACCGGCTGGAGGCGGCGCTGGCGCGGCGGCTCGATCGCATGACACGCCAGATCGAGCGTCTCGAACGCCATGTCACCATCTCCAATGAAGCGCTGGCGCTCTTTGTCCGCTTCTGGCTGACCAGCACGCCACCCCTGCCCGACACCGCACAGCCTGCGGCTCAGATCAAAGGCCACGAGCGCTATGAGGGATTTGTGGAAGCTTTGGGCCGGCGACTCGCGCGCGGTCGTACTCTTGCCGATGAAGTCGTGAGCGACATTGCGGCTGAAGCGGATAGCGCCACGGACGCAGACGTGTCGTAGGGATCGATCCGTCCACCTGTCTTTCTATCCCGTAGCCCCATCAGTCCATCGACGCTCTTGCGTCCCTGCCGTGCAGCTCTCTAAGCAGCGCCTATCGCCTCGATCTCGAGACGACGTTGCGGGGGTTGCTGCGATGATGATTAACTTTCGATCGGAAGCCATTGCCCGAGGCACGCGCATGCTGCGCACCGCGCTCGGTCCTCTCATCGCTGCGCATCTCGAAGATCCCGGCATCGTCGAAATCATGCTCAATCCGGACGGCCGGCTTTGGATCGACCGCCTTTCTGGCGGCCTCGAGGATACCGGCTGCCGGATCGCACCGGCAGACGCTGAACGAATCGTTCGCCTCGTTGCCCATCACGTGGGTGCTGAGGTCCATGCCGGCATCCCTCGCGTTTCGGCGGAGCTACCGGAAAGCGGGGAACGCTTTGAAGGGCTGATTCCTCCGGTGGTCGCGGCGCCGTGCTTCGCCATACGTCGGCCGGCTGTCGCGGTGTTTGCGCTCGACGACTATGCCCAGGCAGGAATCATGTCGCGGGCACAGGCCGATCTGCTGCGCAACGCCGTCCGGGACCGCAAGAACATCCTCGTTGCCGGGGGCACCTCGACCGGAAAGACCACGTTGGTCAACGCCCTTCTGGCAGAAGTCGCAAGGACAAGTGACCGCGTGGTCCTGATCGAGGACACCCGCGAGCTCCAATGTGCCGCGCCGAACCTCGTGGCGCTCCGCACCAAGGACGGCGCCGCGACGCTTTCCGATCTCGTGCGATCGGCGCTGCGCCTGCGCCCTGATCGAATCCCGATCGGCGAGGTACGCGGCGCGGAGGCGCTGGACCTCCTGAAGGCTTGGGGCACCGGGCATCCTGGCGGCGTCGGCACCTTGCATGCCGGATCCACCCTGGGGGCGCTCCGCCGCCTCGAGCAGCTCATCCAGGAAGCCGTCGTCACGGTGCCTCGCGCACTGATTGCCGAAACCATCGAGGTCATTGCGGTCCTCGCCGGCCGCGGCGCGGCGCGAAGGCTCACCGAACTCGCTGTCGTGAAGGGCCTCGGCCCGAACGGCGACTACGTCCTCGTACCCGCAGGAGAACAATAATGCTGCACGTCCGGCGCCCCCTCGCCGTCCTCTCGACCTTTGTCGTTTTCGCCCTTCTCACGGCACCGGCGTACGCGGCCGGATCGAACATGCCGTGGGAACAGCCGCTCAATCAGATCCTGGAATCAATCCAGGGCCCGGTCGCCAAGGTCATATCTGTCATCGTCATCATCCTCACCGGCCTGGCGCTGGCCTTTGGCGAAACCTCGGGCGGCTTCCGACGCCTGATACAGATCGTCTTCGGCCTCTCCATCGCCTTTGCCGCGTCGAGCTTCTTTCTGTCGTTCTTTTCGTTCGGCGGTGGGGCGCTCGTTTGATGGAGCCGCGGGAACCCCTTGCCGGCTTCTATGCCCCCATCCACCGCGCACTCACGGAACCGCTTCTTCTAGCGGGCGCGCCCCGGGCGGTCGTGATCATCAATGGCACCCTCGCCGCCGCCGTTGGCCTCGGTCTTCGGCTGTGGCTTGCCGGCGCTGCGATCTGGCTGGTTGGGCATCTGGCGGCGATGTGGGCCACCCGGCGCGATCCTGCTTTCATCGACGTGGTGCGCCGGCATCTTCGCTATCCGCAGCATTTAGCCACCTGAGGCACTCGCCATGATAAATCTCGCCGAGTATCGCCGCCGTTCCCAGAGCCTCGCCGACTTCCTGCCCTGGGCGGCCCTGGTGCAACGCGGCGTCATTCTCAATAAGGATGGCTCATTCCAGCGCACCGCCCGCTTTCGCGGACCCGATCTGGACTCGGCCACTGCCGCAGAGCTGGTGGCCATCACGTCCCGCCTTAACAATGCGCTGCGGCGCCTGGGCTCAGGCTGGGCGATCTTTGTCGAAGCGCAGCGCGTCCCCGCCAACCGCTATCCCGACAGTCACTTTCTCGATCCGACATCCAGTCTTGTCGACGCTGAGCGACGCGCGCAATTCGAGGAGGAGGGCAGCCACTTCGAGAGCGGCTATTTTCTGACACTCGTCTGGCTTCCGCCGGCCGATGATGCCGCCCGCGCGGAGGCCTGGCTCTATGAGGGTCGATCTCGTGCAGAAGCGGACTGGCGCCATGCCCTAGCGGCGTTCGTCGACCGCACCGACCGGGTGCTTGCGCTGATCGAAGACTTCATGCCCGAGGCCGACTGGCTCGACGACAGCGACACGCTCACCTACCTGCATTCCTGCATTTCGACACGGCACCATCGCGTCCGGGTGCCCGAAACGCCGATGCATCTCGATGCCATTCTGATCGACGAGGAGTTCACCGGCGGGCTGGAACCACTTCTTGGCACCGCGCATCTGCGGACTCTCACGGTCATGGGCTTTCCATCACAGACGTGGCCTGGTCTGCTCGATGAGCTGAACCGGCTGGCCTTTCCGTATCGCTGGTGCACGCGGGCGATCTGCATGGACAAGACCGATGCCGCTCGGGTCCTGGGCCGCATTCGACGGCAGTGGTTCGCTAAGCGCAAGTCGATCATGGCGATCCTCAAGGAGGTGATGACCAACGAGGCGTCCGTCCTGCTGGACTCGGACGCGGCCAACAAGGCACTCGACGCCGATCTGGCGCTGCAGGAGTTGGGCTCCGATGTGGTGGCCCAAGCCTATGTCACCGCAACTGTGACGGTCTGGGACGACGATCCTGCCATCGCGCAGGAGCGGTTGGCCCTGGTGGAGAAGACGATCCAGGGCCGCGACTTCACTTGCATGCGCGAGACCGTCAACGCCGTCGAAGCCTGGCTCGGAAGCCTGCCGGGGCATGTCTATGCCAACGTCCGTCAGCCGCCGATCTCGACCCTCAACCTCGCCCATATGATGCCTTTCTCGGCGGTCTGGGCGGGACCTGAACGGGACGAGCATCTCGACGGCCCGCCACTCTTCTTTGCGCAGACGGAAGGAGCCACGCCGTTCCGATTCTCTCTGCACGTCGGCGATGTCGGTCATACACTGGTCGTGGGGCCGACCGGCGCCGGCAAGAGCGTCCTGCTCGCGTTGATGGCATTGCAGTTCCGCCGGTATTTGGGCGCGCAAGTCTTCGCCTTCGATTTCGGCGGGTCGATCCGGGCGGCCGCCCTTGCTATGGGTGGCGACTGGCACGATCTCGGTGGCGCGCTCGCAGGTGATGCCAGCGAGCCCGTCGCCCTGCAACCGCTGGCCCGCACAGATGATACCGGGGAGCGCGCCTGGGCCGCCGAATGGATTGCCAGCTTGCTGGCCCGTGAGTCTGTGACTGTCACGCCGGATCTCAAGGAGCATCTCTGGTCGGCGCTGACCTCTTTGGCTTCCGCTCCCACTGCGGAACGAACCATCACAGGTCTTTCCGTTCTCCTACAGTCCAATGCCCTGAAGCAAGCGTTGCAGCCCTATACCGTGGGCGGCCCATGGGGGCGCCTGCTCGATGCCGAAGCTGAGCAGCTGGGCCGGGCCGAGGTTCAGGTGTTCGAAACCGAAGGCCTGATTGGAAATGGCGCGGCGCCCGCGGTTCTCTCCTATCTCTTCCATCGCATTGAAGACCGCTTCGATGGCCGCCCCACGCTGGTCATCGTCGACGAAGGGTGGCTCGCCCTCGACGATCATGGGTTTGCGAGCCAGCTGCGCGAATGGCTGAAGACACTCCGAAAGAAGAATGCCTCGGTGATCTTCGCCACGCAGTCATTGGCAGATATCGATGGGAGTGCCATTGCGCCGGCCATCATCGAGAGCTGTCCGACGCGACTGTTCCTGCCCAATGAACGGGCGCTGGAACCTCAGATCTCCGCAATCTACCGCCGCTTCGGGCTGAATGACCGGCAGATCGAGATCCTGAGCAGAGCGACGCCCAAGCGCGACTACTACTGCCAGTCGCGGCGCGGCAATCGGCTGTTCGAGCTCGGGCTCTCCGAGGTGGCGCTCGCCTTCACCGCCGCGTCTTCAAAGACCGATCAGGCCGCCATCGCGGACACGCTCGCGGCGCACGGCGCCGATGGATTCCCCGCCGCCTGGCTTCGCCGCAAGGGCCTGGACTGGGCGGCCACTCTGCTCACCACCACCGAGGAGACTTCCGATGATCGCTGACCGTCTTCGCACTCTGCTCGCCGCCGCGGCGACAATGGCTGTGCTCGCCGCCGGCAGCGTTCCGGCGCGCGCTCAGATGACCGTCTTCGATCCCAGCAACTTTAGCCAAAACCTGCTTACGGCGGCACGCACGTTGCAGCAGGTCAATAACGGGATCCAGAGCCTGCAGAACGAGGCGATGTTCCTTATCAATCAGGCCCGGAATCTCGCGAGCTTGCCCTATTCGTCCCTGGCGCAGCTTCAGCAATCGATCGGACAGACCCGGCAGCTACTCGCCCAGGCGCAGCGCATCGCCTACGACGTGAGCGCCATCGACCGGGCCTTCACCCAAAGTTACCCGCAGAGCTACGGCTCCTCGACCTCCTCGCCACAACTGCTCGCCGATGCCCAGGCACGCTGGCAGAATTCATTGGCAGGATTTCAGGACGCCCTGCGCGTGCAGGCCGGTGTTGTTGGCAATCTCGATAGCACGCGCGCGGAGATTGACGCACTGGTGTCGTCAAGTCAGTCCGCGACGGGCGCACTTCAAGCCGCCCAGTCCGGCAATCAGCTCATCGCCCTGCAGACCAACCAGCTCGCCGACCTCACCGCCGTCATGGCATCGATTGCCCGCGCCCAGAGCCTGGAAAGCGCCCGCGCCGTCGCGAGCCAGGCCCAGGCCCGCGAGCAGATGGAGCGGTTCCTCAACTACGGTGCCGGCTATCAGCCGCAAACCGTGCGCATGTTCCGCTAACCCAAAGCCAGCGGGCAGGCCATGGTCGGCACGGGTGTCATCGACCGGTTCCTGGGAATCTTCACCCAGTACATCGATTCGGGTTTCGGTCTCATCCAGGGCGATGTCCACTGGCTCGCGGGCGTGCTGATCGTGATCGACGTCACCCTGGCTGCACTGTTCTGGGCCTTCTCTCCGGAGGAGGAAGTGCTCGCGCGGCTGATCAAGAAAACGCTCTATGTCGGCGTCTTCGCCTTCATCCTCGGCAACTACAACAATCTCGCCTCGATCATCTTCAATTCGTTCGCTGGCCTGGGGCTGGTCGCCGGCGGTGGCACGATCAGTGCCGCTCAGCTCCTTCAACCCGGACGGCTGGCGCAGGTCGGCATCGATGCCGGCAAGCCGATCCTCGATTCCATCTCCGGCCTGATGGGCTTTGTCAGCTTCTTCGACAACTTCATCCAGATCGTCATCCTGCTGATCGCCTGGCTGATCGTCGTCATCAGCTTCTTCATCATGGCGATACAGGTCTTCGTCAGCCTGATCGAGTTCAAGCTGACCACGCTCGCCGGGTTTGTCCTGGTCCCGTTCGGACTCTTCAGCCGCACAGCCTTCCTCGCCGAGAAGGTTTTAGGCAACGTGTTCTCCAGCGGCGTGAAGGTGCTCGTTCTGGCCGTCATCGTGGGCATCGGCTCCACGATCTTTGGCCAGTTCACCAGTGGCTTCAACAATCCCCCAACCATCGACGATGCGCTGACCCTGATCTTGGCCGCCTTGGCGTTGCTTGGTCTCTCGATCTTCGGTGCCGGCATCGCCAACGGCTTGATTGCCGGTGGTCCACAGCTCGGCACCGGCGCGGCTGTCAGCACAGGTATGGCGGCCGCGGGCGCCGGCGTCGCCGGCGCGGCTTTGGCGACCGGAACGGTGGGAGCAGCAGGCCGTGCTATGGGCAGCGCGGCGGGCGCAGGCGCTACCGCCGCTGGTGGCTTTACCGCCGGCTTTTGTACCGGGGGGGTAGGACAAACTCTGACCTGGGGGGGCCCCCCCCCCCCCTTCTTTTC